>Ga0209175_10000404_pt1 | contig 26473 bp, 18 predicted proteins | sample JI91814C2DNA_FD_187506 | JGI IMG/M metagenome (GOLD analysis project Ga0209175, IMG submission 187506) | Wastewater effluent complex algal communities from Wisconsin, to seasonally profile nutrient transformation and Carbon sequestration -... | ecosystem: Engineered > WWTP > Effluent > Algae...
CTCGATCGCTACCTCGTTCAACGGGGGCTGCCCGTGATGCCCTCGAAGTGGCGTCCATCGACCCCGCTGGTTGGCAGCCTTGGAGAAGATGGCAGCGGAATCTCCTCGTGGCGCCTGTGGCGGGTGATGAAGCGGTTCTTCAGCACTGCAGCCGACGTCGTGGAGGAAGGCACCCCGGCCCTCGCCGAGAAGTTGCGGCAGGCCACGCCGCACTGGACGAGGCACACGCATGCCACGCACCTCCTCCAAGGTGGCGCCGAGCTGACAACGGTGCGCGACAACCTGCGACACGCCTCGCTGGCCACGACCTCGATGTACCTGCACACCGACGATGCGCGGCGCGCCAAGCAGGTGGTCGATCGGTTCGCGGCGCCGCGGTCGTAGCCTACAGTCGGCCTGCCTCCTCGCAGATCACCACCCATGCAGACCATCATCTGCGACGCCTGCCATCAGCCCGCGCCCGCCCACGACGTCGTGAATTACGGTTCGATGGAAGGCGGCTACAGGAAGCTCTGCGGCCGATGCTTCAATGGGGCCGCGGCCAGCCGCCTCGGGCTGCAGGGGTTTGAGCACGTGGTCTTCGAACCTGTGCGCATGGTCGACGGTCGCGGCGCCGAGCACGAGTTCCGGTTTCGCAGCTGGCTGTGCGGCACCGGATTGGCGATCGACGCGTTCGAGTTGCGCGATGGCAGCCCGGCGGGCTATCGGTTTCAGGTGATCGGGGAGCCTGACGACGACCCACTGGAGTTGCTGGGCAAGCTAATCGGCAAGATGCGCCGAGCATTGGCTCTCACGCATCTGGAGGACACCGACCTCGGACCGCAGGTGAACGATGGCTTGGTGCTGCGGGGGACCGTCGACAGCGATCCCGAGGAGGATCATGGTGTGCCGATGGTCGTAGTCGATGGCAGTGAGCTCTCCTGGGACGAACTTGGACGGATGGTTGCGACCTTCGAGGGCTGGCAGTTCAAGCTGGAGTTTCGCGACCGGAGCGACGAGGTCTGACCGGGCTGATCGCGTGAGACCGCGTGGTCCGGCCTCGCAGGGGTGCCCGAGACGAAGCGCACCAATCTGCACGAAGAACCCGCAGCCCTCGCAAGAGCCTGAATCGTAAGTGCTTGTCGTGCAACGGGTTCTCGGAGCAAAGCGCACCAACCTGCACGAAAAGTACGACTACCCCGGCCTGGACTCGCCGGCGCGCGACGAGCCGCCGAGCCGGCGGCATGTTGATTGCCCCAACGCAGGACCACAACGCGCCGTACCGTGCCGGTTATGAAAAGGGAACTGCGATGGCCGTTGCGCACTTCCTCCTGGACGGCGGGGTCCTTGTCCAAGGTGTCGTGGCTGTTGCAGTAGGGCTCGTAGAACCCGATGTAGTGGCCCAGCGTGGAGGCTGCCCCGGCGTCGTCGCTCGATCGCTGGTCAACGCGGTCAAGCTGCTGCTCGCCGGTCGGCTGGTGCAGCCCGACAAGGACCTGAGGCCGCCGCGGCCCAAGTAGCCGGCGCGCCGATGTCGCTCGGCGGCACTTCGTTCGAACCCGATCCTCGCCCTCCCGCTGCGCGATTTTCGATCGTGTCGTGTGGGTCGGGCTGCCGAAGTCGGTGCCTATGCGGATATGCGCCACATCGCGAACGACGGGCCGCCATGAGGCAGGCTGACCCAACCATCGTTGTCGCAGCGCAGATCGGCCGTGCCGGCCAGGCCTTCGAGTTCCGCGCCGACGACGGCCACCGGGATGCGGACGGGCCTGTGCTCCGCGCGCGCGGCGTGCACGAGCACGGTCTCGCCGGGAGCTTCGCGCAGGAAGGTGATCGCATCGTCGACGACGCTCAGCCAGCGCAACCCGCCGCGCTGCAGCGCAGCGCTCCTCGCGCGGGCACCGAAGAGGGCCTGGGTGTGCTGCAGGCGCCGCCGGTCCCAGCGCTGCGGATCCGCCCAGGGCATCGGGATGCGCGCGTACTCTGCGCCGAGCGCGGCCAGACCGATCTCGTCTCCGGCATAGACCATCGGCACGCCCGGATAGGCGGCCAGCATGCCGAAGGCCACATCGACCAGACGCGGGTCGCCGAGCAGCGACGCCACGCGGTGCGTGTCGTGCGAGCCGATCAGGTTCATCGCGTGCAGCGTGGCCTGCCAGGGCGTCACGCCGGACAGCGCACGCATCGCGCCGACCGCCAGCGGGCCGGGCAGGTTGGGCAAGGCGGGGTACTTGTTATGCGCGAGGGGCCGCGGCTGCGGCGGCAGCAGCCATTGCCACAGCGGCCGCGTGAAGGCGGAATAGTTCATCGTGCCCTGGTAGCCGTCGCCGAGCAGGTCGCGGCTCGCATCGTGGTTCGACTCGGCCTGCAGGAACGTGTCGGACGTGATCTGCGCCATCGTGCGGCGGATCGTGGTGGCGACCACGCGGCCCAGGTCGATGTCGCCGTGGATGCCGGTCATGTTGGCGACGTCGATCCGCCACGCATCCAGCGCATGCGGGCCGAGCCACCGGGCGACCACCGAGCCGGCGCCGTCGTAGAGCCGGCGCCGCAGTTCGGCGCTGCGGTGGTCGAAGATCGGCAGCTCGCGGATGTTCCACCAGGCGTCGTACTTCTTCGGGTGTTCGGTGAAGAAGAAGAACTTCGCTTCGGCCGAGTGCGGGTCGGCGAGCGCGGCGCGGAACCATTCGTGCGTATCGCCGCAATGGTTCGTCGTCAGGTCGCCCATCAGGCGCATCCCGCGCGCGCGGGCGGCAGCCGCGAGCCGCGCCATCGCGGCGTCGCCGCCGAGCAGCGGATCCACCCGGTCGAAGGTCGAGGCGTTGTAGCGGTGGTTCGATTCGGCCGGAAAGAACGGCGTGAGATAGATCGTCCCGACGCCGAGCGACGCGATGTGGTCCAGGTGTGCCGTCACGCCATCGAGGTCGCCGCCGAAATACTGGCGTGATGTGTCGGCGCCTTCGCCGATCACTGGGGCGTCCCAGGCGGCCGGCCTGGCCCATCCGGGGGCCGGGCGATCGACCGCCTTCGCGAACCGGTCGGGGAAGATCTGGTACATCGTGCCGGTCGCCCAGGCGGGCGGCGGTGCGTAGGTGCTGAGCCGGAAGTCGGCGGCATCGGCGACATCGTGGCCGTGCCGGCCGGCACCGTTCAGCCACTGGTAACCCTGCGCGCCACCGTCGAGCAGAAAGCGGTAGCTCACGACCGGGTTGACCACGGGCAGCCTGGCACGCAGCCAGGTGTCGCGTTCGTCCCGACGGTCGATGCTTGCCGGCACCAGCTCGGGTTCGCCGTCGTTGATGACGCGCACCCAGGCGCTCGTCACGTCGCTGGTTCGCGGCACGCGCAGGAACACGTCGACGCTGGCCCCGAGCGCGGGGTTCGCTTCGGGCACGTAGGTCGCCGAGCCGTCGTGATGCGGCTGCGACCACAACGCGTCGGTCATGTCCTCTCCTCGAGCAGAAAGGCCACGGCGGCCATGACCAGGTTCGCCACCCGATGCGGCGGGCTGGCGTAGAACGCCTGCCAGGCCTGCGCGACCTGCTCGTTGTAGGCGCCATCGCTGCGCTGCTGCCAGCCCAGGCGCACGGCGGTGCCGATCAGCACATCCAGCACCAGCGGCTCGTCGATCGTCAGCTCGCGGTTGGCGCGCGCGATGTCCGACAAGGCGAGCAGCGCCTCGATCGTCAGCTGACGGTATTCCGGCGCCTGGATGCGGTTCAGCAGTTCGTCGACCTGCAACGCGAAGCTGCGCTCGCCGGAGGTCGTGTCGGCCCGTGCGAGCGCGCTGTCGACGCGGCTGCCCGGGTCGAGCTGGTCTCCGATCACCAGCCCGGCGCAATGCTGCAGCAGCTCCCACACGCGGGCGTGGAAATCCGCCGGCACCCGTGCGATCACGCCGGTCATCTCGCGCCAGCCGGGCCAGCCGCCGTGCGCGGGCTCGAGCAGCGGGTCGTTCTCGGGTGGGAAGTTGATCTCGATCAGCGCGCCGGCGGTGGCGTGCAGCGACTGCACGCGGACCAGGTCCGCGGCCATCTCCTGCTCGCGCGTCATCACTTCGCGCAAGCGGCCGAGAATGGCGTGCGGACTGAGGTCCAGCACATGGTCGAAGGCCTCGGCCGGGCTGACGCCGTGCTCCCGCGCCAGCCAGGCGGTGAGCAGCAGCAGCGCCTGCCAGGGCCGCAATGTCAGCGTGCCGGCGAACAGGCCGGCATCGGCCTTGATCAGCATGCCCAGCAGCAGCACCAGTTCCTCGATCAGGACCCGGCCGCGCGGATCGTCGCCGCCATGCGCGCGCAGCCGTGCCACCAGCTCGGGGTTGCCGAGCGGCCGGGCCACGACCGAGTCGGCGCTGTAGGCGCGGCCGAGCGCGACGCGCTTGCCGCGCACGACGATCTCGGCCACCGCATCCTCGAGCGCTTCGTCGTGCACGTCGAGCAGGCCGGCGGCGCGGCGCACCACGCCCCAGCGCCGCGCGCGGCAGGCGCGGCCGTAGAGCGCCTCGGTGAGCTGGCGCACGTCGCCGCCCAGGCCGGTGTCGCGGGCCGGCCCGGCCCGCCGCCACAGCAGCGCCAGCAGCTCGACCTGTTCGTACGGATTGCGGCTGCGCTCGAGCAGTTGCAGCAGGGCGGCCTCGTCGTGCTCGGCCACCAGCGCAGCGATGCGCTCGCCGGTGAGCGCGCGCGTGGCGGCCTCGTCCCAGGCCGGCACCGCGTCGGCTGCGGGTGCCGCCGGCAGGTCGGCCGGTGCGGCCGGCCATTCGACCGTGGCGGGGAGCTTGCGAACTGCAGCCTGGGGCAGCAGCGCCTCCATGGGGCCGAGGTGCACGCCGTCGGCCTGTCCCAGCCCGGCCAGTGAAACCAGCAGGTCGTCGGCGCCGGGCGCGTCGAGCATCGGCCCGGTCAGCAGCAGCACGAGCAGCGGCTGGCCCGCGTGTCGCCAATGGCGGCGCAGCGCCGCCACCTCGGTGGCGATCTCGTCGACGAGGAGCCGGTTGTCGAGTGCGAGGTAGAAGCCGCGCTGGCGCCCGAAGGCGGGCAGGCACACCGAGCGCTCGTCGCCGCGCACGAACAGCCGGCTGGTGGCCAGGCTGCCGAGCGGGTAGGGTGGTCGGCCCGACAGGCCGAGCGCGGCGCAGCGCCCGAGTCCGCTCAGTGCGGCGGTGAGTTGCGCGGCATCGCGCACCTGCAGGGGCTGCAATGCCGCCACCGTCTGTGCGGCGAGGCCGTGCGCGGCCAGCCGCGAGGCGACCAGATCGTCCTCGGCGAGCAGCGCGACCTGGACGCTCACGTCGCTCGCCAGCGCGCGCCGATGGCGGCGCCCGAGCGGGTCGATGTCGTCCGCGCCGACATGCCCTTCCTGCAGCAGCACGCCGACGATGTACAGACTCTGCGCCCACACCAGCGGCACGTTGACGTTCGGCTCGCGCGGCTGGCTGTGGGGCGCGGCACGTTCCGCCTCCACCGCATCCGCGGGCACGAAGTACAGCTCAGGCAGCAGGCGCTGGCCGTCGCGTTCCTGCATCAGGGCGTCGAGCCGGGTGCGCCACGACGCCGCTTCGTCGCCCGTGCCGCCAGGCGTTGCGTCGGCGGCTGAGCCGCCAGGCGTTGCGTCGGCGGCCGAGCCACCGAGTGCCGCGTCGACCAGCAGGTAGGTGAAGAACAGCGGCCACTCCGATTCGATGTGCTCGAACTGCTGCAGCTCGCCGGGTTCGTAGTGCAGCCGTGCGTGGTCCTCCAGCACGGTCTGGTGGCCGTCGCGCAGGAAGCGCTTGCAGCCGTAGCGGCCCTGCAGCTTCGCGAGCAGCGTCGCGCGCGCGCGTGCTGCGAGGGCCTCGTCGTCGATCGCGAAGGCGGGGTAGCCGACGATCGCCAGCAGCGCGGCATCGGTCTCCTTGGATTCCGATTCGCGCGGCAGCAGTGCTTCGAGCGTGTCGCGCGCGCTGGCGATGTCGTCGGTGACCACCAGCACTGCGGGCGCGCTGCCGGGCAGCGGCTCGAAGCCGTCGATCGCTTCGAGCGCCGCCTTCGCCATCCCGATCGAGCTGGCGTTCAGCTCGGCCGTGCCTTCATTGCGCTTGTGGCCGCGCTCCCAGATGCCGTAGTCGGGCGTGCGCCAGGCCTTGGCAAGGTAGTGCACGAGGTTCTGCACGAACGCCACCTCGTCGGCCTGCTCGACGAGGCGCAGCCCGGAGGCGCTCATCTGCGCGAGCTGGAGCACGAAGATGGCCGTGGCGTCGATCTGCAGGTGGCCCCATTCGGAGTCGCCGACCACCGGCTCGCCGCGCGCGGTGTCGTATTTTGCGTGCAGCGCATCGAGCGGATCCTGCGTGTGCTTGAAGCGCTCGACCTTGGCGGCCTGCCTCATCATCGCGGCGAGCAGCCCGCGCATCAGCCTGACGACGCTGGCTTCGAGCGGCGCCGCGGCGGCGCTGTCGACGCGCCGGTACGCCAGTGCGAGCGCCCAGACGGCGAGGATGCTGTAGACGTTGTCGCGCACCCAGGCATGGGTGTAGTCGCCGTGCACCGTGACCGCAGTGCTCGCCGGCAGCAGGCCGGTGGCCGGATCCTGGCGCGCGAGGATGATGGCCTCGGCCTGCGCACGCCAGGCGTCGAGGCGCTCGCGCGGCGCGTCGGCGGGGGGGAGAGGCGCGGTGGCCATGGCCATCGCTCAGAGGCGTTTCAGGACCAGCGCGCCGAACGGCGTCAATGCGCCTTCGACAGCGTACGGGAAGGAAGCCAGCGCGAGTTCCCATCCGGTTGGAAGCGGCCAGGAATGGCGCTCGGCGGAGAAGTTCATCACGGTGAGCGTGCGCGGCGTTTCGATGCGGATGATGCGCCGCTCGCGATCCGCCGTCACCGCCACGTCGCTCCGATTCCTGGGGCCCAGTTCGCCGCTGCGCTTGAGCGCGATCAGCTGCCTGTAGTAGGCCAGGATCGCGCGGCCCGGTGGCGTGTCGAGCCGCTGCCACTGCAGCTTGGATTCCTCGAAGCTCGCGCGGTCGTGCGGGTCCTTCGGCTCGACGCCGCCGAACGCGAAATCGGCCTTGCGGCCCTCGCGCGCGCCGTCGATGATGACCTGCTCGGAGAAGTCCTCGAAGAACAGGAACGGCGCGGACTCGCCGTACTCCTCGCCCATGAACAGCATCGGCACGAACGGGCTGGCCAGCACCGCGGTGATGCCGAGCAGCGCCTTGTCCTGCCCATAGGTGGTGATCATGCGGTCGCCGAGCAGGCGGTTGCCGATCTGGTCGTGGTTCTGGATGTGGACCACATGCTCGCGGCCGTGTGTCGTCGCGCCATCGGTGCCGAGGAAGTAGCGGTAGACCTTGTCAAAGCGCGAGCCGTCGAGCACGAAGCCCTTGGCGATGGCGTCGACCACGTCGTCGAAGCTGCCGAAGTTGACGTAGTGCCGGTGCGTTTCGCCGGTCAGGAACGCGAAGACCGCATGGTTCAGGTCGTCGTTCCACTGCGCGTGGTAGCCGAAGCCTTGTTCGGATGTGACGTGGCGGTTGTTGCGCAGGTGCTCGGCGATCATCAGGATCTCGCGCCCCTGCGCCTGCCCGATCGTGCGTGCGAGGTCGGTGAACTCGCGCAGGATGTGCACCGGCATGTTGTCGAAGATCAGCGACACCGCGTCCATGCGGAAGCCGTCGAAGCCGATCTCTTCCAGCCAGTAGCGCGTGTTCGCGAGAAAGAACTCGCGCACGCCGTGGTTGAAGTCACCGTCGAAGTTGATCGCCGCGCCCCAGGGCGTGGCCGCGGCCTTGGTGTAGGGCGCGAAGGCGCCGCTGTAGTTGCCTTCCGGACCGAAGTGGTTGTAGACCACGTCGAGCACCACGGCCATGCCCATGGCACGCGAGCGTTCGATGAAGGCCTTGAGGTCGGCGTAGTCGCCACAAGCCGTGTGCAGCGCGAACAGGAAGGTGCCGTCGTAGCCCCAGTTGCGCTCGCCGGGGAACGCCGCGATCGGCAGCAGTTCGATGACGGTGATGCCCAGGTCGCGCAGGTGCTCGAGCTTGCCGGCCGCCGCAGTGAGCGTGCCTTCGGGCGTGAAGGTGCCCACGTGCAGCTCGTAGATGATCGCGTCGTCCATTGGCACGCCGCGCCAGCCGGGGCTGCGCGCGGGCTCGACGTCGACCACCATCGACGCACCGTGCACGCCCTGCGGCTGGCGCCGTGACGCGGGATCGGGCAGGCGCCGCCCGTCCACCTCGAGCCAGTAGAGCGTGCCGTGCCGCAGCGCCTCGGTGTGGCCGGTCCAGTACCCGATCTCGTCACCGACCAAGCGCACCGTCACGCCGCGCTCGGGCAGCACGACCCCCACGTTCGTCTTGCCCGGCGCGAACACGCGGAAGGCCGATCGCCCCTGCGCATCGCGGTAGTGACCTACCTTTGCCATGGGGCCTCCTGTGCTCAGGTGAGGATGCGGTACGACCAGGGCGCGAGTGCCGCCCCGGCTTCCAGGCCATCGAGCTGCACGGCTTGCGGCTGGCCGGTGAGGTTCACCACCACCGTGACGGCATCGTCACCGCCGGTGCGACGGAACGCGAACACGGCCTTGTTGCCGGTCGCCAGCAGCTCGGCCGCGCCACCCGCTGCGCCGTTCCACAACGCCGGGTGCTCGTGCTTCAGGCGCAGCAGCCCGGCGTAGAACTCGGCGAGTTCGAACGTCTTCCACGCGATCGTGTCCTTCTCGAAGAAGGCCAGCCGCTTGTCGAGCACCGACTCCTGGCCGCCGTAGACCAGCGGTATGCCGGGCAGTGTGGCGGCGAGCACGGCGAAGGCCTTGAACCCCGCGCCGAACAGCTCGCCGTCATGGCCCTCCCACGCATTCTTGTCGTGGTTGTTGGTGAAGGTCATGCGGTAGGCGTCGCGCGGGAAGGTGGTCGCCGCCGTTTTCACGTACGCCGTCAGGTCGCTGGCGTCGCCTTCGCCCTTGGCGATCTTCTTCAGCACGTCGTGCAGCGACCAGTCGTAGGTCATGTCGAAGGCGTGCGCGTGCAGCTCCGGCGTGGACCACTCGGCGAGCATGAACACCGGCTTGACCGCATCGAGCTCGGCGCGCGCGAGCTCCCAGAACGGCGTCGGCACGAGACCGGCCACATCGCAGCGGAAACCGTCGACATCGGTCTCGACGACCCAGAACTTCAGCGCCTCGATCATCGCGTTCCAGACCGCGCGCTGGCGGTAGTCGAGGCCGACCACGTCGGTCCAGTGTTCGATTTCCCTGCCGTTGTCGTACGCGTAGGAATGGATCTGGTCCTGCGCGTCCTTCAGGTACCAGTCCGGATGCGCGTCGACCCAGACATGGTCCCAGGCGGTGTGGTTGGCGACCCAGTCGATGATGACGCGCAGGCCGGCCGCGTGGGCCGCGCGCACGAGCTGCTTGAAGTCGGCGAGCGTGCCGAACTCGGGGTTCACCGCAAGGTAGTCGCGCACCGAGTAGGAGCTGCCGAGCGTGCCCTTGCGGTTCTTCGCGCCGATCGGCTGCACCGGCATCAGCCACAGGATGTCGACGCCCATGTCGCGCAGGCGCGGCAGGTGCGCCTCGAAGGCGGTGAACGTGCCTTCCGGCGTGAACTGCCGCAGATTCACTTCGTAGATGTTGGCGTGGCGCGCCCACTCGACGTGGCGGACGTGGCTCTCGAGATTCGTCATGGTCCTCCGCGTCACTGTCGGTCGTAGAGCTGACACAGGCGCTGCAGCCGCGCTGCGGCATGCGGCGGCACATCGCTCCACGCGAAACGCCAGGCCCAGTTGCCTTCGCCCTTGCCGGGGAAGTTCATGCGGTGCGTGCCGTCCAGGCCCATCACGTCCTGCATCGGGTAGATGGCGCTGTCGGCCACGCTGGCGCAGGCTGCGCGCATCAGGTCCCAGTGCACGGTGGCCCCATCGGTGCCGAGGTACTCGCGCAGATGGTGGCGGGTCGCCTCGGGCGCGGCGTTCCACCAGCCCAGCGTCGTGTCGTTGTCATGGCTGCCGGTGTAGACGACGGTGTCGTGGTCGTGGTTGTGCGGCTGGAAGCGCCGCTCCGCGGCATCGTCCTCGCCCCACGCGAACTGCAGGATGCGCATGCCGGGGAAGTCGAAGCCCTTGCGCAGCGCGTCCACGTCGGGCGTGATGACGCCCAGGTCCTCGGCGATGATCGGCAACGGGCCGAGCGCATCGGCGATCGCGCTGAACAAGGCCGGGCCAGGACCGGGGGCCCAGCGGCCCTCCATCGCGGTCGGCTCGCTGGCGGGGATCTCCCAGTAGCCGGCGAAGCCGCGGAAGTGGTCGATGCGCACGATGTCGACCGTCTCGAAGGTGCGGCGCACGCGGGCGATCCACCAGGCGTAGCCTTCGGCCGCATGCGCCGGCCAGCGGTACAGCGGGTTGCCCCAGCGTTGCCCGGTGGCGCTGAAGCTGTCCGGCGGCACGCCGGCCACGACGCTGGGCCGGCCGTGTGCGTCGAGTTCGAACAGCTCGGGACGCGCCCACACCTCGGCGCTCTGGTGTGCGATGAAGATCGGCATGTCGCCGACCATCTGAACGCCACGCTCGTTGGCATGCTGGCGCAGCCGCAACCACTGGCGGAAGAAGCACCACTGGCTGAACTTCCAGAATCCGACGCGCTCCGCATGGGCCGCCGCGGCGCCGGCCAGCGCGGCCGGTTCGCGCGCGGCGAGCGCCGACTCCCAATCGCACCAGTCGCGCCAGTCGTTGTGCTCGGCGAGCGTCATGAAGAGCGCGTAGTCGTGCAGCCAGTCGGCGTGCTGCTCGCAGAAGGCGGCGAACTCGGCGCGGTCCGCGCCGCTCGCACCCGCCGCGAAACGCGCAGCGGCGCGCGCGAGCCGCTCCATGCGGTAAGGCACCATCGCGGCGAAGTTGATCGCGCGCTCGTCGAGGCCCGGCGTCGCTTCGAGGTCGGACGCATCCAGCCAGCCGCGCTGCTGCAGTTCGCCCAGGTCGACGAGCAGCACATTGCCGGCGAACGCCGAGCTGCTCATGTACGGCGAGTTGCCCGGGCCGATGCCGCCCAGCGGCAGGATCTGCCAGAGCTTCTGCCCGCCCGTGGCGAGCCAGTCGATGAAGTGGTACGCGGCCGGGCCGAAGTCACCCGAGCCATGCGGGCCGGGCAGCGAGGTCGGGTGCAGGAGGATGCCGCTGCGGCGTGGAAAGCGCATGGGAACTCCTTTCGGTCGTCAGGCCGACAGCCGATCGATCATCGGCTGCGTGATGAGGCACACGCCTTTCTCGGTGCGACGGAAGCGCTTCGCATCGAGCTCCGCGTCCTGCCCGACGACGAGGTTGTCGGGAATGACGACGCCGCGGTCGATCACGACGCGCTTCAGGTCGACGCCGCGCCCCACCGTGACGTAAGGCAGGATCACCGCCTCCTCAATGCGCGAGAACGAATGCGTGCGCACGCCGGTGAACAGCAATGATCGACGCATCTCGGTGCCCGAGACGATGCAGCCGCCTGATACCAGCGAGCTGATGGCGTGGCCGCGGCGCCCGTCTTCGTCGTGCACGAACTTGGCCGGTGCGGTGAGTTCGCTGTAGGTCCAGATCGGCCAGTCGGTGTCGTAGATGTCGAGCGCCGGGGTGATCGCGGTCAGGTCGATGTTCGATTCCCAGTACGCGTCCACCGTGCCGACATCGCGCCAGTAGGCTTCCGACTCGTGCGCCGAACGCACGCACGACGCCGAGAAGCGGTGCGCCACCGCCTTGCCGTGCGCCACCACGTGCGGGATCAGGTCCTTTCCGAAGTCGTGGCTCGAGCTCGGTTCGGCGGCGTCGCGCTTGAGCAGGTCGAACAGGAACTTGGTGTTGAATACGTAGATGCCCATCGACGCGAGTGCCAGGTCGGGCTGGTCGGGGATGCCCGGCGGGTCCGCGGGCTTCTCGATGAAGCTCCTGATGGTGTCGTGCTCGTCCACATGCATCACGCCGAAGCCGGTGGCCTCCATGCGCGGCACCTCGAGGCAGCCGAGCGTCACGTCGGCGCCGGAGTCGACGTGCTGCTGCAGCATCACCTCGTAGTCCATCTTGTAGATGTGGTCCCCGGCGAGCACGACGACGAAACGCGGCGAATAACTCTCGACGATGTCGATGTTCTGGAACACCGCGTCGGCCGTGCCGCGGTACCAGGCGTCTTCGGCAACACGCTGGCTCGCCGGCAGGATGTCGAAGCTTTCGTTGCGCTCGGCGCGCATGAAACTCCAGCCGCGTGTCAGGTGGCGGATCAGGCTGTGCGCCTTGTACTGCGTGGCCACGCCGATGCGCCGGATGCCCGAGTTCAAGGCGTTCGACAACGCGAAGTCGATGATGCGGGTCTTGCCGCCGAAGAACACGCCCGGCTTGGCACGCCGATCCGTCAGCTCCATCAGGCGGCTGCCGCGACCGCCGGCCAGCACGAAGGCCATCGCGTCGCGGGACAGGCGGTTGCTGCGGTTGGTCTGGCTCATGGTGTCTCCTGTTGTTGTGTCGATGTCAGGCGTTCCATTCGAGGAACACCGTCGCCAGCGGCGGCAGCGCGAACTCGATCGAGAACGGCCGGCCGTGTGCCGCGACCGGCTGCGCGTCGATCACGCCGAACGGCGCCCCGACGTTGCTGCCGCCGTAGTGCGCGGAGTCGGTGTTGATGCGTTCGCGGTAGACGCCGGCGTTCGGCACGCCGAGGCGGTAGCCCGGCTGCACGGTCGGCGTGAAGTTGCAGACCACCACGATGAACGTGTGGTCCGAATGGCCGCGGCGGATGAAGCTCAGCACCGAGTGCTCGGCATCGTCGTGCGTGATCCACTCGAAGCCCGAACCCTCGAAGTCGCGCTGGTACAGCGCCGGTGTGGCCTGGTAGAGATGGTTCAGGTCGCGCAGCAGGCTTTGAACGCCGGCATGCGCGGGGATCTCGAGCTGGTGCCAGTCGAGGCTGCGGTCGTGGTTCCATTCCGCGCCCTGCGCGAACTCGCAGCCCATGAACAGCAGCTTCTTGCCCGGGTGGCCGAACATGAAGCCGTAGTAGGCGCGCAGGTTGGCGAACTTCTGCCAGGCGTCGCCGGGCATCTTGGCGAGCATCGAGCCCTTTCCGTGCACCACCTCGTCGTGCGAGATCGGCAGCACGAAGTTCTCGCTGAAGGCGTAGACGAGCGAGAAGGTGATCTCGCCATGGTGGTGCTTGCGGTGGATCGGGTCGCGCGCGATGTACTGCAGCGTGTCGTGCATCCAGCCCATGTTCCACTTGAAGTGGAAGCCGAGCCCGCCGGAGAACGTGGGCCGCGACACCGCCGGGAACGCGGTCGATTCCTCGGCCAGCGTGACGGCCTGCGGGCGCTCGCCGCCGACCACCTCGTTCATGCGCTTGAGGAACGAGATCGCCTCGAGGTTCTCGCGCCCGCCGTGCACGTTCGGCACCCATTCGCCGGCCTTGCGGCTGTAGTCGCGGTACAGCATCGAGGCCACCGCGTCGACACGCAGGCCGTCGACGCCGTAGCGCTCGAGCCAGTAAAGCGCGTTGCCGACCAGGAAGTTGCGCACCTCGGTGCGGCCGAGGTTGTAGATCAGCGTGTTCCAGTCCTGGTGGAAACCTTCGCGCGGGTCGGCGTATTCGTACAGGTGCGTGCCGTCGAAGTTGGCCAGGCCGTGCGCATCGGTCGGGAAGTGCGCCGGCACCCAGTCGAGGATCAGGCCGATGCCGTGCGCATGGCATCGGTCGACGAAGCGGCGGAAACCCGCCGGATCACCAAACCGCGAGGTCGGCGCGTACATGCCGATCGGCTGGTAGCCCCAGGAGCCGTCGAACGGGTGCTCGGTGACCGGCAGCAGCTCGAGGTGGGTGAAGCCCATCTGCTCGGTGTACGGCACGAGCTCGTCGGCCAGCTCGTCCCAGTTGAGCCAGCGGTCGCCTTCTTCCGGCTTGCGCCGCCACGAGCCCAGGTGCACCTCGTAGATGCTCATCGGCGCGTCGAGCGCATTCGCGCGTTGGCGTGCTTCGGAGCGCTCCAGCGCCTGCGGCATGCGCGCCACCACGCTGGCGGTGGCCGGGCGCAGCTCGGACTGCAGCGCGTACGGGTCGGCCTTCAACGGCAGCACGTGGCCGTCGCGGCTGCGCAGTTCGAACTTGTATTTCGCGCCAGCGCCCACGCCCGGAAGGAAGATCTCCCAGACGCCGCATTCGCTGCGCAGCCGCATAGCGTGGCGGCGCCCGTCCCAGAAGTTGAAGTCGCCGACCACGCTGACACGCGAGGCGTTCGGCGCCCAGACGGCGAAGCTGGTGCCGGCCACGCCTTCGACCTCGCGCTGCGTCGCGCCGAGCACTTCGTAGGGCCGCAGGTGCGAACCTTCGCCCATCAGCCACACGTCCATCTCGCCGAGCACCGGCGGAAAGCGGTAGGGGTCGTCGACGACCGAATGGCTGCCGTCGGCCCAGTGCACGTCGAAGCAGTAGGGGCGGCGCTTGCGGATGCGCAAGCGGGCTTCGAACCAGCCGTCCGGGTGGCGCAGGACGAGTTCGCCCAGCACTTTGGCGTCGGCGTCGAGCACCGTCACCTGCGTCGCGCCGGGCAGGAAGGCGCGCACCCACAGCGAGCCCTTGGCGTCCGCATGCATGCCCAGCACCGAGAACGGGTCGCCGTGCGCGGCGGTGCGGATCAGGTCGACCACGGCAGCGTCGATCATCGGCATGTTCTCCAGGGGTACGTTGTGTTCATCGCGTCAGTTCGAGTCCAGCGCACGGGCCGCGCCACGCAGGGCCGGAGCCTGCTGCGCCACGATCACGTGGACCGGGATCGCCGCCAGGTAGTCCGAGAAGCGGCCCTTGGCGTCGAAGCGCGCGCGGAACGGTGATTGGTCGAACGCCTCACCCAGCCGCGGCACGATGCCGCCGCCGATGTAGACGCCGCCGCGCGCGCCGAGCGTCAACGCCAGGTTGCCGGCGGCCGTGCCCAGGAAGGCGCAGAACAGGTCGAGCGCTTCCCAGCAATCGGCGTCGCCGCGTTCCAGCGCACCGGCCACGATCTCGGGGGCCGTGAACGTCCTGGCCGGGGCGGCAGGTACATCGATGGCCTGCAGCGCGGCATGGATGTCCACCAGGCCCTGGCCGCAGACGGCCCGTTCGGCCGATGCATGGCCGTAGAGGGCGTCGAGCCGATCGAGCACGCGCTGTTCGCGCGGCGTGCGCCCGGCCAGTGTGACATGGCCGCCTTCGCCCTGCAGCGGCGCCAGTCCGCCGCGGCCGTCCGGCACGAGCCCGGAGACGCCCAGGCCGGTCCCCGGCCCGATCAGCGCCATGGCCGACCCGGTGACCGCAGCGCCGCCACCAACCTGGCGCAACTCGTCGGCCGCCAGCAAAGGCAGTGCGAGCGCCAGCGCCGTGAAGTCGTTGAGCACGAGCAGTTGCTCGAAGCCGTACTGCGCCTGGAGTGCGGCGATCGAGAACGCCCAGTGGTGATTGGTCATCCGCACGAGGTCGCCCACGATCGCGGTGGCGATCGCGATCGCACAGGCGCGCGGCGCGGGCTGACCGACTTTCGCCAGGTAGACGCCGATCGCATCGCCCAGCGTCGCGTGGTCGGCGCAGGGCAGGGTCATCACCGTGCCGATCACCGCGCCGGGATGCTCCTGCCAACCGAAGCGCGCGTTCGTCCCGCCGACGTCCGCAACCAGGCGGGCCGGGCCGGCGGGCACGGAGGCGATGGACATCGTCGTCATGATGTGCGGAACACGCGATCGGTCGGCCGGGCCGGCGGTACGCCGGCCTGCATCAGGTCGGCAACTCGACCGTGCGCCGGCAGGCGAGGCCGGCGCCATCGAACAGGTGCAGATGCTGCGGCCCCAGCCGCAACGTCAGCGGCGTGCCCACTGCCGGGCGCACGCTGCCTTCCACGCGCACGGTCATCGAGTTGGGGCCCGAGCCGGCATAGTCGACGTAGAACAGCGAGGCATCTCCCAGGCGCTCGACGTGGCGCAGCGCCACGGGGAAGGCGGCGCCTTCGCCGGTGGCCGCCACGACGATGTTCTCCGGGCGCACGCCCACGTGCACCGCCGTCCCGACGGGAATGTGCTGCGCGGCGACGGCCACCTTGAGGCGCTGGCCGGCGACATCGACCTCCGCGTGCTCGGGGCCCGCACCGACCATCTTGCCGGGCAGCAGGTTCATCTTCGGGCTGCCGATGAACTCGGCCACGAACAGGCTGGCCGGCCGGTGGTACAGATCCATCGGCGAGCCGATCTGCGCGACGCTGCCCTCATCCTGCACCGCCTTGCCAGCACGCAGCAGCACGATCTTGTCGGCCAGCGTCATCGCCTCGACCTGATCGTGAGTCACGTAGATCATGCTCGCGGTGCCGATGTCCTCGTGCAGCTTGGCGATCTCCAGGCGCGTCTGCACGCGCAGCGCGGCATCGAGATTCGACAGCGGTTCGTCGAACAGGAACACCTTCGGCTCGGTGACGATCGCACGCCCGATCGCGACGCGCTGGCGCTGCCCGCCGGACAAGGCCTTCGGCAGCCGCTCGAGCAGCGGCGTGAGCTGCAGGATCCGTGCCGCCTCGTTCACCTTCGGTTCGATCTGCGCCTTCGGCGTCTTCTTGACCTTCAAGCCGAAGGCCATGTTCTGCGCCACGGTCATGTGCGGGTACAGCGCGTAGCTCTGGAACACCATCGCGACGCCGCGCTCGGAAGGTGGCAGCTCGTTGACGCGCTGGCCGCCGATCAGCAACTCGCCCGAGGTGATGTCCTCCAGCCCGGCGACCATGCGCAGCAAGGTCGACTTGCCGCAGCCCGACGGGCCGACGAAGACGCAGAACTCGCCGTCCTCGATCACCAGGTTGGCGTCCTTGATCGTGAACGGCAGGCCCGGGGCGTACTGCTTGTGGATCTGCTTGAAGTCGATGCGTGACATGGCGGGCTCGCTGGTGGTGCTTGTGCGTCATTCGGCGCGTTCCAGCAGGACTGCCGGTGCCGCCGCGTCGACCTTGAAAACACCACCCTGCACGGTGGTGCGCTGACCGGAGTAGGCGTCTCGCAGTGCGTCCCCCTCCTCGAAGACCTTGCCGACCGCCACCGACGCGCCGGCGGCGACGCCGAGCGCGACGACGATACGGTCGCCGCTCGCGGCATCGACGCGGCCGAAGGCGTAGGGCGCATCGCCGAGCTTGCTGTGCGCGCCGCGCGCCAGGGCCACATGGCGGGCGCGGAATTGGCCGAGCTTGCGCCAGTGCTCGAGCACGGCGGTGTCGGGGCTGGCCCAGTTCATGTCGGAGCGGGTGGCCTGCTGCCGGTCGCTGAACGGCGCGGGCCCCGGCGGGCGTGCGGTTTCGTCGCCGTAGAAGATCTGCACACCGCCGGGCGCGAGCAGCAGCGCGTTGCCGCCCTCGATCAGCTTGTCGCGCGCGAACAGCCGGGTGTCGTGCGAGGAGATGTAGTTCAGCATCTGCGCCGGCTTGCCCGCCTGCAGCTTGGCGTAGTCGGCGAACAGTCCCTCCGGCTTGGCGTACTGGCTGCCGCGTTCCTGGAAGTCGAAGTTGATCATCGAGTCGAAGCCGGCGTCGTGCAGCTTGCCGCGCTCCGGGCCGTGGCCCCAGTACTCGCCGGTCATCCAGAACGGCGCGTCGTCGATCTTCTTGCCCGGGTTCTTCGCCTTCCACTCGGCGAGCGCCTTGTTCGCTTCGGCCTTCAGTTGCAGCCAGGCCTCGGGCTCGACATGCTTGACGGTGTCGCAGCGGAACCCGTCGATGCCGTAGTCGCGCACCCAGTCGGTCAGCCACTTGATCAGGTAGCCGCGCACCGTCGTGTCCGGCAGGTCGACCGCCTTCGTGTCGGACTTGTTGCGCAGGAACTTCGGCAGCGTGACCGCTTCCTTGCTCTCGGTGCGGAAGTCGGGCAGGTAGGCCAGCAGGCTGGTCAGGTCGTCGCGGCCGCCGTCGGTGTAGCCGGGCAGGCCGGCACGAACCCAGGCACGGCCCCACCAGTCCGCAAACGCGAAGTTGTTGTAGTCGATCTGCCCGTGGTAGTTGGACAGGTTGGCCTTGGCCAGCGCGTCGGGCCACAGCACCGGAACCTTCAGCTCGGTCGCGGTCTGGATGTCGAGGTAGCCCGGGTGGTTCATCACCACGTCGAACAGGATGCGGATGCCCTGTGCGTGCGCGGTGTCGACCATCTCGCGCAGATCGTCCGGCGTGCCCATCGCCTTGTCGAGCAGCGTGTAGTCGAGCGCGTAGTAGCCGTGGTAGGCGTAGTGCTTGAACTCCTTGTTGCCGCCGACCACCCAGCCGTGGATCTGTTCGTAGGGTGCGGTGATCCAGATCGCGTTGACGCCGAGCTGCTTGAACCAGCCCTCCTTCAGCTTGGTCGTCAGGCCCTTCAGGTCACCGCCGTGGAACGTGCCGACATCGTTCTTCGGATCGGGCTCGCGCTTGCGGCCGTAGCTGTCGTCGTTGGCCGCGTCGCCGTCGAGGAAACGGTCGGTGACGACGAAGTAGACGATCGGGTTGTCCGCGAACGCGCCGGGCACGGCGGCAGGAGGCGCCGCGCTCGCGGCGACCCAGAACGCGGCCAGCAGGGTCGCGGCACAGTGCCTGATCAGTGTGGACATGGTCACGCGCGCTCCGTTTCAGCCCTTCGAACCGCCCGCCGTCAGGCCGGCGACCATCCACTTCTGCGCAAGCACGAACATCACCGTGATCGGCAAGCCTGAGAGGATGGCCACCGCCGCGAAGTCGCCCCACTGGAACTTGAACTCGCTGACGAAGAGCTTGGTGCCCACTGCCAGCGTCAGCTGGTCCTGCTTGGTGAGCAGCACCGAAGCGACCGGATACTCGATCAGCGCGCCGATGAACGACAGCAGGAAGACCACTGCGAGGATGGGCAGCGCCATGGGCAGGAGCACCATCAGGAACGCCTGCAGGGGCGAAGCCCCGTCGACCTTCGCGGCCTCCTCGATCTCGTAGGGGATGGTCTCGTAGTAGCCCTTGATCGTCCAGATGTGCATCGCGATGCCGCCCGAATAAGCCAACAGCACGGCCCAGTGCGAATCGATGCCGAAAGCCGGAAAGACGCCGCCGATGCGGTCGAAGATCGCGTAGATCGCCACCAGCGCCAGCACCGCCGGGAACATCTGCATCAGCATCAGACCGGTCAGCACATGGTTGCGCCCCTTGAAGCGCATGCGCGCCAGCGCATAGGCACCGGTGGTCGAGAACATCACGGTGATCGCGCCGGACAGCAGCGCGATCTTCAGCGAGTTCCACATCCAGCGCAGCACCGGCAGTTCGGGCGTGACCAACTGGCCGTTGGCCGACTGGTACGGCAGCCCGAACGCGTAGCGCCAGTGCTCGAAGCTGATCGTGTCGGGGATCAGGCTGCCGGTGGCGAAGTTGCCCGGCCGCAGCGACACCGAGATCACCACCAGGAACGGGAAGATCACGATCGCGCAGAGCACGATCAGGAACACGTGCGCGCAGGCCACGCGCAGCTTCTGCGACCTCTTCTGGACCATCGGCATGCTCGTGCCCCTTCAGCGGTTCTCTTCGGCCATGCGCGTGAAGCGCATCTGCACCAGCGTGACGGCCGCGACGAGGAAGAAGATCACCGTCGAGATCGCCGAGGCCAGGCCGAACTGCTGCCCCGAGTCGCCGAAGGCGATGCGCATCGTGTACGACACCAGGATGTCGGTCGTGCCCGCCGGCACGGTGATGTCGAGGAAATCGGGCCGCCCGCCGGTGAGCAGCGCGATCAGCACGAAGTTGTTGAAGTTGAACGCGAAGGCCGAGATCAGCAGCGGCGTCAGTGGTTTGATGATCAGCGGCGCGGTGATCTGGAAGAAGTTGGTCAGCGGGCCCGCGCCGGCCACCGCCGAGGCCTCGTACAGGTCGGCCGAGATGGCCTTGATCAGCCCCATGCAGACCACCATCATGTACGGGAAGCCGAGCCAGGTGTTGACGAGCAGGATCATCACCTTGGCCAGCACCGGATCGGCGAACCACTGTGGCTTGACGCCGAACAGGCCGCCCAGGATCAGGTTGATCTCGCCCAGGTTCTGGTTGAACAGGCCCTTGAAGATCAGGATCGAGATGAACGAGGGCACGGCATACGGCAGGAACAGCAGCAGCCGGTAGACGCCACGACCCTGCAGGCTCTCCCAGTTGAGCAGCACCGCCAGCAGCAGGCCGAGCCCGGCGCCGAACACCACCGTCAGCGCGGCGAACGCGACCGTCCAGACGAAGATGCGGAAGAAGGGCTCCTGGAACTTGGTGTCGGTGAAGATGCGCACGAAGTGCGCGAAACCGACACCCACGGTGAAGCCGGGCTGCCTCGCTTCGCCCGCCTCGGTCTGGAAAAAGCCGGTGCTGCGGTTCGGGATCAGCTTGCTGCCGTCGCTGACGCTCGTCAGGCTGCCGTCGGGATTGGACTTGTACAGCGGCTGCACCGGCGCGAACTCGCGCAGCGATGTCATGCGCACCTGGGCACCGTCGGGCAACTTCAGCGTCAGCGCCTTGATGTCGTTCTGCTGCGCGACGATGTCCTTCAGCGGCAGCGCATCGGCGAGCGCGATCTTCAGCTCGGCCTCGGGCCGGGCCGGAATCACGAGCGGGGCGGGCTTGCGCAGCGCCAGCGTGTCGCTGATGAACGCCTTGGCCTCGTCCTCCTGATCGACCAGGCGGATGCGGAACTCGGGGCCGTCCGGGTGCATCGAGAACCGGTAGGCCGGCCCCGGCGCGCGGAAGGTCTCGTCGAGGAAGAACTGGCGCGCGCGTTCGAAGCTCAGCAGGTTCTTCGAGCTGTAGTTGGTGAAGCCTATGCTCACCGTGTAGATCATCGGGAAGACGACGAAGATGATCGCCGCGACGACCGCCGGCAGCAGGTAGCGCGAGGCCGTCGTCTTGCGCGACGTATAGACCCAGATCGCCAGCATCGCGACGACGAGGAAGGTCATCGCGAGCAGGGTCTCGCCGACCGCGTAGATCACCGTCACCAGATAGAGCGCGGCCAGCGTGATCACCGCCAGGAGGATCTTGCCGCCGAAGCGGGCCAGGAAGGACGGACTGCTCATGGGGTCGCTCGCGTCGAGGCGGACCTGCCGCGGCGGCGCCGTCAGGCGCCGCCGCGAGGGCCCGGTTGCAGGAGGGGACGACTACTTGGCGAGGATCCGTTTGGCCGCCGCGTCCATCGCATCCTTCGGGCTCTGGCGCGCTTCCATCACGTTCGTCAGCGAAGCCTCCATCGCCGACCAGAAGCGGCCCATCTCCGGGTTGTTCGGCATCGGCACGCCGTCCTGCACCGAGGCCATCGTCGCAGCGATGTTCGGGTCGGACTTGAGTTCAGCGTAGTAGGCCTTGCTCGCCGGCACGCCGATCGGCTCGGCCTGGTTGATCGTCTTCAGGCCCTTGACGGTGAGCAGGTAGTTCTCGATGAACTCGACCGCCAGGTCCTTGTTCGGCGAGGACTTGTTGATCATCACGCCCTTGACGCCGACGAAAGGCACCGCCTTCTTGCCGGCGACGGCCGGGATCTTCGCGACGCCGAAGTCGACCTTCGCCTTGCGCAGGTTGTCCCAGGACCAGGGGCCGTTGATCATCATCGCGACCTTGCCCTGCGCCATGCCACCTTCCATCTCGGCGTAGCCGCTGCCGGTGGGCATGTAGTTCTCGCGCAGCAGCTTGTTCAGCAGCGAGACGCCGGCCACCGCGCCAGCGTTGTTGACGCCGGTGTCGTTCGCGTCGTAGGTGCCGTCGGGCTTGGCCTTGAACGGGTAGCCGCCGCCCGCGGCGAGCAGCGGGAACGTGAAGTAGGTGTTCTTGTAGTCCCACAGGATGGCCTTCTTGCCCTGCGCCGACAGCTGCTTGTCCAGCGCCATCACCTCTTCGAAGGTCTTCGGCGGCGCCTTGACCAGCGCCTTGTTATAGACGAGCGAGATCGACTCGACGACGTACGGATAACCCCAGACCTTGCCGCCGATCGTCCAGGCCTTCCAGCCCAGCGCGTCGATGTCGTCGAGCGACTTCTTGCTGGGCGTGACGGGTGTGAGCAGGCCACCGCTGATCCACTCGCCGGCGCGGTCATGCGCCCAGATCAGGATGTCGGGTCCCTTGCCCGCGCCAGCGGCCTGCTGGAATTTGGCGGGCGTGTCCTCGGGGGCCTCGACGCTGACCGGCACGCCCGTGGCCTTGGTGAACTCCTCGCCGATCTTCGCCATGCCCTTGGCGCCTTCGACGCTGTACCAGATCGTCAGCTTGCCGGCTTCTGCCGCCTGCACGGGCGCACCCGCGAGTGCCGCAACGCAGAGTGCCGAAACGACGACGACGCGACGTTGATGGGACATGGTTCATTCCTCCAAAAGTGCCGCGGGACGGCGATCCGACGAGCTCGAGCCAGGCTGCCGAGACGGCACCTGGCCGCCAGCGGCAAATTTTCTGAATCGATTCAAAACATTGCGAATGAATTCTCGATCTGACTGCATTAAAGTCAATACGTCTTCGGCTCGGTACTTTCCCGATGGCTCTCGCACAGATCTCGAAACGCCGATCGTCCGCAGACGATCGCCTGTATTCGGCCCCGTTCCGATGAAGAGCGCAGGCAGGCTGAAGTCATCGGCCGTGGCATCGGCGCCACCCATGGCGCCGGAGCGGCTCACGCTGGCCGACGTGGCGCAGGCGGCCGGCGTGAGCCGCACGACGGTGTCGAATGCCTTCAATCGGCCCGGGCAGTTGTCGCAGGCGCTGCGTGAGCATGTTCTGGCGACGGCACGCGGGCTGGGCTACTTTGGACCGGACACGGTTGCGCGCGCGATGCGTCGGCGCGAGCTGCGCGAGGTCGGCGTTGTCTTCCACCATGACCTCGGCTACGCGCTCAGCGACCCGGCCAGCATCGCGTTCCTGCGGGGTGTGGCCCAGGAGCTCGACGAACGCCACCTGACACTGCAGCTCATCCCGAAGATGGGCCGCAAGCTGATGCTCGAAGCCGCGTTCCAGACCACGGCCGACATCCTGATCGTGCACGCCGAGATCGGTCCGGAGTTCGTGCCCGAGCTGACGTCGGCGCGCAAGCCGGTGGTGCTGGTCGATTCGCTCGTGCCCGGCATCGTGTCGGTGCGCACCGATGACCGCGTCGGCGCCGCGCAGGCGATGACGCATGCCCTGGCGGCACGGCCCGACGTGGTGGTCGTGCTCTGCTTTCTCGTCACCGCGGCCGAGCGCGAGCGCGTGCTGGCGCAGCGTCGGCCGCCGCGGTCCGGCTACATCGGCACCGAGCGCATCGCCGGTTATGCGCAGGCGGTGCGCGCGAACGGTTTCGAGGCCCAGCGCGTGGTGTGGATCGAAGTGGACGACCAGTGGCCCGAGACCGCCGGCGAGCGCATCACCGAGTTGCGGCCGCGTCTGCCTCAGGGCGCGCGACTGGCGATCGTCGCGATGAGCGACCGGCTGGCCCTGGCGGCACAGAAGACAGTGAAATCCTGGCGTGGCGTGAAGGTGGTCGCGATCGTGGGCTTCGACGACATCCCGGCGGCGGCCAGCGCCGGCCTGACCACGATCCGGCAAGACCACTTCCTGAAGGGCCAGCGCTGCGTCCAGGTGGCGCTCGACGGCATCCATCCCCCGGTCATACCGGTGCAACTCGTCGTGCGCGATACGTGAACAAGCGCCGTCACCCTCCGGCCTGACGCGCTCGCGCCGGCGTTCCGCTCCCAGCCGACGACGGGCCGCTACTTGGCGCTGAAGTTCGCGACGTAGTAGGCCAGCAGGTCCAGATCCTCGGGCGGCACCTGGCTCAACGCCTCGGTCATCGCGCGGGTGTAGCCCGGTCGGTCGCCGGACTTGAAGCCCTTCAGCGTATCGCGCACGTAGTCCTCCTTCTGGCCGCCCAGGCGCGGCACCTGCTGGCCGCCGTCCAGGTTGGCGCCATGGCAGAAGGTGCACTTGTTGTTGAGAACCGCAAACCCTGCTAACGGCGTCCGTGAACCGTGCTAGCGTCGCCAAGAGAGCTTGAACGCTGGACACCGACGTCTGTCTATTGCTTGCCGACGCCGGCTGAGGTAGCTCAAGAGCCTGCCCATGTTGCGATGCTTGCGCACCGTTGACCTTCCCACCCAACTCGATTCGCCTGGATGTTCGCTGCAGACGAATTCGTGCCCATGCAACCAACCAGCTGGCCAGCATGGCGCCGTAACATCCAAGGGATTGAGGAACAAGCAGGAGTGGCAGAACGGGAGGTCCTGTCTACTCGGTAGGGGCCCTTGCGGACCGAGCGCAGCGATGATTTCGTTGCTCACGCGCGCAACCCTTGCCAGAACCTCGCAGTCCCCTGCCCTGGGCGCTGGCACCTCAAGCCACGAGAGTTGCTCATCGGCGAAGATCTCCGTCACTCCCGCCGATGACGCCAGTTCATCGACCGTCAATCGATAGCGCGATGCCATGCGGCCGAACCAGCTACCAAAGGCCTCGCCTTCAAACGGTCGATGCGCCACAGGCCAAGGTCGATCACGACGGCCGATTTGCCACATGCTCGAGATGCCCCAGGGTGATGCGCTCGCTGCCGTCTCTGATGGCGGCTTCGGCCGCATCGTTGAGCAGCCGCGAGACCTCGCCAAGCAGCCCACCGCTGACCGCACTCAGGTACTGCACCAGCGGGCGCTGGGTCAGCTCTGATGGCCGCTTCAGCGGCAGTGCCGCCTCGAACGCGGCCAGGAGGCGGCGGAACTCCTCGCTCTCGCTCCAGCGGGGCAATTCCAGCGGCGTGAAGCGGCTGTGGATCTGGGCGTCGCTTTGGAACGCCACCGGCGCCTCGCTCGTGCCGACCGCAACGATGGCCATCCTGAGCTCGTTGGAGAGGTACTTCAGCAAGTTCAGCGAGCCGCGCTGCTCCCGTGCGCTGCCAGCCAGCAGGTGGTGCACCTCGTCGACGATCAACAGCCGCGGGCCTATTCGGCGCAGGATGTCGCAAGCCACTTGCTCCAGGCTCGCCAAGGGCGAGTTGGGGCCTTGGGGTACCCCCACTGCCGTCAGCAATGCCCGGTAGAAGCGCCGCTGATCGGGAGACGGCGGCATCTGCAGGCTGATCACGGGTCTGTGCTCGACGCCGCGCACAGCGTCGAAGGCAGGCGGATGTTCACGAAGGAACTTGGCCACGATCAGCGTCTTGCCGATGTTGGACGGACCGTGCAGCAGCATGCAGGGCATGCGTTCTCGCTGCGGGGTGTCCAGCAGCCGTTGCAGCCGTTGCAGCGCCTGCGTCGCGCGTGGGTAGTCGATCCAGCGGTCGGTCCGCAACGCCCGCACCCGCTGCTCGTCGTCGAGGTCGAGCATCTGCCTCGCTGCGGGATGAAGGTGGGAGCGCTCGCGCACGATCACTTCCAGATCTCCACGGCGTAGGGTGTCACCGGCTTGCTGTAGTCCACTTCCGTCGGCTGCCCAGAATCGCGGGGCTGAAGTTCAGGCGAAGGCGCCGCTGTTGGCGCCTTCGAGTTGCGGCGCGCCCGGCGTGCCGATCGCTCGGCTTGCTCCACGATCTGTCGTTGCGCACCGATGGCGCGGAAGACATGCTCTTCGGACACCCTGGGCACATGCGCCGCCCTGAGGGCTCGCACGGCGGCACGCTGCTCCCACAGCGTGATGCGAGTGCGCCGCAGGTCGGCGTAGTTCGCTTGCACATAGTTGCGCCCGTCGGCGCTGACGAAGATCCTCGATAGGTCCTCGGGGTGGTAGCGCACCCTCACCCTCTGCCGCTGTTCGCGCCAGACGGCGAACACGGGGTTCCAGTAGCGGATGTAGAAAATGGTCAGGCCATCGGCCTGGATCGAGCGGTGGGCCAGCGGCATGAAGTTGATCAGCAGCTTCATGGCCTCATCGGGCCCAGGCGCCAGTTGGCGTGGGGCACGCTGTTCAACCAGTGACTGCCATGCCGCGAAGGGTGTGGAGCGGAACAGGCCCCGATGCTCGCTGTGGTGGTAGCGCTCGCCGACCTCGAGGGCCAGCCAACGCTCGAATTCCTCCAAGGTCAAACAGGCGCGTTGTTCGGGCTTGCGCGCCTTGCGGCCGCGCGGCGAGTTGCCGGTGGCGCCGGGCAGACCCTTCAGCCGCTGCATCAGCGTGCGGTTCATGCGCTCGATGTGGCCGCCATAGTTCGGGCGGCCGACCGGCCGGTGGTCAAGCTCGATGCCGTACTGAGCGCAGCCCAGGCGAAGGGCACGGCTGCGGAACTCAGCCGCGTTGTCCAGGTGCAGCCGCTGCGGCAGGCCGGCCATCGGCCAGTCGATCTGCAGCCCCACGTGAGCCAGCCAGGGCGCCTTGGGCTGGACGATGCGGCTGACCAGGAGGGCCACGGTGCCAGCACCGGGCCGCTCCATGCCGATGAAGAAGGCCGGGACCGTGCGCGTGGCCAGATCGATGGCCACCGACAGCCAGGGGCGGCCGATGACCTTGCGGGTGAAGCGGTCGACGATGAGGACGTCGGCCTGGGTGTGGTCGATCTGCACGATCTCCAACGGCCAGTCCGCTCCGAAGCTGCCGGGCGCGATTGCA
>Ga0209175_10000412_pt1 | contig 26186 bp, 20 predicted proteins | sample JI91814C2DNA_FD_187506 | JGI IMG/M metagenome (GOLD analysis project Ga0209175, IMG submission 187506) | Wastewater effluent complex algal communities from Wisconsin, to seasonally profile nutrient transformation and Carbon sequestration -... | ecosystem: Engineered > WWTP > Effluent > Algae...
TGTAATCCGCGCAGGCGATGTCCTCGTCGCCATCGCGATCTACCCATTCGCCCGTGATGACGAAGCAGACCTCGGCCGGTCGCAAGGCGAGCAGCGCCTGCGCGGTGGCGCGTCCGAGAACCAGGCTGCCGGCGAACAGAGCGCGGCAGGAGCGGAAGCGCGCCAGGCCGCGAACTCCCGCGGCGGTGGTCTGGATCAGCGGGCGACCGGCGAGGTCGGCGCCCTGCAGGGCAGACGGCGAATTGCCGAAGTCGAAACCGGGTATCGGGTCGCCGCCGCCGACCGCGCCGGTGGTCAGTGCGTTTGCCAGGGTGCGTTGCAGGTGGAATGCTCCGGCGATCGTTTCCACCGGGTAGATGGCACTGGCACCGGCGGCAAAAGCGTAGGCCGCCGTCGAGAAGGAACGCAGTACGTCAATCACCACCACGGCATCGTCGGGATCGTGTTCTTGCGGATCGAGGCGATTCAGGAAAACGCGGCGAGTGCGCATGCTTGCTTCAATACCCCTCTGGCATGGCCCATGCAGAGCTCAAGGCGAATCAATGAACTCGCGCAGGTCGCGAACGAAGCGGTCGCGTTGCCACTGGTGCGGGGAGTGGTCGCTCCCTTCGTAGATGTGCAGGATGGCGCCGGCGATGCGGTTCTTGACGTAGTGCGCGGTCTCGCTACGGTAGTAATTGCTGTCGCCACCGTAGACCAGTAGTGCGGGGATGTCGATGCGCTCGAGAGCGTTGCGGTAGTCGGCTTCGGCAAGACTCTCCCAGCACGCGATCAACGGCGCCGGATCCTGCGCGCTCAGCCATTGCCGGGCTTTCTCCAGACCGTGCGCGTTCTCGTGATACTTCTGCCGGGCGCGCTCGTTGAGTCCCATGCCGCCAAGGCGGAGAACCGATTCGGCGAAGTCGTCTTCCAGCTGGCGCAGGAAGGCTTCCGACTGCTCGCGGTCGAACTTGCCGTAGATGCCATCGGACCAGGTGTCATCGGTGAGCAGTTTGGGCGATTGATCGATGAACACGACCTTGCGCAGATTCCGGCATCCGTGTTCCTCGATGTACTGCCAGAGGGTCAGAGCGCCCATCGAGTGGCCGACGACCACCCACTCGTCGAGCCGGTAGTGCTCGATCAGGTTGCACATGTCTTGCGCCATGCGCTGGACGGTCGGTGCCGTGTCCTGCGCAAGGCGGTGGCCGCCATGGCCGCGGGCATCCCATCGGAATACCCGGTGGTGCGCTGTCAGTTGCTCGAGGAAGGGCTGCCATTCGCGGTGGCTGGCGGTCCACCCGTGCAGCATGAGAATCGGCGAGCCAGCGCCAGAAATCTGGACGTGGATCTTTTCGCCATCGTCGGCAAAGAAATGCGTCATCGCAACGGACAAGCAGAAAAAGAGTCAGGGTGTCACAAGCGTGTGACAACGGCAACCATAATCGCCGCCTGGCCGGGCGTTCGCTCAGCGCCTGGCGACGCGTCGCAAGAAGCGGCGGCGCGCGGGAAGCAACAGCTCGTCCGCCTCGGCCGCCGGCCTCGGGCAGTCCTCGTCCGGCATGCCGAACAGCGCATTCAGGGCAGCCATCGCCCCGGCACGGGCGGCCGCCTGCGAGGTGAACTGGCCAGGCGGCGCAAACAGCGGGCAATACTGGTAGGCAGGAACCTCGGCGCTGGCGTCATCGTCGGCGATAAATTCCAGCGGGCCGATCGGGAACACGAGTCGACAACGCTCGCCGGAAGGTCGATCCGACCACAGTTCGCCGCCGCCGGGCACGATGAAGAGATTGATGAACCAGGGCGTGATCACCGCGCCGACCCAATCGCCAAGCCTGCCGTCGCCACTGCTGCGTTCCCTGCTCGCGGCTGATCGCGGCGCGGCCTCGCCGTACGGCCCGGCGCCGCTGCTCGACGTGGGATCACTCGCCGCCTGCCAGCGACGGAAACCGACCGCTTCCACGGACAGGGCGAGATTGACGAAGGGCAGGTCGCGCATGCTGGCCAGCCAGATGCGACGGTACATGGCTTCGAGGCGCGCTGCCGGGTTGTCGCTGATCGGTTCTGCGGGAGCAGGCCGAGGGGCCTGGAAAGCTGCCTTGCGAATGCCGGTGGTCATTGAAGCGTTCTCCGTGTTGGTCGCGGCGTGGTCAGATCGGAAAAGTGCGCCGACGGGTCGTAGTCGCCGGCAAGGGACGCAGCGAGCGCGGCAAGGGCGTCTTCGATCAACGCCCGCTGGTGATCGTCAAGGACCTCCCTGGCCAGACCGAGCGAGGCCAGAATCCAGCTGCCGAGCGGTTGTCGTCCGATCAGCATCATGTTGACCCGCTCGCGCCGCAGCGCGTTTCCCTGCCGCCGCTCGGCGATGGCGAAGTCACCGTTTTCGTCCTCCAGGGCGACCAGTTGCAGCGGAATCGACAGGCACATCAGGCGACCTCGGCAGTCCGTCGCGAGGCGCGGATTCCCAGCCCTGCCAGTTCATCGACAACCATGCGCAGAAGAACCGGCATGACGCTTTCGACTTCCGCGCTGAGTTCCATTCCCAGCGCCAGCGACAATGGCTGCACACCGACAATAGCCGTGTATTTCGGCGCTCTGCCGAGAAGATCCAGCGTCGCCAGTACATCGCAAAGGCCGATCTGGTGTGGCGACAGCTTGCTCCTGAAGAACACCGGCAGCGCGTCGCCGGTGAGCCGGACCGGCGTCCCGGGCGGCTGGCCGGCACGAACGGCGTCAACCATGATCAAGGCGTCGAGGCCCTCAAGCTCGTCGAGCATTTCCATGCCGCAGGTGCCGGCGTCGATGATGTCGACGTCGCTGGGGAGCGAGTACGCCAGCGACAGGCGCTCGATGGCATGTACTCCCAGCCCTTCATCGCTGAGCAGGATATTGCCGGCCCCCAGTACGACGACGCGCATGCTCAGCCCGTCTGCGGCGAGTGATGGCAGCGGCGGGCGGGAGGGGCGCCGGCCTTTCGCCGCGCGCGGTGGCCGACGGCCGTCACGCCGCCCTGACCTTGACCAGAGGCCGCTGCTCGGTGTCGACGACATGTACGGCGCAGGCCAGGCAGGGATCGAAGGAGTGCACGGTGCGCAGCACTTCGAGCGGCTGATCGGGAATGGCCACCGGTGTTCCCGCCAGGCAGGCCTCGTAGGCGCCGGGGGCGTCGGCCTCGTTGCGCGGCGCGGCGTTCCAGGTGGTCGGTACGACGCACTGGTAGTTCCTGATCTTGCCGTCGTCGATGACCACCCAGTGCGAGAGGACGCCGCGCGGCGCTTCATGGATGCCGACGCCAGCGACTTCGTCCTTGGGGAAGAGCGGCTTGTTGAAAGTGGTCAGATCACCCTTGGCCATGTTCGCCAGCAGCAGATCCCATTGCCGCGCCAGTTCGTCGACCTGCACCGCGCAAGCGACGGCGCGTGCCGCGTGGCGGCCAATCGTCGAGTGCAGCGCGTCGAGACCGACCTTGGTCTTGGCGACCGTGGACACCAGGTCGAGCGCCTGCGTCGCGTAGGCGATGGTCGGCTGATGCTGGGCGGCGAGCATGGCCAGGACACGGGGCAGCGGACCAACCTGCATCGGCTTGTCGTAGAAGGTCGGTGATTTCAGCCACGAGTACTTGCCGTCGTCGTCGAAGTCGGTATATTGCGGTCGCGTTTCGCCCTTGTAGGGATGCAGGGGTCCCTTGCCACCCTCGTACCACGAGTGTTTCACCGATTCGGCAACGCCCTCCCTGAAATAGGCGTCGTCGTGGCTCGTTATTTCCTTGAAGCTGCTCAGGTCGCCGGCGGCGATATGCCCGCCGGGGAGGGCAAAGCGAGTGTTCTTGCCGTCAAGCGGGATGTCGGGTACCGAGACGTAATCGACGATGCCGCGTCCAATCGCCGTCCACTCCGGGTAGAAACCACCGATCACGGCGACGTCGATCAGGTACACGTTCTTCACGAAATCGCTGAGCTGGTCGATCCAGCCCTTGACCGCCAGCAGGCGTTCGACGGTGAGCACCGACTGCGAGTCGATCGACAGTGCGTTGGCCACGCCACCAACGGCGACGTTCTGGATGTGCGGCGTCTTGGCGCCGAGGATGCTGACGATCTTGTTGGCGTGACGCTGCACGTCGAGCGCTTGCAGATAGTGGGCGACGGCGATCAGGTTCACGTCCGGCGGCAGCTTCATCGCCGGGTGGCCCCAGTAGCCGTTGGTGAAAATCCCCAGTTGTCCGGTGCCGACAAAGCCGGCCAGGCGTTCCTTGACGCGGGTGAATTCGGCCTTGCTGTTGCCTGGCCAACTGGACAGGCTTTCGGCCAGCGCGGCCGCCTTGCCGGGGTCGGCTTGCAGGGCGCTGGTGACATCGACCCAGTCGAGCGCCGAGAGGTGGTAGAAATGCACGATGTGATCGTGCACCGCGTGCGCCAGGATGATCATGTTGCGGATGTACTGGGCGTTGAGCGGGATTTCCATCTGCAGTGCGTTCTCGACCGCGCGTACCGAGGCGATGGCGTGAACCGTCGTGCACACGCCGCAGATACGCTGGGTGATCGCCCAGGCGTCGCGCGGGTCACGACCGACGAGGATGGTTTCGACGCCGCGCCACATTTGTCCCGAAGCCCAGGCTTTCTTGACCTCGCCGCCGTCGACCTCGACATCGACACGCAGGTGACCTTCGATTCGCGTGACCGGATCAATCGTGACTCGTTGCGACATTTTCCTGTCTCCTGAAAGAGGGCTAGCGGTGTGCAGGCTGGGCGTACGATTCTTCGCGCGGTAGGACCGGGAAGCGGCGGGTGATGACGATGTAGCCGAGGACTTCGGCGGCGAAGATGCCGATGGTGACCAGCAATTCGGGGACCGATGGGAAATAGGTCCATCCAGGGCCGGTATCGAAGGCGATCAGAAAGCCGTTCAGGCGCAGCAGGATGCCGCCGAGCATGACGGCGATGCCGGCCAGGAAGAGGCGCGCCGGATTGCGTCGCGCGTCGACCGTGCGGATGAGCAGGAAGGGGGCGATGAAGCAGGCGTTCTCGATCCAGAAAGTCAGGGCGATGAAGCTGGGCTGGAAAGCCTGGCCGAGAACGCCGCGCGCGATGAGGTCGGCGAAACGGACCAGCAGATAGAAGGCCATGATGCCGAGCATCACGCGGGCCATCGGATTGAGCATCGACACCTCGACCTGACGGCGGTAGGCCGACGCGGCGACGCAGGACTCGAAGAGCACGACGCCGTAGCCGAGGATGATCGCCGAGAGCAGGTAGATCAGCGGCTGCATCGGCGTCTGCCAGAGCGCATTGACCTGTCCACCCATGACCACCAGCATCGTCCCCAGCGAAGCCTGGTGCATCATCGGCAGGACGATGCCGAGGGCGATGAAGAAGAAGAGCAGCTTGCCCAGCTTGCGGCGCGCGTCGTGCAGACCCAGCTTTTCGAGGAATACCGGCGAGAACTCGATCCACATGACGATGATGTACAGCGTGATGCACGCGGCGACTTCGAACATCACTGAATTGACGTTGAAATAGCCCGGCCAGAAGATGTGCCAGAAGTTCCACCAGCGGCCGAGGTCGAAGGTGATCGCCGCACCGGCCAGGGTGTAGCCGAAGAGGCTGCCGAGCAGGGCCGGGCGCACCAGCGGATGGTACTGGCCCTTGTTGAAGATGTAGACCAGCAAGGCGACCGAGAAGCCGCCGCAGGCCAGCGCCGACCCGATGAAGACGTCGACCACCACCCACGCGCCCCAGGAATAGCCATCGTTGAGGTTGGTGGTGGCGCCGAGGCCGAAGATCAGGCGCACCAGAATGATCGTCGCCATGACCGCGATCAGAACGCCGCAGACCAGGGTCGTGGCGTTGAACAGGCTGCCGCCGACCGGTGCCGGCCGGGCGTGTTGTTGACCGCTCATGACCACTCCCTCCCTGGTCCGGTCGTCGCTGCCGGCGAGTTGTGATCATCATCGTCGTCGTCATCTTCATCGTGATGGACGTTGCGCTTGGCGACGTAGGTCATTGCGCCGAGGACGGCAAAGGGCATCAGCAGGCCGCCGTAAAGCGTGTGCTGAATGGTCTCGGAAGTTGCCGCCGACGACTCGGGCGGCAGATTCGGCATGCCGACTTTTTCGAAGGGAACCGCCGAGAGCTTGAGCACCTGCGTACCGCCGTACTCGTGCTCGCCATAAACGTGCTGCTGGTAGGTGCCGACGTAGCCTTCGTAGCTTTGCTCCGGGCCGCCGTCGATGCTGCCGCGCGGGTAGCGGGTGAGGCTGCCGGCGGGAAGTGCCAGGCGGCGCCTGGCTTCGATCAACAGATCGCGGGTTCGGCCATGCAGGGTGGCGCCGGTCGGGCAGACTTCGGCGCAGGCCGAGAAGTGACCGTCGGCGACGCGATGCCGGCACAGTTCGCACTTGCCGATCTTCCCGGTTGGCGAGTCGTACTGGTACTTGGGAATTCCGAAGGGGCAGGCGACGACGCAGTAGCGGCAACCGACGCAGGCGTCGGGATCGTAGGCGACGACGCCGGTGACCGGATCCTTGGTCATCGCCGTCACCGGGCACGCCGAAACGCACGACGGGTCGGCGCAGTGCATGCACGAGGTCTTCATGAACGCGTAACCGTTGCTCTCGGCGTCCTTGGTGGTCATCGTCCCGTGGCGATACATCTTGATGATGTTGAAGGTGTGGCCGCTGGTATCGAGCGGCGTATCCCACAGCTTGTCCACCGTCGAAAACTCGGGCGGATTGTCGTTCGCCTGCTTGCACGCGGCGACACAGGCCTTGCAGCCAATGCACAGGGTCGCGTCGTAGAGCAGGCCAAGCGCCTCGGGCGGGCGGTGATGGGTGTCGCGCGCCGCCGCCGGCGTGCTCAGCGTGCCGATCGCTCCGCCGGCGACCGCCGTGCCGGCGGCGCCCAGGCATCCTTTCAGGAACTTGCGACGCGGGTTCTCGTCTCTAGCCGGTTCACGTGTCTCGGTACGCATCTCGGACCTCCGTTTTCTCGCCCTCCGCCCTCGCGCGTTGGGCTTCCTCTGCCTGGTGTGAAAGACCCAGGTTGCGCGCGACCATTGCCCCGGCCCCGGCGGCGGCTCCGGCGACGGCCGCCAGCAGCGATGCCGAGCCAAGCGTCGCGCCGACGCCTTGCTCTTCGACGATGCGCGGGTACTGTTGCGGTGGCTCGACGTTCTTTACTTTCGCGAGCATGTGAATCGGCTTGCTGAAACCGACGCCCTGTTCGGTACAGCCGATGCACGGATGGCCGCAGCCGACCGGCCAGGTGCCCGCCCCGGCGTCGCCAAAAAGTGCGGTCGGGCAGTTGGCGTAGGTTTCCGGGCCCTTGCAGCCGAGCTTGTAGAGGCAATAGCCCTTGCGGTGCCCCTCATCGCCGAATTGCATGGCAAAACGGCCGGCGTCGAAATGGGCGCGTCGCTCGCAGTTCTCATGGATCAGGCGCGAATAGGCGAACTTTGGCCGCCCCTGGTCGTCGAGCGGTGGCAAGGCGCCAAAGGTGAGGAAGTGAACCACCGTGGCCAGGAAGTTGTAGGGGTTGGGCGGGCAGCCGGGAATCGTCGCGACCGCTTTGCCGAGGACGTCGGCGACGCCGGAAGAACCGGTCGGGTTGGGGGCAGTCGAGGGCATGCCACCCCAGCTTGCGCAGGAGCCGATGGCGATCACCGCCGCGGCATCGGCGGCGCATTCCTTGGTCAGTTCAATCGCCGTCTGGCCGCCCACCTTGCAGTAGATGCCGCCGTCACGGGTCGGGATGGCGCCTTCGACGACCAGCAGGTAGGCACCCCTGTTCTCGGCCATGGCCGTTTTGCGCGCCTGCTCGACCTGATGGCCGGCGGCGGCAAAGAGCGTTTCGTGGTAGTCGAGCGAGATGACGTCGAGGATCAGCCGTTCCAGCGTCGGATGCTCGGCGCGCAGCAGCGATTCGGTGCACCCCGTACATTCCTGGAAGTGCAGCCAGATCACCGAAGGCCGCTTCTTGCTCGCCACCGCTTCGGCGACCGCCGCCTCGGCGCCGGGTGGCAGGCCGAGGCCGGCGGCGACGGTGGCGCAGAACTGCAGGAATTCGCGTCGCGGCATGCCGAGTCTCTTGCTCGCATTGGCGATCGTCGTCTCGTCCTCGAGCTGCAGCAGACGGGTGTTTGCCATTTTCCTCTCCCCTTGTCTCGCTATCTCGTTTTCGTCGCCCGACCGGTGCTCGGGAAGTCTCGCCGCGGCGCACCAGGAACGGCGGTGTAGCCGAAGCATTTACACGGGAGGTGCTTACAAGAAGCGTGCCAGTCCGAAATCAGCCAATAAAGCAGCGACATGTGCTTGCGCGGCCGGTACGAGAAGGTAATGCGGCTTTACGCCCGTGTAGAGAAGTGGAAACCTTCTTTCCACTTTGATGGCCGCCCGCCTCGCCTTGATGGTCGCCTTGCGCTCGCGGTCGTCGCGGCCGACGGCGTTGCTCTTCGAGTGAGCGTTGCAGCGCGTTTCGATTCGCCCTACGATCGGCGCATGAAACGATCGCTCATGGCCAGCAGCGCCAGCGTCCCGGAGCAGCCGCCGCTCGCGCAGGCGCTGACCGCCCCCGACTGCCTGCCGGGGACAGGGTCGGCGTTCGCGGGCGTCGACGAGGCGGTGTGGATCGAGGTGATCCACAAGATGGACGACGTGTATAACGACCTTCTGCAATACGAGGTGGTCCTCGAACAGAAGAATGCCGCACTCGAGGATTCGCAGCAGTTCATCGAGAGCGTGCTGGCGTCGATGTCGGACATCCTCATCGTCTGTAATCGCCACGGTGCGATCGACGAGGTCAACGACTCGCTGCGCCGCTTCATCGGCCAGGACGAAGGCGAATTGCGTGGCCGGCCGCTGTGCGATCTTTTTGCCGACGAGGCGTCGCGGCAACGCGCCCGTGATTTCTTCTCGGCGGCGCGCCCGGCGGCGGTGCAGGACTGCGAGCTGCGGATCATGGGGCGAGATGGCAGCCCGCTGCCGGTCTCGCTGAACTGCACGCCGCGTCTGTCGGGAACCGGCAAGCTGCTTGGCATGGTGCTCACCGGGCGCCCGGTTGGCGAGCTGCGCCGCGCTTACCATGCCTTGCGGCAGGCGCATGAAGACCTCAAGCGCACGCAGCAGCAGCTCCTGCAGGCCGAGAAGATGGCTTCGCTCGGCCGTCTGGTCGCCGGCGTCGCGCACGAACTGAACAACCCGATCAGTTTCGTTCTCGGCAACGTACTGGCCATCCGGCGGTACACGGCGCGCCTGCAGACCTATCTGGAAGCGGTGCACAGTGCCCCCGGCGGGCGCGCCGGCAAACTGGACGAGCTGCGTCAGGAGCTGCGCATCGACCGCATCATGGACGACCTCAACCCCTTGCTCGACGGGATGAGCGAAGGCGCCGAGCGCACCCGCGACATCGTCGATGGACTGAAGCGCTTCTCGGCCATCGATCGCCGTGCCGATCAGCGTTTCAATCTGGCCGCCGTGGTCGACCGTGCGGTGCGCTGGGTGGCGCGCTCGGGCGTGCACGATTTCTCCGTCAAGGTCGATCTACCGGGCGACTTGCCGGTCATCGGCTCGTCCGGGCAGATGCAGCAGGTGCTGATGAACATCGTCCAGAACGCCTGCGACGCGACTGCCGGCTGCGCCGCGCCGACGCTCGAGATCAGCGCCGAGCAGCGCGACGGGATGATCGTCCTGCACTTCGCCGACAATGGCCCGGGAATTACGCAGGGCAACCTGGCGCGATTGTTCGACCCCTTCTTCACCACCAAGCCGGTCGGGCAGGGGACGGGTCTCGGGCTGTCGATCAGCTACGGGATCGTCGAACGGCACGGTGGACGCCTGGCAGCGACGAACCGGGCGCAGGGCGGCGCCCTTTTCACCCTGACCTTGCCGCTGGCGCCGACCTAGATCGGGTCGCCGCCGCCGATCATCTCGTTCGGCCTGACCCAGCGGTCGAAGTCCTCGCCGCTGACCTGCCCCAGCGCCAATGCTGCCTCTCGTAGCGTACTGCCGTCATGGTGCGCGCGCTTGGCGATTTCCGCGGCGCGGTCGTAACCGATGTGCGGTGCCAGCGCGGTGACCAGCATCAGCGAGCGCTCGAGCAGCTCGCCGATGCGTTCGCGCCGGGCCTCGACGCCGCAAACGCAGTGCGCCTCGAAGCTGCTCATGCCATCGGCCAGCAAGCGCACACTCTGCAGAAAATTGTGGGCGATCAGCGGCTTGAAGACGTTCAGTTCGAAGTTGCCGGAGGCGCCGCCGATGCCGATCGCGACGTCGTTGCCCATCACCTGGCAACAGAGCATGGTCAGCGCCTCGCACTGCGTCGGGTTGACCTTGCCGGGCATGATCGAACTGCCCGGCTCGTTTTCCGGAATGCTGATCTCGCCGAGGCCGCAGCGCGGCCCCGACGCCAGCCAGCGGATGTCGTTGGCGATTTTCATCAGCGCCACGGCCAGCGTTCTGAGCGCGCCGTGCGCGGCGACCAGACCATCGTGTGCCGCCAGCGCCGCGAATTTGTTGTTCTCCTCGACAAACGGCAGGCCGCTTTCGCGCGCCAGTTCCTCGGCCACGCGAGCACCGAATCCCGGGGCAGTGTTGAGGCCGGTGCCGACCGCCGTGCCACCGATCGCCAGCGGGTACAGCGAGGGCAGGGCGTCGTCGATGACTGCTTCGGCGTGTTCGAGCTGGGCGACGTAGCCGGAGAACTCCTGGCCCAGGGTCAGTGGCGTCGCGTCCTGGAGGTGGGTGCGGCCGATCTTGACGATGTCCGAAAAGGCGGCCGACTTGGCCGCCAGCGTGGTGCGCAGCCTGGCCAGCGCCGGCAACAGGGCGCGCGTGATGCCGAAAACGGCAGCGACATGCATGGCCGTCGGGAAGACATCGTTCGACGACTGTCCACGATTGACGTCGTCGTTGGCGTGCACGCAGCGCTTCTCGCCGCGTTCGCCGCCAAGGAGTTCCGAAGCACGGTTGGCGAGAACTTCGTTGATGTTCATGTTGCTCTGCGTACCAGAACCGGTCTGCCAGACGGAGAGCGGGAACTCGGCTCGATGGCGGCCGAGCAGGACTTCCTCGGCGGCGGCGGCGATCGCCCTGGCCTTGTTTTCCGGGAGCAGGCCGAGGTCACTGTTGACCCGCGCGCATGCCGCCTTGATGGCAGCCAGGGCGAGGACCAGCTCCTCGGGCATGCGCTCGCTGGAAATGTCGAAGTGCTCGAGCGAACGTTGCGTCTGTGCTCCCCAGAGGCGGTCGCTGGCGACCTCGATGCTGCCGAAGGAGTCGTGTTCCCAGCGCGTTGCGTTCATCGCCTGGGTCGCCGCTTGCGCTGGGGAGCTTCCGGGAATGGGCGCATGGGTCTTCTCCTGACTGTGGGCAGAGTCAATCATAACTTTCTGGCATCGTTACGGCCAGCCGTGGTTGTCGACGAGCGCTTCCGCCCGAGCTGCCTGAACAATAAATGTTTAGTTGGCACTTACTAAAAAAAGCCGTGCAAAGCGGCAGGGAGCGTGCTATCGTTCGGTCATGCTTAATCGACTGGCACGTTACGAATTCAGCGAGCGACTCGCCGACCTGCTCGGCGAGTCGCGGCGCGACCTGCGCTTCCGGGTCACCCTGATGGTGACCGGTGGGCTGGTTGCCCCTGGCCCGCGCGGCCGCGGCTCGCCGCCGGCGACGCCGCAGTACGCGGCGCAACTGCTGATCGGCGCGATGGCCGCACCGCAGCAGGCGCAGACCGTCGAAGCCATCCGCTGCTATGCAGACCTGCAGCCGGCGGCGGTAGCGCCGGGAGGGAATACGCCGCGCGTCCTCTTCGGTCCGGCGCTGGCGACCGCCGACGGCGACGAGCAACCGGCGGCGGCGATTCGCCTGGACGGAATGCGTTTCGGTGAGGCGCTCGCCCAACTCCTGGAGCTGGCCTGCGCCGAGGAGACGCGCCCGATCGTCGCCGGCGAACTCTTCGGCGTGTGGATCAATCGTGGCTGTCCGGTTGCCTCGCTGCAATTCAGCGCCTGGTGGCAGGGCCGTCGCGCCGTCTTCAGTCACACCTATGGCCTGGCCCCGGGCGCCGCTCCCCCGGCCTGGCTTGACCCTCAACGTGGTGGATTGGTCGATCCCGGTCTGTTCCACAGCGTTTTTCTGCCGGTCCGCAAGTTGATCGAGATCGGTTCGCTTACCACCTTGTCCGATGACAGGAGGAATCCAATGCTGAACAAACTGGGCCACAAGATGGCCGCCATTGCCAATATGGCAAAACTCGCCGCCAAGACACCGCACGGCAGTCGCTGGGAGAAGCTTCTTTCGACGCTGGCGTCGGTGAAAGCCTGGTCCGACCAGGTCGACACGCAGGAAAGCCGTTTGCGCGAAGTCAGCGCTTTCGGCAGCAATCCCGGCGAACTGACGATGTATACCTATCTCCCCGAGAGCCTGCCGGCGAACGCGCCGCTGGTCGTCGTCCTGCATGGCTGCACACAAAGTGCAGCCTCGTACAACAAGGGCAGCGGCTGGTCGACGGTCGCCGACCGGCACGGCTTCGCTCTTCTCTTTCCGCAGCAGCAATGGAACAACAATCCGCTGCGCTGCTTCAACTGGTTCCGGCCCGAAGACAACGAACGCGAACGCGGTGAGGCGCAGTCGATCGCGCAGATGGTGGACAGGATGGTCGCCGAGTACGGCATCGATCGGCGCCGGGTCTTCGTTACCGGAACGTCCTCCGGTGGGGCGATGACCAGCGTGATGCTGGCCAGCTATCCGGAGGTCTTTGCCGCTGGCGCGGTCATCGCCGGGGTTCCCTATCGTACGGCCAAGGGCTTGCAGGAAGGGCTGGAGAGCATCTTCCAGGGGCGTTCGCGTTCGGGCCCGGAATGGGGAGCGCTGGTGCGCGCCGCGTCCCCCCATCAGGGGCCGTGGCCGAGGTTGTCAGTGTGGCACGGTGACGCCGACACCGCGGTGAAGCCGGTCAATGCCGAAGAGCTGATCAAGCAGTGGGCCGATGTGCACGGACTGGATTCCAGGCCGAGCGTCGAAATGCGCGTCGATGGCTATCCGCGCCGCGTTTGGCAGGGCGCCGACGGCGAGGAGTTGATCGAGTCCTACACGATTACCGGCATGTCACACGGCGCAGCCCTCGACCCCGGCCCGGAACCGCACCAGTGCGGCACCGCGGCACCGTTCTTCAACGCAGTCGGCATTTCGTCGACACACCGCATCGCCGATTTCTGGGGCCTGCTCGCCGAGCGCCCGGCGGACGCCAGAGCGCCTGCGGCGGAGGCGGCCGCCGACGCGCAAAGTCGGGCGGGCAGCCCTGCGCAAGCGGCAGATGGGACGACTGGCGCAGCGGGTCCAGAACCCCATTCCGCTGGCTCGGCCAGCCCGGGTGACCGTGGCGAGCCGCTGCTGCGCAAAGAGCCCGCCCGGGAGGCAGGGAACGAGCACGCCGAAGCGGCGGACGGAGCGCAGGCTGCGGGCAGGCAGTCAATGGGTCTCGACGTGCATGGCATCATTTCGGCCTCGCTGCAGGCGGCGGGGCTGCTCAAGCCCGGCAGCCGGCCGCGCAGTTCGGCGCCACTGGGCATCGACGTTCCGGGGATCATTTCGACCGCCCTGGAAGCGGCGGGCGTACTCAAGGGTGGGGCGCAGCGCTCGAGTCCCTTCCACGCCGGTCGGTTCAGCCCGGAAACCCTGCGCAGCGCTGGCTGGGAAGGCGCCGGCTGGGATCTGCTGCACGACGATCCGCGCGCATTTCGCGGCGGCTCGATGCTCTACGGACACGCTTCGTCGGGCGATTCGGGCGCGGTTGGCGCGCGCGCGCAATCGATCTCGCGGCGCGTCACCCTCGGTCCGCGGCCGGAGCTTAGCTACGTGCGGCGGCTCGATCTCAGCGCGGCCGTCAACGACTACACCAGCGCCAGCTTTCGGGTTCTCGTCGATGGCATCGTCGTCGATGAAGTCACGGCGATCGGCATGGTGCACCAGGAGAACGAATGGCTGCGGCAGTCAGCGGTCGATCTGGCGCGCTTCGCCAATAGACAGGTGACTCTGACGCTTGAAGTGGCGGCCTATGCGAACATTTACAGCACGGTTTACGCCAAGGCCTGGGTCGATCAGGTGACGATCAGCAACGCCGTCGAAGCTGCCGCGCACTGCTGATTTCGCGGCGCAATTTCCGGGCAGCCGCAGCCGCTGCCCGGGGGATGCAGAGAGATCAGGCGCTCAGCGGTTGGTGAAAGCCGCTTTGCGTTTCTCGACGAAGGCGGTCATGCCTTCTTTCTGATCGTCGAGGGCGAATGCCGAGTGGAAAGCACGCCTTTCGAAGAGCAGGCCCTCGTTGAGCGAGCTCTCATACGAGCGATTGATACACTCCTTGATCATCATCACCACCGGTAGCGAGAATCCGGCGATGCGGGTGGCGGTCGACATCGCCTCGTCGAGCAGCCTGTCGGCCGGCACGACGCGCGAAACCAGACCCGAGCGCTCGGCTTCCTCGGCGTCGATATTGCGCGAGGCGAGGCACATTTCCATCGCCTTGGCCTTGGAAATGGCGCGAGGCAGACGCTGTGTGCCACCGGCACCGGGAAGAATGCCCAGACGGACTTCCGGTTGGCCAAACTGTGCCGTGTCGGCGGCGAGAATGATGTCGCACATCATCGCCAGTTCGCAGCCGCCACCCAGGGCGTAGCCGGCGACCGCCGCGATCACCGGTTTGCGGCAGTTCTTGACGCCTTCCCAGTTGCGGCTGATGAAGTCGCCCTTGTAGGCCTCCATGTAGGTCAGCGACTGCATGACCGTGATGTCGGCGCCGGCTGCGAAAGCCTTGTCCGAACCGGTGATGACGATCGCACCGATATTCTCGTCGGCTTCATAGGTGGCCAGCGCGCTGCCCAGTTCGTCCATCAGGTCATCGTTGAGGGCGTTCAGCTGCTTCGGACGATTGAGGGTGATCAGGCCGACTTTTCCACGGACTTCGGCGATGATGTTGACGTAGCTCATAAAGGAAATCTCCAGATTCAAAATGAAAGGTATTCGAGTATCCACGATGAGGTGGGCACTCCTGTTGCTGCGATTGGCGGGTGTCTGGCGCTTGGCGCGACCGCTATCATGAACGATTTGTGCCGCCGTCGCTTGCTTTGACGGTGCGCAACGCCAGTCCACAAACAACGCGGCCGACCTGGACGATTCTCGTCGGGCCGGCCGCGTGACTTGCAGAGGGTCAGAAGGCAATCGTCAGTTGCACGCTGCCGTCGTTTCCCGGGAGTCGTCCTGTGTTCAGGCCGAGATGTCCATCTGGAACTTCACCGGGCCGCGGGCGGCCTTGCCATTGGCGTCGGTGAACTCGCCGGTAACCGGCGCTTTCTTGCCGTAGGGGCTGGTCAGGATGGCGACGTGACCGCCGAAGAAAGCGACCGATTCAAGACCCTCCCAACCTTCGAGGTGCTTGTTGCCGGCGGTGGCGCAAGCCGGCGTGACCAGGTCGTCCTTGATCGCGTAGTTCTGGTACCACGGCACATTCAGGTCGATCAGGTGCTTGATGTTGAGCGCCTGGTCGAAGAGCTTCACGGGCAGCGTGCCATCTTCCGAAATCGCATCCTGGAAGGTGTGCGAGCTCATGTTGGCGATGGCCAGAGGCAGGTGAACGCGTTCCTTGAGCAGCCAGCGGAAGAGCGCGGCGGGGGTCTTGCCCGGGTTCATGCCGGTGGCGCGTTGCAGCGAAGCCTGGTCGAGCACCTTGACCAGCGGCGTTTCGCGGTCGATGGCCACGAAGCGCATGCCGAGGCTGAGCAGGTAGCCGTTGGCAACCTTGTTGCCACTCGGCAGCGTGGTGGTGACAAAGTCATGGTGCATCTGGGGCATGCCGCTGATGGCATCGCTGTAGGTCCCGTCAACCGGCGTCACGTTGGTGATCAGGGCGTCGCAGACATCGGTCAGCTTGCCCGAGAGGATGTTCATCATGCAGATGTAGCCACCCTGGCAGGTGCCGTTCAACGTCACTTTCTTGCCGTCGTTGAGCTCCATGACCTTGGCGCAGAGCTCACGCGTCTGCTCGCAGTCCTGCTCCGGGGTCATCGTCTGCACCTTCTCGGTGGTCATGATGTCCTTGACGACGCGGACGTAGGTCGGAATCCCCTCGTTGGCGAACGAGTGGCTGTAGCTCTTGTTCTCGAAAGGCAGGAAGGCCAGGATATGCACGCCGAGCATGTACGGCGGGACGAGAACGACAGGCTTCAGGTCCTTGCGGACCTCGACGCCTTCCTTGATCGGCAGCACCTGGTAAAGCTCGAAGGCGTCCGTTTCGGCCACCAGCTTGTAGTCCTTGGTGTTGAAATGGAAGCCGAACTCGTCGCCGATGGCTTCGATCTGTTCGTTGAAATTGGAGACCGCTTCCATGATTTCGGCTTCGCGGCGCATGTAACTGCCGAGCTTCTCACCGTCGGACTTGAGGATCGTGTTCAAGTAGGCGCGGGTACCTTCCTCGATCTGGTCGAAGGCATAGTCGGCCATCTTGTCCTGCATGCCGGCGGCTCCCTTGCGCGCCAGGCCGACGCTATGCTCCATGATCTCGAAGGTCTCCAGCATGCTCATCGGGTTGTCGCGGGCGGCGGTCATGGCGATGTGCGCGGCAATGAACATATTGTCGTTGAACTCGCCCACTTCGCGGTTCGAAGCGCGCATCATGGCCAGCATGTATCTCCACCAACTCGTGGTGAAATCCGGCATTTCCCGTAGCAGTGAATACATATCTTTACCTCCAACAAACAAAGTGAATCAAAACGGGCCGGCCCCCTGGAGGGCGACCCACGAGTAACTGGCCTTGCCGGCAGCCCGGATGTGGGCGGCGCGACAGACGAAAGCGCGCTGATGTTCTTTCTTGCCAAACCGGAACGACGCGCGGTGTATCCCGTTCGCGGCGGTCCTGGCCGCTGTGAAATGGTGCGGAAAGACCACCAAAACGATCGTCATTCCGCACCGCACAATTCATTCTACTCCTCTGGGCTGGAATTGTTCACCCCTCCCATGCTTATGGCCAAGATTATTCGATCGATGGCAAGAAAGGCCAAAATACGAGCGTTCCAGCCCCCATAGCGCCGCCGAGGCGGCCTTGTCAAAGGGCGACTTGGCAGCGGAAGTGGCGCCACAGGCGTCTCCGCCGCTGCACTCTCCGACGTTGTATAGTATGGGTATGTTGCGCTGCGATGCGGATGGTTGCTGCCGTGCTCGCAGCCACGCTGCTTACGTGCTGGCGCAGCCCGGGTCTTGCCGCCGCACGAGGCGGATGGTGCTCGCCGCGGGCGAGCGGCGAAGTCAGTTCAACGGGTGGGCTTGGCGTGCCGGGCCACGCACCCCCGGTCTCGTCAAAGGGAGGAAACATGCTGCAACTAGCGACGCTCATCAAACACCATGCGCAGTTTCGACCGGATCAGGTCGCTGTCGTTTTCGAGCAGGATCGGCTCACCTGGCGCGAATTCGAGGCACGCGTCAGCCAATGCGCCCGCGTTCTGACCTGGCTCGGCGTGCGCAAGGGCGATCGCGTGGCGACGGTCCTCGCGAACTGCCGGGAACTGCTCGAGGTTTACTGGGCGGTGCCGTCGATCGGCGCCGTACTGGTGCCGCTCAGTCCCTTGCTGATGCCTTCGGGCCTGACGAGTCTGCTGCGCGACTCGGGCGCCAACTGCCTGGTCACGCAGCGCTCGATGGCGCCGATGATCGATCAGGTGCGCGCCGAACTGCCTGAGCTTGCCGCCGATCACGTGCTGATGGTCGACGGTCCGGCGGGCGATTACCCCGACTATGGGTCGCTGTTCAAGACCTGTGCGGACGGTGCCAGCGAGCCGGTACGGGTGGGCTCCGACGATATTTTCAACATCATGTACACCAGCGGCACGACCGGCCTGCCGAAAGGGATCATCCACAGCCATTTCGTGCGCGCGATGTACGGCACGCTGTTTGCGTCCGCCTGGCGGATGAGCGCGGAGTCGGTGGTCCTGCACACCGGTGCAATCGTCTTCAACGGCGCTTTCGTGACCCTGATGCCGTGCTTCTACCTTGGCGCGCGCTACCTCCTGCAGCGACAGTTCGACGCCGAAGAGGCGATCGAAATCATCGCCCGCGAGCGCGTCACGCACACCATGATGGTGCCGGCGCAGATCATCGCCATCCTCAATGCGCCGAATTTCTCGCCCGAGAAGCTGGCCTCGCTGGAAATGATTCTCTCGCTCGGTGCGCCGCTGTACCAGGAGTACAAGGACCTCCTCAATCGCCTGCTCCCCGACCGTTTCTACGAACTGTACGGCCTCACGGAAGGATTCTGGACCATCCTCGACAAGACGCAGTCGCTGCGCAAGGCGGGTTCGGTCGGCGCGCCGCCCATTTTCTACGAAATGCGCATCGTCCGCGAAGACGGCAGTGACGCGCCAGCCGGAGAAGTCGGCGAGATCGTCGGTCGCGGACCCTCGCTGATGGGCGGCTACTACGGTCGCCCCGACCTCACTGAGCAGACGATTCGCGACGGCTGGCTGTTCACCGGAGACCTCGGCTATACCGACGGCGAGGGCTACCTCTATCTGGTCGACCGCAAGAAGGACATGATCGACAGCGGCGGCGTCAAGGTCTACCCGAAGGACGTCGAAGAGGTCGCTGCCCGTCACCCGGCGGTCAGGGAGGTCGCCGTATTCGGGGTGGCGCACGAAAAGTGGGGCGAGACACCGGTGGCCGCCGTCGTCCTCAATGCCGGCGCGTCGATCACCGCCGGCGAACTGCGCGACTGGATCAACGAACGCGTCGGCGCCCGCTACCAGCGCCTGCACGCCCTGCAGATCATGGACGACTTCCCGCGCAACGCCGCCGGCAAGACGCTGAAGCGGGAAATGCGCGACGCCTATCAGGTGGCGGCTGGCGAGGGTTGACTGGCGGCGCTCGCCGGTAACGCCGCGCTGACCCGCGGCGTTGTCGCCTACTGCTGCAGGACGTAGGTTCCCGGGCTGTCGCACAGCGGCTCGTAGCCCTTGTCCGGGGCGCCCATGCCCGGCGGCGCTTCGCTGCCCGACGAGTGCCGCGTCAGCCACTGCTGCCACACTGGCCACCACGAACCCTCGGTGGTTGGCGTGCGCTGCTTCCAGGTATCCGGGTCGATGCAGCGGTCGCCTTCGTGGCAGACGCTGAGCTGGAAGGAGCGGTGCGCGTGGCCCGGTTCGTTGACGATGCCGACGTTGTGGCCGCCGCTGGTCAGCACGAAGGTCAGCTCGGTGGCGTCGCTTTGCAGGTGCAGCTTGTACACCGAGTGCCAGGGGGCGACGTGGTCACCAGCCGCGGCAACGGCAAAGATCGGGCAGTGGATGTCGCTGATCGAGATGGCACGGCCTTCGACCATGTACTTGCCCTCGAAAAGCTCGTTGTTTACGTACAGCCGGCGCAGCAGCTCGGAGTGCTGGCGATACGGCATGCGCGTGCCGTCGGCGTTCCACGCCATCAGGTCGAACATCGGTTCGCGGTGTCCGAGGTAGTACTCGCGAACCATTTTCGACCAGATCAGGTCGGCCGACTTGAGGACCTGGAATCCCCCGGAGACCTGCTTGTGATCAAGGTAGCCTTTCTGCCACATCATGTCCTCGAGCAGCGTCACTTCGCTGGCATCCATGAAGACGTTGATCTCGCCGACTTCGGTAAAGTCGGTCATGGTGGTGAACAGGGTGACGCTGGCCAGGCGCTCGTCGCCGTCGCGGGCCATGGCTGCGGCGGTGATGGTCAGCAGGATGCCGCCCAGGCAATAACCGGCGGCGTGGATCTTGCGCCCCGGTTGCAACTCGGTGACGACGTCGATGGCGGCCAGCGTGCCGTGCCGGCGGTAGTCCTCCATGCCCAGGTTGCGGTGCTCGGGACCCGGGTTGAGCCAGGAGATCATGTACACGGTATGCCCGCTGTCGACCAGGTATTTGACCAGCGAGTTGTGCGGCGAGAGGTCGAGGATGTAGTACTTCATCATCCACGCCGATTGCATCAGGACGGGTTCGCGCTGGACGCTGTCGGTGCTCGGCGAATATTGAATCAGCTCGATCAGGTGGTTGCGGTAGACGACCTTGCCGGGGGTGATGGCCAGGTTTTCGCCGACGCGGAAGGCTTCGACGCCGGCGGGCGGTTCGTTGCGCAGTGAGCGCTTGAAGTCCTCGCGGTAGTTGCTCGCGCCGCGCGCCAGATTGGCGCCGCGCTCGTTGATCGTCGCTTCGGCGATCTCGGGGTTGAGGAAGGGAATGTTGCACGGCGCCGTCATGTCGAGGATCTGGCGGGCGGTGAATGAAACCGCCGCCTGGCTGTGCTTCGAGATGCCGCGCACGTCGGTGGTCGCGTTGTGCCACCACTGCTGATTGAGCAGGAAGCCCTGGTAGATGACGTTGTAGGGAAAGCGCTGCCAGCCGGGATGGTCGAAACGGTGGTCGCCGCGGAGCGGTTCGATGCACGGCTCGGCGTTGCCGGTGATTGCCGACGTCAGGGCGTAGCTGCCCAGGCGCATCGCTTTGCGCGTCGCCTTGGCAGCCAGTTGAAACTGTTTCCCGGGTGACGAGGCAAGGTGCACCATCCAGTCGAGGTAGGCCATGGCCAGCGATGCGGGTGAAACACCCCCACTCAGTTGGCCGAGCGCGACGTTGGTCATGCGATCGATCTCTTCCAGCGCGCTCGAATCGAGCGTGTGGCGGTCGCCGAGGCGGCGCGAGAAGCCTGCCTGCGCTGGCGGTGCGGTGGTCGCGTCGTCCGTCGTCCGTGTCCTGGTGTTGGCGGCAACGGGTGCCGCCGGGCCGACTCTTGTGGCCCTTGCGGTCGGTGCCTGGGGCGAAGTTGGACGGGGTTTGGCGGGTGCTTTTCCGGTCGCCGCGCGTGTCTCTGCTGGCGCGCTCGCCAGCGGCGCCGCAGCGGGCGACTGCGCCGGTTTCTCGCTCCTCTTCGTGGCTGCTCTGGTACGCCGTTTGGCAGCGGGCTTGGTCGTTGCCGCGGTGCTCGCTGCGGTCGTGGGCACGCTCGGCGATTCGCTCGCCGCCGCGGTTTCTGCTCCGCCGGTGGCGGCTATGGTCTTCTCGGGATTCTCGCTCATGGGGGGCCTTCAATGGATGTCGGAGTACCCGTCAGCCGGTGCTGACAAAGGCTTCGGCCAAAGCGGAAATGCTAAGGCATCGAGCCGCCGTCGGGCTGATCCAGGTCAACTTGCTGGGCTCCCGCGCCCTCACCGACTGAGTGTTGGCGAGCAGATTTCAGGTGGCCGGGGAGCCTTGCCAGCGTGTTGTTGCTGAAATGGCTCTACACTCTAAGTCCGGATTGGTTGTTTTTCCAGCCAATCAATACCCTAGGATCGGTTCTGACACGCCTGCCCGGGTCGCCCCCGCCGGCAGCGCGGAACCTAAGAGGGGGAACGACCCGTTATCCACGACCCGCAGCGCAGAAACCGGAGGGTTATGAGCCAAGCCGTTCGCAGTGCCAGAGCCGCCGGCGAGATGCCCCATGTCTCGTTTCGTGGCTCGAAGAAAACTGCGACCGTGGCCAGGTGATCGTCGCCTTCATCGGCGAACACGGGGTCCTGCGCGGCACTGTCGCCTCGGCAGCGGCGCCGAATCGACGGGAACGGCCGCCCTCTGCCGGTGCCCGGCACTGCGCCCCCTGCACTCAAACAGGGCGGAGGTGCCGCATAGCAGCGTCAAAACCCAAAAGGGTGGCGTCAGGGCGCTGCGCGCAAAGCCTCGCCAAACCGGGAAGTGAGGGCTTTCCGACAACAAGCGGAAATGGGCACGGACCCCTGTCGAGCCGGGCACACTACTTGCTTTCTCACACCTTTCTACGAGGAGAAGAATATGGCCAGGATTCCTTCCCCCGGTCGGCGAGTGGCTCTGCGCCGCCACAGACATCTCCAGCGATGGCCGCCGCGGCGCCATCCCGGGCATGAGCGCCGACTGCCTGCTGCGGACAGCGACGCCGGGACGGGCGGCACGGACATGGATCCGACAGTGATCACGACGATGGCAATAATCGGCATCATCTTTGGCGCCGAAGGCGGCCGCAGCGGCCTGATCGCAAAGCCCCTTGGGCTTCCGATTTTTCGCTTCAGTCGCGCCGGCATCCCCTCTATCAATCCTCGGTCAATTGGGTAGTAACGTATCAGTATCCGAATAGGTGTTCGTTCAATAATTTCATGAAGAGGGTAATTCCTAGTAGTAAATCAACAGTTAAATCGATTTAATGCTATTTACCATGGCTGCCTATTCATGCAAAGATGAATGGGTGGCTGAGCGGGAGGTTTGTATCCTGCCGACAACCGATCTAACAACACGGAGCAAGATGATATGATGAAATTTCGAAAGATAATTGCGAGTTTGGCACTGACAGCCACGTTGGTCTCCGGCGTTCTGGCGGCCGGCGTTTCCGCGGCTGAGTATAACTGGCGCTTCGCTAACCTCTACGGGCGCGGCACGGCGTTCGGCACGCTCTATGAAAAGCTGGGCAGCAATATCGAAACAATGTCCGGCGGTCGTATCAAGGTACAGGTGCTCTATTCGGGTGAAGGCGTCGGTACGACGGGCCTCTTGAGCGCGGTAAAATCAGGCCTGATCACCATGGGGGCACCTTTTCAGTCAATGCATGCGGGTGAACTGCCCGCCGGCATCGTGGAGATCGGGCTGCCGGGCGGAACCGATGATACGGCCGAACTGTACAAGCTGTTTCATGAGAAGGGCTGGGACAAAGTGCTGGAAAAAGCCTACGGCTCGCAGGGCTTGGTGTGGCTGGAGCCGTACATTCAGCCGCCAGTCTATGTAATCACCAAGAACCCGATCAATTCCATCGCCGATTTCAAAGGTCTCAAAATCCGAGCACCGGGTGCCTATGGAAAGTTCCTGCGCAATTTGGGCGCGTCCCCGGTATCGCTGGCGTGGAACGAGATCTACACGAGCATGGCAACCGGCGTCATCGACGGCTCCATCGGCAGCAACATGATTGACCACCGTGACGGCAACCATGTGGAAGTGGCCAAGTACATGTACCGTTTGCCGCTGGCAGGCGCACAGGTGCTGCCGATCATTGTAAACCGCGCTGCCTGGAAAAAACTGCCGGCAGATCTACAGGAGGTCGTGCGCAAGGCCACGGTCATACACGCTGAGGAGCAGCTGGCGATGTCCAAGAAGTGGGAATCAGAAGCGGTTGCCGAAATGGAGGCCAAAGGTCTGTTGTGGAGCCCGAAACCGTCCGAGGCAGATCGCAAGGCCTGGGCGGCCGCCGGCGCCAGTCTGTTGGCTGAATATGCGGCACAGGACAAATACAGCAAGCAACTGATTGATATCATGCAAAACAAGAAGTGACCGAGATCTCGGGCTTAAGCGCAGCCGTCATTGGCCAGTAGCAGGTGAAGGGTGAGTTGCGAATAATCCGAGCAGCAGGCACGTGGCGCTCTTCCTAGCGGTGTCCGAAGATCAGTGAGGAGACGGTGGGGAAAGAGCGCCACAACTTTACCAAGAGCTTGCAAGCGGTGTTGGAAAACGGGTGAACAGGAACGTCTTTTCCGGCAGGTTCGGGAATAACAGCAGTCCGGGCAGCGGGTGGCCAGCCAAGCAGCGTTAAGTCGCGCGGGCCTCAGGAGTTACCAGCGTGGCGGGTGTTTTCCGAGGGTCGTGGCTTCTTTGGATTCACTGAGGTTTGTCTCCTTAATGATCTTCGTCATGAAATATCAATGGGGTCTCTGAACAGCGTTGGCGACAGACGGCAGCTTCGCCGATCTCTCGATGCTGCTCGTACCCTCCTTTCGACTTATAACATCTGGCATTGCAGGTGTCTGAATGACTATAACTGCTTTGAAATGGATATGCCGCGGCATAGATCTTGTTGTCATGCTCATGGGCAAGGCAGCCTCTTACCTGATGCCGATGCTGGCATTTGTGGTCGCGTATGAAGTTTTCTCGCGCTACGTTCTCAACAGCCCTACCATCTGGGCTTTTGATTTGTCACTGTTCATGTTTGGCTATGTTGCCGCGCTCGGCGGTGCCTATGCGCAGCAGAAAAAAGCGCATATCAATGTGGACATTTTATATTTTAACGTCAGCCAAAAAACCCGGCGCGTTTTCGATTTGATTTCTTACGCGCTTGGGATATTTTTTCTGTGGATCGTTTTGGATATGAGTATCGGGAAGTTGCTGGAGGCGATTGAGTTCGATTATCGGCGGGAGAGCGAGTGGGCGCCGCCAATGTACCATTTCTGGATCATGTCGATAATCGCGTGTGGACTGTTCATCGCCCAGTTGGGTCGGGATATGCTGGTCGCCATCTACTACCTATTCACAGGCAAGGATCTCCTTGCGCAGGAGAATTCTGATGGGAATTGAAGCGCTTACCGGTGTATTGCTTCTTTGTGTTCTGATATTTTTCGCACTGGGTGCGCCTGTTGCACTGGCGCTCGGCGGCATTGCCATGGCGATTGGATACATGGTCTGGGGTGACGGTATTTTCAATGTCATACCTACCACGCTCGAGGCAACCTACTTCAGCTTTGTTCTGCTCGCAATTCCCCTCTATATCTATATGGGGCAACTGCTCACAAAATCCGGAATCGGTGACGCGATGTTCAACGCCACTCAGATGGTCATCGGAAAAGTGAGGGGTTCGCTGGCGATCAGCGTGATCGGCGTGTGCTCTATGATCGGCGCGATGGTGGGTATCATCGGTGCCGGAATCATGACCTCCGGCAGTATTGCGTTGAAACCTATGCTGGACCGCGGATACAACCGGCAACTGGCCCTGGGTGTGATCATGGCGGGTGGCGCGCTGGGGATTCTGATTCCACCCAGTATCCCGATGATCATGTTCGCTGCCACTACCCAGAACTCGGTTGGCAGGATGTTCCTGGGGGCGATGATGCCGGCCCTATTGACCATCTTCATGTTGATTATCTATGTGGTGATCAGTTGCCGACTGGATCCGACCAGGGCGCCATTGGACCATGAACAGGAGCATGTCCCCGAACTGAGCGCCAAAGAAAAATTCAGGATTGCGCGCGACGGATTTTTTGCAGTTCTATTGATCGTCGCGGTGCTTGGCAGCATTATCGCGGGGATTGCAACGCCAACCGAGTCGGGGGCCATCGGCGTGGTGGGCGCGATTCTTCTGGCTATTCTGTTCAAGCGTTTCAAGCTCGATATGTTTCGCGCGGCCGGGATGCAGACTGCGACCCTGGTCAGCGTCGCAATGTGGATCATCTTTGGTGCATCGGTGTTCAGCAATTTTCATCTGCTGATGGGCGTACAGGCGATGGTGGCCGATTTTACCGGCAGCCTCGATCTGCCTCCAATAGCGATCATCATCATGTTTCAGATAATTATGCTGCTGCTTGGCTTCATCATCGATGAATTCATTATCGTGCTGATGTGCGCGCCTCTCTTTACACCGATAGTCGTCTCCATGGGATATGACCCTATCTGGTTCGGGGTGCTGATGATCATCAATATCCTCGTCGCAGTGCAGACCCCCCCTTACGGATTTGCGCTTTTTTATCTGAAGGGAATAGCGCCGGTGGACGTCAGCATGGCGGATATTTACCGGTCGGTCACGCCGTTTATCATGGTCAACCTGGTGGTTCTCGTGCTCTGCATGATTTTCCCGCAGATCATTCTCTGGCTGCCCAATCTGGTGATGGGCTGACCAAGGTAAGTCGCTGGCCTCGGCCGGGGTGGTCCTTATCTGGCTCCATGTCGTTGCGTATGGAAGGGATCCCGGTGAGGCGATACAGGTGCCGAACCGTCCCCGCACGCCGTTTCGAGCCGGCCCCGGGCAGCCCACCCTGCCACGGCGACGCGGTGGCCGCCATCCTGACGCTCTTCGCGGCATCACGCTGCTGCCCCTCGAATGGGTGGTCGGAGGGCGTGCCGAACCCATGCGTAGCGGCGGCTAGCCGCAATGGGCACTGCTGATCACCGGCGGTTCTTGGCCCGCCGTCGCCTGGCGGGAGCGCGTCAGATTGCGCTCGATGATCGCTGCCAGCGTCGCCGCGGCCGGCGCGATACGTTCCACCGGGACGGCGGCAAAACCCAGGTTCAGTCCCGGTTGGCGTCGTTCCTGGTCGAGGTAATACATCGACAGCGGGCGGCAGATGATGCCTTCGGCCAGGCGGTAGATGTCAAGACAGTTGTCGCCTGAGTTCATGCTGCCAATGGCATACTCTTGCTAGTAGTGGTGACCGCGGCCACGACGCCATCCCGTTCCGGGT
>Ga0209175_10000414_pt1 | contig 26150 bp, 26 predicted proteins | sample JI91814C2DNA_FD_187506 | JGI IMG/M metagenome (GOLD analysis project Ga0209175, IMG submission 187506) | Wastewater effluent complex algal communities from Wisconsin, to seasonally profile nutrient transformation and Carbon sequestration -... | ecosystem: Engineered > WWTP > Effluent > Algae...
AACAGCACGACCGATCCCAACCATGCGACCTCGGGATTCAGCACGGATTGCGCTATGTGCCATGATGAGACGGCATGGGGCAACGCGACGTTCGATCACAACGACACGGACTTCCCGCTCCACGGTAGCCATATCACCACGGCATGCATCGAGTGCCATGCGAACGGATACGCGGGAACCCCGACGGCATGCAGCGCATGCCACATGACGGAGTACAACAGCACGACCGATCCCAACCACGCGACATCGGGATTCAGCACGGACTGTGCCATGTGCCATGATGAGACCGCATGGGGCAACGCGACGTTCGATCACAACGACACGGACTTCCCGCTCCACGGTAGCCATATCACCACGGCATGCATCGATTGCCATGCGAACGGATACGCAGGAACCCCGACGGCATGCAGTGCCTGCCATATGAACGATTATGACGGCACCAGCGACCCGAACCATGCATCTTCCGGTTTCGGCACGGATTGCGCCCAATGCCATGATGAGACGGCATGGGGCAACGCAACGTTCGATCATGATAGCCAGTTCTTCCCCATCTACAGCGGCAACCACAACGGGGAATGGAACGCGTGTACCGATTGCCACAACAACGCTTCGGACTACAGCGTGTTCACCTGCATCGATTGCCACGAACACGACGACCAGAACTCGGTGAACGACGATCATAACGAGGTCTCCGGATATTCCTATAACAGTAACGCTTGTTTCAACTGCCACCCCAACGGTAACTGACCACATGCTGAAGCACTGGTACGTTATACTCGCATTGCTGTTGCTGTCCACTCGAACAGTTGCCCAGGAAGCAGTACCCGGTGAGGTGACATTCATCACCGCGCAGCACATCTATGTGAGGTTCGATCGTACCGAAGGGATCGCTGTGAAGGATACGTTGGAACTGGTCAAGGGCGGTACCGTGTCGCCATGCCTTGTCGTGACTAGCATGTCCTCCACCTCCTGTGTTTGCACCATCGTGAGCGGATGCAAGTTCGAGAAAGGGGACCGCGTGCAGACCCGGGGCCTCCATGCCATCGAACCCAAGGAAGGTACACGCCGAAGTGGAGCCGCACGGACCAGGACGGTCGAAGAGGATACACTGGGCGCAAGGGGTGAGCGGATACGGGGGAGACTTTCCGCAGCGACCTATAGCACCATTCCATCGGAACGGGAAAGTGACCACCGAGTGATGTACCGGTTCTCCATGAACGCGAACAACATCGCGAATTCGAAGTTCTCCGCTGAGACCTACCTGAACTACCGTCGGCTGTACCCTGCGAGTATGGAGAACCATCCGCAACGAACGGAGTTCTTCAATGTGTACAACCTCGCAGTAACCTATGCACCTGATTCGAATACGACCATCACGCTGGGGCGGAAGATCAACAACAGCGCATCTTCCATCGGTGCGATCGATGGACTGCAGGTGGAGCGGCGTAACGGGATCTTCTTTGCTGGGGCGATCGTCGGGTTCCGACCGGATATCCACACCTATGGTCTGAACCTCGACCTCTTGGAATATGGCGGATACGTGGGCACACAGCTGACCAACGCGAAGGTGAACACCCGATCGACCATAGGCTTACTTCAGCAGACGAACCACGGAATGGTCGACCGCCGATACGCCTATCTCCAGCATTCGAGCACGTACAAGGGGAACCTCAATATCTTCTCCTCCGGCGAGCTGGACCTATATGGTACTGTTGGTAGTGGCATGCGGTTGACGAACTTCTTCCTCTCGTCCCGGTATCGGATCAGCAGGAAGGTGGATGTGTTCGCATCGTACGATAGTCGCCGTAGGGTGGTCTTCTACGAGACCTTCCGCAATGATGTGGAAGTGCTTCTGGACGATGATGACGCCAGACAGGGTGCGCGGGTAAGGTTGAACGTTCGGCCAACGAAGAAGATCGGGCTAGGAATGGCCTATAGCAAACGCTTCCAAGCGGATGGTGGCAATGCATCCGACAACATCGGTGGCTATGTCAATTTCAACATGGATCCCGAGCGCGTTGGGCGCTGGGCGGTGCAGGCTAACCGGAACACCTCCAGCTATGTGCGGAGCGATGTGCTGTCATTCAGGCATTCGCGCACTTTGGTACCCAAACATGTTACCATGAGCGTGTACTATCGCTTGGTGGACTATTTGTACGCGAACCGTTCCGATGGATCACCAGTTTCAGCGCGTACTTCCCAGCGGTATTACGGGGCAGACATTTCGGTGAACTTTGCACGCAGTTTCTCCTTCATGGTCCTCGGTGAATTGGCAACCCTATTGGACGAACAGAACTACCGGTTGAACATGACCTTGGTGAAACGATTCGATAGCAAGAAACAACGATGAACATCCTACGCAACCCAATCGCTTTGATCGCTGTCGCCATCCTGTTGAATGCTTGCAGTGGTGGGCCCAAGACCATTCCTGAGGAGGAGGGTGAAATGTCGGGGCAGAGGGGTACCGGGATATTCAGTACCGGTGCTGGTCAGGGTGCAACCAATCCAGTGGACCCTGCTGCTGAAAAGGACCTCCATAGCGTAGTTGCACTGGAGACATTGCCAACGACCAAGTATGTCTACGTGCGGGTAAAGGAGGGAGAGAAGGAATACTGGCTCGCAACGCTCTTGCAGGAAGTGACGATCGGCCGCAACTACTTCTATAGAGGGGGGCTACTGAAGACGGACTTCGAAAGCAAGGAGTACAAGCGCACCTTTGACGAGTTGTACCTCATTTCCCAACTGGTGCCTTCGGACCATGGCAGCACCATGGGTGGGGAGAGCGTTGCGCCAAGTGCTTCACCGATGCCTTCCGCTACAACCCCATTGCCCGCTGTTGATGTTCCCGGATCCACCAAGATCTCGGACCTATTGGCCGACCCCAAGAAGTTCAGTGGAAAGACCATCCAGGTAAGTGGCGTATGTACCAAGGCGAACCCCAATATCATGGGCCGCAATTGGATCCACGTGAAGGACAAGAGCAAAGGCGATCCCGAAGTGGTGATCACCACGGATGCCCCGGTGGCGGAAGGTCAGCAGGTGACCCTCATCGGAACGGTGGTTCTGAACAAGGACTTTGGATCAGGCTACAAGTATGATATCCTCATCGAGGGTGGACGGATGGTGAAGTGAAGCCGATGGAGTTCCCTCCTGGTGTATCGAACGACGAGTTTGGACCGCCATTTATCCCACCACGTTCACGCCGATCAACTTACCGATGCCGAAGGTGACGGCTGCCGCCGCCAACCCGAAGAGCACCTGACGGGATCCTGAGAACCAGACGCTGCGGCCGGTGAATAACGTGATCGCCGCACCGATGATGAAAAGCCCCGCAGCGCTGAGTCCTACACTGATGAGGATCGCATTCATACCGCCGGTCAGAAAGAAGGGAATGACCGGAAGGATGGCCCCCACGGCGAACAAGAAGAAAGACGTGATGGCTGCTTCCCAAGCTGAGCCCTTCAGCTCCTCTGCGTTGATGCCCAATTCCTCCTTGACCAGGAGCGCGTGCGCCTTGCCAGTGTCCGCGAGCGCCTCACTGGCGAGCCGTTCGGATTCGGTCTCCGATATGCCCTTCGCCATGAATATCAGCACAAGTTCCTTGCGCTCACCTTCGGGGTTCATTTCCAGTTCGGTCATTTCCAGCGCCATCTGGCGCTCGTAGAGTTCCTGAGAGCTCTTCACGCTGATCCACTCACCGAGCGCCATGCTCAGTGCACCAGCGAGCAAGCCAGCGAGACCTGCGAGCAACACGCCCTGATCACCGTCGGTCGCGCCGGCGACACCCATCACTAAACTCATATTGCTCACCAACCCGTCGTTGGCACCCAGCACCGCCGCGCGCAGCGCGTTACCACCAACGGTCTTGTGCTTCCCTTCGATGCGCCCCAACTGTTCGCCGCCCAATCCACGCTTGTTCGCCATCAGCGACTGCAGGATGAGGACATGGTTGCCCTCCGCACCGTTGAGGGGCCTACCGCTCTTCCGCTTCAACGATACGTTCGCTGAAGCAAGGCCCTTCTCCACGTCCATGAGCTGCGCGATCACGTGCGCGTAGCCCATATGCTTGCCGATGCGGTCCAGCATGCGCGCCCGCCATGATGGGGCGGGCATCTCCTTCAGTGTGCCAGCGGTCCTCAATTGCACAAAAGCCGTCTCCGCATGACCGCGTTCAATGCCGGCCATTTCCCGGAAGAGCTTGGCCACCTGCTCGTCTTCCTCGTGCGCGGCGACTTGTTCGTACAGGAACGCTGCGTCCACTTCGGTGCGAAGGCTCTCAATGCGCTGGCGTGGTGAGGATGCGGGCATGCCCACAAGGTGGGCAGTATCCTGCGTTCCTGCACGCGAACCGAACTAAATCGCACATACTGACGAATGTCACGAACTGCCAGGAGCGAGCGCCTACCTTGAACGGAACGCTGAGAAGCACACCCATGAAATTGCCCCTGTTCATCAAGCATGTGCTGCCGTTCGCTGCGATGTACGCGGTGATGATCGCGGCGGCGATCCTCTTGGACCGTGGGCTGCACGCTATCGGGCTGGATCACGTGGGCCGCTATCTGGGGCCGGTGGGAACGGCGTTCATCCTGCTATCGTTCGTGTATTCGTTGCGCAAACGGAAGATCATCGCCACCGGTTCACCGAAGAAGTACCTGATGGCCCACGAGTACCTCGCATGGGTCGGCTCGGTGATGATCCTTGTGCATGCGGGGATCCACTTCAACGCCCGGCTGCCTTGGTTGGCCACCTACATGCTGCTCATCACCGTGGCGAGCGGCCTTGTAGGGAAATACCTGCTGAAGAATGCGAGCGGTTCATTGGAAGAACATCGGCGGGAGTTGATCGCCGGTGGATCGACCGGTCCTGAAGTGGAGAAGATGCTTTTCTTCGATTCGGTAACGGTGAACGCCATGAAGCAGTGGCGCGTCGTACACCTGCCGATCGCCCTTACCCTCGGCATCCTCACCATTCTGCATGTTCTCACGGTACTGATGTTCACCAAATGAGAACGGTCATCATCCTCGGTTTGATCGGCCTGTTCATCGGCTTGGTGGTCCTCTTTCCACACAGTATGCTGGAACCCGGCGAACTGGTGGAGGCCCACCAGAAGACCGGCAGCGATTGTTTTTCCTGTCACCAACCCTTCGGAGGTCTGCCCAATGAAAAGTGCATCGCCTGCCACACCGTGGCTGACATCGGAAGGGACACGCTGCTGAACACGCAGCAGACGCCCTTCCACGTGGCGCTGAGCACCATGGCTTGCGTGGACTGCCATAGCGACCACATGGGACGCAACGCGGACCTTAGCATGGGTGGCTTCGAGCACACGTTGGTTCCAGCATCCACCTTGCAGGACTGCAACCGTTGCCACGAGAAACCAGCCGACGAATTGCACAAGGAGCTGCCGAACAAATGCGCGGCCTGCCATGATACCCAAGGATGGAAGCCCGCACGCACCTTCGACCACGCCTTGCTGACGGCCGTGGGTAGAGCGGATTGCGCGAGCTGCCACCAGCGGCCGGGCGATGCGCTCCATGATCGGATGCGGGGCAACTGCGCCACCTGCCATTCCACGGATGCCTGGATGCCTGCCACCTTCGACCACAGCCTATTGTCCAACGCGGAGATGAACAACTGCGCGAACTGTCACCGATCACCCACCGATGACTTCCACCAAGGCAACAAGGACAACTGTGCCAGCTGCCATGGCACAAGAGCATGGTCGCCTTCCACGTTCGATCACTCGAAGTACTTCCGATTGGACGGTGACCACAACGCGAAGTGCGCCACCTGCCACCAAGCCAGCAACTACACTACCTACACGTGCTACGGCTGTCACGAACACACGCTGGGGAACATCCTCCAAGAGCACCAGGAGGAGGGCATCACCAACATCACCGATTGTGTGCGCTGCCACCGCAGTGGCGATGAGGATGATATCAGGAGCGGTCGTGAAGGCGGTGGGTCTGGCAAGGGTCAGGGCAAGGGAGAGCGTGATGATGACTGAGCCGGGAATGTGGCCCCTCTCTGCGGCCTTCAGGCTCCATTTTTCGCGCTGACCACCCCGAGTAACGTGTTGCCATCAATGTGTTCCCGGGATCGCCGCATCCACGCAAATGATGATGTCCGCTTGACCAAGATGTTCGGCTTCGAGCTTGTTGACCTGTTCCTGGGTCACCGTAGCGATCGTGACCCTTTTCAGATCAGGCCTGCTTCGTGCCAAGTACCAGCCGATACCTTCTTGGAAGTCCGAATGGAAGCTGCCATTGAAGTGGAGAAGGTGCGTTCCTTTCTTCGCATGCTGCGCGATGAAATGGGCCATGGTGGCATCCTTCAGCGCCTGTGCCATGGCCATTTCCGGGCTGGCATGATCGCCCATCAGCGTTAACATCTTGACATAGCCCGGCAGGGTTGGGTCGAATGCGATCGGCAGCGGTGCTATCCATGCACGTTCGTTCATCGGCACGGTATCCAATGCTGCAAAGCCGCCCTTGCTCACCGCGCGCGCATAGCGGCGCGGGACGTTGCAGGCCACGAACGGCAGTTGCTTCTCCTTGGCGAGGTCCACCAAGGGCGCGTAGTCGTTGGTATGGTTCTTCCATAGTCTTGCCAGGGTATCCAATCCCGCTTGGTCGATCTCCCCGTGCAAATAGCGATCCAGTGCGGCCTGGTCATCGGCCTCGACCATTTCCGCGCCCATGATCAATGGTCCTTGGGCAGCGAGGTCCTGTGCCACCAACAGTTGCAGCCAGTGTGCGATCGGATCATCGTGTTCCTCGCCGAAAAGGATGATATCGCCTGTGCGCACCGTGCGGAGCATGTCGAAATGCGCGATCTTCTTGCCCTTCGCATTGAAGAGCGTGTACGCCGGACGCACCTGGGCGATCGTGGCAGCGGAGAATGCGATCCCTAAAAGGACGGTAATGGTTCTGGACATAGCGCGAAGTACGTTATTGACCGCATGGTGCAATGCTACTTGAATAGCGCGAATTTGCGCTTGCGGATGTAGGCCATAGCGCTGATCCCCATCAATACCGCGACCCCGATGTACACCCATTGCGGAACCGGGACCGGATCACCTGCGGCATACGAGTGTAAGCCGCTCAGGTAGTAGTTCACGCCGTAGTAGGTCATGATCACCGTGGCCAGACCGAAGAGGGACGTGACGTTGTAGGTGAAAAGCCCCTGCATCTTCGGGATGATGCGCATGTGCAGGATGAATGCGTAAACCAGGATCGTCACCAAGGCCCACGTTTCCTTGGCATCCCACCCCCAGTAACGGCCCCATGATTCGTTGGCCCAAACACCACCCAGGTAGGTGCCGATACTGACCATGGTGAGACCGCCGATCAAGGTCATTTCGCTGAGGTACGACATCTCCTTCACGATGCGGTGGATGCGCCGCTCGTTGTCCTTGGACAGGAAGATCATCAAGATCAGGTTGATCAAGCCGATCACCGCGCCCAGCATCAGGAAACCATAGCTCCCTGCTTCCAAGGAAACGTGGATGGTCAACCAGTAGGAGCGAAGTACCGGCACCAATGGTGTGATCTCCGGATCGAGGTAGCTCAACATGGCCACCAGCAGTACCGTGGCCGAAAGGATCATGGTGGCGGCCGACCCACCGAGCGACTTCCGGCTGAAGAGGATCCCCGCCAACACCGTGGTCCACGCGATGTAGATCATGGATTCATAGCCGTTGCTCCAGGGTGCACGACCAGATACGTACCACCGCAAGCCAAGCCCGATGGTGTGTAGCACAAAGCCTCCAAGCAGCAGCGCGAACATGATCTTCTGCACCTTCCGCAGATCCAGCGCTGGCTTGAATACGGAGAGGAACAGGAGAAAGAGGAAGGTGATACCGAGCATGGTGTAGTACAGCGCCAGGCGGTTGAATACGCTTAGCTCGTTCAGGAATATCTCAGCGTCCACTTTCGTATCGGAAGGCATTACTGCCGCACCGGCGTCCCTTTGGTAGGCGCTCAGCTCGTTCAACAGCGTGTTCGGCAGGCTGTAGTTGTGCGTGTTGAGAGCTTCGCGCAAGGCCGGAACGTATGCCGCGAAGAAGCGCTCGGCCACGGGGTCATTGGCATGCATGTGCCCATCACCCTCCGCGTTCACACTGGCCCATGTGTTGTTGGGATCACCGGGTACCGGGATGATCTTCAGCAGGCCACCACCTAGCATCATGTGGATGATGTTCACACGCTCGTCCACTTTCAACAGATCCTTCTCGAAGACCCCTCGGTCGATCGGCTTCAAAGCGTTCACCCGTCGCATCTCTTCACGCAGGATGTATGCACCGGTCGCATCGAAGAAATCGGAATACGCTGCATATGCACCTTCCACACCGATCAGGCGATGTGTTTCCGGGTGTTCCCCGAGCTTTACCATCGGCACATCCACCCACTCCGCACTGTTCACGAACATGCCCAGAAGTACTTGGTCCGCATTGAGGCCGTTGATGCTCTCCTTGCGGTACACTTTGCGCATCACCTCGCGTGATAGCGTGTGCATGGGTTTCATCCGGCCATTGTGGTCCTGAACGACCAACCGACTGAACAGTTCCGCATGAGCTTCGTCCACCACGTGAGCGCTGTTGGCCAGATCGATGACCTTTTGCGCGGAGAGCGTTCCGGGAGCGCACAGGAATGCGAGGAGCACAGCCGCAGTTGCATTCGTTCGACGCATTTCCTTGAGGCTCTCCGCGAGCTTCTGGAACCGGCTTTTCTTGCTGAACATCGAAAACAGCAGACCTAGTGTGAGCAGGATGTATCCGATGTAGGTGACCCAGGTGCCCCAGAAGTCGTGGTTCACGCTGAGGTAAGTGCCCAGTTCGTCCTGGTCGTACGATGATTGGAAGAACCGGTAGCCGTCATGATCAAGCACGTTGTTCATGAAGATGCGGTGGTCTTCGGCGATGTTCTCGCGCTCATCGACGAGTTGCACTTCGCTGGCATAGGATGTGGGGCTGTCCGTTCCAGGATACCGCTCCATGATGAAATCGTAGAGCTTCAGGGAGAAGGGGAGTGGCACTTCCTTGGAACCGTAGGCTACGGCAACATTCATCTTTTCGCCGGTGCTGATGGCTGGCCTCCCTTGTGCACCTTTTTGGCCATACACAAGTAGTTCCTTCACCGTGCCGTTCACGCTCACATCCATACGCAGTGCGGTCAGGCTCTCGTTCTTCACCTTGGGTCCATCGGATACGAGGCGTACAACACCTTGGGCATTGAAGTCACCGAAGACGAAGCCGTTGGTGCCGTCATTGTACATGGAACGCAACATCAAGGTGTGATACTCCTCTTGCGGCATCAAGGTGTCCGTGGTCTGAGTGGCCATCACCGTCTGCACCATTGGCCGGTCATATTTGATGAGGAGCGATCGATCACGATAGGCGATGTTCACCGCACCTGCTTGTGGCTGGTCTTGGAAGTTGAAAAGCACATTGCGGATGCGACGTGTTTCACCGGCACCGACAAAGTACTCCTCACGCCCGCCCGTACCGGCGAATACAACCTTGATGATGGGTTTGCCTACCGGACTCTCCTCGATCAATTCCTTCGGGTTCGGGATGAATTCCTTCACTACCACCTCGATCAGATCGTTCCCGATCATGTAGGAGCTTGTCCAGTCATTGTCCCCTAGCGTGGAGAAGAGCACTGGTTCGTCGAAGCGATAGGTGCGCTCGCTCTTTTGTACCTCGAACTGCAGGAAGGTCTCGGCGGATAGGATGGAGTTGGAGGATCCGCCTTCACGGATATGCATGATACCCTCGTAGCCCGTATACCGTGTTACAGCGGCGCCGATGAGGATCAGGATCATGGATAGGTGGAAGAGCAACAACGCCCATTTGCGTTGCCTGATCATTTTGAATCGCACCACGTTCACCACGATGGTGATGCAGAAAAGTATCAAGAGCAAGGAGAACCAATTCGCCTTGTACACGACGTGTTGTGCTGAGCTGGTACCATAGTCGTTCTCAATGAAGGTGCCTACAGCAATAGCGGTTGCGAACAGGATCATGTAGGTACCTGCGGCTCGAGTACCTACGAATGGGTTCGCTAGCCGCTTCAAGAGTTCCAGTATGGATGCGAAAGGACCTTTCATAGGAGGAATGCTTGTTGGTAGAATGGGATGAAGTTGCGTGAAGTGCCGATGGAGTGGTCATGGCCAGAGCCAAGTGGACCGATCTCGTCCAAGGATATGTGCACGGTGTACCATGATGATCGCGGCCAGGTCTGTTCAACGGGGTCCAGGCTTCTGGTTCCAAACCGTTCGGTGCAGGCTCCACTTCTTTCGCCACGGTGAAGGGAGTATGGCATCGACCTGGTTCCGTCCGGGTACTTCAAAGCGACCCGATGCCTTGCACCATGACCGAGGATCAAGATCATGGATCGCAAGAAGTCGGTCCCGGCGACCGGTCCCCTTTCAGCCAATAGTTGGCTTTTTGTGTTATTCATTGTTGGAAGTGATGATCACCCGGGCTGCAGCGTGCTCGTCCGGGAATAGAAGGATGTACCATCCAGGGGTCGGGGTGTCCATACGGATCTCCACGGTCCCTGTGATCGAGCCAGGGGAAATGGTGGTACGTACCACCTGTCCCAATGCGTCCACGAGGGTCAGGCCTTCCAATGTGGCCGACGCGACCATGAAGGTGCCTGTACTGGGTTGTGGCCAAAGCTCCCTGGTTCCCGCCTTATCAAGCTCCACCGTGCGTACATCCGAGTAGTCGAAGGAACCATTCGTATCCACCTGCATCAGCCGATAATAGAGAACTGTTCCACCGGGGTGGATGTCGATGAGCTCATAATGGTGGACGGATCCGCTGGAACCTGATCCATACAGCATACCTGCACGGTCCCACTGCACCATGTCGGTCGATCGCTCCACTTCGAAGTGGTCATTGTCGCGCTCGGTCGCTGTAGTCCATTGCACGCGCACATCCTGGCCCTCAGCGGCAGCGCTGAAATCAAGTAGCTCCATAGGGAGCACCGTGCCACATTGGACCTCGGCGGTGCCGAAGAAATCCAACGGTACGGTCGTCGTGACATAACTGTAGTTGCTCAGACAGATGATGTATTGCTGACCGGCAATGACCGGTAGCTCGGGTCCATAATTCCCTGGATCGCCACCCGGTGGAATACTATTTGCCAGACCAGTACCGCCCCACGAGACCGCATTCCATAAGCAACGCACCGGTGCTTGAAGATCGTTATTGATGGATGAACAAGTCCCGGGGCCGGAGTAAAGCCACATGGCCCAGTCGTAGAATCCCGCCTGGGTGCCGCCAGCACCCAAGCTGAACCCTAGTGTGCCTGTGGAGCCCACCGTGAATCTCAGCCAACTACTATTGAGCTCGCCGGCATACAAACAGCCATAGTTGGTGTCGCCCCACGGTGCAGGTTGTATCGGGCCACCAAATGCCGGATTGCTGGTGGTGCCCGGGTCGGGTATCTCATTGATGCTACCGAACCCGCTCGGTGTAATGGGAAACGTATAGGGGTCGCACACACACACCACTGTTGGACAGTCGCCGGTGGGGTCACCCGTGGCCGAGCAGGTGCCGCCGCTACCTCCACCATTCCCCCCACCCCCCCCGCCGGTCGTGCTACTACAGTCCACACCTCCGATGGCGAACACCACCGAATCTGCTGCTCCCATGCAGGTTCCGGTATACAAGGTCGCACCTCCGAAGTACTTCAAGGTGTAGGTGGCCCCCTGCCATCCATTCGCCCCAGCGTCGGTCATTTGTAGCACATAGCACAACTCATCCAAACAAAGCGTGTCATTGAAATTGGCACCTCCTTGGATCAGTTCGGTGCCATTGAGGGTGAGTGACCAACCAACCTGGATCGGCGCTGATCCATTGCTGACAATGAATTGTAATGTGTTCGTGCCTGCCGGACACGAGGCACCTATCACGGCCGGGTCACACGGCTGGTCCTCGCCCAGGACGAACACATCCGAACCATGCGGTCCGTCGCCCAGGTTGGTGTCAAAATCGAAATCACCGGTCCAATCCTCGATCACCCAATCGATGTCATCCCAACCATCGCTATTGCTATCATACATGATCAACGTATAGCAACCATCGGGCAGGCACACATCTTCATTCCATGGTGCGGATCCTGACGCCCAAGGAACTCCCATGGCATCGATGAGCGTCCAAGTGACATCGGGCGCACCGGTACCATCATTGACCGCGATGGTGTACCAGGTACATTGTCCCCAAGCAGAGATGCTGGAGCAGAGCAAGGCACCTATGGCGCCAATTCGTGTGAACAGGGTGGTATTGAACAAGAACATGGGAACAGTAGTGAGCCGATTCGAACGAAGAGGACTACCCGCGCTTGCGGGTACCCTTGGTCCTACCGGATGATCATCCGGTCAGAACGTTCGTCAACCCAACTTCGGGGGCTGGAATACGCTCCTGCCCGGCCACTTGCCGATATGTTCATCCGCAGGGGGGACAGAAGGTGTCGGCGCCCCATCCAACTGGATAAGGGTCAAGGCCAATGGGCCTGACCCGTCCGCGATCGGCGAATGCGCACCCCCACCGTGAAAAGGAAGCTCTGCATGACCCTTAGGGTCGCTTTCCTCATGTCCGTTATCGAAGTAGTGCAGCAGGAGGAATTCGGTCATCCCGGGACGGTCCCCGCCCTGTTGTTGGTGCTCGGCGTAGTGCTTGAACAACGCTGGAATTCGAAAGACCTCCAAAAGACCAGAGGAGGTACAGGTCAACAACAAGACGTGGACCCCAAGTGCGTATGCTTTGAAACGCTGCACGATGCAAGGTAGCCATTCTCCTCAAGCCCCTGATCCCTGGTCGACCGAACGGGGGGGATGCTCGACGGATGCCGCCAACTGCGATATCGTCCGCTCCATTGAAGCGAACAAGCGCCCATTTGCGATCTTGTACCCATGCGCGCCCGCCTGTTCACCATACTCGTCCTCATGCAGCTATCTCTGGGTGCGCAGGACCTCCGCGTAGTGATCACCATCGACGACCTGCCGTGTGCGAACTGCGCAGAGGGCACCTGGGCTTCCGTGAACGAACGTATCATCGACGCGCTTCGCCGGCGTGATGTGCCCGCCATCGGCTTCGTCAATGCGGGCAAGCTGGAGCAGAAAGGTCACCTCGACAGTATGCGCCTCGACATCCTGCAGCAATGGATCGATGCGGGGCTGGAACTGGGCAACCACACCTTCGCCCACCGCGGGGCCAACATCCCCCTTGCCGAATATGAAGCGGATGTACGCGACGGCGAACGCCACATCCGCGCACTGATCGATGCAAGTGGCGGAACCCTGCGATACTTCCGGCATCCCTTCCTACAGACCGGACCACGGCCAGGCTACCGCGATTCACTCAATGTGCTACTGAATGCCATGGGCTATACCGTGGCACCGGTCACCTTCGACAACGATGAGTGGATGCTGGCCTATTGCTATGAACATGCGAAGCGTTCCAACGACACCGCCGCACTGCGTTCCTTGGCCAGCGAGTACCTGCACTATATGGATGCCGTGATGCGCTTCCATGAAGCGCAGAGCCAGGCCTTTCTGGGTCGCGCCATCCCGCAGGTGCTGTTGTTGCATGCCAACACGCTCAACGCCGATCACCTGGTAGCACTGCTCAGCGGGCTCGTTGATCGAGGGTATCGCTTCGTCACCTTGGAAGAAGCGCTGAAGGACCCCGCCTATCAACTGCCCGAACAACACACACGCCACGGATATTCCTGGATACGCAGGTGGCAACTGGCCGCAGGTATCAAGCCGCCCTGGCCTCCCGAGTTGAGCGAAACGGTCCAGGAGCGGTACAACGCGTTACAACAACGCTGACATACGCTACAACGCTGTTCCACTGCCTCCAGGCAGGCCGTGACCCTGTGCGTGTGACACCTCCGGGATTCCCAACATCCGGTCGGTGATGTACCACGATACCTTCGTGTCATCAATTCACATCGCATGGGCCATATGCTACGCACCCTGCTTGTCGTTCCCGCGCTCGTTCTACTCACCGCACTTCAGGCGCAGGTGCTGTTCGTGGACGACAACGACAACATCCTGGAGAACAGTACGACCATGCTGGCGGCATTGGATGCGGTCGGTGTACAACCCGTGGTGCACGATGTTGCTGCGCTCGGTGCCACACCCTCGTATAGCGAGATGCTCACCTACGACCTGGTGATCTGGTATTGTTCCGGCGATGGTGTGGAACTGGGATTGTGGAACGCAGCGACCGACCTGCAGGACCTTGCACAAGCGGGCGTTCCGATCTGGTTCATCGGCACCGACATGCTCTATGCCTACTACCCGACAGTACCCACCACGTTCACCGTTGCCGACCTGCCCTACACGGTGATGGGCGTGGAGAGCTATGACCTACAGAGCTACGGCGATGATGGTGGCGAAGGATGCCCGCTGATCGATGCGGGGCCCGGGTTGACCGCGAACTTCAGCAGCGGGTTGACCTGGGTCTTCCCGACGCTGTGGTGGGTGGATGGTGTGACACCCGCGCCCGGCAACGTGGAGGTGATCTACCAGATGGGTCCCGAGGGGTATGCGCTGGCTGGTTCGCCGTGCATGGTGCGCAAATTGGACGAGGGAATGGATGTGACCAGCACCTTCTTCGATCCTGCGTTGATCGGTACGTCGGAACACCGAGCGCGTTTCGTGCAAGAGACCTTGACCCACCTCGGTTCGATCACCGCGATCGACGATGTCTTCGTGGACCAAGGTATGCGCGTGCTGCCCGATGGTGCGGATGCCCTCTTGGTGATCACCGATGCTACTGTCTCGGAGGTGGAGGTGTGGAGCACCAGCGGAAGTCTGCTACGGACCATGTCGGGTGGAGGGCGTACCTCGGTGCATGTGGAACTGACCGGTGTCGCGGCTGGCAGCTACCTGCTCGCCGTGCGCACCGCACAGGGTCAACGGATGGTGCGTGGCATCGTGCGTTGAGCGGTGAAGGGGATCACCTCGTTCGTCCTTCGTGTACCTCGCAGTGCGTGGCTCCGTCGGCATCCTTATCGGGTGTGGACCATTCAGGCCTAATGCTCTTCCAGGTGCACACCTCGTTCTTCTCCGAATAGGCTTCGTTCCGGGCTGCATGCTGCGACACGCCTCGTAAGGACGAGAACATCCTTGCGCACCATCCGGTAGCCGTGGTCCTACCTCAGCACCCGTTGGTGGTACCCAAAGATCCGGGTGATACGTGGCCCAGGTCGGGGAGCAGCAGTTGGTCCAATACACTGCCATGAGGAACCACACCGATCTCCACCATCTGCCGGACGGTCGTGGTTCGGACCGATCCCATGTTGACCGTGGACTTTTCCCGCTTGGACGTCGTGCCCTTCTTCTTCAACACGGGTACCGGCTCCACTGGCCCGAAGTGGGCGCTTACGGGATGCGCGGTGAACGCCATCAAATGGCCACCGGTCATGACCAGCGACGATGCAATGATCAACAGGTAGTGGCGAAGGTGCATGGTGGGTGGTTCTAGTAGCAAGGTAGTTGCCCTGTTCCGGTGCCGAATGAACACCTGTGACGAGGCGTTGGGAATGGGATGGGTGGGTGCGATCTCGGTTCTGTTCCGCCACGAACCATCCTCGACCACCCGGCCCGATCGGAGCGAGGGGACTAGTCAGGTATCACAGGATACAGATCACGCAGCGCATGGGTGTAGAACGTGTTGTTCCACCGGATCATACGCTGGAAGTACGCAGGCTGTTCCGCACCGATCGGATACAAGGTGAGCTGCTTCTTGTTGCCCACCACGCGGTCCCACAAGGTGATGGACTGGCGGTCGATGGTGACGTAGATGTAGTACAGGTATGGACCGATCCAACGGAGGTACTCCTCGTCTCCGATCGTTCGGCTGGGGTTCACCACATCCACATCATGGCCAAGCGCCAACATACGCTGCAGTTCCACCGCGTTCAACGGGACTCTGTCGTGGAACGTGATGATGTCGTACTGGGGATCAAGGAACATCCACTTCCGCAGATCGCGCAGGTAGACCTCGTTCGCCGCATGACCACCGCCCGAGCGCACTTCACCGATGTCACGCGCCATGAGACCCAAGCCCCGTACGCGGTAGCCCAGAGCGGCCAAGCACGCTGTGGTGACCATGCTGTACTCCACGCACCGGAATCGTTCGCCTTGTTCCGCGGCCCGTAGGATATCGATGGCGTTGGTGGTGCCCGCAGCATGCTCACCGTCATGTTGCCAGCGCGATCGCACCCAATGCTGCACCGCAAGCACGTTCTCCAGATCCGTGTGCCCCGGGTGCATCAACGTGTCCAGCGCATAAGCCGTGCGCAATTCCACCAGGTGTGGCTCCTGGCTGATATCGGGGTAGTTCAAGCGGGGCGCTCCGTGATCGAGGGTGTCGAAATGAAGCACAGAGATCGTGGGGTTGATGGCCTCCTTTCCCCATGGGATGAGTCCACCCAAGCGCGGGGATAGCCAGAAGGCGAATATGACCGCGCCAAGGACAAGTGCAAGGATCGAATGAAGGATCGTCTTCACCAGGATGATCGGATGGTTCTTCATCCGCTTGTGGAAAGGTAGCCTATCGGTTCGAACGGGATCCTGATGATCGACACGGGTACATGTCACCAAATCACTTGTGCTCATCCGCACAATAATTCCGATCGGATCCCGTTACTTTGCGGTACAAAGTACTTTGAGTATGAGCCAACATCCAGCCCACGAAGAACTCGCCCGCATCCGCGGACTGATGGACCGAAGCACCCGATTCCTTAGTCTCAGTGGCCTTAGCGGCGTGATCGCCGGGGCCGTGGCCTTGGGTGGTGCGGGACTGGCCCAGTACCACATGAATGCCTCACCAGGACCGGCGTCTGATGTACTCACCTATGGAACAGGTCAGGGCTACACGACCGCGGATGAGCTGTTGCTGACCCTGATCGCGGATGCCGTCGTCGTCCTGTTCGCTGCGTTGCTCGGTGCCTTCTGGTTCACTTGGCGGCGCAGCAGGCGAACGGAACAGCGCTTGTGGGATGCGAGTGCCCAGCGGTTGATGGTCAACATGCTCGTGCCGTTGTCGGTGGGTGGTATTTTCTGCCTCGCGCTTTTCTACTACGGACTGCCTGGATTGGTGGCCCCCGCTACGCTCGTATTCTATGGGCTCGCGCTCTTCAACGCCAGCAAGTACACGCTGGATGAGATCCGCTGGCTGGGATTAAGTGAACTGGTCCTTGGTCTTGTGGCTCTCTTCTGGCTTGAGGCAGGCCTGCTATTCTGGGCGCTTGGCTTCGGCGTCCTGCACATCTTCTACGGTAGCTTGATGTACCTGCGGCATGAACGCGGGACCCGATCCTCCAAAGCATGATCGAGAAGCTCAATAAGCTCTTCGAAAGCCGGGTGCGACTAGGCATCATGGCCGTGTTGGCCGTGAATGAATGGGTCGATCACGTGCAGCTGAAGGAGTTGCTCGGCGTCACCGACGGCAACCTCGCCAGCCACCTCACCGCCTTGGAGGAGGCGAAGTATGTGCAGGTGCGCAAGCGCTTCGTCGGCAAACGGCCCAACACCAGCTACAAGGCCACCGCGGCCGGGGCCCGTGCATTCCGTGCGCACCTGGATGCGATCGAACAACTCCTACCACGCCCATGAACCCTTCCAAGGACCTTCACCTCATCCGCCGCTGGATCACGTTCTTCATCGTGGCCTTACTGATCAGCGGGCTCACCGCCGTTCCACTTGTGTGGCTCACCGGTCTGCTCGCGGCATGGACCGCTCCCTTCGGTGGTGCCCTGGCCGAATGGGCCGCACACGCTGCCGAGGCCGTGGCTCATGTGGCCGAAGCTTATCCGATCCTGCTCTATGGCACTGACTGGCTCGCCTTCGCGCATGTGGTGATCGCGTTGCTCTTCATCGGACCGTGGCGTGATCCAGTCCGCAACCGGTGGGTGGTGGAGTGGGGGTTGTGGTGTTGCGCGCTGGTGGTGCTGGTGGCCTTCGTGTGGGCACCTGTTCGCGACATCCCCTTCTTCTGGCGCTGTGTGGATGCCTCCTTCGGCGTGATCGGTGCCGTTCCCTTGTACATCGTTCTCCGCGCCATCGATCGCATGGCCGCACGCTCCCACGCACACCCATGACCACCTCCGCACCCCTGCGCACCCTGATCCCGGCGACACTCCTTCTCGCTGTGGCCGTAGCGCTGGCATTCGCGCCCGACGCCTACCTGCCCATGTTGGCCCGTGCCTTCCTCCTTCAATGGTGTTCGGCGTTCGGGGCGGTCGCAGTGTTGATGGTGTGGCGTGGACATTGGTGGACCGCAGGAGCTTCCTTCCTGGGTTGTGTGCTCATCCTGCCCCAGTACCAATTGCCCGTGAGCACCACCGGAACGACCGAAGGTGGGCCGTCCTTGCGGATCGCGCAGATCAATGTGTTCCAGATGAACCTGAAGCGCGACGAGGTCCTGCGCTGTGCATTGGCCAGTGGCGCCGATGTGCTGAGCGTACAGGAGGTGGACGCCGCATGGGCGGACGCGCTCCGGTCGGGACTTGAACAGTACTATCCCTTCATGCACGTGGTGCCGCAAGGCAACTGCTACGGCATGGCGCTGTTCAGCAAGCATCCTTTCACCGAGGTCCATACGCACATGGTCTCCGACGTACCCTACATCGAAGCCCTGCTTTGTACGCCCGATGGTCCTCTGCGTGTGCTGAGCGTGCATGCCACATCGCCCATCACCTATGACCATTTCCAGCGCCGCAATACCCTCTTGCGTTCTGTGGCGGCACGCATCGCCGCGGCGCACATCCCCACCGTGATGATCGGTGACCTCAATACGGTCCACTGGGACGGCGCCTACAAGCGCTTTAGTGCACAGAGCGGCTTGCGCCCAGTGAATACGCCCGGGTTGCGCACCTGGCCCCATGTGGGTCCGCTGGCGCTCATCCCCATCGATCATGTGTTCGTGTCGCCCGGGCTCGTCGCTACGGGTGTGCAGCACTTCACCATCCCGGGAAGCGATCATCGCGGGCTACGCGCGACCATCCACCTGAACGACCATGCCTCCTAGCGCGTCCTCCCTACAGTTCCATTCTCCGCCGAGGGAGCTGCCGCACCACGTACGCCTACTGCCGTGGATGAGCGCCTTCTTCATCGCCATGGCCTTCCTGGAAAGTGCCGTGGTGGTGTACCTGCGTGCCCTCTATTATCCGGAAGGGTTCGACTTTCCACTGGCACCCATGAGCCCTACGCTCGTGGGAACGGAGATCGGTCGTGAAGCGGCCACCATACTCATGTTGCTCGCCGTCCCTGCGGTGGTCACGCGACGTGCGTTGGAACGCTTCGCCTGGTTCTGCTTCGGCTTCGGAGTGTGGGACATCTTCTACTACGTGTGGTTGAAGGTGCTACTCGATTGGCCTTCCAGCCTCTTCTCCCGCGATCTGCTCTTCCTCATCCCGGTGCCGTGGGTCGGTCCGGTATGGGCGCCGTGTGTGATCTCCTTGGGTCTCATCACCACCGCTCTGGTGATCCTGCATGGTCGCGATCGCGACCCGGCGTTCCGCGTGAGCACGACAGCATGGGCACTCTTGATCGTAGGCGCGTTGTTGATGATCTTGTCCTTCGTGATCGATCCCTTGCAACGCTCGTTCGGAGTGCAGGCCTTGTTGAACAGTTCCGGCGATGCCCTGATCAACGGCCGGGAATACATGCCGGAGCACTATCCCTGGCCCTGGTTCGCTGCGGGCTTCGTGTTCGCGGTCCTCGGCCTGTTCATCACCTGGCGGTCCGCCTTGCGTCCGCCTATCCGACCTACCCCCAAGCACAGCACCGCACAATGAACCCGATGCACTCGCTACCACAGCAACCCTTTCGCGAAGCCATCCTTGCCAGCCTGCGCGATCCATCGCAGCTGGAGGCGCTCTACCGACGTGATCGGTCCACCTTCAAGCGCACGTTCACGGCCCTCTATCCCGAGGTGGAGGAATACGCCACGGCACAATGCTGGAAGGCGCGGCTCGACCATGCCGGTCCCGGCATTTCATGGGGTGGCGGTGCCGAGCTGGCCTTCGTCATCATCGCGGCCCTCATCGCAGGCACCCTGGCCAAGCTGCCGCAGTTCACGCCCTTGGACGAGGAGTTCTTCTACCCGCGCAACATCGGCTTCATCGTGTTGCCCGTGCTCACTGCCTACTTCGCCTGGCAGAACGCACTTCCTCGCCTACAGGTGTTCGTGATCGCCTTCCTTTCGCTCGTCGCGCTCGTGTTCATCAATGCGCTGCCGAAGGACCCACCATTGGGACCCGACAGTCACACGCTGGTGCTCTCCTGCATCCACCTGCCACTGTTCCTGTGGGCGCTGCTCGGACATGCCTGGACCGGTGGTGTCCGCAGCGACCTGGGCAAGCGGATCGACTACTTGCGTTTCAACGGGGAACTGCTCATCATCACCGGGCTGCTGCTCGTCAGTGGCATGCTTCTCACCGGGCTCACCGTCGCGCTCTTCGAGGTCATCGGAGTGCACATCGGAACGTTTTACACCGAATATGTCGTCGTATACGGGTTGGTCGCCGCGCCCATCGTGGGCACCTACGTGGTGCATCGTAACCCGCATCTGGTGAACGCTGTGTCGCCGCTCATCGCACGCATCTTCGGGCCCTTGGTGCTCATCACGCTGGTCATTTACCTCGGTGCCATGCTGCTCGCCGGCAAGGATCCCTTCAACGACCGGGAGTTCCTCATCATCTTCAACGCGCTCCTCATCGGCGTCATGGCCATCATTCTCTTCGCTGTGGCGGGCAGTGCGCGCACGCCTTCGCGTGGCATCGGTACCATCGTGCTCTTGCTCCTCGCAGTGCTCACGCTGGTGGTGGATGGCATCGCGCTCTCGGCCATCGTCTTCCGTATCAGTGAATGGGGCATCACCCCGAACCGCTTGGCGGTGCTGGGCGGCAACCTGCTCATCGGTACCAACCTGGGGTGGGTGACCCAACGCTTGGCCATGGCCGTACGCAACCGGGGCGACCTGGCCGGTGTGGAGGACTGCATCGCACGTTTCCTGCCCATCTACACGGTGTGGACGGCGGGGGTGGTGTTCGTATTCCCCTTCCTGTTCGGGTTCGTGTGAGGTGGGATGGTGATTCCGACCAAGGCGTGATGCGCATACCCACTAATGGGTATATTGAAGTTGCACAGGTCCGTGGTTGGGTTCGGCTTTTACCTTCACAGGTACAAATCACCAACCTCCCTTCTACCATGTCAACGGTCAAATCGGCAAGCACGACAGCCATCAAGCAAGGAAATGCGGATCCCAAAGGGGTTACGACCTCGGGATCCACCAACTCCGGTGCCACCTACACCTTCGTGGGCACTTCGGGTTCGCCCACCCAATTGTGCATCGGTTGTAATCAGTTGATGAAACAGGTCGCGGTGAACGGCACCGGTGATGGGGTGATCGTCACCCTGGCGGGTGCTGGGGGTAGTGGCAATGCATACATGGTACTCACGCTGGACCAAAAGGTCGTTGACAACGACAATTGGACGGTGATCATCTCCAGCCCGACCGATGCGGGTAAGGGGGTGACATTCATTGGTGGTGCTGGTGGCGGGCCTGGCCAATAAGCCAACAACCAGTGTTCTGGATAGCAGTGTCATGGACCGAGCAGTTGCCCGGTCCGTGACACTGCATTTCTGTTCAGGCTCGGACCACAGAATATTCCTTTCCGCAGGTAGTCGCGTTATTTCTTGCAGGAACACGAACTTCACCACCATGAGGTCGGTCATTACCGCATTCCTATTCCTCCTCGGCCTTGCCGCAGCAAGTCAAATCGGCTCTTCAGTGGGACGAAAAAAAGAGGGATGGGAATACCAGGCTTTGGATTCCCTGAAGCTCACCTTGGCCCGCGATCCGGCCTCCACCATCGCACTGACCGACCGCATGATCAGCGCTTTCCGCGATATACGCGATCGCTGTGCACTGGCCGAGGTGTATGGCCTCCGCAGTGGAAGTTTCAACTCGTTGGGCAAGTATGACTCCGCCTTGGTCAATGCGCAACAGGTGTTTTCGACCTATGAAGCAAGTTGCGATAGCTCGGTGCTGATGAGGGGCTATGCCGCTCAGAGCTATCTCCACTCCTCGCTGGGTGAATGGCACTTGGTGGATTCGATCTGTGACCTGGGTTTGGCGATCTGGCGACCAGGACGGAACTCCATATTGCGAAACGTATTGTTGACCAACAAGGCCATCGCACAGGTGAACCAGGGTGATGTGAAAGGCGCGCAGTCGGCATTCCGACGGATCCTCGGCTATGCAAAAATGGAGGGGGCCGAACAGGACATCCACGATGCGAACAGCAACATGGGTGCCATCAAGACCATGCTCGGTGAACTGGATAGCGCGGAGTACTTCCATCGTTCCGCGCTCCGTAACGCGCGGGAGAACGGACGGGACATCCGCATCGCGGTCATCTACCGAAACCTTTCCTCCTTGAAAGCGAATCGCGAGGACTATGCCGGTGCGCTTGCGTTGCTCGATTCCGCCATGCACTACGCCCGCCTGGCCAAGGACCTCAAGCTGCAAGCTACCATCGAACACGCGAAGAGCGACGATTTCAGGGATATGGGGGATGATGCATCGGCCCTGTTGCACTTCAAGACCTACAAGGCCTTGGAGGATTCGCTCCTGAACCTGGAGAAGGTGAAGGTGCTCACCGAGATGCAGGAGAAGTACGAGAGCGAGAAGAAGGCCAACGAGATCCTGGGCTTGAAGGCGGACAACCTGGAGAGCGAACTGGACAAGGCCCGGGTGAAGCGTACGCGCAACATCTACCTCTTCAGCGGGCTCGCCTTCGTGGGTGTGGCCGCTGGGCTGCTGCACAACCTGCGCCGCACCCGTCGCTCACGCGCGGCCATCCAGCACGAGAAGGAGATCAGCGAGGGGCTGTTGCACAACATCCTGCCCGAGGAGGTGGCCGACGAGATCAGGGCCAAGGGCTTCGCCGATGTGCGCGAATTCCCCACGGCCACCGTGCTGTTCACCGACTTCAAGGGCTTCACCCTCCTCAGTGAGAAGCTCAGTGCGACCGAACTGGTGGCGGAGATCGATCACTGCTTCCGCGCCTTCGACGGCATCATGGAACGGCATGGCATCGAGAAGATCAAGACCATCGGTGATGCGTACATGGCCGCTGGAGGACTGCCCGATCCCACGAAGGGCTCACCGCTCAGTGTGGTCATGGCCGCGTTGGAGATGCAGCAGTTCATGAGCGCTTACAAGGCCGAACGCATCGCGCAGGGAAGGCTCTATTTTGAGATGCGCCTGGGTGTGCATACCGGTCCGGTCATCGCAGGCATCGTGGGTGTGAAGAAGTATGCGTACGACATCTGGGGCGACACCGTGAACACCGCCAGCCGCATGGAGAGCAGCGGTGCTGTGGGCCAGGTCAACATCAGCGCCAGCACCCATGCGCTCGTGCGCGATGCGGCGCTCCTGCGCTTCACCCCACGCGGTCTGGTGGAGGCCAAGGGCAAGGGGCCGATGGAGATGTTCTTCGTCGCGCAGGCCACCAGCTGACAACGCCGATCCTACTCCTTCTTGGGCGGCTGGAATCGGCGGATCTGCGCTTGTCGTTCACGCAGGTACGGATCGTCCTTCACCGGATGTGTGGTCATGGTGAATCGGACCGGGCGACCGAACACCCGGCTCAGCAGTGAGGGTCGGTCCAACTCGATGCGTACCCGTTCCTCCTTCCCATACACGTCGTAGGGCTGGTCGGCTCGCACGGTGATCGAACGCATGAGGGAGTCCGTCCGCGTATCGAACAACTGCACCACTCCTTCATGCCCCTTCGGATGCAAGGACGCCAATTGCACCTTCTTGCCGTTGATCTGCTGGAACTCACCGGGCTTGAACTCCTCCCGCACATGGGCGCCGGTCAGGTGATCATCGTCCGCAGGTTCGCCCGGCGCTGTGGGCCAGTCGGCGGTGCTGTCGTTGGCCAGGATGTACGCAAAGCCACAGGCTTGTTCCAGCCGCTCCTCCGTTGCCTTGAAATGACCGCGATAGCCCCAGTGCTGGCCCCAGGAGTTCATGAAGCTGAAGGTGCTGTCCGTGCGGTCATAGCCGGTGCAGACCACTGCGTGCCCACCGCCCTTGGCAAGGTGGTTGATCGGGTACCATTTCCACGTGTAGGGCTGCTTCCCCTGAGCGGCGAAGCCACCTTGTATGAACTCGGTCGTGGGGGCGAAACCAATGAGGATGGGACGGCCTTCAGCCAAGTGATAGCGCCACTGTTCGAAGTTCGCATTGCCCAGTCCGATCGCAGGGGGGATGTGTGCAGGTATGGACTTCAGGATCACCTCGTAGTGGACCCGCTGCATGCAACTCGCCAGGGCGGTGTCATAAGGCAGGTCCTCCATGGAACAGGCTCCGGTGAGCATCGCCATCTGCATCATCCACTCGATGTTGGTCCCGTCGTCGCAAAGGGAGATGTTGATCTGGCCGGGTATCACATAGGACTGTTGCACGAAGTTGTACAGGTAGGCCGGGCTGAAGGTGGCCGTGCTATCCATGGGATCCCCGGGCTCGTACGTGATGCCGTTCCAGCGGTTCTGGCGGTAGCTCATCAGGCCATAGCACAGCGCCCAAGCCACGCATGATCCTTGTTGCCCTTGGTCGCCAGCGGGTGGGAACCACTTGCTCAGATCCACGCGCTCCGGTAACCGGTAGCCCTTGGGAAGGCCCGTCCACGGCTCCACGGTCATCATCGGTGGTTGGTTGGGATCCGGTGGATGCATGCCCGTGCCGGGCAATGCGCCTTGGGCTCGAACACCGAGTTGCAGGAGGAGGAGTGCGAGCAGTGTGGTACAGTGCTGCCATCGCATTCCGATGGGAAGAGGGGAGCGGAGCATGGGGTCCAATGGAACAGAAAGGTAGCAGCGTGGCGCACACACGTGCATCGGGTCACTGGTCCAGCGGCGTGGACGTTGTGCATGAGGCACCTTGGAAAGCACGAACCCCCGCACGACCAGGGCCATGCAGGGGTTGCTTCCGTTGTGGCGCGTACAGCGGCCGCGCCTAGTTGAAGCGCGCGCTGATCATCGCCACCAGCTGATCATCCTCCATCTTGTTGGACGTGCTTTCGCTGGCCACCGCGTTCTTGTACTGCGGTGTATCGGCCAGGAACTTCATGAACTGCTCCTGCGCTTGGCCGGTGCCCGTGATGTGTACCTCGTCCACGTTCACCATGGTGGCGGCGATGTCCTTGAAGTAGCTGTGGCGTTGCGTGCTCTCATGCTGGTTGGCGGCGTGCTCGTTGCTGTTGCCCGAGGCACCCGCATGCTTCACATGGCCCATCACCACGAAGGTGTGCGGGTCGGTCGTATCCCGACCTACAATGGTGGCGTGGTGCGCGTCCATCCAAATACCGAACTGTTTCTTGCTGTGTGTCGACATCTTCTGCTCTGCTTTGGTAGTAAGGTAGGCCACCATGCCCCCCGCGCCGACACGGCACGCGGCTGCGTAAGGCTGCACGTCGCCGGGCCGTGCGGATCGCGGTCGTCGTATAGTGACGTTACAGCACACCACCTGCATGATCGACCACTACTTCTGCGCAGAATTCCGCATGCACAGATCGACCTCGGACCTCCGCACGGATCGCGTGAGGTCCGCGACCCCGAGGCCATATCCGCCGCTCAGTGTGCTGCGTCCTTGCCCTTGCCTCGGAACAGAAAGAAGAGCGCCAATCCGAAACCGATCAGGTACACGATGGCCATGGGCCAATGCGCGAAGCGCATCGTCTCGAAGTCGAACTGCTTGAAGAGGGTGATCCCCAGGATCACCGCCACCACCTGCATGGCGAAACGAAGGGCCTTCTGATTGTCCATGTTGGAATACGGTCGGGTTGGCGAACAGGTGCGGCTGTCAGTGCCCGATGGTGTGTGACCATGCCGCACTGTACGAGATGCTGGGCCAATGTAGCAGTTACTGGTTGGGTGGCACACGTCGCCGTTGGACCACTATGGAGCGGGCCTACGTTGCGACTCCTGACGAACCCACCAGGCTGCCGTGGCTCGGTCCCTGGAACGACGGACCGACATCGTTCCATTAGTAACCACCCTCCACTCACCTGCCCGCTCCCCGATCGTCGACCTTCTTCCACGATCCC
>Ga0209175_10000416_pt1 | contig 26109 bp, 22 predicted proteins | sample JI91814C2DNA_FD_187506 | JGI IMG/M metagenome (GOLD analysis project Ga0209175, IMG submission 187506) | Wastewater effluent complex algal communities from Wisconsin, to seasonally profile nutrient transformation and Carbon sequestration -... | ecosystem: Engineered > WWTP > Effluent > Algae...
CAGCATGCCGCCGCGGGCGAGGTGCTCGTCGAGGATGCCGCACAGAAGGTCGACCGCCGCCACGTCGAGGGCGACGAAGGGTTCGTCGAGGATCCACAGGCGTGCCTGGCTGCACAGCAGGCGGGCCAGCGCAACGCGGCGCTTCTGGCCCTGCGACAGTACCCGGCTGGGCAGATCTTCGCGCCCCTTAAGGCCGATGCGGCGCAGGGCCTGAAGCGCCACGGATTCTTCGAGGGGGCTGCCGGCCACGGCGGCGGCGGTTTGCAGGTTTTCGAGGGCGGAAAGATCGTCCTTGATCGTCGCCGCGTGGCCGAGATAGAGCAGCCGGGCGTGGAACTCGTCGCGCACCTTGCTGACCGGCTGCTTGTCCCACTCGATCTGCCCCCCGGCGGCCGGGGCGAGCCCGGCCAGGATGCGCAGCAGGCTTGTCTTGCCGGCACCGTTGGCGCCTTCGATCTGCAGCCATTCGCCGGTCGCGACCGAAAAGTCTACGTCAGAGAAGAGGCGGCGGTCGCCGCGGTCGCAGGCCAGGCCGTGGACACGGAGCATCGGGAGGGGCAAGCCGGGAAGTCGGAGTCGGGCGCATTCTGCCCGACCTACCCCACCGGGTAAAGCTGGCGCAGGCATCCGGTGTTGCCCGGGCGGGCTCAGGCCCGCCAGCGGGCGACCCGTGGCTCGATTTTTTCTGCCTGATCGCCCGCCTGGCTGGCCTCGGTGCTGAGGCCGCTCGGTGGCCCGGTTTCCAGGATGTGTGCCGTGGGGGAAGGCGGGGCTCAGTGGTGCCGTGAGCTGACGTAGCCTTCCGGCAGCACGCTGGAAGGCGGCGTCAGCGGAGCGCGGTGGGCGGCGTCCTGGTGGGCGTCGGCTTCCGCTTCGCCGATCTCAAGCACGTCCATCACCTGCCTGGCCAGGGCCCGGCAGGCGTTGCCGAGTGTGGACGGGAGGCTGTCGGGGATGTTTTTTTGCAGCAGCAGCTTGGAGGCCGACAGGCTGGCAACCGGGTGCAGGAGGCGGTCCCGGTAGCTGCCCAGCAGCTGGGCCACGTTGCGGTCGGCGGCGTTGCGCTGCCAGGCGTTGGTGGGCCACTGGGAGGGCAGGGCGTAGGCGTGGGGAAAGGCTTCGAGATCGTGCAGCACGGTGCGCAGGTCTTCGTGGGAGTCGCGGAAGGGCAAGAGCACGATGTCGCAGAGACTGTCGAGGGTGCGATCCACCTCGGCGCGGTTGCCGCCTCCGTCGATCACGCCGATCCAGCCCTGCATGGTGCGCAGCTTGCCGACAACCTTGTGGAGCGCCTCGGGGGTGCGGGCGTCGGCGGTGACGTAGCGGCGGCCGTCCGGCGAGAGGGGTTCGCGGGAACTGTCGGTGAGCACGCAGGCGGAGCGCTGGCCGAGCAGCCCGAGCCCCTGGCAAAGCATGTGGGACAGGGTCGTCTTGCCGGTGCCGCCCTTGTTGCCGATGATGCAGATGATTCGGGACATGTTGAAAACCTCTCGCTGAACGCAGGGCGCGATGACGCCATTATTGGCGCTTTAACGGCAGCGGCAGGGGCGGAATTGAGGGGCTAAGGCCAGCCAATTCCTTTTTTGGCCAAGGGCTTGGGGCCGCCGGGCTGGTAGCAGTAGAGGCGGGTGCGGCGGCGGTCATCCACGTCCACAACCTTGTACGGCTCGATACCCTCGACCGGAAAGCTGTTGCTCACCAGCAGTGCGCCGGGCTGCAGTTCGGCGCAGGCCTTGCGCCACACCTCCGGCATCGGCACCGGCGACAGGAAGGCATACACCAGGTCGTAGTCGGCCCAGGAGATCTGCCAGAAGTCGCCCCGCGCCAGGCTGATGTTGGGTTGTCGGCGTGACAGCCAGAGCGACAGGGCGTAGGGCGCCGGGGCGGATTCCATGCCTTCGCAACGGCAGTCGGGCCGTAACCGGGCCAGCGGGCGCAGCAGTGAGCCCGTGCCGCTGCCCAGGTCGAGCAGCATGGTCGGGTGATCCCGCGGCAGCAGGTCGGCGACGGTTTCGGCGGTGTGCCGGTTGGAGAGAAAGAGCGGCACCTGGGTGCGAAAACTGCTCCAGTAGAACAGCGCAAAAGCGACGAAGGCGGCGAGATACCAGCCGGGGGCGATCTGCAGCAGCAGCGCGCCGACCGCGAGCGGCGTGAAGCCGAGGTGAATCCAGCGCCACCAGGGGGCACTCTTCAGGGCGATGGCGGTGCCGGTGGCGGCCGCCGCCTGCACCGCGACCAGCGGCCAGACGCCCGCCGGCAGCACGCCACTTCGGGCCGCCACGAAGGCGACGGCGCAGCCGGCAAGCTGGGCGAGAAGGGCTTTGAGGGCTGGGGGCATGGGCGGAGTTCCGGGGCGCTTGGGGGCTTTTGGGGCGGGCCCGAGTTTAACGGTTCCGGGGGCTGCGCAGTCAGGTAGGTCGGGCTTAGCGCAGCGTAAGCCGACACCTCCAGCGTCAGACGAGGCCATCGATGTTCAGTTTGATGTCGGGTTACGCTGCGCTAACCCTAAGGGGCTGGCGCGGGTTCAGGCTGCCTGCCCGGCCCGGCCCGGTGCGGCCGGGTGTTCCACTTTGCCAGCAGCGCATCGCGTTTTTCCGCCGTGCGCTTCAGCGACCCCGCCTTGATGTGCCCGTAGCCGCGGATGCCATCGGGCAGGCTGGCGATTTCCGTTGCCAGAGGCAGGCGCCCGGCGTTCAGCCCGTCCAGCAGCAGGGCGATATCGGCTTCGTACTGGGTGATCAGCGCCCGTTCGGCCTTGCGTTCGGGGTGGTAGCCGAAGACGTCGAAGGGCGTGCCGCGCAGACGCCGAAACTTTGTCAGCCAGCGGAAAACGCTTTCCATCCACGGGCCAAGGGTGATTTTTTTGATGCGTCCGGAGGCCGGGTCGGGGCGGGCGAGGAAGGTTGGGGCGAGGTGGAAATTCACCTTGAAATCACCCTCGAAGCCGGCGTCGATCTGCGCCCGGAAGGCCGGATCGCTGAACAGGCGCGCCACTTCGTATTCGTCTTTGTAGGCGAGCAGCTTGAAGTGGTTGGCGAGCACCGCTTCGGTGAGCTGCTGGCTGCCCAGCGGGGCTTCGGCGGCGCGCACGCGGGCGACGAGGTCGAGGTAGCGGCGGGCGTAGGCGGCGTCCTGGTAGTCGGTGAGCAGGGCGGCGCGGCGGGCGATGCGCTCGTCCAGCGTTTCGGCCTTGATCGGGCTGACCGGCGCCGGGCTGACTTCCCGCTCGACGGCGGCGGGGTCGACGGCCGCGCGGCGGCCCCACAGCAGCGCCTGGCGGTTCATGTCGATGGCCGCGCCGTTGAGTGCGATGGCCGCGTCGAGGCTGGCTTCGGAGACCGGCACCCAGCCTTTTTGCCACGCATAGCCGAGCAGGAAGAGGTTGGTGGCGATGGCGTCGCCCATCAGCGCGGTGGCCAGCTTGTGGGCGTCGAGAAAATCGCAGGCGGTGCTGCCGACGGCTTCGGCGATGGCCGACTGCATTTTTTCGAGGGGAAACTGCCAGTCGGGGTCGCGGGTGAAATCCGAGGTGGGGGTTTCGCTGCAATTGACCACGCCGCGGGTGGTGCCGACGGCCATCTTGGCCAGCGCATCGACGCTGGCGGTGACGATCACATCGCCGCCGATCACCGCGTTGGCTGCGCCGGTGGCGATGCGTACGGCGTGGAGGTCTTCGGGGCTGTCGGCGATGCGGATGTGGCTGAACACCGAGCCGCCCTTCTGGGCGAGGCCGGTCATGTCGAGCACGGTGACGCCCTTGCCGTCCAGGTGCGCCGCCATGCCGATCAGCGCGCCGATGGTGACGACGCCGGTGCCGCCGACGCCGGTGACGAGGATGCCGTAAGGCTGCGCCGTCGAGGGCAGGGTGGGCGGTGGCAGCGGCGCGAAGCGGTGGGCGTCCACGGCCTGTGCGCGGCCCTTTTTAAGCCGCCCGCCTTCGATGGTGACGAAGCTCGGGCAGAAGCCGTTCATGCACGAATAATCCTTGTTGCAGGCCGACTGGTCGATCTGGCGCTTGCGGCCGAACTCGGTTTCGACCGGCAGGATCGCCATGCAGTTGGATTCACGGCCGCAGTCGCCGCAGCCTTCGCACACCGCTTCGTTGATGAAGACGCGGGTTTGCGGGTCGGGGAAGGTGCCGCGTTTTCTGCGGCGGCGTTTTTCGGCGGCGCAGGTCTGGTCGAAAACCAGGGCCGACACGCCGGCCAGGGTGCGCAGTTCGCGCTGGATGACGTCGAGTTCGTCGCGGTGGCGGATGGACACGCCGTGGGGAATGTCGGAGACGTGCCAGGGCCGGTCGGTGCCGTCGGTGACGAGCACGATGTTGCCCACCCCTTCGGCCTGCAGCTGGCGCAGCAACTTGGGCACCGTGAGTTCGCCATCCACCGGCTGGCCGCCGGTCATCGCCACGGCGTCGTTGAACAGGATCTTGTAGGTGATGCCGCTGGTGGGCTGGCGGTGGTGGGCCGGGCGGTTGAAGGCGGCCACGGCCTGGCGGATGGCCAGGATGCCGGAGTGGAAATAGGTGCCGTCGCCGAGGTTGGCAAAGATGTGCTGCTCGTCGGTGAAGGGCGCCTGACCGACCCACGGCACGCCCTCGCCGCCCATGTGGGTGAAGGTGGTGGTGTGGCGGTCGGGCATGAAGCTGGCCATGTAGTGGCAGCCGATGCCGGCCACCGCGCGGCTGCCGGCGGGCACGTGGGTCGACACGTTGTGCGGGCAGCCGGGGCAGAAGGTGGGCACCCGGTCGATGGCGAAGACGCGGTGGCCGAGGGTGTGCTCCTTGGCGAGCAAAAAGGCGAGGCGGCTTTCGATGTGTTCCGACGTGAAAAAGCGCCCGATGCGTGCGGCGATCACCCGGGCGATCAGCGCCGGGCTCAGCTCGCCGGCGGCCGGCAGCAGCCATTCGCCGTGGTCCACGGTGCTGCGGCCGTCCGGGCCGGTGCGGCTGAGCAGCGCCCATTCACCCTTTTCGTCGAACTTGCCGACCACCCGCGGGCGCACGTCCTCGCGCCAGTTGTAGAGCTCTTCCTTGAGCTGGTATTCGATGAGCTGGCGCTTTTCCTCGACCACCAGGATTTCGTCCAGCCCTTCGGCAAAGCGGCGTACGCCTTCGGCCTCCAGCGGCCACACCATGCCCACCTTGTAGAGGCGGATGCCGATTTCGGCGGCGAGGGCGTCGTCGATGCCCAGGTCGTCCAGGGCCTGGCGCACATCGAGATAGCTTTTGCCGCTGGTGATGATGCCCAGGCGCGGCTGGGGCGAATCGATGACGATGCGGTTGAGCCCGTTGGCGCGGCAGTAGGCCAGCGCGGCGTAGAGCTTGAAGTGGAGGAGGCGCTTTTCCTGCACCAGCGGCGGGTCGGGCCAGCGCAGGTTGAGGCCGCCTTCCGGCAGCGCGAAATCGGACGGCACGACGGTAATCACGCGATGCGGATCCACGTCCACCGAGGCCGAGGTTTCAACGGTGTCGGCCAGCGCCTTGAAGGCCACCCAGCAGCCCGAGTAGCGGGACAGCGCCCAGCCATGCACGCCGAAGTCGAGATAATCCTGCACGCCGGCCGGGGCCAGCACCGGCATCATCATCGACTTGAAAAAATGGTCGGTTTGATGGGGCAGCGTCGACGATTTGGCGGCATGGTCGTCGCCGGCAATGGCCAGCACGCCACCAAATCTGCTGCTGCCGGCGGCGTTGGCGTGACGGAACACATCGCCGCAACGATCCACCCCCGGCCCCTTGCCGTACCACATGGCAAACACGCCCTGAACCCGCGCCTTGGGCGACAGGGCCAGCTGCTGGGAGCCCCACACGGCGGTGGCGGCGAGGTCTTCGTTGACGCCGGGCTGAAAGACGATGTCGTGGCCGGCGAGGTGCTCCCGGGCTTTCCAGAGCGTCATGTCGAGCCCGCCCAGCGGAGAGCCACGGTAGCCCGAGACGAAACCGGCCGTGTTGAAGCCGGCGACCCGGTCCCGTTCGCGCTGGATCATCAGGAGACGCGTCAACGCCTGGTAGCCGGTGAGATACACGCGCCCGGTGGGGGTGGTGTATTTGTCGTCGAGGCTGGCGCCGGGTGGGTGTGTCGGGCTGCGGACGGGATCCTGCTCGGCCATGATGGGTTCCTCGCAAAAATCATGTCGATGCATTGACGGGCGCCGCACTAAGGCTGCGAATCAAGCCTAGACGCTGCCGGGCTGCGCTTCAATGATTGGATGCTGCGAGGGGGGACGAGGTTCCGGCGCCGGAGCGCCGGACGGGGTCAGAAGTAGTGCTGCCAGCCCAGGCTGATGCGGCGCTCGTCGCCGCTGGCTGATGGCCGCTCGATCTGCGTCCATTCGTAGTCCGCCACCAGGTTGTCGCGGGGGCCGAGGCGGGTGCGAAGCTTGGCGCGCATCACGCTGCGATCGAGGCGCTGGTCGATGTACCACTGGCGGCCGGCTTCCAGTTGCAGGCGGCTGTGGCTGCCGGCGTCCAGCAGCAGCCCGGCCAGCGGGCCGGTGCCGATGGCCCAGTTTTTTTCGAGCTGGCCACTGCTCAGGATCTGGTTTTCAAGGAAGACATAGCCGATCAGCCGGCCTTGGCCCGTGTTCCATTCCCAGGCGGCGCCCGGGCCGCCGGCCACCATCGGGCTGGCAGCATGGCCGGCGCCGAGGACGCGCTCCCAGCCGAAACGCACTTTCCACGACAGCGGCTGGGTCCAGGCCCGGCGGGGGGCAACCGAGACGATGTCCACCGGCAGAAAGCGTTCGAGGCGCCAGCCCTGGCCCTCCCGCTGGCTGGCGGCCAGGTCGCCAAAGCGGATCTGGGCGCCGCGGGCGTAGCCGGTTTCGGGGTCGAGGAGGTCGTGGTAAGCCGGCCGAAGTTCGAGGAAGAGGGCGCTGTCGCCGCCAAGGCGGCCGGCGGCCAGGCCGAAGCGCCCGGATGCGTGGCCGGATTCGGGGCGGGGTGGCACCGGCACGGCGCCGGTGTCGATGGCCGGCAGGGTGCTGCGGCGGGTCTGGATTGTTTTCAGGCGGGCCAGCGCTTCATCCTGTTCCAGCTTGCCGGCATGGCCGCGAAACGACACCAGGCGGTCGGCGAATTCGAGCTGTTCGATGGCGGCGGCGCTGTCTCCCAGGGCTTCGGGGGCGGTGTGGCCGTCGGCCACGGCGATGGCGGCGGCCATCTGCTCCGGCGCGAGGCGCGTGGCCCGGTGGGCAAGCTCGGTGCCGGCCGACGGGCGGAAGCTCACGTCGGTGACAAGGCCCGGCCGGCTGGCCACCACGCCCTTTACGGTGTCCACCGGAATCGCCGTCCAGTAGAACTGCTTTGCCACGCGGAGTCCCGGCCTGGCCACGTCGAGCAGGCGCAGGATCATGTAGGAGCAGTTTTCGTCGAAGAACCAGTAGTCGAAGCGGGTGGCGCCGATCTCCCAGGCGTGGCGCAGGAGCTGGCGGGTTTCATCGGCGCTGAGATTGAGCCGGTATTCCCACACGTCGCGGCTCTCCATGTCGCTGTATTCGCGCACCTTGGCGTAGTAGGGCGAGCTGGACAGCATGCCGGGGTAAAGCCCGGTGAGCCCCTTGAGGGCGAAGCTGAAGCCGTCGGTGGCATCGGCTTTCGCTGCGTAGTTGATGGTGTAGGCGAGCAGCCGGGTCTGGTCGGTCTGGCCGACGGTATCGATGCGCAAGAGCGTGTGGCCGAACATCGAAGCCGGGCTGTTCACGTAGGCCGACGGAAAAACCAGGGTGACCCCGGCCGGGTTGATCTCTTTTGCCCACGCTTCGAGGCGCGGGCAGGGCTGTGCGGGCAGTTGCGCCGGAGCGATGGCGAGGCGGGTTTTAAGCCAGTGCAGGCGGGCCGGAAAGCGGCACTGGGGATGGTCGTCGGGGGCCTCAGGCCGGGCCGGTTCGAAAAGCCGGGCGAGGGTGGCCTCCAGCTCGGCTGCCGGGTTGCGGGCGCCGTCGGGGGCATTGAAGAAGCCCCTGTCGTCGGCGAGGCTGCGTAGCTGGCCGGTGAACGGATAGGGCTCGTACTGCAGCAGGTCGGACCACGCCGGGTCGTCGGCGAGCCGCTCGCTGCGGGCTCTGGCCTGCAGGTCTGAAAGCGTGTCGGCGCGGGCAGGTGCGCTGGCTGCGGCCAGGCACAGGGCGGTGCCAAGGGCGAGCAATGTCTTCATGCGGATGGGCGACAAACAACGGACATGAAAAAGCCCTGTTGTGCCAGGGGCTGGGTGGCCACGGGCGGTACAGGGCTTGGGTGTTTGCGGGCTTCGGACTTGCCGACAGCCCGCAGCGAAGTCTGGATCAGACGGCTTCGGCGTACTTGGCCAGGCGGGCGTCGGACTGCAGCGCGGCCTTGAGTTGGGTGGCGATGGTGTCGGCGGAATCAACAGAGGCGAAGATTTCGGCGTGATGGGCCTTGGTCAGGCTGACGAAGGCGGCCTTGTCCTGGGCCTCGATCTTCAGCAGTGCGGCCAGCGCATCCAGGGTTTCGCCCTGGCCGGAGGCGGCGTCACGGGCCAGCTGGGCCTTGTTGCCGTCGATGAACAGGGCGGTCTTCCAGGTGGAGGTCACGACGCCATCCTGTGAGCAGCCGAGGGTGCCGGACGTGATGCCGAAGGTCTGGTTGCCGAAGGTGCCGTTGGTGGTTACGGCGAGAACCTGCGGGGCCACGCCCTTCTGACCTTCAAAAACCTTGGAGCCGAGACCGCAGGAGCCCACGTTGTTGGCGGCCGCAAAAGCGGTGACAGGAAGGGAAACAGCCAGTGCGAGAAGAATCTTTTTCATTGTGAGGTCCTCTTGGTTTGTGTTGCCTGTCCAGGCATTGCCAGTGCAATGCCTAGGAAATACTAGCGCACTCTTTTGCGGACGGTTGTTTCCAGGGAACGTGTGTTGTTTTTATACAAATACCCGGCGTAGCGCCGCAGCGGAGGCATGAACCTGGGCCGGGGCGTCGCATCGACCTTGCCGGTTCTCCGGCTGGCCTTGCCATCGATGGCCACGACTTCATCCTCTCCCAGGGTCGGCACCACGCTGCTCACCCAGCGCCGGAAAGCCTCAGCGAAGGCTTGCGCATCAATCGCTGCAACGACCCGACCGAAGGTGAAGGCATCTCCGATCTTCAGCGGATTCCCTGTCTTCATGGCGCTCTCCAAAAAGACAGAAAACTACACAAATCAAGGCACTGCGAACAGCCCGTCGGCAAGCTCTTGATCGTGAACGACTATTTCAGCCGTCAACGACATTGGCATTCATGCGATTGCCCCGATGCGTGCGCAGGCGTGGCGCTTAGCCGGGCAGGGCAAAGATCTTGCCTGGGTTCATCAGGTTCAGCGGATCGAGGGCGGCTTTGAGGCTCTGCATCACGGCCACCCCTTCGCCGTGTTCGGCGAGCAGGAACTCGCGCTTGCCGATGCCGATGCCATGTTCGCCGGTGCAGGTGCCGTCGAGGGCGAGGGCGCGTTCGACGATGCGCCGGCCGAGTTCTTCGGAGGCGTGAACCTGGGCCGGGTCGTCCGGCGTGGTGAGGATCACGACGTGGAAGTTGCCGTCGCCCACGTGGCCGACGATGGGGGCGATGAGGCCGCTTTGGGCGATGTCTTGCTGGGCGCCGGCGATGGCTTCGGCCAGGCGCGAGATGGGCACGCAGACGTCGGTGGAGATGCCGCGGCAGCCCGGCAGCAGGTTGAGGCTGGCGAAGAGCACGTCGTGGCGGGCCTGCCACAGGCGGCTGCGGTCTTCGGGGCGGGTGGCCCATTCGAAATCCTGGCCGCCGTTGTCGCGGGCGATGTCCTGCACGGTGTGGGCCTGCTCCTCGACGCCGGTGGGCGAGCCGTGGAATTCGAAGAACAGCATCGGCGTTTCGCGCAGCGTGGTTTTGCTGTAGCGATTGACCGCCTGCACGGTGAGGGCGTCGAGCAGTTCGATGCGCGCCACCGGCACGCCGAGCTGGATGGTCTGGATGACGGTGCGCACGGCGCTGGCCACATCCGGGAAGGCGCAGGTGGCGCTGGACACGGCTTCGGGCAGCGGGTGCAGGCGCACGGTGAGTTCGGTGATGATGCCGAGCGTGCCTTCCGAGCCCACGAAAAGGCGGGTGAGATCGTAGCCGGCCGACGATTTGCGCGAGCGGCCGCCGGTGCGGATGACGCGGCCGTCCGCCAGCACGACTTCCAGCCCGAGCACGTTTTCGCGCATGGTGCCGTAGCGTACGGCGTTGGTGCCGGAGGCGCGGGTCGAGGCCATGCCGCCCAGCGACGCGTCGGCGCCCGGATCGATCGGAAAGAACAGGCCGCTGCCGTGCAGCGCGGCGTTGAGCGTCTTGCGCGTCACGCCGGGCTGGACGACGGCGTCCATGTCTTCGTCGTGGATGGCGACCACCTGCTTCATCTCCGACAAGTCGATGCTGAGCCCGCCGTGGGTGGCGAGAATGTGCCCTTCGAGCGAGCTGCCGACGCCGAAGGGGATCAGCGGTACGCGGTGTTCGCGGCACAGATTGACGATCTCGGCCACCTCTGCGGTGGAATGGGGCCACACCACGCCGTCGGGCAGGGCGTCGGAAAAATGGGATTCGTCGTGGCCGTGGTGGGTGCGCACGGCTTCGGCGGTCGAAAAGCGCTTGCCGAAGCGGTCGGCGAGGGCGCGGGCGAAAGTGTCGGGCAAGGGCATGGGATCGGTACGCAAAAACGGCAGACCGCTAGGTTAGCGCGCTTTTCCTGCGTCCTTCCACCCATGCGCTGCGCCGCGCGGCCATTTCCCCCGGTAAACTTGCCCGCAGTAAACTTCCCGTTGCGATTCCAACCACCGGAGCCTTCCCGCATGTCCAAGCAGATCGTCGCCACCCCCAGCGCCCCCGCCGCCATCGGCACCTATTCCCAGGCCGTCAAGGCCGGCAACACGGTTTACCTGTCCGGCCAGATCGGCCTCGATCCGGTGACGATGCAGATGATCGAAGGCTTCGAAGCCCAGACCGTGCGCGTTTTCGAGAACCTCAAGGCGGTGGCCGAAGCCTCCGGCGGTTCGCTGGCCGACGCGGTCAAGCTGACCATCTACCTCACCGACCTGACCAACTTTGCCAAGGTGAACGAGGTGATGGCCCGCTACTTTGCCGAGCCCTACCCGGCCCGCGCCGCCGTCGGCGTCAAGGAGCTGCCCCGCGGCGCCGTTGTCGAGGCCGACGCGATTCTCGTCATCGGCTGAGCCTGAGCCCGTGCTCGTCGAGCCCGTCGGCGAAAAGCCGGCCGATCCTGCGCCTGAAGCCGCGCCGCCCAAGAAGGCGGCCGTGCGCGGCTGGCCGGGCGTGGGGCCGCAGCTCGCCGAGCGGCTGGCGAAGATCGACGTTTTTTCGCCGGCCGACCTGATCCTGCACCTGCCGCTGCGCTACGAGGACGAAACCCGCCTCACCATGCTGGCCGACGCCCGGCCCGGCCTTGCGGCGCAGTGCGAGGTCGAGGTGTTGTCCTGCGAAGTCACGCCGCCGCCGCGTCGCCAGCTGGTGGTGCGTGCCGCGGATGCCAGCGGCGAGGTGATGCTGCGCTTCGTGCACTTTTACCCCAGCCAGCAAAAGCAGATGGCCGCGGGCGCCCGCCTGCGCATTTTCGGCGAGCTGCGCGACGGCTTTTTCGGCGCCGAAATGATCCATCCGCGGATCAGGCCGGTGGCGGCCGGCGAGCCGCTGCCCGAAAGCCTCACGCCGATCTACCCGACCACCGCCGGCCTCGCCCAGTCGGCGCTGCGCAAGATCATTGCCGGGGCGCTGCGCCACAACGGCATGCGCGACGAGCTGCCCGAGGCGCTGCGGCGCAACCTCAACCTGCCGGCGCTGCCCGACGCGCTCTGCATGCTGCACGCGCCACCGCCGTCGCTGTCCATCCTCGACATCGAAGATCGCGGTCATCCGGCCTGGCAGCGCATCAAGCTGGATGAACTGCTGGCCCAGCAGATTTCCCTGCGCCGCGCCTACGCCGCCCGCCGGGCCAAGAACGCCGCCAGCCTGCCGCAGCGGGACACGCTGACCCGTGAATTGCTCAAGCAGCTGCCCTTTGCGCTGACCGGCGCCCAGCGCCGCGCCTTTTCCGAAATCGCCGCCGATCTCACCTCGGATCATCCGATGCAGCGCCTCCTGCAGGGCGACGTGGGCAGCGGCAAGACCTGCGTCGCCGCGCTGGCCATGCTGCAGGCAGCCGAAAACGGGCGTCAGGCGGTGCTGATGGCGCCCACCGAAATCCTTGCCGAACAGCACTACCGCAAGCTCACCGACTGGCTCACGCCGATTGGGCTGGAGGTGGCCTGGCTGTCCGGCAGCCGCAAGAAAAAAGAGCGCGAGGCCACGCTGGCGCGCCTCGCCGCCGGTGAAATCCTGCTGGCCGTGGGCACCCACGCGCTGATCGAAGATCCGGTCACCCTGCCCGGCCTGGCGCTGGCGGTGGTCGATGAACAGCACCGCTTTGGCGTGCGCCAGCGCCTGGCCCTGCGCGAAAAGGGCCAGGCCGGCGAATCGCCGCACATGCTGATGATGTCCGCCACGCCGATTCCGCGCACGCTGGCGATGAGCTACTACGCCGACCTGGACGTATCCGTGCTCGACGAACTGCCCCCCGGCCGCACGCCCATCGTGACCAAGCTGGTGGCCGAGGTGCGGCGCGAAGAGGTGATCCGCCGCGTCCACGACGCCTGCGTGAAGGGTCGCCAGGCCTACTGGGTGTGCCCGCTGATCGAGGAATCCGAGGCGCTGCAGCTCAAGACCGCCGAAGAAAGCTATGCAATGCTCGCAGCCGCGCTGCCCGATCTTGCCGTCGGGCTGGTGCATGGCCGCCTCAAGAACGACGTGAAATCAGCGACGATGGCGGCTTTTGTGGCGGGCGACATCAAGGTGCTGGTGGCCACCACGGTGATCGAGGTGGGCGTCGACGTGCCCAACGCCAGCCTGATGGTCATCGAGCACGCCGAACGCTTCGGCCTCGCCCAGCTTCACCAGCTGCGCGGGCGCGTGGGGCGCGGGGCCCATGAATCGGCCTGCATCCTGATCTTTGCCCAGCCGCTGTCGCACGCCGGCCGCGAGCGCCTCAAGGCGATCTACGAACACACCGACGGTTTCATCATCGCCCGCGAAGATCTGCGCATCCGCGGCCCCGGTGAATTCATCGGGGCCCGCCAGAGCGGCGTGCCGCTGCTGCGCTATGCCGACCTGGAAGAAGACGCCGGCCTCGTCGAAATCGCCCGCGGGCTGGCCGAGGACATCCTGAGGGATGCGCCGCGGGTGGCCGATGCGGTGACCGCGCGCTGGTTCGGCGGGCGCGCCTCGCTGCTCAAGGCGTGAGGGTGCGGCGGTGGGGGTTCGCCCTTGCAAAGTCGTGCCCCGACTCGTGCCCTGAGCCCCTACAATTGCGGCCGACCGCTTCAATCCTTTTCCGCTTTCCATGACCCTCGCCCATTTTCCGGGCCGTGATCCCTTCCGTATGGCGGCCTGGCGTGCGCCGCGCGGCATGCGCGGCTGGCTGACCGACGACAGTTCGCTCACCGCGCGTATCCGGGCCCGCTGCGGGCAGTTTTCGCTGCAGGTGGTTTTTCAGGGCAAGGGCGCCGTCCTGCCCGACGAGCTGGCGGCCCTCGGTGTGCATCGCCACGGCAGCGTGTGGCAGCGCGAAGTGCTGCTGATCGCCGACGGCGAGCCGGTGGTGTTCGCCCGCTCGCTGGTGGCGGAGACGGCGGTTCCGGCCGCCTGGCACCTGTTGCGCGGCCTGGGCGGGCGGCCGCTGGCGGCGGTGCTGTTCGACGATCCGCGGGTGCTCCGTGCGCCGCTGGAGGCGGCCCGCCTCGATTCCCGCGATTCGCGCTGGCATCATGCTGCGCGCGCCACCGGCCATGACGCTCTGCCCGCCCTGTGGGCGCGGCGTTCGGCCTTTCACCGGGGCGGCGTGCCGCTCCTGATCACCGAAATCTTTTTGCCTGCAGTCCTGAACCTGGCCCCATGACCTCCTCGATCCCGTCCCTGACCCTGGGCCAGCGCCTGTCCGAATACGAAAAACTGATGCGCCTCGACAAGCCCATCGGCATCCTGCTGCTGCTGTGGCCGACCCTGTGGGCGCTGTGGGTGGCCAGCGACGGGCGGCCGACGCCGTGGATCGTGGCGATCTTCGTGATCGGCACGGTGCTGATGCGCTCGGCCGGCTGCGTGATCAACGACTACGTGGACAAGGATTTCGACGGCCACGTGGAGCGCACCCGCAACCGCCCGCTGGCGGCCCGGCGGATCAGCCCGAAAGAGGCGCTGTGGCTGGCGGCCGGTTTGGCCGTGCTGTCTTTCGTGCTCATCTTGCCGCTCAACGGCCTGACCATCGCGATGAGCGTGCCGGCGCTTTTCCTGGCCGGGAGCTACCCTTTTACCAAGCGCTTTTTCGCGATTCCCCAGGCTTACCTGGGGATCGCCTTCGGCTTTGGCATTCCGATGGCCTTTGCCGCCTTCCAGAACGACATTCCGCTGGAGGCCTGGATGATGTTGCTCGCCAACGTGTTCTGGGCGGTGGCCTACGACACCGAGTACGCGATGGTCGATCGCCCCGATGACCTGAAGATCGGCATCAAGACCTCGGCGATCACCTTTGGCCGCTTTGACGTGGCGGCGGTGATGGCCTGCTACGCGGCAACCCTGCTGATTCTCGGCTGGGTCGGCCTCACCACCGGCGGCGGCGCGATCTTCCTGGCCGGGCTGGCGGTGGCGGCCGGGATCATCGCCTATCACTACACGCTGATCCGCGAGCGCGACCGGCCCAAGTGCTTCAAGGCTTTCTTGCACAACAACTGGGTGGGCGCGGCGATCTTTGCAGGCTGGGCGCTGGACTACTGGATGCGTTAGCCGGGGCTGCGCTTACTCGCGCTGCCCCGGCTTGCGCGGCTGGGCTGTCTTGAGCAGCGGGGTCAGCAAGTCCATCGTGCGTCCGGTGGCGCCCCGGTGAGACTGGGCGAAGCGGCTGCCGGCCTCGCCCATGGCCTTGCGGCGGGCCGGGTTGTCGAGGATTTCGAGCGCGGCCTGAAGGCCGTTCTCGATGTTGTCGGCGCGCAGGGCGGCATCGACTTCGATGGCCTGCTCGCACACCACCGAAAAATTGAAGGTGTGGGGGCCGAGGATGACCGGGCAGCCCACCGCGCTGGCCTCGATGGGGTTCTGCCCGCCGAGTTTTTCCCATGATCCGCCGATCACCGCCACGCCGGCCGCGGCGTAATAGGCGTACATCTCGCCCATCGAATCGCCCAGCCAGACCCGGGTTTCGGCCATGACCGGAACGTCTTTCGAGCGCTTTTGCAGGCTGAGGCCGGCGCGCCTGACCAGTTTGGCCACATCGTCGAAGCGCTGCGGGTGGCGGGGCACCAGCACCAGCAGCACGTCCGGCGGGCACAGGCGGCCAAAGGCTTCTAGCAGCGGCCCTTCCTCGCCTTCGCGGGTGCTGGCGGCAAGGAGCACCCGACGCTGCGGGCCGAAGCGGTTGCGGAAGTCGGCGCCCAGCGCCAGCATCGCCGGCGGAGGGGTGATGTCGAACTTGATGTTGCCAGTGACCATCACGTAGCGGGCGCCGAGGGCCGACATGCGCTGGCCGTCGGCTTCGGTTTGCGCGCCGATGGCCGACAGGTGGGCGAAGGCCTTGCGGGCCAGGGCGCCGAGGCGCCCGTAGCCGCGGGCCGAGCGCGCCGACAGGCGGGCATTGACCATCGCCAGCGGGGTGCCGGTGTTGCGGCAGCCTTCGATGAGATTGGGCCACAGCTCGGTTTCCATCAGGATGCCGATGCGCGGGTGAAAGTGATGCAGAAAGCGGGCCACTGTCCACGGCGTGTCGTAGGGCAGATAGACGCTTTGAACCCGTGGCGCGAGTTCGCCAAAAAGCTCGGCGGCGGTGGCCCGGCCGGTGGGCGTCATGTGGGTCAGGAGCAGGCTGTGATCCGGGTGGGCCTCGAGCAGGGCGTGGAGCAGCGGCGCACAGGCGCGGGTTTCGCCCACCGATACCGCGTGCAGCCAGATCACCGGCCCGGCCATCTGCGTTGTGTAGCCGCCCACGCGCTCGCCCAGATGGTGCAGGTATTCCGGCTGGCGGCGCGCGCGCCACACCAGGCGCAGGCCGACAAGCGGCGCGGCAACATACCAGACGGCGGTGTAAAGGTTTCGGAGAATCAAGGGGATGGATGACCCGGAGGGTGTCTTTTTGGGTGGTTCGGGCAGGCCTGGCCTGTGCCTGGGCGACGGAAGTATAGCGGGCGTTGCAGATGCCACGGACAAGTTGTGTCCTGCATTTACCCGCGTCACGTGAGCATGCGAAAATGCCGGGCTGATGACTGGCGCCGTCGCAATTTTGCCCGGTTGCTGCCCACCCTAATAACACCCATCGTCCCCACGATCATGAAAATTCTCGTCACCGGCGCAGCCGGCTTCATCGGCATGCATGCCAGCCAGATCCTGCTGGCGCGAGGCGACGAGGTTGTCGGTCTCGACAATCTCAACGACTACTACGACGTCCAGCTCAAGCTCGACCGCCTGGCCCGCCTCACGCCCCACGCGAACTTCCGTTTCGTGAAACTCGACGTAGCCGACCGGGACGGCATGGAGAAGCTCTTTGCCGACGAAAAGTTCGATCGCGTCATCCACCTGGCCGCCCAGGCCGGCGTGCGCTACTCGCTGGTCAATCCCCACGCCTACGTGGAGAGCAACCTCGCCGGCTTCATGAACATCCTCGAAGGCTGCCGCCACAACAAGGTGCAGCACCTGGTGTATGCCAGCAGTTCCAGCGTGTATGGCGGCAACACCAAGATGCCTTTCTCGGAGAGCGACAGCGTCGATCATCCGGTCAGCATTTACGCCGCCACCAAGAAAGCCAACGAGTTGATGGCCCACACCTACAGCCACCTCTACGGCCTGCCGACCACCGGCCTGCGCTTCTTTACCGTGTATGGCCCGTGGGGGCGTCCGGACATGGCGCTGTTCCTGTTCACCAAGGCCATCCTCGAGGGGCGGCCCATCGACGTGTTCAACCACGGCAAGATGAAGCGCGACTTCACCTTCGTGGATGACATCGTGGAGGGCGTCATCCGCACCCTCGATCGCGTTGCCGAGGCCGATTCCGCCTACGACGCCAACAATCCCGATCCTGCCACCAGCAACGTGCCCTTCCGCGTGTTCAACATCGGCAACAACAATCCGGTCGAGCTGATGGCCTTCGTCGAGGCCATCGAGGATGCCATCGGCAAGAAGGCCGAGAAGAACTTCATGCCGCTGCAGGACGGCGACGTGCCGGCGACTTACGCCAACACCGACGCCCTCAACGCCTGGACCGGCTTCAAGCCGGAGACCCCGGTGCCGGTGGGTATCGGCCGCTTCGTCGAGTGGTATCGCAACTACTACAAGGTTTGATGCGGGGCCTGTCCGTGGCCGATAAGACAAGGCGTTCATGGAGCGCCTGACCGTCAGCCTCGTGCTGTACCGGCCCGATTCCGGCCTGCTGCGGGCCACGCTCGCCTCACTGATGGTGGCGAGCCGCGAGGCGGGTGTCGTCCCCGATCTTTTTCTCATCGACAACGGCGGCAGCGAGGAGGCCCTGGCTTTCCTCGCGCTGCCGGACGACTGGCGCGTGCACGTGTTTTCGGGGCAGGGCAACGTGGGTTTCGGCTGCGGCCACAACCTCAGCCTCGCCGGCGCCGGCGACTATCACCTGATTCTCAATCCCGATCTCGAACTGGCGCCCGACGCCCTGTGCGAGGCCCGGGCCTTCATGCGCGCCCATCCCGAATGCGGCCTGCTGGCGCCCGCCGCCCACTGGGACGACGGCCGCGTGCAATATCTCTGCAAACGCGTGCCGGCGGTGTTCGATCTCTTCCTGCGGGGCTTTGCGCCAGGCTGGTTGCGCCAGCGTTTCGCGGCCCGCCTGGCCCGCTACGAAATGCGCGACGTGATCGGCGAGCAGGTGGTCTGGGATCCGCCCCTGGTGAGCGGCGCCTGCATGCTGTTCCGTACCACGGTGCTGCGTGAGGCGGGCGGTTTCGATCCGCGTTTCTTCCTGTATTTCGAGGACTACGACCTCAGCCTGCGGGTGGCCCGGAAAACCCGTATCGCATATGTTCCGGCGGTGAAAGTCGTGCATCATGGCGGCCACGCGGCGCGCAAGGGATTGCGCCACATCGGCCTGTTCGTGCGGGGTGCCGCGACTTTTTTTCGACTGCACGGCTGGAAATGGTTCTGATGACGCCTTCAAGCCCTGCCCGTCGCGCCTGGCTGCGCTGCGGGGTGTTGTTTCTTGCTTGCGCGGCGCCGGCGCTGTCCCTGGCTGCGCCGGGTGCCGGTGCGCCGCCGCTACTGCTCGCCGAGGTGCTGGGCGGCGACGTGGACGTGACGCGCTACTGGGTCAGCGAAAAACTGGATGGCGCCCGCGCCCTGTGGGATGGGCGCAGCCTGCGCTTTCGGAGCGGGCGCCCGGTGAATGCGCCCGAGTGGTTCGTTGCCGGTCTGCCGGCCGAGCCGCTGGATGGCGAGTTGTGGATCGCCCGCGGCCAGTTCGAGGCGCTTTCCGGCATCGTGCGCCGCAAGGCGCCGCGGGATGAAGACTGGCGCCGCGTGAAGTTCATGGTTTTCGAGCAGCCGGACGGCGCAGGCAGTTTCAGCGAACGCATCGACAGCCTGCGCGCCATCGTCGGGCGGGCAGGCGTGCCCTGGCTGCAGGTTGTTGAACAGTTTCGCGTGGCCGACCGGGCGGCGCTTCAGGCCAGGCTCGACGAAGTGGTGAAGGGCGGCGGCGAGGGCCTGATGCTGCATCGGGCCGACGCGCCCTACGTCACCGGCCGCAGCGACGCCCTGCTCAAGTTGAAGCCGCTCTTCGACACCGAGGCCACGGTCATCGCCCATCTGCCGGGCCGCGGGCGCCTGGACGGCATGATGGGCTCGCTGCTGGTGGAAACCGCCGGCGGCGTGCGTTTCCAGATCGGCACCGGCTTCAGCGACGCCGAGCGCCGTGCGCCGCCACCCGTGGGCAGCCAGATCACTTTTGTTTACCGCGATCTGACCCAGGACGGTGTGCCGCGCTTTGCCAGCTACCTGCGCCGGCGGGAGGCCTTTTGAGCCACGGGCTGACGCTCGTCACCGGTGGGCGGGGCTTCATCGGTCGCCGGCTGGTGGCAGCCCTCGAGGCCGACGGCGTGCCGCTCCGGGTGCTGACACGCAGCGCAGCGCGTGCGTCCCATGAGCTGCAGGGCGATCTGACCGACCCGGCGCGCCTGGCGGCGGCCTGTGCCGGTGTCGATACGGTTTTTCACTGCGCCGGTCACGCCCACGCCTTTGCTGCGTTGAGCGAGGCCGACGCGCTGCGTCACCGCCAGGTCAATTTCGAGGCTACCCGCGCGTTGGCCGAGGCGGCAGGTCAGGCCGGAGTGGCGCGTTTCGTCTCCCTTTCCAGCGTCAAGGCCATGGGCGAGCCGCAGGATGCCTGCATCGACGAGGACTGGCCGGTGCCGCCCGAGTCGGCCTACGGCCAGGCCAAGCGCGCCGCGGAAGAGGCGCTGGCGGCCGCGGGCGGGCGCTACGCCATGCACGTCGTGAGCCTGCGCCTGGCCATGGTGTACGGCGCGGGGGGGCGCGGCAATCTCGAGCGCATGGCGTCGCTGGTCCGGCGCGGGGTTTTTCCGCCGCTGCCCGAAACCGGCAACCGGCGCTCGATGGTGCATGTGGCCGACGTGGTGGCCGCCATGCGTCTGGTTGCCGCCGACGCGCGTGCGGCGGGGCGCAGCTACATCGTCGCCCATCCGCAAACCCATTCCGGGCGCGGCCTCTACGACGCGTTGCGGGCCGCCTGCGGGCTGGCGCCGGTGCGCTGGTCGGTGCCGCGCGGGGTGCTGACCGCGCTGGCCCGCCTGGGCGACGGCATCGAGGCGTTGGCCGGGCGGCGGGTTCCCCTCGACAGCGAGGCCCTGGATCGCCTGCTCGGCTCGGCCTGCTATTCGCCGGCACGCATCCATCGCGAACTGGGCTGGCGCGCACAAACGGGCCTGGCTGAAGGCCTGCAGGAGATGCTCGGTGGTGTTTGAACCCTTGGCCCTGCTGGTGCCGGTGGTGGCTTTTGCCGTCGCCTGGAGCCTTACTCGCGGGTGCTGCCGGCCGGGTTCGCTGCTGTATTTTCTCGACCAGCCCAACGAGCGCTCGATGCACACCACGCCGGTGCCGCGCACCGGTGGGGTCGGCGTGATGGCGGGGGTGGCGGCTGCCGGCCTGCTGGTATGGCTTGCCGTCGGGCTCGACCGTGCGCTGCTGGCCGCCCTTGGCGGCGCGCTGGGGCTGGCCGGACTGGGCTTGGTGGACGACCGGCGCAGCCTGCCGGCGCGGGTCCGGTTTCTGGCCCAGGCGATCGCCGCGGGCGTCTTCCTGGTGCTGGCGGCACCGGTCGGCAGTTGGGCGCTTGCCGCGCTGTTACTGCTCGGGTTGGTCTGGATGGCCAATCTTTACAACTTCATGGACGGCGCCGACGGCCTCGCGGGCGGCATGGCGCTGTTTGGCTTTGCGGCGCTGGGCGTGGCGGCGGCGCTGGCCGGAGAGCTTTCGCTGGCCCTGGTGTGTGCCGGCATCGCAGCGGCGGCGGCGGGTTTCCTGTGCTTCAACTTTCATCCGGCGCGAATCTTCATGGGCGACGTGGGCTCGGTGCCCCTCGGCTTTCTGGCCGGCACGCTGGGCCTTGCCGGCCGCGACGCGGAGGCCTGGCCGCTGTGGTTTCCGCTGCTGGTGTTTTCGCCTTTTATCGTGGATGCGAGCCTCACCCTGTTGCGTCGGGCGTTGCGCGGCGAGAAAGTCTGGCAGGCCCACCGCAGCCATTATTACCAGCGCCTGGTGCGCATGGGCGCTGGCCACCGGAGGACGGCGCTGCTGGCCTATGGGTTGATGGCGGGTTCGGCCGTCGCTGGCCTTGTCGCCTTGCCGCTGAAGTTTTCGCTGCAATGCGGCATCATTACACTATGTTTGTTCATCTACCTGATCCTGGGCTGGCAAATTGACCGCGCGTGGCGCCGTCATGACCCGGCCGGGAAGCCAAAGTCTTGATTAGAAAAACGTATCACCCCCTTCTGGTTTACTTTTCTGATGTTGTCGGGGTTGCCCTGGCGTGGTGGGTGGCGTACCTCATCCGCTTCAATCTCGCCATTCCGCCGGAGTTCTTGCCGGGGTTTTTCCTCGGCCTCGGGATCGTCGTCGTGCTGCAGGGCGTGTTGTTACAGGCTTTCGGCCTCTACCGGAGCCTGTGGGTTTTTGCGAGCCTGCCCGATCTGGTGTGCATCGGCCGTGCGGTGGCAGTGGCAACCGTGCTCACGCCGCTGGTCGTGGTGGTGGCGGTGCGCTTCGCGCCTGAAGTGCCACGGCTGGTGTTCCTGTTGCAGCCGCTGGCGCTGGCCGTATACATGGGCGGCACGCGGGCGCTGTATCGCACCTGGAAAGAATCGCGTCTTTACGGCGGGCTGCGGGCGCTGGGGCAGCCGGTGGTCGTGATAGGGGCCGGCGATGCGGCGGCGGGCTTGCTGCGGGATTTGTCCCGTTCGGCCGAGTGGCGGGTTGTCGGCCTGCTCGACGACGAGCCGACCATCCAGGGGCGCGAGGTTTACGGTTGCAAGGTGCTGGGCCGCATCGCCGATCTCGAACGGGTTACCGAGGAGTTCAAGGTCGGGCACGTCATCATCGCGATGCCCCACGCCCGCCATGAGGTGCGCCGCAAGGTGGCCAGCGTTTGCGTGCGGGCGGGGGTCAAGGCGCTGATCGTGCCGGCGATTGAAGACCTGATGACCGGCCGGGTCAGCGTCAGCGAGGTTCGCCGGGTGAATGTGGAGGATCTGCTCGGGCGCGATCCGGTGCGCATCAACACCCTGGAAGTGCGTGAATACCTGCGCGGCAAGGCGGTGATGGTGACCGGTGCCGGCGGCTCCATCGGTGCCGAGCTGTGCCGGCAGATAGCCCGGTTCGAGCCCTCGGTGCTGATCTGCTTTGATATCAGCGAGTATGCGCTGTACCGCCTCGGTGAAGAATTCGCCGCTCATTTTCCGACCATTCAGCTGGTTGCCCTGGCCGGTGACGTGAAGGACGCCATTCGCGTGGACGAGGTGATCACCCGCTTCCACCCCCACGTGATCTTCCATGCCGCGGCCTACAAGCATGTGCCGCTGATGGAGGACGACAACGCCTGGCAGGCGGTGCGCAACAACGTGCTCGGCACCTGGCAGGTGGGGCGCAGCGCCGTGGCCTGCGGCGTGGCGCGCTTCGTGCTGGTGTCGACCGACAAGGCGGTGAATCCGACCAACGTGATGGGGGCCACCAAGCGGCTTGCCGAGCAGGTGTGCCAGGCGCTGTCGAGCGAAGGCAAAACCCAGTTCGAGATCGTCCGCTTCGGCAACGTGCTGGGCAGCGCGGGCAGCGTGATTCCCAAGTTTCAGGAGCAGATCGCCGGCGGCGGCCCCGTCACGGTGACCCATCCGGACATCACGCGCTATTTCATGTCGATTCCCGAGGCTGCGCAGCTGGTGCTGCAGGCGGGGTCGATGGGGCAGGGCGGCGAGATTTTCGTGCTCGACATGGGCGAGCCGGTGAAAATCGCCGAACTCGCGCGGGACATGATCCGCCTGTCGGGGCATACCGAGGAGGAGATCCGGGTGGTGTTCACCGGTCTAAGGCCCGGCGAGAAACTTTTCGAGGAGGTGCTGGCCGACGCCGAGGAAACCCGCGCCACCCATCACCCCAAGCTGCGCATCGCCCGCGCCCAGCCTGTCGAGGACGGTCGGCTGGCGGCGCTCCTGCAGTGGTTGCGCCAGCGCCGAGCGGTGGGTGCGCCCGAGGTTCGGCGCGAACTGCGGCGCTGGGTTCCCGAATATTCCCCGGCGGTGAGCACCCCGCCCCTGCAGGTCGTCGAGCCTGCCGCACATCGAGCCTGACGCATGGCAACTTACGCAATCGGTGACATCCAGGGCTGCTTCTGCTCGCTCACAGCCCTGCTCGAGCGGGTTTCCTTCGACCCTTCAAAAGACCGCCTGTGGCTGGTCGGCGACCTGGTTAACCGGGGCCCGGATTCCCTCGAAACCCTTCGTTTCGTGCGTGACCTGGGCCCGGCCGCCATCACCGTGCTCGGCAACCACGATCTCTACCTGCTGATGGTGGCCTATGGCACCGCTCGCAGCCGCGGCAAGGACGACACCATCCAGGCCATCCTCGATGCCCCGGACCGCGAGGTCCTGCTCGCGTGGTTGCGCACCCGCCCGCTGATGCATGTGGAAAACGGCTTCGCAATGGTTCACGCCGGATTGCTGCCAGGCTGGACGGTGACCCAGGCGCGGGCTCTTGCCCGTGAGGTGGAAGGTGCCCTCGCCGGCCCCTATCACGTCGAACTGCTGAACAACATGTGGGGCAGCGAGCCGTCGGCCTGGAGCGACAAGCTGCGCGACTATGAGCGCATGCGGGTGATCGTCAACGCGATGACGCGCATGCGCTTCTGCACGCCCGAGGGCGTCATGGATTTCAAGGTGAAGGGCGAGGTGACCAAGGCCCCCAAGGGCTACCTGCCCTGGTTCGAGGCGCCGGGCCGCAAGAGTGCTGACACCACCGTGGTGTTTGGCCACTGGTCGGCCCTTGGCCTGCTTGTCGAGCCTAAGCTGCTGGCGCTGGATTCCGGCTGCCTGTGGGGCCGCGAGCTTACCGCGGTGCGCCTGGAAGACCGGGCGGTGTTCCAGGTCGAGTGTCCGGGCCTGCGGCAAGGCAAGGTGAAACCGTCCTGAATTGAAGGGCGGGGGCGAGCGGGCCCTCGGCCGGTGCGTTCGTAACCGGCCGCGCTTTCAAGCCTGGGCGATCCGCTCGGCGATCAGATCTCTCGCCGTGTGGGCGAGGATCTTGCGATCCGGCGTGTCGCAGGTGGGCAGGGCCGAGGTGGTGTGCACGCGGGCCACGATTTCCCGTTCGGCAATGATGGCCTTGATGCTTTGCCCGAGGCTGACATCGCCGTCGTAGGCTGGCGCCCGGGTAAAGCGGCCGTCTGGCAGGCGATAGGCAATGGCGAGGGGCTGGATTGTTGCCCCTGCATCGATGGCCGGTTGCAGCAGGGCGGCGTGGAAGGGGTGAATATGGCTGCCGTCGGTGGTCGTGCCTTCAGGGAACAGCGCCACGTGCCTGCCGCGCCCGAGCAGGGCCGCAATTTCGCCATTCACGATCCTGGCGTGGCCGCGACTGCCACGGCGCAGGAAGACCGTTTCGTTTTTCGAGGCCAGCCAGCCCATCACCGGCCACTGGCGTACTTCGGCTTTCGATATGAAGGCTGCCGGGTAGGCGGCGTTGATGACGAAGATGTCCAGCCACGAGATGTGGTTGGCCACCAGCAGGCTGCCGGGGCTGACATAGGGTTCGTTTGTTTCCAGGCGGATACCCAGGATTTTCAGCAGCCGTGCCGACCAGCGCTGCTTGAGGTGGAGCTTGCGTGCCGGCGTGATGAAGGGAAAGCCGGCGGCCGTCATGAGCAGCCCGGCGGTCACGTGAGCGGCGAGGCGGGCGTAGCGGGCTGCGCGTACGAGGCCGGAGGCGGGGGTGTCGGGTTTCAGTCCTTGCGTCCCAGAAAGTGCTTTGCGTAGCGGGCGTCGAGCCGGGAAACCGGCAGCAGGACGGGCAAGTCGGCGGTGTTGAAATCGGGATCCCACGCCGGTTCGCCGCAAATCCATGCGCCGGCCCGCAGGTAGCCCTTGACGAGGGGCGGGGTGTCGGCTTCGAGATCCTGGCGCAGGGCCTGCATGGGCAGCGGAGTGCGGGGAAACACGCGGTATTCGAGGGGGCAGAGGTGCTCTTCCTTGAGCCGATTATACAGGCTGGCCGCGGTGTGACCGCCGTCGGCCATGCTGACCGACGCGCAGCCGATCAGGTAGTCGTAGCCGTTTTCGAGCATGTAGCGCGCAAGTCCGGACCACAGCAGGGTGATGACGGCGCCGGAGCGGTAATCGGCATCGATGCAGGCGCGGCCGATCTCGACCATGCGGCCGCGCAGGTGGCGCAGTCGGGTCAGGTCGAATTCGCTCTCGGAGTAATAGCTGCCCACTTCGCGCGCGGCGCTGGGGGACAGGATGCGGTAGGTGCCGACGATGCGGCCGGCGTCGTCGTCGCGGACGATCAGGTGTTCGCAGAAGGGGTCGTAGATGTCGCGATCGACGCCTGGTGTGCGGGTCGAGAGGCGGGCGCCCATTTCGTCGGCGAAAACCCGGTAGCGCAGCTTCTGGGCTTCCAGCACTTCGGTGGGGCTGCTGGCGAGCCCGACGTGCAGGTTGCGTCCGGGGCGATGGGCGACGTGTTGTTGCTTCTGCAGCATTGTGGAATCCTCTTGGGGTTTCCATGCATTGTCTGAATGCTGCGTTGCGGTGCCGTTAAAGCGTGGTTACGAAGTGGTGACGAAAGCGCCGCCCGTAAACACTACAAGGGGCCGACTGGCCCCTTGTAGTGTTTACGCAAGCGCTGCCTCGCGCCTCGGCTGGAAGCCTTAGCGGGTGACGCGGGTGGTGCGGCCGTCCTGCAACAGGCGAACGCGTTCGCCGGGCGCGAACTTCTCGCCGCCGTCTTCCTGCATCACGGCAAGTATTTCGCCGTTGTCCATCTTGAGGGTGATCTCGATGCCCTGCTTGCGGGTGACGCCTTCTTCGGCGGCCGCACCGGCGAGGCCGCCAACCACGGCGCCGACCACCGCGGCGATCGCCGAGCCCTTGCCCTGGCCGACGGTACTGCCGGCAATGCCGCCAATCGCGGCACCGCCAATGGTGCCGACTGGCGACTTGGTGCCTTCGAGCTTCACCGGGCGCACGCTTTCGACGATGCCCATGCGTACGTTGATCACGCGCCGGGCTTCTGCGCGTTCATAGTCGCCGCCGCCAAGGCCGCTCGCGCAGCCGGCAACGGTCACGGAGGCCAGCAGGGCGATGACCAGATTTGCGATTCGCATGTTTCTTCCTTTCACCACAGGGTTGAGCCAAAGGCCTTGCGGTAGGCCTCGGCGATTTCTTCACGGCTGGGCGCGTGGTTCTGGCCGCCGCGGCTGGCAATCTTGATGGCGCCCATCAGGGAGGCCAGGCGCCCGCTTTGTTCGAGATCCATGCCTTGCTCGATACCGTACA
>Ga0209175_10000423_pt1 | contig 25739 bp, 19 predicted proteins | sample JI91814C2DNA_FD_187506 | JGI IMG/M metagenome (GOLD analysis project Ga0209175, IMG submission 187506) | Wastewater effluent complex algal communities from Wisconsin, to seasonally profile nutrient transformation and Carbon sequestration -... | ecosystem: Engineered > WWTP > Effluent > Algae...
TGCTGTATCCAAAAATATTACAAACCGATTATCTGCAGAATTTGAACCTTTTGTAAAAGCCCCCTTAGCCGGTGTGGGTGAGGGCAAGGTTTCACTGGTTAGTATGGGGGCTTTTATTAACCTGAAATTTGACGTTACGCTGAATAAATAAATCCTATGACGAATTTTAAGAACTTGATTATTACAGGAACATGTTTGTCTCTAATTTTTTATAGCGGTTGTGCCGGGGAGGATGAACCTGCTAAAATTGACTGTTCTAAAAGCGACTTGGCGCTAACCTTCGAAAGTGTCAATCCGGAGAGTTGTACCGTTGTAAACGGTTCGATAACGGCATCGGTAACGGGAGGTAAAGCACCATATACATACGCACTCAACGCAGGTGTTTTTGGCTCCAATGCGGTGTTTACTCAGCTCAGCACAGGTAATTATATCCTTAGGGTAAAGGATAAGAATGGTTGTACAGTTCAATCTACCGAAATTCAGCTTCGAATACCGGGAAACGATTTGAATCTTACAGCCGTTACAGAGCCTGATACGGAATGTATCGGAAATAATGGGACGATTGCGCTTACCGCAACGGGAGGAACTGAGCCTTATCAATATCAGCTAAATACTGGCGCGTTCGGGAGCGTATCCACGTTTACATCCGTAGCTACCGGTAATTACACGGTCACTGTGAAGGATGCTGAAGGATGCGTGTTCCCGCAAGGAATTTCCGTTAGCCGGGGAAACACCGGTACCAGTCTGACGGATGATATCATGCCGATTATTCAAGCCAAGTGTGCTATAGACAATTGTCACAACGGGTCGCAATCTCCTAACTTAAGTACTAAGACTGGCGTGCTGAACAATGCTGCAGCGATTAAAGGTCAAACTCAAAGCGGCCGCATGCCTCAAGCAGGTTCTCCCGGGGGTTCGCTGACTACAACACAAAAGGCGTTGATTGCCTGCTGGGTTGATGATGGCGCAACTAATAATTAAGTTACTATGAAGTGGCGACTATTTTTTGGGTTGTTTTGTGTGATGGCACTCGAAGGGACTGCGCAGAAGCTTGTCGCAGAAAAGAGTGTCATCACTTTTTTTTCGGATGCGTTGATCGAGGACATTACGGCAACGAACTCTAAAACATCCAGCATTTTTAACAAACAAACCGGAGAGCTTGCTTTCTCCGTTCCTATTAGGGAATTTCAATTTAACAAGAAGCTGATGCAGGAGCATTTCAATGAGAAATACATGGAGTCTGATAAGTACCCCAAGGCTACCTTCTCCGGTAAAATACTCAACCTGGATGCGAGTCAATCAGCTCTTCAGCAGGTTAAAGCAACAGGAAAGCTCACCCTTCATGGAGTGACTCGGGAAGTTGAGATTACCGGAACAGCGCTGTCGGGTGATAAGATTATTTTAAAGTCCAAATTCAAGGTGAAGCTGGAGGAGTATAACATTAAAGTACCCCAGATTGTATTTCAGAACATTGCCGAAGAAGTCGAAGTAACTGTTGATATTACCTATAAACCTCAATAACCCAACATGCGATATCTTTTAACTGCCTGCCTGCTGCTCGCTGGCTTTTTTGCGTTTTCACAGGATGATCTTTTAAAGGAACTTGAAGAAAGCACCCCGAAGACCAATGACCTAACACTTGCTACGTTCAGCGGAACCCGTATCGTTAACGGTCACTCGGTAGAAACACGGAACAGAAATGTTCTTGAGTTTATTATAACACACCGTTTTGGAACGATAAATTCCGGGGCCTACGAGGCCTTCGGATTAGATAACTCTGTGGTAAGACTTGGCCTCGAATATGGAATAACGGACCGGTTGATGGTTGGTATCGGCAGAACCTCTTCTGACAAGACCTTCGATTATTTTGCCAAGTATAAAGTTTTGCGTCAAAGTGAAACGATGCCGGTAACCCTAACGGCTTTCGGAAGCGCGGCCTACCTTGGGTTAAAAAATGAGGAACTGAACGAGCTGAGCACACCTGATAAAATGGCGTACACAACCCAGTTATTGATTGCCCGAAAGCTCTCTTCGCGCATCTCACTGCAACTATCACCCTCGTATCTTTACCGTCCTGTCGTCAACCAAGACACTACCGTTAACAATCTTATTTCTCTGGGAATGGGAGGCAGATTTAAGATCACTAAAAGTTTTGCCCTCGTTCTTGAATATTATCTGCGACTGAATGACCATTCCGATAGTCCGTACAATGATGCCATCGGTGTGGGCCTGGAGTTCGAAACAGGCGGCCATGTATTTCAGTTGGTATTCACCAACTCGCAGGGTATGGTTGAACGGCAATTTATGGCGGAAACAACAGGCGATTTCTTCGATGGCGATATTCATTTTGGTTTTAACATCACCCGCGCTTTTCAATTAGGTAGAAAAAAATAATCTTTAGCCTTTCTTACGTTAGGCATTGTTACTTACTGCTGTCATTGCATACCTGATTGTCACCGTTCTGATAGGTCTTTGGGCCTCCAGAAGGGTTTCGTCCTCAAGTGACTTTATGCTTGCTGGCAGAAGCCTGCCGATCGTGCTGAGTACTTCTGCACTTTTTGCAACCTGGTTCGGCTCGGAAACAGTTTTTGGGGCTTCCTCACGGTTTATGGAAGGGGGGTTGTTTGCCGTAATCGAGGACCCCTTTGGAGCTTCCTTATGTCTGCTGCTCTTCGGAATATTTTTCGCCCGCAAGCTTTACAACATGAATCTTGTAACGCTGGGTGATTACTTTAAGGTCCGATACGGCAAGCGAACCGAGATTATTGCCAGCGCCTTTATGATCCCGGCTTACTTCGGATACATTGCTGCACAGCTGGTTGCACTAGGACTTATTCTGAACGTAGTAGCGGACGTTCCTGTGATCCATGCCATTGTTATTAGCTCCATTATTGTGACCCTGTACACATTCATTGGTGGCATGTGGGCCATTTCAATTACAGACTTTTTTCAGAGCATAATTATTATCGTTGGTTTGCTGGTGCTGGCGTACATCCTCGCGGAGCAGGCGGGGGGTGTTTCCGTGGTGTTGAGTGAGGTCCCTAAAAAAGATCTAAAATTTTTCCCGGATTTTAATGGCACAGCAATTATTACCTGGCTTGCTGCGTGGTCGGTGCTGGGGCTTGGCTCAATTCCATCACAGGACGTTTTCCAACGAACGATGTCTTCCGGATCGGCTAACATCGCTGTACGATCGTGCTACTATGCAGCGATCTTGTATTTAACCGTTGCCATGCTTCCGTTGTTCATCAGCTTATGTGTTAAACATTTGTATCCCGGAGAAATAGGGATGGATACACAGCTAACCTTGCCGAATATGGTGTTGCAGCACACTTCTGTTCCGGTTCAGGTTTTGTTTTTTGGCTCCTTACTTTCGGCCATCATGAGCACCACAAGTTCGTCCATGCTTGCACCTGCGGCACTTTTCTCTGAGAATGTGATAAAGCCTTTGATAAGAAGAAAACTTACCGATAAGCAATTGCTAATGATCACCAGACTGTCTGTGATCTTTTTTAGCATTGCGGCAACGGTTATGGCCACTATGAATTCCAACATTTACGAATTGGTCGGGATTTCATCCATTCTAACGCTTGTTTCACTTTTTATACCGATGGTTTTTGGAATGTACTGGAAGCGTTCAAGCAGCGCAGGCGCTATCGGTGCCATGGTAGCGGGATTGACTGCCTGGGCCTTTTTTGAATTTTATCCTTTATCGGTTCCGTCATTGGTTCCGGCAACTTTAATCAGTATGATTGCGTTCTTTTTAGGCAGTTTTTGGCTCCCGGATAAAAAAGTTTATGGTAAAAATTGAAATCAAACGATTGAACGATGCCTACCACATGGAGGCAACAAATGAGCAGGGTGCTAGCCTGCACATGGACGCGTCACCAGATATGGGCGGTCTCAACAAGGGCATGCGTCCGATGCAAATTGTACTGACTGCCTTGGGCGGATGCAGTGTGATTGATGTGATCAGCATTCTTAAAAAACAAAAGCAGGACTTAAAAGATATTCAGGTAACAGTTACAGGCGAGCGTGAAAATGTCGCACCTTCACCATACACAGAAGCTAATGTGCACTTCAAACTTTTTGGAAACCTGGATGAAGAAAAGGTAAGGAAAGCAATTTCGTTATCGGTTGAGAAGTATTGTTCCGTAGCCGAATCACTAAAGCCGCAAACTAAGATTACGCATAGTTTTGAAATTATTCCCGCATGAGCAACCCAACAGAATTTGACGGCTACTCTGAAACAGACCCGATCCGCGCACAGCACGAACGAACTGATTTTCGCGAGCACTCTGTTCCGCTATACCTGACGTCCAGCTTTGTGTTCGATGATGCCGAGCAGGCGAGGGCATTATTTGCGGATGAAATCTCTGGAAATATCTATACAAGGTTCTCCAATCCTAACAATACCGAGTTTATTCAAAAGCTTTGCCTGATGGAAGGCACGGAAGACGGCATTGCTACGGCATCGGGGATGGCTGCTATGTATTGCAGTATGGCCGCGCTGCTAAGATCTGGAGATCATATATTGGCTTCCCGCTCGTTGTTTGGATCGACACATCAGATTCTGAGCATTCTGTTTCCACGATTTAATATTTCATATACGTATGCAGATATAACCGACCAGGCTTCGTGGGAAAGCAAGATTCAGGCGAACACAAAAATGATTTTCGTTGAAACACCCTCTAATCCTGCGCTGGACATCATTGATCTCGAATGGCTTGGCCGATTAGCACATAAACATAAACTTATTTTGAATGTGGATAATTGCTTCGCTACGCCTTACCTACAGAATCCAGCGAAGTGGGGTGCAGATTTAGTTACGCATTCTGCAACAAAGTTTATGGATGGACAGGGCAGGGTAATAGGTGGTGCTATACTTGGCAAGAAAGAGTTGATCAAAGAGGTCCGCTTCTTTGCGCGTCACACCGGGCCATCGATGTCGCCCTTTAATGCCTGGATATTGTCCAAGAGTCTTGAAACACTTGCCGTACGCATGGAGCGTCATTGTCAGAATGCGCTAACGCTTGCGCAGCATCTTGAAAAGCACGCAGGCGTATTAAAAGTTAAATACCCCTTCCTTGCATCACATCCACAGCACGCATTAGCGAAAAAGCAAATGCGTCATGGTGGGGGAGTTGTAACGTTTGAGCATGCCGGAGGCATTGAAGGCGGCCGTAAATTCCTGAATGCATTGAAAATGATCTCGCACTCCGCCAACCTGGGCGATACAAGAACGATTGCTACTCATTCTGCATCCACTACGCATTCCAAACTAACAGATGCTGAGCGCGAAGCGGTTGGAATTACTCCAGGATTGATTCGGATTTCAGCCGGGTTAGAAGATGTAAGCGATATTATCAAAGATATCGACCAGGCGATGGCTGCTTCGAAAGCTTAAGGCTCTTGTTTTTGTGAAGCGTTTGTTTCACGAACCAGCTTAAGCGACATATATCCTAGCAGAATAATCACCGCTCCGATTGCTATCCAGATTAATGTTTTGCTCGTAAAAATTGTTGTAGTTTTTGTGGCAGCCGCAACTTCAACAGGGCGTAGATCATTTATTCTCAGCACCTGTACCTTCGCTGGAATACTGTCGCGAAAATGTTCAAGATCATACGTTGGAGCAGGTTGATTATCCGCACCAAAGCGAACACTGTAGATTTCATCTTTTTTCAGCCAGGCAACCAGGTACCGGTTTAACTGATACGCGGTAACTTTTTTAAGCGCAAGCGCAGGGTTGTCACCGTTCTCAATACTGAAAGTCAGGTCATTGACTTTTAACCTGCTGAAGTTGATAACGGTTGTTTGTCCGGAACTTACGATAAAATCCTGCAGGGGCACGTCATATTGCTCAGTTCCCTTTTTGCCCGCTCTTCCTTGTTTAGTGGTAACAACTCCTGAGCGTTGAAAGAACGGACTGCCCGTCAGGCTAAGCTCAACCTTATCGATCGCCTGCAGAGAATTGAACTTCAGGTTAAAATATGTTCTTTTGTTTTTTGTTTCTGTAGTTAAAGACATTGCGTCTTTGGTGAGTTCCGTGTAAATACCATTTGTGGTCGCTACATCATAATAGCCTGCTTTTAGAATATTAATCGGTGTGCTGGTTGAATCTGAGATCTCGAGCAGGTAGAACGTATAATTGGTTAGCGGGAACTCTATTCCGCGCAGCTCATTTACGGAGGTGGGATTGCTAATTGCATTTAACGTGAATTGCTCCTTGACCGCAAACCAGGTTTCTCCGTCATCGCTGCCGGAAAGTCGGGCTGACTTTAATACCTCAGCATTTCTGATCAGCAGACTAATGTTATCAATCGGAGCTTGCGTGGGATTGTGAAGCTTGATGGACGTATACGCGCGCGTAACCAGCTTCTTTTCTAAAATTTCATATTCTATGAAGTGCTGCTGCAGATAAACAGGTTCCTCTTCTGTGAAAATATAGGGTACCTCCCCGTTTTTTGAATCCAGGATCCGGATGTTATTGAAATCAGTCGCGGTGTATTGCGCTTCGGCAGGTGATAGGTTAATTTTATAGAAACCATCCGCGGTTGGCTTTTCGAGTTTGCCCGTTGCTTTAAATTCCTGTGCATAAGCGGGAATCAAAAGAACCAGCAATCCTGAAGTCAATAGATTTTTCATATGGAAGTATTGGTTTCAGGCTTTTCAGGCTCATCTGTCAGTAGAAGCTTTTTTAGTCGCTGATACATGAAAGACACAACAAGCAGTAATACACCGAGTGAGATGAAGGCTGCAATCTTGCCGCCTTCTGAAATACCCCGGATATCCCAGGAAAACAGCTTAATAAGCGTTACGAGTAACAGCGTAAGCGAAATGATTCGCAAATGTTTCTTTTTGGTTTTGAGGCCTATTGCAATCAGAATAAACGATGCAATTCCCCATAGGATAGGGAATCCGATTTTGTGATTCTGATTCAAAACATGAAGAAGGGATTCGAAGTCGGAAGCACCCACCAACACCACAATATGATCAAGCTCTGCGCTGGCTACGAACACGAAGAAAAACACATAGAACCAGGAATATACATTGTACGATTTCGAGTTGAAGTTCTCCAGTTTTTGAAAATTACGAAGTGAAAGAACTGCAATGAAAAGCAGCAAGGCGATAAAGATGTAATGAAATACAAAGCCGGTAACTGGAATGCTGTTGTAGACAGCAAAATTATCCCGGACATTGATAAACTGTCCATGATAGAATATCAGAAATGCGAACATGCAAATAACTCCCAAAAAAGCTGCAGCTTCTTCCTTTTGATCTTTATGGATGATTTTTGGCAATGCTAACAACAATCCGACTGCATACAGCATGTTGTACGTGCCTATGATCGTAATAATGGTTGCGTTATCATCAACGTAAACATTCAACTGATGCTGAAGCTCGAGGTATTGAGTGATATATAAAACTCCAAGCCCGCAAAGCATCAGAATCACCTTATAGATTGGGATATATTCTATAAATAATTTTTCAAAACGGATGAAGTAAAGGCATATCACAATCGATATGAGCGACACCATCCCGGTGATGTAACCTTTATTAAATACTATTGATAAAGGAATGAATTCTGAATCTAAAGCAAAGTAAAGAGCATGCCAGTCCATGATTAGACTGATCAGCATCAGCAAAGTAACAATCGCGGATGCGGCCTTCATGAGCGTAATGCCTGATTTCTGCGAAAGCCAAAGCAACAGCACTGCTTCTGCAGCCCAGAAAAGTGTGATGTAGTTACCTTCCAACTGAATCGGAGCAGCAAGACTGATGAAAGTCAGCACCAAACCGATCAGCAAAAAGATCAGATTTCGGTCTACCCGCTGATTTTTATACAGCAAGTATGCGAAAATGAAATTGAAGACGCCCAGCCCGGCCGTGAACAAGCCCTGATACACTTCATTGGCTTCTCCGGAGAGAATAACCATACCAACGGAATAGAAAAAAAATGTGTTGCTTAACAGGAGTGTAATCTCCTGTACCTGAAATTTTGTGTTTTCACGGATATTGTGCACGATATTCATTCCAAAGAAGATCAGGTAGAAAAGGCTTGCAAAGATCAACGCACCTTGAACCATGGAATCATTCCAGCTCTCGAATTTTGTTGCCATCCACGACCCGAACAAAATCAGCGTAAACGCATACGAAACAATGTTGACGAGATTCCATTTTTTGTAATACGCCAGCACCAACATGCCAACATCCAGAATCAGGATATAGGTGAACAACACAACGTAATTACCTTCGCCCGTACTCACCATGAAAGGCGAGCCAAATCCACCCAGGATGGCCACCACAGCAAGCTCAACGCGATTGTAGCTTATCGCCAGCAGAATGGTGAACCCGGTTATGATCACCATCAGGATAAACGCCAACGTTTGACTGAATATCTGGTACTCATGAAATGCAATGGAAATCGTCAGGTATAACACGGCAATTCCACCGCCAACCAACACTGAGCTAAACGCAGCAAACGTCTTTCTCAACCAGTGCGCTAAACCCAGCAGTAATCCACCGCACAAAATGCCAATGAACACCCGGCCGTAAATACCAATCCAGTTTTGATCGATCGCATACTTAACAAAGTATCCGATTCCCAGTACAAGCACTCCAATACCAATTTTATTGGCGAGATTTTCACCAATGAATTTTTCGAGATCCGGATTACGCTCAAAGAACCCAGGCTTTTTAGGTTCTATAGGTTTTTGAATAACGGGCGGACGATTGACTGGTTGTTGAACAACGTGTGGCTTATTAATTTCCGGTTTAACCGGATTTTCAGTTTTAGATTCTTCTTTAGGAGCTTCAACAATCTTCGACTTAATCTCTTTTATAATAAGCGGTATTTCGGTTTTTTTCGTGACGGATGTTTGATCTTCCATCTTTGTAGGCGAATCACGGTGCCTCTTTAATTCGGCTGTAAGCTGATCGATGCGGGTTTGCAAAATAGAAATCCTCGACTGCACATCACTTTTAAATGTGAGCAACAAAATGAGCAACGTGATCAATAGCGCTATTGCCAGGAATTCAAACATGAGTAAAGCCGGTTAGGTAAAGGACGATGGGGGTAGGCAGCTCAATACGATGGCATGCTGGGATCAATTTCCTTGGCCCATTCTAAAATTCCGCCTTTGAGGTTATAGAGATTTTTAAAGTCATGATTCTGTTCCAGCCAGGCAATCATATTACCGCTGCGCTTGCCGCTGCGGCAATGAATAACAACCTGCTTGTTGCGATCAATCTTATCAACGTTATGCGGAATTTCAGCCATCGGGATAAGCTCACCGTTCAGATTACAGATATCAAATTCGTGGGGCTCCCGAACATCAATCAATTGGAAATCGCGCTTGGAATCTAGTAACGATTTTAATTCCTGAACAGTAACTTCTTTCATAACGATAGCGTTTGATGGTGATTTAGATAGTCTCAAAAATGGCAATAATATGCGAGATTTTAAACTTTCTATTCACATCAAAAGGCTACCTTGGTCTGGCTTTAAAATTGCACTATCACGCAAAACCCCCGTTACCGTGAAACCATTTCTGCTTGCTTGCCTCGCACTATTGTGCCTGAGTAAGTCGTATGCTCAGGTAGATGAGATCAAGAGTGCTTCTAAAGATAATTCTTCAAAAAAATCTGATGGGGGTGACGCTGATGATGGCCTGGGGCTTGATGTATTTTTCTTTTTGTTTGATGGACTTGGATCGCTGCACACGACCAAAATCAAGGATCGCGATAACTATCCCTCCATGATATCGCTTGACATTGACGTTCAGGGTGCAATAAAGCCATCCAGTTATTATGTTCTTCAGCCGCGAATTCGCGCAAACTGGGGCTTGTTCTCGACTGACTTTCGGATGAATTATTTGATCGAGGATGACATTGACGGCCTTACACACATCCGTACAAATGATTGGCAAGTGCTACAGCTTAATCTAATCACGAACAGGTTTTTCACTTTTCGTGTGGGTACCGGATTTATGCAGGAAGCTTTTGGAGAAGAAACCTATTTTAGTGAATCTTCCGTTATGCTTAACATTCACGCCCCGAATCAAAGTAAAGTACTAGGTTTTGAATTTCGTTTCGCAAAAGACTGGGATACCGGTGCAAACCCCAGAAGGGAATTCAGCGTTCAATACCAGCAGCAAATCTTTCAAGCCTCTGCGCTGCATGGCTACATTACCCTTGGCGGATTATACCAGCGTTACTACAACAGTATTGATGTATGGGGTATTCAAACCGGGCTTGTGTTCCGCTTATTCTAAAAACGTTTTAGTGCTAAGCTGGCTACTGTTTCCCCAATCGACAGGGAAGAGGTAGCTGCCGGAGAAGGAGCATTGCACACGTTGATCGTATGTTTTTCTTCCAGGATCATAAAGTCATCAATCAGTCCACCGGTACGGTCACACGCCTGCGCGCGAACTCCGGCACCGCCATCTTCCAGATCGTTCTGCTGAACTTCGGGAATAAGTTTTTGCAGTGCCTTCGTGAATGCGGCCTTTGAGAAAGAGCGATACATCTCACCAACCCCGGTCTTCCAGTATTTCATTGCTACCTTCTGAAATCCAGGCCACGCAAGTGATTCACCCAGTTCAGCTAAATTGATATCTGATTTTTTATAACCCTCGCGACTAAAGGCAAGCACTGCATTTGGACCAGCCTCCACACCACCCTTCATCATGCGTGTAAAATGAACACCCAGAAAAGGGAAGTTTGGATCAGGAACAGGATAGATAAGATTCTTCACCAGGTATTCTTTCTCTTTCTTGAGCTTAAAGTATTCACCCCTGAACGGAATAATCTTTACGTTAACATGATCGCTTGTTAAGCGGGCAATCTTATCAGAGTATAAGCCAGCACAATTGATGACGACCTTCGCATAGTAATTAGTTTTCTGGGTAGCGATAACGGATTGTTCTCCGTCCGCCTGAATGTCAATCACCTGTTCACCTAAAATTATTTCACCTCCCAGTTCTTTAATCTTGTCCCCATACTTCAGTGCTACCTGGGTGTAGTCCACAATACCTGTTTGCGGAACGGCAATACCAGCAATTCCGGCTACGTGAGGTTCGTATTCTTTTAGCTCACCGGCATTGAGCATTTTAAGATCGGTAAGTCCGTTTTGCTGCCCACGGGTGAAGAGATTTTGAAGCAGGGGGATTTCCTTTTCTTCAGTTGCAACAATGATTTTTCCGCACAAATCAAAAGCGACATCATTTGCCCGGCAGAAATCAATGAGCATGTTATACCCGCGGATGCAGTTGATCGCCTTCAGACTTCCGGGCTTATAGTAAATACCGGAATGAATAACTCCACTGTTGTTACCGGTCTGGTGTTTCGCCAGTGTCTTTTCTTTTTCAATAAGGGTGATCTTCAACGATGGATTTTGCTGTTTGAGTTGAAGGGCAGAGGCAAGGCCAACAATACCGCCTCCGATGATGATTACGTCCTGTTGCACAGTCGGATTTTTATGCGAAACTACAACATAAAATAGGAATCACTATCGCCCGTTGTGGAAGACGCGGAAGGTTAAATAACGTTAACAACAGTAGAAACGTTTCTCCACAGTGAGGATTTTCTCTACACTGTTATACTGAAACGTACCGTTACACGGGGTGAATTTTTGTGATTAAAGCAAAGGTTGAACCAGATATACCAGGAATGCAATTAACTCGTAACTAATTGATAATCAATTCGCGGGATGAGTTTCTGAAAAGGTATAAAAAGCAAGAAGGCCCTGCGTCCCAGGGCCTTCTTGTTTTACCTAAACCTAAACCTATGAGAAGATTTACTCTACTCACTTTCTATAACGGCAAACATCGGTCCGGGTTACAATGGATAGGATAAAAGGTGAAAATTTTCCTATGAAAGGTATTATTGAACTTTGAGTTTACTTTTAAACACCTTCTGAAACTTTTCAATTTTAGGCTGAATTACAAATGAACAATACGGTGCTGTTCCATTTAGATTAAAGTAGTTCTGGTGGTAGTCCTCTGCAGGATAAAATTCTGAAAAAGGTGTGATCTCCGTAACGATCGGATTGTTAAACGCACCGGATGCGTCCAGTTTCTTCCGATACTCAGTCGCCAGGTTTTTCTGTTCCTCACTATGATAGAAAACAGCCGAACGATATTGGGTACCTTCATCTGCGCCCTGGCGATTTAAGGTTGTAGGGTCGTGTGTTTTCCAAAACACTTCCAGAAGTTCATCGAACGTGATTTTTTTAGGGTCATAGGTGATCTGGATCACTTCAGCATGCCCTGTTAAGCCGCTGCAGACCTCCTTGTATGTGGGATTTTTCACCTTTCCGCCTGAATAGCCAGACACAACTTTATCAACGCCATTCAAACGTTGAAATATTGCTTCCGTACACCAGAAGCAGCCGTTTCCGAATGTCGCGACCTGTAAGCCGGATTGTTCCTTTTTTTCTGTAGCCATAGTTTTGCTTGCATCTGCTGCTGATTGCTGACCGCAGGATACACCCGCGAGTAACATCATTGCCGATAGGAAAATTCCTGATCTCATAGTTAGTTTTATGCTACTAACGCAAAGTCACACCTAAATGGTTTTCCATACGGTGTAATTTTATGTCGGCTAAGCGACAGATTAGTAGCTTCGGTAAAAGCTTTGCAGTCCGTTAGTAAGCTGGCTGTAAATCGGGTCGGCAAACAAAAGAAACAGATCCTGAGCAGGAGGGGGCTGTAATTCCTTACGCTTGGTTAGTGCAATTTGTTGCTCTGTTAAAGCACGCTCATCCCCATTGAACCTCGCCCATGAGCTATTCCAGGTATATTCACCTGAGAATTTCTTATGTGTAAGCACGCCATTTGATTTTCCATCCAGCACAATCATGCTCAACAAACCGCGCGAGATAACTTCCTTTCGGACCGTAGTGACTTTGGCGGTAACGGTATTATAAACCGGAACATTTTTGCCATTAATCTTAGCTTCACCAACCTTAACACTGTCTTTCTTCATCGTTTCAATGCGTTCGGTAACGTTGGTATTGCCAACCGAAAAATCATCGAATTGAATCTTGAGATATTGATCGATTCGCGCGAGCTTGATGCGCTGGGCTTCCTCCGGAGTAAAGAATTTTATAAATCCACGATCGGGAAAGTTCTGATGTAAAAACTCCTCAACCTTATCCTGAAAGAAGTCGCCCGACAGACTATACCGTGCCGGAACAGCCACCTGCTCAACAATTACTTTAAGCGTTGCTTCGTCTTTGGATTTATCAAGGTATTCAACAACATCCTTATAGCCTGGTGAAAACGCCTGTGCGTCTACAAAATTGTAATATGCTTTTTTAGCGTCATCACGATTGCCTTTCATCAAGGCGTCAATTCCTGCAGTATAACTTTCTTCCGCAGCTTTCTCCTTTAATGGCCCGATCTCGTTGTAGAAATTTTTTGGGTCTTTGATGATCTTCAATGCTTTTGGCGATTGCCGAATCGCCTCATACATCTGGTTGATTTTGTCGTAGGATGCAATGGCATTGCGCCATTTGTTTGGTGAATTAGATGCAATCTGGTTATTGGCATCGGTCTGTAAATAGTCGAGCGCCATCGGATAGGAACTCTTAAGTGCTTCGATGGATTTCTTGTGATCCGGATTCTGCCTCAGTTTTTGCACGGAGGTCATAACTGCTTCGTAATATGCACCGCGTTCGTAAAGCTTTTTGCCTGATGTACAGGCTGACAGGATAATAATGGCGAGCAGGAGGAGCAGTCGTCCGTAATTCTGGGTCATAGTAGTAAGGAGGCTTTAATTAATTGTTACAAAGGTAATCACTTGGCCGGAAAGAAGTAAATCAGGATGTCGTCCAGTGTATCACGCCAGTTACCCCAGGAGTGACCCTGATTGGTTTCTGAATACTGGTACGCACACGTATTTTTTTCAAGGATATCACGCATTTTACGGGCACCATCCTGCGCATCGTTGATCACACCTGTAGTAAGAAAAATTTTAACGGGTGGATTCTCAGGATTGTCACACACTTTATAGATTTCTGTCTTGTACCAAAAAGCCGGAGACTGTATTCCGGCCATCCCAAAAACTCCTGGTTTGGTAAACGCAAAATATGCTGAGGTTAAGCCTCCCATGGAAGTGCCGAGGATTGCCCTTTCTTTCGGATCGTTCGAAACGGAATAGTTTGATTCGATAAAGGGCACAAGATCATCCGAAAAGAACGTCAGGTATTTTGAATTCATCGCAAGTTCATCCATGCGTTTGTTGTTAGAACGGTTAACCGGCTCGCGATGATCAACAAATACCGCTACTACAGGCTCGATCTTTTTATCCGCGATCAGGTTATCCAGTACGGTATGCATATTACCCATGCGTTCATGCAAATATTCATACCCATCGGTAACATAGATAACCGGATATTTTTTGCTGGTTGAATATCCGTTGGGTAGATAAATGCTGTACATGATCTGGTACCCGAGTGCTGGACTGTTGTAGAGAATATCCCGTTGAACTTTTCCTTTGGCGAGTCCTTCACGTTCAATTGCACTAGGATCTTTTTTCCAGGCGGGCATTTGCAATTCGGAGTTTGGACTTCCGCCTCCAACACCTGACCATTGCTGATTGAGGTTGTTAGGATCCAGAATCCAGTTGTGCCCGTTAAGGATGATCTTGTAATCGAGGCGGGCATCTTTAGGAAGCGCTGTTCGTAAAATCCAGACATCACTGTTCGGAATTTTCGTACCTGCGTTTTTGAATTTCTTGTCGTACCCCCAACCGTTGAAATCACCCATCCAGCTTACGGAGGTAGCTTCTCCTTTGTACAAAAAGGCTACTGAATCTTCTACAGCGTAGGGGATTGAACCCGCAGCCTTTAATTCATTCCAGGTTTGCTCGGGTGAAGCATATAGCTTTTGGATGGTGGCAGTGAATTGACCTTGAGCAAAAAATGCGCAACTCAAAAAGAGTAAGAGTAATATCGAGCTTCTCATATTTTTTGTTTTATGACTACCTCATCATCATCGTTAACACGCAGGCACAACAAACCAGCAATGAACATGGATATTCCACCTGCCACTAAGATAAAAATCGATTGTCCATTAAATAAATGAGTAAGCATAAATCCTAATACGGTTCCCGCAACAATCTGTGGAATAACGATAAAGAAGTTGAACACCCCCATGTAGTACCCCATTTTTTCAGAAGGTAATGATCCTGAAAGCATAGCGTAAGGAACTGAAAGAATACTTGCCCATGCGATGCCCACTCCAATCATGGATATATATAGCATGTTAGGCTCGGATACGAAATAAAATGAGATAAGTCCGATACCACCGCAAACCAGAGCGATCATATGCGTTATCCTTCGACTTGTGTATCGGGCTAATATTGGCAACATGAGTGCTACTAAGGCTGCTATCCCATTGTAGATTCCGAATAAATTTCCAACCAGATCAGCACCATTATTATACGCGGCTGAGGTAGTATCGGTAGAATTAAAGATGTAACTGGTTACCGCAGGGGTTGTGTAGATCCACATGGCAAACAGCGCGAACCATGAAAAGAATTGAACAAATGCCAATTGTATCATGGTTTTAGGCATGGTGTTAAAATCCTTAACGATGTTTACAATGCCTAAATAAGAACGCCCTTGACTAATGTACGCTGCTGAAATCAAGTGAATAATACCAAAGAGTCCAAATATGAAAGAGAGGATATATAATTCCTTACCGGGATTTGTAAAATATAACAGAATTGAAAAAGCTATAGCAACTATTGTTAAAACAAGACCAATGTCAAAAAACCTCTTACGGTAAAATGCTTCATTGTCTATTTTTCTCTTCTCGCGATTTTTTAAACTGATTTCTGCTTCTGCACTGGGAGGATATTCTTTGGTGGTAAACACAGTCCACATTACTGTGATAAACAATACTAAAGCACCGATGTAGAATGAATATTTGACTGAATCTGCTATTTCTCCTTCAGGAGCTCGATTAGAAACGTGCAGCCAGTTCTTGAATATCCAGGGCATAAAGGAAGCAATGATTGCTCCCGCTCCGATAAACAAACTTTGAAATGCAAAACCTCTGGTGCGTTGCGCAGGATTAAGAACATCACCTACCAATGCTCTAAATGGTTCCATACTTACATTAATGGAAGCATCCATAATCCATAACATACCCGCAGCCATCCATAAAGCAGGAGAATTAGGCATTAAACACAATGATATCGAAGCTAGTAACGCACCGATTGTAAAGTATGGTCTTCTGCGTCCCCATTTAGGATGCCAGGTCCTATCGGAGTAATATCCAATGAGGGGTTGAACAATCAATCCCGTAATTGGAGCTGCAAGCCATAAAACAGCCAATTCGTTTTCAGGGGCACCCAACGTTGAAAAAATCCTGCTGGCATTTCCATTTTGTAGTGCAAATCCGAATTGAATTCCGAAAAATCCAAAGCTCATGTTCCATATCTGCCAGAAGCTCAGGGTAGGTTTGTTTTTACTTGAAATTGAGATCATTTGTGGTTAGTTATATCAATAGGAAATATCGAATCGATCGCTAGTATAGTTAAGTACAACAAACTTTAATGAATTAATTTTCAATCCCTCCGGCATAGTGCCTACCGGATCGTAGTTTGAAATCGGCTGAACAAACCGGTATTCGTTTGTTTCGACTTTCACAGATTGCGCTCCAATAGAAACCGAATCAATACCTACAAAGCCATGGAAACAAAGCTTAAACTTTCTGAACGGTGATGAATAACTGCCTTCAGACTTGCTAATGGTAAATGTCTTTTGATCCGGACTATACGTAAGCGTTCGTTTTGCGAATGCACCATTTTCATGATCGAAGCTTGAGCCATCATCTTCATAGAATGTAAAGCTGTTCTCTTTATCACCTCTGTAGATGTGTATTTCCAATACGTCACCTTGATCGCGAGTGTTTATGCCCGCACGTTCGCGCATGGGAATAATGGCTGAGCCTTTCACGTACACAGGTAACTGCTCCATCGGACAATCTGCCACAATTTCACGGCCCCCTTTATGATACTCATCCGTAAACAAATCGTACCAGTCGCCTTCTGGTAAATAAACCTTTAATAAGTCTTTTGAGCTTTCAACCGGGGCAACAAGTATGGATGGACCGAATAAATATTGATTATGATAGCGATGATCGTACACCAGGTCGTCAAACGTATAATCAATTGCTAAGCTTCTGTTAATCGGCATACCCGTCTGACTTGCTTCATAAAACAATGAATACAGGTAGGGTAGAAGCCGGTAGCGAAGCTTCATGAAGTTGCGTGAGATTTCTTCAACCTTTTCGCCATACGACCAGGGCTCTGAATCCCGGCTGTTGATCATCGAGTGACCACGGAAGAATGGTGAGAAGGTTCCGATTGCCATCCAGCGTGCAAACAACTTTTCATCCGCATTACCAACAAACCCTCCAATATCGTATCCGGTAAACGCCAATCCCGATAAGCCCATGCTGTTAACAAGCCTTACACCTGCAAGCATGTGTGCATCATAGGCAACGTTATCACCCGTCCATACTGCTGTGTACCGCTGTGCACCTGCGTAGGCTGAGCGGGTTAAATTAAACGGCCGTTTATTTTTCAGTAATTTCTTGGTGCCTTCATACGTGCTGCGCGACATCATGAACCCGAACAGATTTCTTCCTTCGAGCGCTGTTCCTTTGTTGCCTTCCATGTCGAACTCAATTACATCCGGAAGCATGTTGCCCCAGGTGGCGATCTCATTCATATCATTCCAGAAGCCTTCTACGCCTAAGTCAACGTAATCTTTGAAATGCTGACCCCACCATTCGCGGGTCTTGGCGTTGGTAAAATCCGGAAAGTGACACCAGCCGGGCCAAACCTGACCGGAATATTCTTTTCCATCCGGATACTTAATAAACACACCTTCCTTCTTACCGGATTCGTATGCTTCATATCCCTCTTCAATCTTGATTCCCGGATCACACATCACCACAACTTCAAATCCATGCTCTTTCAGTTTGCTGATCATGGATTTTGGATCCGGAAATGTTTTTGGATCCCATGTAAATATCTTATACGCATCCATGTAGTGGATGTCAAGCACGATTGCATCGCCCGGGAAGTCGCGCTCGCGGAAATTTTCTGCAATGCTGATTACCTCGCGATCCGGATAATAGCTGTACCGGCACTGCTGGTAACCAATGCTCCATAACGGAGGCAATGGCATGCGACCCGTTAAATGTGTGTAGGATGTTATGATGTCGCTTACCGAATCACCACCGATGAAGTAGTAATTCATATCGCCTGTATCGGCTGAGAAGCTTGCAAAGCGATCATTAGAGGCACCAAAATTAAATTGTGTACGTGAACTGTTATCGAAATAGATTCCGTACGCAACTTTATGATGAATACCTATGTAGAAAGGAACGGTGCTATATAGAGGATCGGCATCCGGGCTATAGCCAAAGTTATCCGTGTTCCAGTTTACATATCCGCGACCTTTGCGGTCGAGCGGGCCGTTCTTTTCACCCAGGCCAATGAAACGTTCGCCTTCCTGGAGTTTTTTATAGGTAGCAACCTGGCCGCCATTCCAACGTGTTCCTAAAACATCGTCTTCGTTGATAACATCGCCCTGTAGTGTGTTGAAAGAGATTGTAAACGTGGTCTTGTTAACGACTACCGTTAGCGAAGCGGTAGTAAGCTCAATCAGATGACCCTTTTCAAGAATTTCCAGCGACAGGGCGAGGGGTGAAGCAATGACAGCATATGAGAAATCATTGAATGAATCCTGACGTGTATTAACAACCCGAACGGTTGACGCGGAATAGAATTCAATCTTAAATAAACCATTCGTGGTTTTACCTGAGATTCCGGTAGGCGATTTCTTCCATTCTGTAATGGCACCAGCTGGCAGGCTTAAGGAGGTCGAGGGCATTGAGTAAGGAACTTAATTTCACCTAAAGTAAGTGCAATTAACCCGGTTAACCATGCTGCGAATTACATGAAATTCCGAAAACGATTGCGGGAATTTCGCTGTCAGCATGAGCTTGTCGAAGGCGTTCTGAGTTAAATCAGGTTTCGACAGGCTCAACCTGACAGTAGGTTATTTCTTCTTAAGAGACGATGCTCTAACGATGAGGCGCGTTTTCAAAACCTTAGTTTCGGAAGTAAGCTCTGCTCCATCTTTGTCCTTCAATTCAATGTGACGGATTAGAAGACGTGCTGCCTCTTGCCCCATTTCGAAGCCCGGTTGATCGACTGTTGTCAGAGGTGGGTCCATCAGAGAGCTGAAAAACCAGTTACTAAATCCGGCCACGGCAATGTCTTTAGGGATATTGAGACCCTTCTCTTTAATAGCCTGCATGGCACCCATTGCAGCCGGGTCATTTGTTGAAAAAATGGCGTCTGGCGGGTTTTTCAAAGCAATAAGTTTCTCTGTCGCTTCCTTACCTTCTTCGATTGTTCCTGAAGGGCAGGAAACGATCAATTCAGGGAAAATCTCCATTTTATGCTGTTTCAGGGCAGTTTTGTAGCCTTCCAGACGCTGCTTGCTGATCACCAGATTTGGCGGGCCTTCGAGGTGGGCGATGCGCTTACAACCCTGTTCTATCAAATGCAGGGTAGCCTCTTTGGCACCTTCAAAATCGTCAACAATTACTTTACTGGACTGAGGGCTGTTGTGTACACGGTCGAAAAACACGATCGGAACACCTTTCGACAAAATAGCTTCAATATGATCAAAATTCGTTGTTTCACGGGAAATAGACATGAGCATTCCGTCCACACGGCTGTTAAAAAGGGCTTTTATGTCGGTTTTTTCACGTTGGAGCGACTCGTTTGACTGCGTCAGGACAACACTGTAACCGGCACTATAGGCTACATCTTCAATGCCACTAATGACGGTAGAGAAGAAGAAGTGAACAATTTCAGGAATGATAACCCCAATCGTATTGGTTTTACTTTGGCGTAAATTAAGTGCGACTATATTCGGCTGATAGTTAAGCTTTTCTGCTAGCGCATTAACTGCTTTTTTGGTTTCCGGGCTGATATCCGGATGATCTTTTAATGCTCTTGAAACAGTAGAGGGGGAGATTCCTAGTTCTCTTGCAATGTCCTTTATTGTTACCTGAATATATCTCATACAACAAAGAAACGAAATCTCCGCAACTTGTTGCACAACCGATTGTAAAACGGTTAAATATCCTGAAATCCAGGATTTTGATTTACATACTAATCACCTCTGGAGGGCTCATCAGGGATAGTTTAGCAACAACTCAACACTTCTTCATCGCTTGCAAGGAGCAGACTCAACTGCTGCTATACGGAGTTATACGATGATTGCAAAGTTGGCACACTGGGTTACATAGCTAGTGTTTAAGGAATAAAATACTGCAAACGTTTGCGGATACGTTTCCTGCATTTAATCCAAGGAAATTGTTGTGTATGAGTTAATTCCAACCAAAATTGTATGCCGTAAAAAATGTCTTGCTCTCTAACCGGTTCATCTCATTTTTTGGCTTTAAATAATCTTTACACTCTAACCTAAAAACCGTATGACAAAATTTTATCTGTTACTAAGCAGGTATCTGACGGTTCTTCTCATTTTCATTGCCGCGGTTGCCTCGGCACAGAGCAGAACTGTAAGTGGTAAAGTAACTTCGGCTGACGATGGATCAGGAATGCCCGGAGTTAGTATTGCAGAAAAAGGCACCAGCAATGGAGTCATTTCTGATTCTGAGGGTAACTACACCATATCCGTAGGCCAGAATGCAGTTCTCGTTTTCTCATTTGTTGGAATGGTAACGCAGGAAGTTCCTGCCAGTAACCAGACTTCACTTTCAGTTTCCCTCGTATCTGACGTAACGCAACTAGGAGAAGTTGTTGTTGTTGGGTACGGCTCAGTGGAGAAAAAAGATGTAACAGGCTCAGTTGCAGCCATCTCTGCCAAGGATTTTAACCGTGGGGTTATGACTTCTCCGCAGGACTTAATAGTGGGCAAAATACCCGGTGTTACTGTAATACAGGGAACGGGCGCACCCGGCAGCAATGCCACTATCCGTATCAGAAGCGGTTCGTCACTGAATGCCAGCAATGATCCACTAATCATTATTGACGGATTTCCCGTTGAACGATCAGTTATGTCAGGAGTGGATAACCCGCTGGCATCCATAAATCCAAGTGATATTGAAACGTTTACCATTTTAAAAGATGCTTCCGCTACTGCAATTTACGGTGTACGAGCTTCGAATGGTGTAATTATCATTACTACGAAAAAAGGTAAGGAAGGAAAACCCACCTTCAATTTTACTACCTCACTTTCTTTCAGTACTCCCGCTAAGACCTTTGATGTTCTCTCCGCAAAAGAATACAGAGCAATGGTAGCTGAAAAAGTTGCTGACGGGACCATCCTTGCGGCAGCAGAAACGCTGTTAGGGGATGCAAATACTGACTGGCAGGATGAGATTTTTAGAACAGCAGTATCGAGTGATAATATATTAAGCGCATCCGGCTCGATCAAAGGCGTTCCATTCCGTGCATCGTACGGTTTTACAAGCCAGCAGGGTATTTTGAAGAACACAGATTTAAAGAGACATTCACTTAACCTGAATCTTACACCAACTTTTCTGGACAATCATTTAAAGGTTTCAGCTAATGTTAAGGCTAGCCACGTAGATAATAACTTCGGAGAAGCAGGAGCGGTCGGCAGTGCGATCAGCTATGATCCAACACAGCCCGTAATGAGTGGCACTGATGATTTTCGCGGATATACCACGTGGTCAGACGTAACTGCATCCGGAACTCCAAATCCGGTAGCCCAAATTGATTTGACGGATAATGCCAGCAAGGTAAACCGGATATTGGTAAACGGTGAGATTGAATACAAGCTTCACATGTTCCCTGATTTAAAAGTTGTGGTGAATACCGGTATTGACTACTCAGAAAGTGATGGACATAACAGGGCCCCGGTTGATGCAGAGTTTACGCCTGTAAATAATAGTGGTGTGATCTCTACGGTAGGCCGGAACAACACGTATACAGCAGCCAATAAATCGGAGTTGCTTGATATATACGCGAACTATTCAAAAACCGTTGGGATGCACAAGGTTGATGTTACCGCTGGTTATGGATACCAACACTTTTTAAGAGAACGAACGTTCAGAAACGCAAACGGGCTGAACGAGAACGTAAGCACAGGGGATACCCCGGGTGAGAACTTCCTTCTTTCACTATTCGGAAGAGTGAACTATTCATATAACGACAAATACTTAGTCACGTTTACCCTGCGCGATGACATGTCCTCAAGGTTTGCTAAAGAGAACCGTCAGGGCATTTTCCCTTCCGTAGCGTTAGGCTGGAGATTGAAAGACGAAGCTTTCCTGGCTAATGTCAATGTTATTTCTGATTTGAAATTGAGAGTGGGCTATGGGGAGACCGGCCAGCAGGATATAGCGAATGATTATCCAGCGCTGGCATTGTACACCAGATCGGACAGCGCAGCGTACTACCAGTTTGGCGGAGGCTATGTTCAAACCGTGCGGCCTGAAGAATACGATGCGATGATCCATTGGGAAGAGACAAAGTCGTATAACGCTGGTATTGACTTCGGATTTATGAATAACCGACTTACCGGTACATTTGACGTGTATCTAAAAAAGACAACCGATTTGCTCAGTCTTATCCAGGTTCCAGCCGGGGCTAACTTTTCCAATTTTATTGACACCAACATTGGTTCTATGGAAGCAAAAGGCGTTGAGCTTGGTTTGCAGGCCATACCGGTTGTCACCAATGATCTGACCTGGAATTTAGGTTTCAACTTCACCTATGCGAAAAACGAAATCACTAAGTTGTTGTTGGTAGATAATCCTAACTTCACCGGACTTGACAGAGGTAACATTGGTGTGGCTCAAAATATTCAAAACCACCAGGTTGGCTATGCACCGTTCTCATTCTTTACCTACGAGCAAGTGTATGATGACTCAGGAAAACCAGTTGAAGGGTTGTATGTAAACAGATCGGGCGATCCGGTACCTGTTGTTGGTAATACATTAAACCGCTACAGACCGGGTAAGCCAGCACCTGATTATACGATGGGTATCAATTCCCGTGTAACCTACAAAGCCTGGGATTTCTCGTTTTCGAGCAGGATTAGCATCGGAAACTATGTTTACAATAATAACATAGCAGGCCGGGCTTACTATAATAATGTGTACCAGTTAGGCTATACCAGCAACCTTCCATCAGCAATCAATGATACCAAGTTTGTGAATCAGCAGCAGTTGTCTGATTACTATGTTCAGGATGCATCATTCTTTAAGATGGATAACATAAGCTTAGGATACTCATTTAATAACCTGCTTTCGTCTAAACTGAAGGCGCGTGTTAGCGGTACAGTTCAGAATGCATTCGTTATTACGAAGTATGATGGAATTGATCCGGAAGTTAACGGTGGTATTGATAATAATATTTATCCTCGCCCCCGTGTATTCTTGATTGGTGTTAGTATTGATTTTTAATCCCGAATAATAAAGCATTATGAAAATAAATAAGATTATTCAACTGAGCGCACTGACGTGCTGCGTGCTTTTGACCTCGTGCTTTGGCGACCTAGATGTTCAGCCTTTAGATAAAGATGTATCGACAACAGAGGACGTTTACAAAACTCCTGAGGATTACAAAAAAGGCTTGGCTAAGCTTTATGCATCTTTTGTTCTCACCGGTCAGCAGGGCCCTGCCGGTAATTCTGACATTAACACATCCGATGAAGGAAACAGCAGTTTCATGCGCATGATGTGGAACATGGAAGAGTTAACAACAGATGAAGCTGTATGGACTTATCCGAATGACCTTGGAAGCACAATTTTTAACCTTCATTATCAGTCCTGGTTGCCTACCGATCCGTGCGGTGAGTTTGCCTTTGCGAGGATTATGAATACGGTTGTTCTTGCCAATGAATTTATCCGGGTAACTGCAGGAAAATCGGAAGGGGAATTGCCGCTTTACAATAGAGAGGCAAGATTTCTTCGCGCGCTTGCGTACTACTATGGAGTAAATTTCTTCGGAAGAATGCCTTTTGTTACAGAGGATGATCTTCCGGGAGCATTTATACCTGATGAGATTCTTCGTGCTGACCTGTTTGCTTATGTAGAATCGGAACTATTGGCTATAAAGGACGAAATGGGAGCTCCCCAATTTGAATATGGACGCGCTGATCAGACGGCATGTGCCATGTTGCTTGCAAAACTTTACCTGAACGCTCAGGTTTTCACCGGAACTGCGCGTTATACAGACGCGATAACTCAGTTGAATGAAGTTATTGCATCTGGCTATACGTTATCGCCTAAATACATTAATAATTTCCTGGCGGATAATCATAACAGCCCGGAAGTTATTCTGGCGTTTACCAGTGATTCTGATTATTCAAAATCCTACAGCGCGGTGTGGACTATGATCATGGGCGCAGCCGGAAAAATAGACGGTGCTGACTTAGGATGGGACGGGCTGCGTACAACCAAAAACCTGGTAAACAAGTTTTCAGGTGCAGATAACAGAGATTTTTTCGTTACTGAAGATCAGCAATTGGAGATTGAAGCCGTGAATAATCCAAGGCATGGCTTGGGAGTTTATAAATTCAGAAATATTACATCTACTGGTGTAAGCGGGGATCTTAACAATAGTGGTTTTACGGATACCGATTTCCCGATGTTCAGACTTGCGGATGCTTACCTGATGTATGCTGAAGCTGTTTTGCGCGGAGGTACTGGCGGTGATATTTCGACTGCAGTGGGATATGTCAATCAGTTGAGAAACAGATCGGGTGATGGTGCTTCAATTGGTAACATCACTTCAGGTGACTTAACTCTTGATTTTGTTTTGGATGAACGTGCCCGCGAATTGTATTGGGAAGGGCATCGCAGAACGGATTTGATTCGTTTTGGAAAGTTTACGGGTGGTGCTTACCTATGGCCATGGAAGGGGAATGTAGAAGAGGGAATATCAACTCCTACGTATAGAGATCTCTTCCCGATTCCTGCCTCTGACCGGGTGCTCAACGTAAATTTGGGACAAAATCCTGGCTATGCCGGGGCCGAATAATTTGATATTGTTTAAGGAAGTAAAATTTTTTGTACCATATGAAAAAATTAATTTTTAGTGTTTTCGCTTTATTTTCAATAATAGCGATTACGTCATGCGAGAAAGATGATCCAACGGCTGTTCTTTCAGATGAAATGCAGGCCAATGAACTGCAACCGCTTTCAGGCAGTGACTTCGTACTTTTGCTTGAAAATGCAACAGAGGAATTCGAAACATTTGAATGGACTGAAACTGATTTTGGTTTCGATGCATCGGTTAATTACATCCTTCAAATGGATGTGGAGGGAAATAATTTTGAATCACCCTTTGACCTTGCCACTACCCGTTCAACGAGCTCGGCTGTTACGGTTGGAGTCCTTAATGATGGATTGCTTGCCTTAGGATTAACGCCCGAGCAGGCTTCAGATATCCAAATTCGTGTTGTTAGCTCTGTGGGTAGTAATGTGGGAACTGTTTACTCGAACACAGAGGGTCTCACCATTACACCTTATGCTACAAGTTTTCCTCCAATCTGGGGAATGGGTGCCGGCTTAAAAGGCTGGGGTCCTTGGCCAGACAATGCGGTTGAATGGCAAAGTAGTGAGTTTAAGAAATACGAAACAGTCGCCTACTTTACAAATGGCCAAGCATTCCGCTGGTTTGCTCAATTGAATTGGGGTCCTACA
>Ga0209175_10000426_pt1 | contig 25623 bp, 18 predicted proteins | sample JI91814C2DNA_FD_187506 | JGI IMG/M metagenome (GOLD analysis project Ga0209175, IMG submission 187506) | Wastewater effluent complex algal communities from Wisconsin, to seasonally profile nutrient transformation and Carbon sequestration -... | ecosystem: Engineered > WWTP > Effluent > Algae...
CCACCACCGCCGCCTCCCCCACCACCACCTCCTCCACCACCAGCACCGCCCGACATGTCGGCGTTGACACGTGCTGGCGGGCCTGCGGGCTGGTATTCGGGATCAAGTGCTTCGGCGAGGGGCGAGAGGTCTGCAACGCTGCCGCTGCTCATGACGACGCCGGGGCGAATGGTGACTGGAAGAACTGAGAAGTCGGAAAAGGTACCGATCTGGAGGGGCTCGCCACGGCGCACGCGGACGCGATCGATGGTGAGTCCCAGCGGATTGAGGGCGGTGGCGAGTGCGGCCTCATCCACTGTGGGCGTGGTCGCAACTTGGGTGAAGAACGCTTGGGATAGCAATGCGGCGGCGAGAAGGTGTGGCATGGTCGATGCTCCTGTGTGCATCGATGCATGCGATGACGCCGACGCGGGCCTCTCAAGAATGGAAGAACTCACTAGGGAGTCGGGGTCTCGGCAGATCTCCGTAGATGCAGATTTGCGGCTACGAAAACGCCCCGCCGCACGGGGGTGGCGCGACGGGGCGACTTGGAAAGAGAGTGACTCTTTGGGTTCATGGCGCGCCGGCCGGCGGAACACGGCCTGGCGCTGTGTGAGTTGGTTAGCCCGCGCTTCGTCCTGGGATCACGATGTATCCCATGCGGATGAGGAACGCGGTGGCTTCTTCGACTTCGAAGCGTGTGAAGTCGACGAGGCACTTTGGCTGATCGGGCGCGCCCATGAGTTCGGGCGGATACGGACAACGCTTGCCGCTCTCGCGCTCGATCTCCTGCACGGCTTCGAGCACCGCGTTTGCGGCGTCGAAGAGACGGCCCGGTTCGACCTGATCCTTCTGCTGCTTTTTCATGTTCCACACTCCCTCTGCAACACGCCACATCGATCGGCGTGTCGCTCTATCTACTGGGGTTGCGTGCGTGTTGTTCGCTTGCCCACCTACTCCTTCGCAGTTTGGGGAGGGTGAGTTTCACGAATCGTGACGAGGAAGTTGCGCGAGCGTTTTTCCCTGCAATTCATGCCAAGTTGGCATGGGGACAGGTGCCCAGCAATGACGCGAGAATGAGAACGTTTTCGCGCCTCAAGTCCCGGGATGGATGGAACCGCCGGCGAGGAGGATGTCGTACTTGCGGCGCGAATCTGCGTCGCGCAGGACGGTGTATGCCTTGCTGACTTCGGTGAAGCGTTCCTGTGCGCCGGCTTCTTTGTTGACGTCGGGATGGAGTTTGCGTGCGAGTGCGCGGAACGCGCCGTGGATCTCTTCAAGTTTGGAAACGCGCGAGACGCCGAGGATGGCGTAGAGGTCTTCGACGCTGCGGCTTGCTGCTTTGGAACCCGATCCAGAGTTGTGGCCGTTGGATGAGGCGTTGGATGAGCCGTTTGACTTTGCGTTCGAAGAAGAACCGTTCGACGCGGGCGGCATGTCGCCCTTGGTTTCTTCGATGTTCACGAAGCCATAGCGTGCGAGTTGGAGGAGGAGTTGGACGTGGACCGGCGAGGCATCGAGCCAGCGGACGCCGATCTCGTGTGACTTCCAGCCTACGCGTTTGACCCACATGATCTGGCCTTGGACGGAGACCTGGTGGCGATTGGAGCGGACGCCAAAGTTGCACGAGTCGCCCTTGGCGACGCTGATGGGCCCTTCGGTGCGGATGCGCATGCCGCCGCCCGAGATGTCGAGGACGTGTCCGAGGTGGCAGGAGATTCCCTGCGCGTGGACTCGCTCGTGCTCGCGGGGGAACTTGACCCGCTGCTTGTTCTGGGACGAGTTGAGACCGAAAGGCCACGCCATGACCCGTGAACGTCGGCGAGGGGGAGGGACTTCTTCACAAAGGCTGGGAACGTGGTTTGAGTGTGGTCTTCGGCGTGCGGCTTTCGCGGGATGGAAGGACCGAGAACAAACCTGGCACGCGCTTCACGGAACGAGGACTGTCTTCGCACTTTCGTTGCCCAAGCGATCGACGGCGGAGATGACCACGCATTGGAGCGAGGCGCCGTCTGCGTTGCGTGCGGGGACTGAGGTCGTCGTCGTTTCGCCGGGCAGGATCGAGCACTTCCACGAGTTGGCGTAGCGCGTGCCGACGACGATGCGGAAGGGTGGTTCGCCTGCGGGCGTGAGGGTGAGGGAGAGAGTGTCCACTCGAGCGGAGGGCACCGCGATCACGCCGAGGGGCGGTGGCGGCGACGCGTCGAGCCATGGCGTTGCGGGAATGAGCGCAGGTGTCGCGTACGCGCTTCGCAGGACATCGTTGAGGCCCGGACGGTTTTCGAGCAGCGCGACGGCGCTGAAGTGAACGGCTCCGCCCGCGCCCGGCGTCTTGCGGATGATGTCGAGTTGGCGGGCGATTTCGTTCGCGTTCCAGACTTTGCCTTCTTTGCCACCAACGCGGCTGGTGTAGAGCCCGGGCCAGACGTGACGACGCTTGGTGTTTTCCGCAACCCACCACTTGAGGAGAGGTTCAAAGGGCTGACCTTTGGAATCGACGTTCCAGTAGAGTTGGGGTGCGATGTAGTCGAGCCACCCTTCCTTGAGCCACCTGCGTGAGTCGGCGTGGAGGAGGACGTAGGGATCCATGGATTGCACGCCGGGCGGATTGCCGGGGCGCCAGATGCCGAAGGGGCTGATGCCGACGAGGGCGGTGCGCTTCATCGTCTTGACTTCGCGATAGAGTCGTTCGACGAAGCGGTCGACGTTCTGGCGGCGCCAGTCGTCGCGGGCGAGCGTGCCGCCGCCTTGCTTGTAGCGCCCGAATGACGCGCGATCGTCGAACTCGAGTTTGTTCTGGGGATAGGGGTAGAAATAGTCGTCGATGTGGATGCCATCGAGGTCGTAGCGGCTGAGGAGGTCGCGAACGATGGAGATGGCGCGATCATGGACCCAGGGCTCGCCGGGATCGAGCCAGAGGTAGTCCCCGTACTTCTTCACCATCGCGGGATGCGTCTTGCTGACGTGCGACGCGGCATCAGGGAACTGCGTCTGCTGGTGGCGGGCGCGGAAGGGGTTGAACCACGCGTGGACGAGGAGGCCCTTGGCGTGTGCGGCGTCGGTCCACATCTTGAGCGGGTCATAGGGTGTTGATGGTGGTCGGCCGCTGCGCCCTGTGAGGAACTCACTCCATGGCTCGATGGTGCTTGGATAGATCGCGTCGCAGGTGGGGCGTACTTGCAGGACGATCGTGTTGAAGTTGAGGGCGGCGGCGGTGTCGACGATGCGGGAGATCTCGGCCTGTTGCTGCGCGCTGGTGAGGAACTTGGTGCTGGGCCAGTCGATGTTGTCAACCGTCGCGACCCAGACGCCGCGGAACTCGCGCGGGGTTGATGGGATGCCAGCGGCGCGAGGATCGGAGAGGGAGATGGATTGCCACTGGCCGGGGAGGCGCGGGGTGGCTGTCGCGGGAGCCGCCAGCGGCGCGTTGGACTTGGCGGGCGGCGTCTTTGAGAGCGAGCCGTCCGGCTGCCCCGAGGTCTGGGAAGAACTTGATCTCTTGGGCAGGGGCGTGAACTTCGTGGGTTGTGTGCACGCGGCTGGCGCGAGGAGCATGCACAATGCCCCGATGAGGCAAACGAGCGCGGCTGTGATTCGTCGCCGATCCGTGGCGTTCATGTGCATGGAATCTCCGAAACGAGGCGAATCGGCTAGTCGGGCGCGGTTTCGTTCTCGTCGAGCGTTGGCTTGATACGGCGGACGAGGACCTTGTCGATACGACGGGCGTCCATGTCGACGACTTCGAACTCGAGCCCTTCATGGGAGGTTTTCTCTCCCGTGCGGGGCATGTGCCCGAAGATGGCAAAGACCAGGCCACCCAGCGTGTTGACGCTGCTGTAATCGGCGAACGCCTCGGGCGGGAGTTCAAGAATGTCGCGGAACTCGGGGATGGTGATGGTGGCGTCCACGAGCCAGGAGCCGTCTTCGCGTTGAACCGCGGCGGCCTCGGTGGGGATCCCGCCGGCGGAGACCTCCCCCACGATCGAACCGACGAGGTCGTTGAGAGTGAGGAGGCCTTCGGTGCCGCCAAACTCATCGACGACGACCGCGATGTGATTGCCTGTCTCGCGGAAGACCTCGAGGACCTTGAGGGCCTTGGTGGCGTCGGGGACGAAGAGGGGCGCGCGGGCGATCTCGGCGACCTTGACGTCCTCGCCCGCGAACATGCCGACCTTGACCAGGTCCTTGACGTGGACGACGCCGACGAGTTTGTCGAGGCTGCCCTCGCAGACCAGGAAATGGCTGTGTGGGCTGGCGGCAACGATCGTGCGCACCATCGAGATGGTGGTGGCGGCGTCGATCCAGTCGATCTCGGTCCGGGGGACCATCAGGGCCCGCACGCGCAGGTCGGCGAAGCGGAACACGCGCTCGACGATCTCCTGCTCCTGAGCGTGGAAGACGCCTTCCGCGGTGCCCTGGGCGATGAGTCCCTTGATCTCTTCTTCTGAAACTGATTCCTTTGGAGCGCGGATGCGCAAGGCGGCGAGGATCGCGTCGCACGAGGCGCTCAGGATCCAAACGATGGGCGTCGCGACTCGGGACAGGAAGTACATGGGCCCGGCGACGACGCCCGCGACGCGCTCGGGGTTGATGAGGCCCAGGCGTTTGGGAATCAGTTCGCCCAAGACGGTCGAGAGGTAGCCGATGGTCGCGACCATGCCGACAGTCGCGAGGATGCCCGCGAAAGGCTTGAGCGCCTCGAACTGGGCGAAGAAGTCCTTGAACTGGCTGGCGATCTGGGCCTCGCCCACGGCTCCCGAGACGATGCCGATGAGGGTGATGGCGATCTGAATCGTCGCGAGGCTGCGAGTTGGGTTGCCCGCGAGTTTGAGGGCGAGGGCGGCGCCGGGGCGGCCTTTCTCGGCGAGTTGTTCGAGGCGGACACGGCGCGACGACACAATCGCGATCTCGGACATGACGAACGCGGCATTCAGGACGAGCAGGAGGAGAATGAGCAGGAAGATCATGCGTGGACCCTGTGAACGCCGCCGAGGTCCGTGGCGTTGCCAAGAGCCTACACCGGATCGGACGAGCGTGTATCGGCGGTTCGGGAGGCGGTAGGAGAATCAGCGTCCATGCCATCTTCGGGCGAGGCGACCTCAGCCGGAATGAACTCGATGGTCATGGTGGTCCCCTGCTGCCAGACGGACTCGACGCTGATGGAGCCCCCGAGGCGTTTGATGGCGTGCTTGACGATCGCGAGGCCCAACCCCGTGCCGCGACGGTCGGTCGGGCCCGAGCGGGCGCCATCCACCTGATAGAAGCGTTCGAAGATGCGTTGCTGTAGCGAGATGGGGATGCCCACGCCCTGATCGGAGACGGAAATGCGGATGGGGGGCGTGGCGGAGGATGTGGATTCGGGCGTCACGCGGGTGGCACGGATTCGGATGGTGGTTCCCTCGAAGGCGTACTTCGTCGCGTTCTCGACGAGGTTCTTGAGGATCATCTCGAGCAGGCGCGGGTCGCTGATGAACTCGGTGGCGTTGGAGTCCAAGTCTGCTTCGATCTTGAGACGTCTCGTGCGGCAGACTTCCTCGAACATCTGCTCCACCTCCGCGACCATCTCGGACATCGAGACCAGTTCGCGTGCGGGCGGCACGTCGGCGGCCTCGACGCGGGAGAGATCGAGGAGGTCGCGGACGAGGTCCTCAAGACGGGCGGTGTTGCGAAGAACGACGTTGCTGAGACGTTCTGCGAGGCTTGCATCCTCGGGGCCAGCCTCGCGCAGCGTTTCCATCGCGAGGCGGATCGAGGCGAGGGGCGTGCGGAGTTCGTGCGACGCGTTGGCGACGAAGTCGGTCTTGAGTTGCACCGCGAGGGCAAGTTCGGTCACGTCGCGGAGCGTAATCACCACACCAAAGCGCGGCGGCGTGGGATCCGGGCGTGGCGTCGCGATGACCTCAAAGACGCGGAGAACGCCGCGGTGCTGGAGGCGGACGCGTGCCTGACCCGGCGTGCCGACGAGGGCACGCGCGTGAATCGAAAGCACCTCGCCATGCGTGAAGACATCCTCGATCGAGCGAGAGACGGTGCCGAGCGCGTCGAAGAGATCACGGGCGGCGATGTTGGAATATCGCACGACGCCTGTCGCATCGGTCGCGATCACCGGCTCGGGCACGGCATCGAGGACGGCGGCGATGCCGTCGCGTGCGGCGAGGGCGTGAGTAGCAGCGGCGGACGAGGAACGATCGCGGTCGTTGCGTTCGGCACGTTCTCTTGAACGAACAACCGAGACTCGAGCGAACAGCAGCCAGGCCTGGGCCGCCAGGACGGAAATGACCGCGGCAAAGGCCCATTGCGGCACGGGCCTGAGGCCGACGGCGACGACACTTATCAAACCCGCGACGCACCCCAGGGCAAGAGCCCACGAGATCGAACGCTGGATTGGATCACGCGTCATGGGCGATTGTAGAGGTGGAGGCACCACAATCCGCGCCGGGCTCAGACCGCGCCCATGCGGCGGGCCTGATCGGTCGAGCCAACGTCGCCATCTCCCGCGTCGTCGTTGAGGGCAGCGCGATAGCCGACGCCTCTGACGGTGCGGAGAATCGAAGCCCAATCGCCCATCTTCTTGCGGATGCTCGTGATGTGGACATCGATGGTTCGTTCGGTGACCATCACGCCCGGGCCCATCGCTTTGGACATGAGCGAGGCGCGAGAGAGGACGCGGCCGTTCGCCTGCACGAGGGCGGCGAGGAGGCGGAACTCGGTCAGCGTGAGTTTCATCACCTCGCCATCGCAGCGGATCTCGTGCGTATCGAGGTTGACCTCGAGCGGGCCAAGGGTTGGATGGCCGCCGGGAGCGGCGCTGGGCTCGGTGCGGCGCAGGACCGCGGCGATGCGCGCGAGGAGGACCTTCATGGAGAAGGGCTTTGTGACGTAATCATCGGCACCGATCGAGAGGCCAGTCAGTTGATCGACCTCGTCGGCCTTGGCGGTGACCATGATGATCGGAATGTGGCTGGTCTTCGGATCGGATCGCACACGGCTCGCAACCTCCGTGCCCGACAACTCTGGCATCATGAGGTCCAAGATGATGAGATCGGGTGCCTCGTTGGCGATGAGTGCGAGTGCGGCACGCCCGGTCGGTGCGACGCGAGGGGTGTAGCCCGCCCGCTTGAGGTTGAGGGCGATCAGATCGGCCAAGTCGCACTCGTCCTCGGCGATGAGGATGGACTTGCGGGTGGTCATTGCAGTGATCCCTTCCTGCCCATGTGCTGTCCGATCCACGCTTGCGGGACAGTGTATCTCGATGCGGGAAAACGTAGCCAAACGAGTGTTGTGGGAACGTTTGGATTGTACTAAATCGCGGCGTCGGGCACGTTTGAAGGCCTCCGGCTACACTGCCCCTCCCATGCAGACTCCCACCCAGATTGAGGTTCCAAAGACCATGCCAGTTGCCCAGTCTACCAATCGTTCCATGACCGCCGCAGCGGTTTTGGCGTTGCTTGCCGTTGCTCCCGTCGCCCTCGCCCAGAATGCCCAGATCGAGGAGGCCAGGGCGGCTGCAGCCGCGATGGCCCGCGATGCCGCCGCCCGAACGAGTTGGAGCGAGGATCGGGGCGTAGCGGGCTTCCGTGACGGGCACGCGTTTCTTTCAGATGCAACAGGCGATAACACGTTCTCCATCGGCGGGTATTCGCTCTTCCGTTATTACGCCTCTGCCCGCAGTGGCAATCCGCCCCTCACCAGCGACAACGAGTTCACGCAGGGGTTCCAGATCAGCAAGTTCCATATCCATGCGACGGGCAACATCGGCCAACCCGAAATGACCTACAACGTCGCGATGGACTTTGATTCGAGCGGCGCGGCGGTCCTCGAAGACGCATGGATGCGGTACCAGATTGCCGAGACGCCCTGGGGCATCCGGGCAGGGCAGTTCAAGCCGGCGATCATCCGCGAGGAAAACGTCGGTGAGTTCGACGCTCTGGCGGTCGAACGATCGCAGGTTGCGCTGTTCTTCAACCCCGATGTTTCACAAGGCGTGCAGGTCGAGCACACGACGCAGCAGTTTCAGGTGTCTGTCGCGTTGACGGACGGCTTCCGCTCACCGGTGCGGTCGAGCACGGTGAACCAGCCTTACGACTCGGTCAACGAGGCGGACTATGGCGTGAGCGTCCGCGGTCAGTGGATGTTCGCGGGGTCGGACTGGTCGCGCTTCGACCACTTCAGTTCGTTCCGCAGTCGGTCGACATACACGGGCGTGATAGGGGCTGCCGTCGCGCACCAGTCCTTCGGCGAAACCGGCGCGAGCGCGGCGATCGTGAGTGGATCGGACACCACGTACACCCTCGACGTCACCACCCAAGGCAGCGGCTGGAACACGATGGGTGCGTTCATCGCCAACATCAACGACACCGACGGCTTCATCGAGAACAAGACCTACGGGGTCGTCCTGCAGGGCGGCTACTTCGTCGCGGATCAGGTGGAACTCTTCGCGCGTGGTGAGTGGTTGCGACTCGATCCGCTCGTCGTGACGACGGCGGACCACAACCTGCGGTTCCTCACAATGGGTGCCAACTACTTCGTGATCCCCGACAGCCACGCGGTGAAGTTGTCGGCGGACATCGTGTATGCCCTCGACGCGACCGATGGCCTCATCACCATACCGGCGGGCGACACGACCAGCGGATTGTTGGGTGATGCGGACAAAGGCGAGTGTGATCTGCGCGTGCAGATCAGTGTGAGTTTCTGAGTCGCGTGCTGGCGAGCCTCACGGCTGCTTCTTCACTTCAACCTCTTCGATGACCGTCCGGCGAAGGACAACTTTCCCGTCCTTGGTCTCGCGCGTTTCGACTTCTTCTTCGCGCCGCACGACCTTCTTCGCCGGGTCGGTCTTCACGCCCTGCCAGACGTGCCCAAAGAACTCGCCCAGCGAGCGCATCAAGGGCTTGTCGTTGTCATTGGGCGTGGGCATGTTGGAGTTTATGCTCGCGCCCCGGTCAACAGCCGGCCTCGAAACGCGCGAGGTAGAACAGGAGGTCGTTGATGTCCACTCCGCCGTCGGGGGTGCCCTGCGCTGGATCGCCATCGCTGTCCAGATCCGCCCCAGGCGAACCGGATTCGAACGCGGCGAGGAAGTAGAGCAGGTCGTTGATGTCTACGGCGTTGTCCGAAGTGCCCGTGCCCGTGCCATCGTCGAGGTCCGCAGGACAGTTCGCGGCGCTGACTGAGAATGTGAAGACACCTGCACCACCGGCGAGGCCGTTGCCCGTGGGATAGGTCGAACCCTCGCCATCGAGGGCTAGGCCTGAAGCCACGGCCGTGATCGAGTCGGAGACGGTGAGCGTGTATGAGCCCGCGCCAAGCGATGCCGAAGGCGTGAGCGTGGCGGTGCGGTTGGATACGTTGTATGAGTAACCCGTCGGCAGGGTGCCTGACGGACCGGTGAGGACGAACGCGCCGGGTGATGCGTTGACGGCTTCGCTGAACGTGACAGTTAGGGAAGTGGGTGCCTGCGTGAAAGAGGCGCCCGCGACCGGCGTGGTGGCGATGATCTTCACCGGGCCGTTGGAGTAGGCGACGTTGGACTTGCTGGTGATCAGGACCCAGTCCTGCGGGTCGAGTTCGACGGCCGACGCAACTCCCGGGATTGGAAGAAGGAAGTGCTGCGTGCGCGAGGTGTTTTGCACGACCTGAGTCACCGTCCCGCCGCTCGTCGTGATGCGGATGTCGAGGGGCATCTCGAACTTCTGGTTCGCACCCCAAGTGGTGTCCTGCGTCTGATTGATGACGAGTTTGAGATAGTTCTGCCCGCCGAGGGAGACGCTCTGCCAACCGAACGTGTATGCCGGAGCGCCGATGCCATAGACCCACTGCTGGAAGAAGTTGGTGAGGTCTTTGCCAGACACGCTCGAGGCGACGTCCCTGAAATCGTTCGTCGTCGCGCCCTTGCCCTGGAACGCGGCTCGATACTGGTGCAGGATGTCGAAGAACGTCGCGTCACCGACGACATGGCGGAGTTGGTGCAACACCCAACCACCCTTGTCGTACGAGTAAACGCTGCTGAAAATGCGGTTCATGTTGGTCACGTCGTAGCAGTAGACACTGTCATCGACGGCCGAGGGACGCCGCGCGCTCATCGCGGCTTGGAGCGCGGGCTGTCCACTGCTGCCGGGCTTGCGTTCCTCCCAGATCGCCTCTGAATATGTGGCGAAGCCCTCGTTGAGCCAGATGTCGTTCCATGTCTTGCAGGTAACGTTGTCCCCCCACCACTGGTGACCGAGTTCGTGCGCGACAACCGATTCCCAGAAGCCGCCCATGCCCGTGTAGGTCTGGTGCTCCATGCCCCCGCCAAAAGGGAACTGGTACATGCCGTACTTCTCGCTCACGAACGGATACTCGCCGAAGGGCTCGCGGAAGGCCGCCATCATTTGCGTGCACTGCTCCCACGCGGCACGATTGGCAGGCGTATCGCTGCCGGGATAGATGCTGTATTGCACGGGCATCGATCCCGTGCCGCCTCCCTCGAGCGGATACGTGTACGTCTGCGACCACTGGTTGTACACGCTGGTGCTGAAGAACCAGAGGTAAGGCGCGGTCGGCAGGTTGGTGGTCCAACGATACTTGGTCTTGCCGCCTGCGACGGGCGTGGTGCTGGTGAGCAGGCCGTTGGACACGGTTTGGAAGGTGCTCGGCGCTGTGATCGCGATTGATCCGAATGCCTTATCGCCGTTATCGCCGGGTTGGAAGACATCGCCATCCTTCGTCGGCCACCACGTTGCGGCGAAGTACGCCTCGCTGAGCGTGGTCGCGATCGCGGGGCCACTGTTGGGCTGCGTCTGGAACTCGATGGATCCGAATCCGCGCGAGACGGCGGTGCCCGAATACGCAACGCGGACCGTGAACTCTTCGCCCACGTTGTACGCGCGGTCGAGCGTGACCGTCCTGCCATAGGAGTTCGCGCCGGGCGTGGTCGCTGTCGCGGGCGTCGTGCCGTTGAGCGTGACGCTTGAGACGGTGAACTGCGAGCGCAGGCGGAAGGTGAACTGGGTCAGTCCATTGACGAGCGATCGGACGCGCATGGTGTTGGAGCCTGTGATGAGCCCGACGCTCGCGCCCGAAGGCACCACCTCGATGTCGAGGTCGTTGCTAAGGAGGTCGGTGTCTGTGGTCGCCTCGCGAGTGATGGGTGACGATGTGCCATCGTGGATGGGCAGGCCAGCCTGTGCGCGGTGCCAGAGAGCGTGGGCCTTGCCACACCCGCAGAATCGCGGCGCGATGCGAGGGGCATCGTTCAACTCGCCGCGAATCGTCGACGACGCCATTTGCCCGTACGCGTGCCCGACTGATACCACGATGAACGCGGCGATCGACGCCGCCCCGATTGCTTTCTGACGCATCAAACCTCCCATACCCCGAACCAATCGAACCCAAATCGCATCCACGCCCGGATTCCGGACAGACTACTCCTTTTTGAGATCCAAAGCGATGCAAAGTTCGCCGACGGTGTGCTTTGGTTGCGGGGAACGTCCCAATATCCACGCCGTCCGCACAATCGGCACAGGTTCACGCGCGTTTCCCGCGCTACCCCTCCAACCCAACCCGCCCGAACGGTTCAGTCGGCCGGGGCTGGAGCGGGCGTGCCGCCCAGTCGATCCTATTTCGTGGAGGGAGAGCCATGAATACCACCCGGACCGTTGCCACGCTTTTCGCCGCGCTTGCCCTGCAGGCTGCGGCTCTTGCCCAAACTGCCGCCCCCGCCCCCAAGCCAGCCGCCCCTGCGGTCACGGAGGCAAACGCCTCGACCGCTGGACCCAGCAAGGCCTCGCCCGCTGGGACTCCGGGCCCGTCTGCCCAAGCCCCAGCCGCGACCCCTGGCCAGGCCCAGGGCACGCCTGGTGCGGCGGCGTCGGGCGTTCAGGGCGGCGTCCAAGGCGAGGCACCCAAGGGTGCTCGGCCGCCATCCGGCAAGCCGCCGGTTGTGGTCGGGCCGGACGGAAGGACCCATGCGGCCAGCGTTCCCCAGGCGAGCACGAAGGTTGCGATGCCCGGCTCGCGGTCGGCGGTGAACTTTGCCAAGCCCGCCACGCGCTCCATCCGCGTCGGTGTGGCGAACTCGGGCGCACCAAACGCCGACGCGAGCACGAACTCAACGACGGCGGTCGCATCGATTCCGCTGACGTCGCGGATTGCCATCGCGAGCGGGATGCCTTCGACCGACAGCCAAGCGGTCCACACGTGGACACGCAACGGCACCACGCTTTCTGCCGATGCGTCTACGCCCAGCGGGGCAGGCACGGCGGCGGGCAGCGTGGGCAATGCGATCAGCGCGGGGCTGCTCGCGAGTTCGAGCGTGACCAACTCGAACGCGTCGGCCAAGGGCACGATTCCCGCGGGAATCGTCAACGACATGCTCGTCCGCATCGGCGGCATGGCGAGCCAGATGTCGAACAAGACGAGCACCGCGTCCGCGGCGGAGTGATCCGGGCGACCTGCTGTTCGCTCCTTGGACGAGGAGGCGAGGCCGCTCCTCGAATGCATGGAGTTGGGTAGACTGTCGGACCCTTCGGAGGTCCGCCATGTCCAACCCGTCCGCTTCGAACTCGTCTATTGACTCCACACTTCAAGAGAACCGCGTGTTTGCGCCGCCCTCGGCGGCGGCTCTCGGAATTCCGGGTTGGCTGATCGCCACCAAGAAGGACTATCTCGACCTGCACCGGCGGTCGATCGACGATCCCGAGGGGTTCTGGAGCGAGGAGGCGGCTCGCCTCGACTGGTTCCAGCCGTTTGACCGCGTGCTGGAGTGGAACGCGCCGGACGCGAAGTGGTTCGTCAACGGCAAACTGAACGCGTGCTACCAGTGCCTCGATCGGCACGTTATCAACGGCGACGGCGAGTGCGTCGCACTCGTGTGGGAAGGTGAGCCCGTCGCCCCGCGCACGAGCCACCCGTCCCCGGGCAGCCATTACGCGAGCGAGCCCGAAATCCGCGAGTTGTCCTATCGCGAGTTGCTGGTGATGACCTCGAAGTTCGCCAACTGCCTCAAGAAACTGGGCGTCAAGAAGGGGGACGTCGTCACGATCTACATGCCCATGGTGCCCGAGATGGTCGCAGCGATCCTGGCGTGCGCGCGCATCGGCGCGGTCCACAGCGTGATCTTCGGCGGGTTTGCGCCCACCGCGATCATGGACCGCGCGATCGACGCGAACAGCAAGGTCATCATCACCGCCGACGGCGGGTTCCGGCGTGGCGAAGTGGTCCACCTGCAGAAGAACGTCGAAGAAGCCGTCCAACTCCTCGCGGATCAGAAGCACATCATCAACCACGTCGTGGTGCTGCAGCGAACTGGGCATGACGCGCCGAGCCATCGGTTCAAGACCGGCGCCAAGCGCGTGGGCGAGACCAGTTTCCACTGGTGGCACGACATGATGGCAACCGCGTCGTCCGCGTGCCCCTGCGAGGTGATGGACAGCGAGGACATGCTCTTCCTGCTCTACACCTCGGGCTCCACGGGCAAGCCCAAGGGGATCATGCACACGACCGCGGGCTACCTCGCGTGGGTGCAGATGACGATGCGCCTGACATTCAACGCGACGCCCGACGCGGGGCAGCTCTTCTGGTGCTCGGCGGACATCGGCTGGGTCACGGGACACAGTTACGTCCTGTATGGGCCCATGATGAATCGAGTGCCGACGCTCCTCTATGAAGGCGCGCCGAACTATCCGACGATGCCCGGCGGGCGAGGCGATAGGTTCTGGGAGATCATCGAACGCCACCGCGTCACGCAGTTCTACACCGCCCCCACCGCGATCCGCACGTTCATGAAGTGGGGCGACGACCTGCCCGCGAAGCACGACCTCTCGAGCCTCAAGATTCTCGGCTCCGTCGGAGAGCCCATCAATCCCGAGGCGTGGATGTGGTACCACGCGCACATTGGCAAGGGGCGCTGCCCGATCGTCGACACGTATTGGCAGACCGAGACGGGAGGGCATGTGGTCACGCCGTTGCCCGGCGCGATTCCCACCAAGCCCGGCTCGTGCACGCTCCCCATGCTCGGCATCGACGCCGCGGTCGTGAATGAGCAGGGCGAAGAACTCCCACCCAACGCGGGCGGCCTGTTCGTCATTCGCAAGCCCTGGCCCGGCATGCTCCGCGGCGTGTATGGCAATCGCGAGCGATTCATCAGCAACTACTGGGGACGCGTCAAGAGCCCCACCACGGGCGAGCCCTACTACTTCTCCGCGGACGGCGCGAGGCGTGACAAGGACGGCTACTTCTGGATCCAGGGACGTATCGACGACGTCATCAAGGTCAGCGGGCATCTGCTGGGAACGATGGAAGTCGAGAGCGCACTCGTCAGCCACCCGGCGGTCGCGGAAGCCGCGGTCGTGGGCGTGCCGCACGAGATCAAGGGGAGCGCGATCTGCTCGTTCGTAACGCTGAAGCCCGCGTGGCTCAAGGCCAACAACCGCACCGCGGATGATTCGTTGCGAGCCGAACTTCGCGACCACGTCGCGCGCGAGGTCGGTGCGCTGGCTCGCCCCGATCAGGTGCGGTTCGCCGAAGGGTTGCCCAAGACGCGCTCGGGCAAGATCATGCGAAGGTTGCTGCGCGACGTGGCGGCGGGTGTCGAGAAGATCACACAGGACACGACAACGCTCGAAGATTTCAGCGTGGTGGCGAAGTTGAGGGGCGATGAAGAATGAGCGTGCCCCGTATTGCGTTTGCCACTGCGATGTGCGCGTCGCTCTTGACGGTCGCCGGGTGCGTCGCGCCCGCGATGGTCGCGACTGCGGGGCTTTCGGTCGCACAAACAGGAGCCGCGACATGGCTCGAAGGTGACCTCGTCGGCACGTACAACGAAGAGTACCCGGACATGGTCTGGGCGTGCGACGCCGCGGCGAAGCAACTGGCGCTCACCACTCGCGTGCGGCGTGTTGATGAGAAACTGTCGTTCATGTACTTCGAGGATGACAACGGCGTGGACATCGATATCACGCTCAAGCGGCGCACGCCCCGCCTGTGCCAGATCACGATTCGCGTCGGCATGTGGGGGAATAAGCCACTTTCGTCGCTGTTCCTGGGCATGGTCGAGCAACAACTGAGCGCGAGGCACGCCGACGCGCAGCGAGCCGAAGGCAAGGGCGATGCTGGCTCACCGTTGCCTTGATGACGGCGCGTCCTGCACGCCCAGCAACTTCTTCATCGGGCTCGAGAGCGGGAGATTCTTCGCCTCGAACGGCGCATGCCAGGTCGCGACGGAACACTTGGGCGCGATTGACGTGACCTTGGCCTCAAAGACGCGGAATCGCACGGTGCACGCGGTCGTCTCGAAATCGAACGGCTCACGCATCGTGCCAGTCAGCACCGCGCCGACGCTCAGCCGATCGATGATCCGCTGGGCCATCTCTTTGAGATTCGCCTTGGTCTCGGACCATGGGCCATCCTGCTCGATGGTGGGAACCTGCCAGAGGCCCTGCCACAGCGTGCCGACGGTGCGACGTTCCATGAGGAACTGGAGGTTGACATCGCGCACGATGACGCAGACGTGCCATTGCTCGCGTTTGCGAGCGGCTCCCTTGGCGCCCGGGATCTGGTTCTGCGTCCCCGCCGCGTGGGCCTTGCACCACGCTCGAACGGGGCACTCGTCGCAGTTGGGGCTCGAGGGCGTGCAGACGGTGGCGCCCAGTTCCATGAGCCCTTCGTTGAGGTGCCCGGGCGGCGCGAGGGCGACCATTCGTTTGGATTCTTCCCAGGCCCAATCCACTCCTCGTGCGTCGTCTGCGGGGCGATCGACACCATGGATACGAAAGAGAACACGCACCACGTTTCCATCGACGATGGGTTCTTCCTTGCCAAACACGATCGAGGCGATCGCGCCAGCGGTGTATCGCCCCACGCCAGGCAAGTCCATCAGTTGCTCGACATCGCTGGGAACGCTCCCTTTGTGAACATCCACGATGCGCTTTGCCGCGGCGTGCAGCGACCTGGCACGGCGGTAGTACCCCAACCCCGTCCATGCCGCCAGCACATCGTGCTCGTCTGCCTGCGCGAGTGCGTGCACCGTGGGGAACTTCTCGAGGAACGGCTCGAAGTGCTCGAGCACGCGCGAGACCTGCGTCTGCTGGAGCATGATCTCGCTGACCAAGGACCGGTAAGGATCGCGGGCGGTGGCCTTGGGCTCGACATGACGCCAGGGCAAATCACGAGCGGCGCTCTTGAACCACGTCGCGATTGCCTTGGCGACCTTTGCATCGGTTGGGGAGCCGATATTCGCGACTTCAGCCACTGCTTCGGCGGCGGCTTCTTTTCGCGATGATTTCGGCTGGCGCTTGGTCATGACGCGGACGCCTCGGCGAGGGCCTTGACCACTTCACCCTTGACCTTGTCCCAGCCTGCTTCGGGAGCCTTGCTAATCGTGATCCAATCGGGGTGGATGAGGACCCCCACCACTCCTTGCACGGCAAACAACCGCTTGCCAAGGGCATCGGGGGCGGCTTCGTTCGCCGAGCGAAATGACCTCGCGGGTGACCCGAAGGGACCGGTCGGCGGATCGACGAGCAGTTTCTTTGCGTTTGGATTCGGGGTGTCGCGGAACTCAAGGACTTTGTGTGGCATCAGACTCCCTCCAGAACGCTGCACTCGCACATTGTTCGCCACTTCGCCCCATCGCGAAGCGAGAAAGTTCGATCGAATCCGGACCTTTCCGCAACAACTCCCGCGATCGATCGCTAAACTTTCTTACGGCGGGGGGTGGAACCGTTCGATGCAAGGACTATCGGGGCACGTCGGATCGGGTCGTTCGATCCCGGCGTTTCCAGGCCGACCCCGCGGCGCGTGGCTGAACCGGGTGGTGGTGCGTGGTTTCCTTTGAACGCATCAACTCATTCCTCATGCGAATCCAGTCGTACGACTGGATCTATGTCGCCATTGAGTACGCCCTGATCTGGATCATCGTCTATTCGGTGGTCCGCTTCTTGAGGGGCACGAGGGCGGCCGGAGCGGCCAAGGGCCTGCTCCTCCTGACGATCGTCATTGCGATCCTCTCACGCGTGATCGGCGGGCCCGACATCTTCCAGCGGCTTGCGGTTCTATACGACCGTCTGCTGGCCCTGGTCGCGATCGCCTTGGTCGTGATCTTCCAGCCAGAACTGCGCCGGGCGCTGGTGCGTTTGGGAGAGGCACCCTTCATGAAGGCCTCGCCCAAAGACGTGGCTTACATCACCGATCAGGTGGCCGAGGCGTGTAAGTACTTGTCCCGCAACAAGTTCGGCGCGATCATGCTGATCGAACGCACCGTCGGCCTCAAGGGTTTGACCGAGGGTGGCACGATCCTGAACGCCGATCTGACAAGCCGCCTTCTCCAGACGATTTTCTTTCCCGGTTCGGCTTTGCATGATCTTGCTGTGGTCATCAAGGGCAAGGCGATACACGCCGCAGGTGTGCAGTTGCCTCTTGCCCAGCCGGAGGAAATGCCCGACGAGGACCTGGGCTCCCGGCACCGGGCGGCGGTCGGCGTGACCAAGGAATGCGATGGAATCGTCGTGGTCGTCAGCGAAGAGACCGGGTTCATCCGCGTTGCCGAACGCGGGCGGCTGTCGATCCCGATGAGCGTGGACGACCTGCGGGTGCTGCTTCGGTCGCGGCTTGGCAAGAAGGTTCGGATAGCGACGCCAACCGCTCGCCAAGACGTCGGCGCGTCCCCTAGCTCAGACACCGCTGGCACGCCCAGCGAAAGCAGCCTCAACGGCCAGACCGCGATGGGCATGGACCACCGATCGATGGACTCCCTCGCGGGCGAGGGCTTTTCAGACGGCAACGGCTCCTCTGCGGCGGATGCCTCTGGGGCGGCCACGGTCGATCGTTCGTCCAAGGTAGGTTGATTGAGTTTCGCTGAGTTCGCGGTTCAAAGTTGAAGTAACGAGGTCAAAGACAGAGCACCCCAAACCCATGAGATTCCTGCGAGAAATCCTGACGATTCTGATGGTGACGCTGGTTGCCGCGTTGATCTGGGCCTTCGCCGAGGCCGAGTCGCTGCGCAAGGGCGAGGTCGCGGTCGAGTTGTACTTTGAGCCCGACGCGACGGCGGATCGTCAACTGAAACTTCGCTCCCCCGCCGAGGCGATTGGTGACACGGACATGGTGAGGCTGACCGTTCGCCTCGAGGGTACGGCTCTTTCGGTGGATCAAGCGGAGCGCGTGTTGCGCAAGCCCCTCCACTTCCGCCCGTTCGACAAGTCGATCCCGGTCACGCCGGGTGAACACTCATTGGACCTGCGCAAGATCCTGTCGGACCATCCCGACATTCGTGAAGTCGCGGCGACGATCGCGGCGGTCGAGCCGGCGACAGTGCCCGGGCGCGTCGAAGAACTCGGGACGCGCGAGGTGGATGTCCGCGTCGAACTCGCCACGGGGCAGGCCGAAATGCCGCCGATACCCAAACCCGCGAAGGTGACAATCAGAGCCCCCAAGGATGTGATCGGGTCCCTCCCGACGGACACCGTCGCGATCGCCATGCTCGAAGCCCCGCAACTGGAACGACTGCTCCCCGGCAAGTCGGAAATGCTGGCAGGTGTTCGACTGTCACTGCCCGAGGCTCTGCAGAACCTCAAGGGCATCCGGCTCAATCCGCCCAACATTGACGTGGAACTGGTGCTCGCGCAGCGGACGCCAACGTCCAGGCCGCTCAACGTTCCGGTGCACGTGGTTCTGGCGACCGTTGAGCAGAAGCGATGGGACATCACCTTTGACCAGCGGTTCCAGTTCGTGCCAGACGTCACGGTCACGGGCCCGCCCGAAGTGATCCGTCAGATCGAGGACCGCAAGGTGCAGGTCATCGCGCTCCTCAACCTCTCGTTCAATGAGTTGGAGGGGGCGGCGGTGCAGACCAAGGAAGTGGTCTTTATGACGATGCCACAAGTCCAGGCCCCGCTGAGGTTTAGCGCTCCAAGCAAGGCGGTTACGTTCACGATCGCCCGGCGCGATCCAGCCAAACGGTAAAATTACCTTTTTGCGGCGCCGTTCGCCGACCAGCAAGCCATGTTGGCGTGACTCAATTGCCCCTGCCAGTTGGCGTGCAATCGCGTGACTAATTGCGATCACCCCGCTACCCTCTCACCCCACCCGATGTGGGCGAACCCGTTTATTTTCCGAACGGGTTTTTGATGGGTTCCCGAACGGCTTTTGCATTGGGCGGCAGACATCGCCGCGCTGACAGGCACAGGAGTCTCCCTTGAAGATCAAGACCGACGAAATCGCGAGCGTCATCAAGCAGGAAATCGCCCAGTTTGAGGCGCAACTCGAAGTGTCCGAAGTTGGACGCGTCGTCGAGATCGGCGACGGTATCGCCCGCATCTACGGCCTTGGCAACGCGATGGCCGGCGAACTCCTCGAGTTCCAGTCCAGCAAGGGCGCGGTCATGGGCCAGGTCTTCAACCTCGAAGAAGACACGGTCGGCGCGGTCATTTACGGCGATTACAAGGCCATCAAAGAAGGCGACATGGTCAAGTCGACCGGGCGCCTCCTCGAAGTGCCGGTTGGTGAGTCACTCCTTGGTCGCGTGGTCGATCCGCTCGGTCGCCCGATTGACGACGCAGGTCCTCTGAACGCCACCGAGTTCCGCAAGGTTGACATCATCGCCCCGGGCATCGCCGAGCGTCAGCCCGTGACCCAGCCCCTCCAGACGGGCATCAAGGCCATCGACGCCATGATCCCGATCGGCAAAGGACAGCGCGAACTGATCATCGGTGACCGCAAGACGGGCAAGACGGCTGTCGCGCTCGACGCGATCATCAACCAGAAGCAGTACTGGGGGACGCCCGACGCCGTCGTGTGCATCTACGTCGCCGTGGGCCAGAAGGAATCGACGGTCGCGGGCGTTGTTGAGACGCTCAAGAAGCACGGCGCGATGGACTACACGATCGTTGTGTCGGCTCCCGCGTCCAGCCCTGCACCCCTGCAGTACATCGCACCGTACACGGGCTGCACGATGGGCGAGTACTTCATGTGGCAGGGCAAGAACGCGACAGGCGCGTCGGTCAACAAGCCCAAGCACGCCTTGTGCATCTACGACGACTTGTCCAAGCAGGCCGTCGCGTATCGCCAGTTGTCACTGCTCCTGCGTCGCCCGCCGGGCCGCGAGGCGTACCCCGGCGACGTGTTCTATCTCCACTCCCGTCTCCTCGAACGCGCGACCAAGTTGTCCGACGAGAACGGCGGCGGCTCACTCACCGCCCTCCCCGTCATCGAGACGCAGGAAGGCGACGTGTCGGCCTACATCCCGACGAACGTCATTTCGATCACCGACGGCCAGATCTATCTTGAGCCCGAACTGTTCTTCTCGGGCGTCCGTCCCGCGATCAACGTCGGTATCTCGGTCAGCCGCGTGGGTGGTAACGCGCAGGTGAAGGGCATGAAGAAGATCGCAGGCTCTCTGCGTCTTGACCTCGCGGCTGCCCGCGAACTCGAAGCGTTCGCGCAGTTGGGCACCGAACTGGACAAGGCGACGCAGCGCCAGTTGGACCGCGGCCGCCGCTTTGTGGAACTACTCAAGCAGGGTCAGTACATCCCCTTCAACGTCGTCGACCAGATCATCTCGATCTACGCCGGCACGAAGGGCATGCTCGACGACGTCGCCGTGAAGGACGTCCGCCAGTTCGAGAATGAGATGCTGAACTACATGAAGGGCAGCGGCAAGCCGATCTGGGACGAGATCAACAGCAAGAAGAGCCTCGACGGCGACACCGAGAAGAAACTCGAAGGCGCGATCAAGGCGTTCAAGAGCACGTTCAAGCCCAAGGCCTGACAAGAGACGAAGTTCTCAAGAGACGTACAGACGAAGTGGAAAATGGAGTCCAAAGGCCTCGGCACAATGCCGGGGCCTTTTTCTTTGGACTACAAGCCGCTCATGGGCAGAGATTCACTGGTGATTTGGGAGCGATCTGCTATGCTCGATGCCGCGCGGGCCGATAGAAACTGTGGGCCTTGGTTCGCGTTCTGAAGGGGATTGAGCATGTCGAATCGTGTGTGTGCGGCATTGACGGTCTTGGCTTGCGGAACCATGCTGGTCGCGTGCGCGGGCAACATCGAGAGTCCTGGCGCGGCGGCTCCCGAGTCGGCGCCGGTCGCACCACGGAAAGCGATCGCTCGGACGACCCCGATCGCAGATCTGTCGAAGCCCGGGACGGTTGTGTGGGGTTCGGCGGCCGTCGAACTTGTTGATACCAAGGCATTGCCGAACATCGTGGATGAGCCATTTGTGGGTGCGGATGCGCGACTGATTCGCTCGATCCTGCCCAAGCACGACAAGTTGCCGCCGCCACCCAAGGGTGAGCCCAATGACCTGGTGGCCGGCACGACGATGGACGAGGCTCGGACGATTCCTGAGCGGCTGTATCCGTCGATTAGTTCGACGGGGTGGAATCCGCCCGACCCGACGCTGGCCGTGGGACCCAACCACGTGCTGGTCGCGGTGAATCAGGACGTGGCGTGGTATGACAAAGCGACGGGTGCACAGCAGTTTCGAACGAACCTCGGAAGTCCGGGGAGCCCGGGGTTCTTTGAGCCATTGGGCGCGCAGAACTTCTGCTTTGATCCAAAGGTGGTGTACGACCATCACGCGGGGCGGTTTGTGGTGATGGTGCTGGAGACGTATGGCGAGACGGAGGCGTGGATCGACATCGCGATCTCGGACGACAGCGATCCGAACGGCACGTGGTACAAGTATCGCACTGACGCGGTCGTGAACATCGGCACGAACAACGTGTGGTGGGACTTCCCGGGTCTGGGGTATGACCAGAACGCGTACTACGTGACGGGGAATTTGTTCTCGCTCACGACTGGCGGTTCATTCGGCGGCGCGGGCTTCCGCGTGTTCACCAAGGCGCCGCTGCTCACAGGCGGTGCGGCGGTGTTTGCGACGCTGCGGGATGGGAGCACGTCGACGGTCATGCCCGCATTGCACTTTGGCACAAACTCGGCGGCATTCTTCGCGCGGGTGCAGAGTTCGACGTCTATCCGCGTGTTCGCGATCACGAATCCGACGACGGCACCGGCGCTGGTGGGGACGAACGTGACCGTGCCTTCGTACAGCGGCGCGATCGATGCGCCGACACTGAACGGTTCGGGCCTGTCGAACGCCGGACTGACCATGCCCTATTGGCGCAACGGGAAACTGGTCTTGACGCATAATGCCTCGATCAGCGGCCGAAACGTGGCACGCTGGCATGAGTTCAACACCAACACATGGCCCACGAGCGGGAGCGTGACGCGGACGCAGTCGGGGGACATTGATCCGGGACTGGATTACCACACCTTGTTCCCGGCGATCGGGATGAATGCGGCGGGCGATATTGGCGTCGTTGTGGGCCGAACGAGTGCCACAGAGCGGGTCGGTGTCGCGATCGCGGGGCGGCGGGCGGCGGATCCGACGGGACGCATGGGCGTGCCGGTGCTGGTGAAGGCGGGCGAACGTGACGGCGGCGGGCGTTGGGGCGACTATCAGGCCGTCGCGATCGATCCGGTGGATGACACGACGTTCTGGACGATCGGCGAGTACAACCGGTCTGCGGGTGGCTGGCAGAACTGGGTGTCGTCGTTCCGCGTGAGTGATCAAAGCGTGTGCCACCCCGTGGCGGATGATGCAGGTCCTGTGCAGAACCAGTCGCCCAAGACGGTGGATGTGCTCGCGAACGACTGGCACAGCACCAACGCGGCGATGACGATCCAATCATTCGCGGCGACCAGTGCGCTGGGCGGGTCGGTCACGCGGAGCGTGGGGACTGGGCCCGGCGGGCGAGACCAGTTGGTGTATGTTGCTCCCTCGCTGCTGCCTACGAACGCGACGGACTCGTTCGCGTACACCGTAGCGGACACGGGCGGGAACTCGGCTTCGTCGAGCGTGGTGGTGAAGTTGTACAACCCGGCGAACTTCCGCAACCCCGAGACGCCCATCGCGACCAGGGCGGGCGTGGATGTGGATTACTTTGCCTTGGCTTCGAGCCCGACGACGATGCCGAACTATGCGACGCTGACGCCGGCTTCGAGCGCGATCGTGCCGAACATCAATTATGCTTCGTCGAGCGGGGCGTTTGCGACCTCAGGGCTGTTTGACAATGTCGGTGCAGTGTTCGAGGGATACGTGTCGATCACGGCGAGTGACCTGTACACCTTCTACACCAACAGCGACGATGGTTCAAAGGTGTATCTTGGCAACACGCTCATCATCGACAACGACGGACAGCATGGGATGGTTGAGCGTGCGAGTTCACTGATCGGGCTCAAGCCCGGGACGCATCGCCTGCGGATTGAGTTCTTTGACTCGGGCGGAGCACAGGGGCTGATCGTGAGTTTCCAGGGACTCAACCTCGCGAAGCAGGTGATTCCGGCGTCGCGATGGGTGACCGATCGCTGCCCGGCGGACCTCTCGAACGGCAGTGGAACACTCTCGCCCGATGGCGCGGTGGACATCAACGACCTGCTGTTCTTCTTGACGCAGTTCGAGGGTGGCACAACGGCAGCGGACTTGGATAACGGAACCTCTTCGGGCACGCCGGATGGAGCCGTGGATATCAATGATCTGTTGTTCTTCCTGACGCGATTTGAGAACGGGTGCTGAGAAAGCGACGCGCCATGCACCTGAACGGGGTTGGTGCGTCGGTGTGTTCGATGCGATGTGGGGAAGGGAGTTCTTCATTGGGGATTGGCCATGATTCCCCTTGAACCTTGTTTGGAACGCTTGTAGTCTGTGGGCGAGTCCGACGTTGGAGGAGCCCGCCTTGGATCGAGCCACGCGAGGAAGTGCATGGACGTTGGCCAGAGCGGCGGGTGGCGTGCTGTGCGCCGCAGCGTGGCTGAGCGGATGTTCGCCGAAGTCGGTGGATGGCGGCACTGGAGGCGCTGAGCAGGCGGCTGTTGGACCATTGGATCCGCAGGCGGAGGATCTTGAGCGGCGACTCAAAGGCGATGTCTTACCACTGCTTGAGACGTATTGCATCAACTGCCACGACGGGCGGGAAGGCACGAGTTCGAAGGGGGGCGTGCGTTTTGGGGAGATGCGCTCGCTTCGCACGGCACTCCTGATCGCCGATGATCTTTCGATGGCGCGGGAGTTGATTCGGTCCAAGCAGATGCCGCCCAAGGGTTTGTCGGAGCCGACCGAGCATGAGCGGCTGATCCTGGACCAGTGGCTGCAAGCGGCGACGGAATATGTGCCCCCCGATGCGGCAGTTGATCCGGGGTGGTTCACGATCCATCGCCTCAATCGCACGGAGTATCGCGCGACGTTGCGTGATCTGTTGGGGATTGACCCGTCGAAGTTTGATGTATCGGAGCGCCTGCCCAAGGACGACACGGGGTATGGGTTTGACAACATCGCGGATGTACTGACGGTGTCGCCCCTGGCGATGGAGCAGTATCTCGACTCGGCGGAGCGGGCGATTGAGCACGCGCTGGGGCCGATCGTCGTCATCGGAGATACGCCGCGGGATGTGAGACCGCTGCGTGCGTCGAGTGGAGGGAATGCGCTGCCCAGTGGCGGAGTGCATCTGTACTCGAACGGCGCTGCACAGGGACGGATCGAGTTCCCCGCTTCGGGCGAGTACATCGTGCGATTCTCAGCGTGGGAGAATCAGGGCGGGGATGGTCACGCGCACCTGAGTTTGCGCATCGATGGCAAGGAAGTGCACGCGGTGGACGTGACGGGAACTTCTGGCGAGCCACAGGAGTTTGAGGTGCGCACGCGGGTCAAGGAAGGCAAGCGACTCGTCGCATCGGTGTTCACAAATGACTACTACGAGAAGGACAAAGCCGACCGCAATCTCGCGGTTGAGTGGATTAGTGTGGCCGGGCCTTTGGACGAATCGACAACACAACGGCGTGCGGGGTGGCGTGCGATGTTTGGATCGCACGCGACTCAGACCGACGCGGATGCGGAGCAGATCCTTGGCTCGTTCGCGACAAGGGCGTTTCGCCGTCCGATGACGGATGAAGAACGAGCATCGTTGGTTGGCTTGTACCACGCGGAGCGAGAGCGTGGCGCGTCGTTTGAGGAAGCGGTACGGACGGGACTGTCGGCGGTGCTTGTGTCGCCCAGTTTCCTGTTTCGTTCGGTGGCGAATCCGGACGCGGATGATCCGACGGTGTCGTACCAGTTGGATGGGTATGAACTCGCGAGCCGATTGTCATACTTCCTGTGGAGCAGCATGCCCGATGAGGCACTCTTGGAAGCGGCCCGCACGGGCGATTTGCAGGAAGAGGGCGTTCTCCGCGAGCAGATCGCGCGGATGATCGCAGATCCCAAGGCCGACGCGTTCATCGCGAACTTCGCGGGGCAATGGCTGCATTTGCGCACGCTCGAAACGCTCGCGATCGATCGCGAGAAGTTCAAGGACTACACAGACGACCTTCGCAAGGACATGGTGAAGGAGGCGACGCTCTACTTTGGTGGCGTTGTGCGTGGACACATTGAAGGCGGACAGATCATCGCCTTGCTCAACGGCGGCAGCACCATTCTCAACGAGCGTCTCGCTAGGTTCTACGGCATTGAAGGTGTCACGGGGAGCGAGTTTCGCGAGGTGGTTTTGCCAGCGGAGTCTGCGCGGGCGGGCGTGCTCACGATGGCTGGCGTGCTCACCGTCACGAGCAATCCGACGCGGACGAGCCCGGTGAAGCGTGGGCTCTTCGTCTTGGATCAGGTTCTTGGCA
>Ga0209175_10000432_pt1 | contig 25295 bp, 31 predicted proteins | sample JI91814C2DNA_FD_187506 | JGI IMG/M metagenome (GOLD analysis project Ga0209175, IMG submission 187506) | Wastewater effluent complex algal communities from Wisconsin, to seasonally profile nutrient transformation and Carbon sequestration -... | ecosystem: Engineered > WWTP > Effluent > Algae...
GACGATCCGGGGCTCTCGGCGGTCGACCAGAATGACGAGGCATGGCGGATCCGGCTCGGGGCAAAGGCCCGCCCGGTCAGCACCTACAGCGACCTGATGGAGTTGCCCGACCTGAAGCATCGGGAGCAGTTCGTCCGCGAGGTGATCGGTGCCAGCAGGATCGCCCTTACCGTACTGATCTTGCTAGGACTTTCCGGCGCCGTGCGGGTCGAGGAGACTCAGCCTCGCGGCCGGCGCCTCGTCGGCGGGCGCCCGACGCCGTACCTCGCGAAGTCCCGCATCGTCATCGATCTGGCGCCGGTCCATGCGGCGGCGGTCAGCGCCTCGGCGGAGGGCCACGAGGCGCACGCCCGGCGCCGGCATGTGGTACGCGGCCATTGGTGCTACGCCCGCAAGGGCGACGGCGACCCGGCGTGCGCCCACACCTGGGTGCCTGAGCCGGCCGCGGACGCGCGCTGGGCCACCAACGTCGACCGCCAGCACTGCGCCTGCGGCGCCCGGCGTTGGTGGCGGCGCGAGCACGAGCGCGGCGACGCCGCCGAGGGCTACGTGCACCACGATAACGTGCTCGTCACTTCGCATTAGCCTTGTCATTGGACTTGACAGCCGCCTGCGGGCTGGCGCACCCTCTCACTCATTCGGAAGGAGCCCAGATGTCCGAACCTGATATCGACTACGAGGCGGACGCCTCGCCTGCCGGCGTGAACCAGCTTGCGCCGGAGGAGCTCAAGCGCCGGCTGCGCGCCGACGCCGCCCGGGTGGCGGTCCTGAACGCCCGGCTCGACGAGCTTGCCGAGGCGACCATCGAGGTCACCACCGAGCGCAACCGCATCCTGCGCGAGAAGCTCACCGACCTGATGGCGCAGTACGGATCGTCGGCCTGGAAGGACGAGGACACCGGCCTCGTGGTCGAGGTGAAGCCGCGGATCGGCGGCAAGCTCTCCTCGGCGGAAGACCCGGACGCGGCGGTCAAGTACCTCGTCGCCGAGGGCATGTCCGGGTCGATCAAGGTGACGCTCACCATCTCCTACGCCCACGAGGAATTCGACGAGGCGGAGGCCGCGGCCGAGCTTCTCTCGAAGGTGCTCGGCCGTCAGGTGGTGATGAAGAGCGATATCAACCATTCGACCCTTGCCTCCTGGGCGCTCAACCGCGTGAAGGACGCGGTGGCGACCAATCTGAAGATCCTCGGCCTCACCACGTGGCGTGAAGCCTCCATCAAGGAGAAGTGACTGTTATGGTTAAGGAAATCGGCGAATACGATCCAGAAACCGGCGAAATCCACGAGGCGGATGCCGGTGGCGGCGAGGGAGACGATCCCGAGGTAGAGGCGCTGCAGCGCCAGCTGGCGGCGATCCGCGAGAAGAAGGCCGCGGCGCGGCGCGCGGCCGAGGCGGGAGCCGCGGAGGCCGACAAGGCGGACGCTGGCGAGCCCGAGACCGCCGCGGAGGCTCCGGCCGAGGTGGTCGCGGAGGCTCCGGCCGAGAATGCCGGCTACGTGACCGGCGTCGATCGCGATGCCGAGCGCGGCGAGGGGGACGACGACGGCGGGCGCTTCGACCAGGGCGATCCCGGGCCGCAGCCCGAGGAGGCATCGCGGGCTCCTGCGCCGACCCAGACGCGTACCGCTGCCGCCCGGCCGCCGGCGCAGCGCACCACCGCGACGCGGCAGGCGGCGGCGTCGGCGGAGCCGGCAAAGCCTCTGTCCGAGCAGGCTTCGGCCCGCGGCACCCGCGGCCGGGCGGTCGCAACCCAGACCCGTTCCACCGCGCTTGCGACCGATGCCGATCTCGTCGGGCTCTTCGAGGAGGACGCCGGCCGTGGCGTCGACTTCCAGCGCCGCGATATCGTCATCCCGAGGTCGATCCTGCTGCAGGACAACTCGCCGCAGGTAAAGGAGGGGACGCAAGGCTACGTGCAGGGCGCGAAGGCCGGCATGATCCTGAACAGCGTCACCGGCTACCTGACGGCCGAGTTCGCGTTCATCCCGGTCAGCTATGCCCGGCGCTTCGTCGGCTGGCGTCCGCGCGACGCCAAGGGCGCCGGCGGCGGCCTCTTCCGGCCGGACGTGCCGGAGGAAGAGTACCAGATGATGGAAGAGGTGAAGATCGGCAAGCGGATCTATGAGGACGAGCGTGGCGGCCAGCCCGATCGCAACGGCAACCCGACGCCGGGGGTGATCGAGGTGGTCGACACGCCGGAGTGGATCGGGCTTGCCTCCTACGACGGCGGCTCCACCTGGGAGCCGCTCGTCATGGACATGGCTGGGACCAAGGCGAAGACCGCCGCGAAGATCAACACCATCATCGTGATGCAGGTGGGCAAGCGCGCCGATGGGTCGGAGTATACTCTCCCGGTCTTCGCCAATGTCTTCAACCTGAAAACCGCGCGCGAAGGCGAGGGGTCGCAGAGCTACTTCACCTATGCGACCGAGCTTCTCGGTCGGGTGCCCGACAAGGAGACCTATATGCGGGCGCGCGAGCTTCGCAAGCAGGTCGCGGGTGGCGAGGTGGAAGTTGCCTCGATGTCCCAGGACGCCGCCGCCTGATCCCCTGATCTCCGGCAGGGGCCGGGCGACCGGCTGCCCTTCCCCTGCCGCCTCCCGACCCCTCGCGGGGCGGGGCATGTGCGGCAGGGGAAGGGTTCTTTTTATTCAAGGAGTTGAAGGGGATGACGCGCCTTAGCAAGTCGCAGGCGTTCGAGCGCGAGCAGCGGGTCCGCCGCATGCTCGGCGACGACAAGAACCTGAGCGAGATCGCGGCGATTATCGGCATCAGCCGGCAGGCGCTCTGGCAGTTCGCCGCCCGGCGGGGGCTCCTGCCCGGCGACGAGCAGGGCCGCTATCAGGCGGCGATGGACGCGCGCAACGCCAAGCGCCGCGCCCGCCGCGCCGAGGCTCTGGTCGGAAAAGATAAATAAGTTTAACTCTGGACTTGACGATCCCTCATTGATTCGGTATTGATTTGGGCATCGGAAAAGGAGCCCGCCCATGTCCACGATCGCCGATCTCGAAGCCGCCGCCCGCAAGCTCTCCCCGAAGGATCAGCTGATCGCGGCCTCGCTCTATGAGCAGATGAAGTCGAAGGGCAACCTCACCGCGAAACAGTGGGCGTTCGTCGACGTCCTGGTCGAGCGTGCCACGAAGCCGAAGCCCGAGGCGGCGGCGCTGATCTCGGGACTTGCCGCGGCGGTTGCCGGCGTCTCGAAGCCGGGCGCGAAGAAGACCCGCGTGTTCCTGCCCTGCATCGATGCGACCGAGGAGCCGATCACGCTCCTGGCCGAGCCGGCCGGGCAGCATTCGGTGAACAAGGGCGCGGTCTATCTCTACGTCGCGCCGGGCTCTGCCGCGAAGAAGGGCGCCTATGCCGGAAAGGTGATGCCATCGGGCGAGTTCTTCCCCGCCGCCTCCGGGCTCGATGTCGACGCGATCCGCGTGGCGCTTCTCGGCTTCATCGATCGACCGGTGGCGACGATGCAGGCTGCCGGGCAGGCGCTCGGGTGCTGCTGCAACTGCGGCCGGGATCTCACCCATCCGGCGAGCGTCGCCCTCGGGGTCGGCTCGACGTGCGTCAAGTACCTCGGCCTTGCCGCCGAATGGTCGGCTCTCGCCAAGCAGTTGAAGGGGAAGGGAAATTGAGCGCCGAGGAGGAAATCCACGCCGAGACGATGCGTCGTCTTGGCGGCCGTGCCGAGGGGCTCTCCGACGCGGAGATGCGACAGACCGTGGCTTACGCCCACATGCGCGCCCGGGTCGCGTTCGACCGGTTCTTCGCCACGCTCCCCCGAGTCCCGCGGGTGGTCCTGAGCCGCTTCATTTTGAAAGTGAAAGGTTAATTCGATGCCCAAGGAACAGGAAACCCCGATCTGGGCGCAGGCGGTGGAGACGCTCGAAGCCGGGCAGTCGGTCATCTCGGCCTCCGGCGCCAGCATCGCCGAGGCGGTCGACTGGTGCGAGGAGCGCGGCCTCGGCTACCAGATCCTCGCCTTGCCGAAGGGGCCGTATGCGCTGGCGGTCACCAAGCCGGACGCGGATATCTCGCTCCCCGGGGGGTACCGCGACCTGCAATCCGGCGCCTGCGGGCGAGTGCGGATCGCCAGCCCCTGCGTCGGCGATCCGCTCGTCGCCACGATGCATTCGGCGGACGGCACCGAGCGCGAGGTGAATCTCGGGCTGCTGCGGCGCATCGTCTGAAAGGAGGGCCTTGCACGTGAACCTGTTCTTTCTGGGCTCCTGGCTCGCCGTCACCGCGCTCTTCGCGCTCGGGGTGGTGATCGGCATCGCGGCGCGCGACTGGGCGATCGTCGCGGTCTTCGGGCTGGCGCTCGTTATTTGGTGTATTTTGAATTGGTTTGATCTGGTGATTTGTTGGGTTGATTGGTTGGAACGCCAGCGCGAGGCGCGGCGCAAGGTGGAGGAAGCGGACGAATGAGCTTTGACCGAACGGTCAACGATCCTGGATTCGACCTTGGCTTTGACTGGCCGGTCAAAGACCCATACGGCACCGGGCTCTGGGAGCATCAGCGCCGGGAGCTTTCCCGCTCCTACCGCCACGCCGCGCACTATTTCGCCTTCGACCCGGGCTTGGGCAAGACGGCCACGGTCATCGCCGAGGCCGGCGCCATGTTCCTCGACGGCGAGATCGACACCCTGATCGTCGTCGCGCCGAACCGGGTACACCGGCAGTGGGTCGAGAAGCAGTTTCCACTCTGGGCGGATTTCCCCTGGCACGGCTGGGTCTGGCCGAACGGCGGGCTCTCCTCGGAGCGTCGCCGGCAGGTGCTCGATGCCGCGCTCCAGGTGCGGGTGATCCGGCCCAGGCTGCGGGTCTTCGCCTTCAACTTCGAGTCGATCCGCATCCCCAAGGGGCGCAACCCGAAGATCCCGGAAGCCTTTCGGGTCATCGAGCGCATCTTCGCCACCTCGAAGCTCGGGGTCTATGTCGCCGGCGACGAGCTTCACCGCATCAAGGATCACGCCGCGGCCCAGAGCCGCGCGCTCCTGAAGCTCGGCCGTGGCAAGGCGAAGGTCCGCCGCGGCCTCTCGGGGACGCCGATCCTGCAAGGCGTGCACGATCTCTATGCGCAATATGCCTTCCTCGATCCGGCGATTGTCGGCGAGGAAAGCTTCTTCTCGTTCCGCACCCGCTTCTGCCGCACCGCGCCGGTGCCGGGGCGGCCGAACGCCGTCCGCATCGTCGGGCCGCGCAATGAGGATATCCTCATGCGCCGGATCGCGCCGTTCACCTCGCGGGTGCTCGCGGCCGAGGCGCTCGACATGCCGCCGCAGTCGTTCGATCTCCTCGAAGTTGATATGTCGCCGGCGCAGGCGAAAGCTTACGCGACCATGCAGGAGATCATGATGGTCGGCCTGCAGGACACCGGGCAGGTGATCTCGGCGAAGATCGTTATCGCCCAGCTGCAGAAGCTGCACCAGATCTCCTCGGGCTTCGTCTTCGACGAGGATCGCCAAGTGCACTGGCTCTCCCTGGAAAAGGTCGAGGCCATCGCCGACCGGATCGACGACCTGAACCGGCCCGTCGTGGTCTGGGCGCCCTGGGTGCCCTTGATCGACAAGATCGAGGATGTGCTCGAAAAGCGCGGCGGCGTGGTGCGCTACCGCCAGCTATCGGACGTCGATCGCTGGCGGGCGAAGGGCACCGGCCGCAACCCGATCCTTGCGAACCCGGCCTCCGGCGGCACCGGCGTCGACGGGATGCAGTTTGCCTCCTGGGCGATCTACGCGGCGAACACCTTCTCCCTCGAACATCGCGACCAGTCGATCAAGCGCACCCACCGCGGCGACCAGAAGGAGCATTGCTTCTACCTCGACGCGGTGACCCGCGGGTCGCGCGATCTCGTCGCCGTCGATGCTCTGAAGGCGAAGAAGGACATCAGCGCCATGACCATCGATCAGCTGCGGGAGTTCGTCCTGGGCTCGCTCCGGTGAAGGCCATCCGGGCAAAGCCGTTGCCCATGAAGCACCGCGGCCTCGACGGGGTGCCGTGCCATTGGTGTGGCGAGCCCATGCAAAACCGCGATCCCCACCTTCGGCCCACCCGGGATCACGTCATCCCCCGCTCGCGTGGCGGCGGCGGGCGGGAGAACATCGTCTTCGCCTGTTTCGACTGCAACCAGTTGAAGGGCGACATGCCGCCCGAGGCGTGGAATCCGGTCCGGGCGACCATCCCGGAGTGGCGCTCGCTGCTGAAGTCCACCACGCTGCGCGGCTGCCGGCTGCTGGCATCCCTGCTGATGGCGGGCCGCCTGCCGCCGCCGGAGCGGGGCGCCTGATGGGCTACCCGATGGAGGCGGTCTTCGTCTTCGGGTCGAACCGCGCCGGGCGCCACGGCGCCGGAGCGGCGCTGCACGCGGCCAAGCACTGGGGCGCCGAGGCCGGCGTCGGCGAAGGCCGCACCGGCAATGCCTACGCCTTGCCCACCAAGGACGAGCAGCTGCGGACGCTGCCGATCGGCGAGATCCGCGAGGGGCTCGCCCGCTTTTTCGACTACGCCCGGGGGCAGCGTGAGTTGTTCCTGCTGACCCCGATCGGCACCGGGCTCGCCGGCATTCCGCTCGGGGTCATCTCGGCTCTCCTCGGGGAGTTCGCGCCGCTCCCGGGAAACGTGGCGCTCACCGGGACGTGGATCCCGGAGCGCCGGCGCCGCGGCAAGGGCGACGCCGGTGCGGAGGACGCGGCCGACTAGGCGGTGATATGCTTCACCGCCCACATGACGGCTTCCTCGATCCGCTCCGCGGCGATGTCGAGTTCGCGGTCGAAGGTGATGGCTGCAGCGAAGAGTTTCCCGTCCTCCTCGTCGACCGGTTCCGGCTGGCTGCGCAGGCTGTCGATCAGGGCGAGGAACTCCGCCCCCTTGTCCTTCACCGCCAGCATCTGCGCCTTCTCTTCGTCGGAGAGCACACGGTACTGGTGCCGCACCGCGTTGTTCCGGGTGCGGTCGTCGCTCTGGCTCGCGACCGTCTCGGGTGCCTCTGGCATCTGTCGTCTCCTCTGGTTCGTGTCCGGGCGCCTCAGCCCTGGGCGGGCGCCACCGCCATGGCACGCTCGACCCAGTCGGCGGGCCGCGGCGCCGAAGCCGGCGCCGGACCCGTCTCGGCCGGCTTCGGCGCCGCGGCGGCGATCACCTGCGGCTGCACCTGCACCCGGATCGCCCGGATGATCGGGTCGGAGACCCGGTGCGGCAGCGGCGCTTCGCAGAGCGCCGCGAGCAGGGTGTTCACCTGGGCGACCGGCAGGGTCAGCTGGATCGGCGTCTCCGCCGGGATCGGCTGGGCTTGGTCAAGCATGGGGGCTCCTCTTCATTCGTCGGGCGGCATGCCGTGGATCAGCTCTGCGGACCGGCCGAGCCAATACTCGTGCAGGCCGCGGCCGTAGTCCATGGGATCGTCGGGCTGGGCGGTGAAGCGGATCCAGCCGAGCGAGGGGTGCCTGACCGCGCAGTCGATCCGGCCGTCTGGCATGAGGTACGCCGGGCCGCGGGTTTCCGGCAGCGTCGGATCCGGCGCCGGAGCGTTCGCCGGCGTGCCGTCGCCGAGCGGCGGCGGGGCGTCGGGCTCCGGCAAGTCCGGCGGCACGTCTTCCTCGATCATCAGTTCACCCTCCGGAAAATGCCGATGGAATAGGCGTTCGTCTTGCCGGCGATCGACGCGAGCGCGATCCACGCTCCGGCCGGCGCGGTGTTGTCGGAGCTTTCCACCGCCGAGGCCCAGTCGCCGCCGTCCGCCGCGATGCCGGCGTACCGCAGGTTCGCCCCGCTCATCACGTTGCCCTTGGTGATCGTCGTCCCCTTGGTGGCGCGCATCAGCATCTCGGTCGAGCCCACCGCGCCGAGCGGCGCCGCGGCGATCAGCGCCATGATCCGGTCCCGCTCGGCATTGGTGGTCGGCAGCCGCGTCACCGGCACCGTGCCGTCGTTGAGGTTCGAGGCGTTGCGGTAGCGCGGGTCGCCCTTCTCGACGGTGACCAGCGTCTTCCCGCTCGGCACGTCGGCGCCGGGCTGGTCGACCTGGGCGATGATCGAGCCGTCCGCGTAGACGAAATACGCCCGGGCGTTGGTGTTGAGGTTGAGGTTGAGGCTCGATCCGGTGATCGCGATCCCGTAGCCGTCCTCGTGCAGCCGCAGGTGGCGCGAGAGGTCGTTCCTGGCGCCGGCCACCTGCGAGCCGAAGGTCATCCCTTTCCAGTATCCGGCGGCGGTCTCGATCGCGCCGTCGCTGCCCATCACCAGTTCGGCCCGGGTGACGTTGGCGATGCGGACGCGAATGTGCAGGCTGTCATCGTCGCCCTCGGAATAGACCCGGGCGCGCTCGCTGCCGTCGAGGTCGCTGAAGAGCACGGTGCGGTCGGCCGTCGTCGTCGCGCCGCGAAGCTCCAGGCTGCCGTTCAGCCCGAGCAGGTTTGCCGCCTGAAGCAGGTTGCCCACGTACGCGTTGTTGCCGATCGTCGCATCGCCCGAGGAGTTGAGGCTGGCGCCGCCGATCGCCCAGGAGCCGCTGATCACCCCGGTGACGGTCAGCGGGCTGTCGATCGTCACCGGCCCCGAGCCGCCGATCTTCATCGCCCCGTCCGCGCTGATCGTCCGGTTCAGCGGGTCGAAGAGCAGGTAGTTCCCGGCGCCGCTCTGGATCGCGAGCAGGCCGTCGCCGCCGCCGGAGCCGGACATGGTGAACCGGACGTGGTGCCGGGGGATGTCCGGGTCGGCGCCGTGCTGGATCGCGAAGAAGCCGGTGTTGTCGGAGAGCGGCAGGCTGATGCGGGCGCCGGTGGTGACGTTGCCGAAGAGCAGGTTGCCGGTGAAGGGCACGCTGCCGTCCAGCCGCAGGTACCGGGCATCGCCCATGGCGATGTCGAACACCATCTCGGCCGGAATGTCGTTGTAGACGATTTTGTTACCGGCCCCGAAGGCGACGCGGGCGCCGCCGTTCGACGAGGCGGAGGGGGTGGTTCGGGCGAGCACGCCTCCCGCCACCGCGCCCATGCCGGTCTCCCAGTCGCCGGTCACCGGGTCGACGATGCCGTAATAGCAGGCGTCCGAGCCGAAGGCGCTGGCGAAGGTCTTGTGCCCGTTGAGGCTCGCGCCGAGCGTCATGCTGCCGGTGCCGGTGGTCGGGCTGTACTGCGCAACCCGATCCGCCAGGTATGCCGCCATGGGTGGTGCTCCTCGTTATCGCGGCTGCGGGCCGGGTTCGTTCAGCGATGGCATCTGCGCGCCCAGCCGGGTCAGGACTTCGCGCATGTCCCCCTGCATCCGGTTCTGGGTCATGCTGAGGGCGTCGAGCTTGTCGACGATCGTCTTGCTCGACCCCTCCATAAGCGAAATCCGGTAGTCGTTGCGCGCGGAAAGCTCGCGCACCTGGGCGAGAAGCTCGGACAGCGACGCGACGCGCTCGTCGAGCCTTGCGGAACTGGCGTCGATCGCAGAGACGCGATCCTTGCTCTGGTCCTCGTGGTTGACGATCCAGCCCTGATGGTCGGACACCCGGGTGCGAAGCTCGGCGGTCTCGTTGCGGGCGGTGGCGATTGCCACCTCGATCGTGGTCATGCGCGCGCCCAGCGCGTCGACCTTCTCGGCCGCGGCGACCATCGAGTTCGCGACCTTCTCCCACTCCCGGCCCGAGCGCAGGATGCCGCCGCCGATCGCCGCGAGAAAGCCCAGGACGACGATGGTGCCGGTGATCGTCGGCCAGTTCCAGCGGAACGGCGGCGCCCCGCCGTGCTCGACCTTGATGGCGGTGACCACCTCCTCCTGCACGAGGTCGCGCAGCGCGGCGCGGCGACGCTCCGCCGGATCGTGGATTTCGTCGTCCATGGTCACCCGCTCTCCACGATCCGGAACTGCCGCTCGCCGCGACCCCAACCGGCGACGATGATCGGGTTCAACTCGTCAAGGTAGCCGAGGGTCGCGGCACTCTCCCGAGAGTAGACCTGATCGTTGGGAACGAAAAGGATTTGGCGGGTCGCGCCGCAAAATAGCGCGATGTCGCGCGCCGGGCCTTCCACCTCGTCCCAGAAGAGGCCGTCGTACTTGACCATGGCGCTGCGCAGCTTGGCGCCGGGCGAGGGCAGCACCGCCCCGCTCCGCGGGGCGACCGCCCGGGTGCCGTAGTCGATCACCCCGAACTCGGCGCCGAAGACGTGGGTGGTGCGCGGCTCCCAGTCGGCGGCGCCGCACCAGAGCCGGCCAAGCTCGCGCCCGCGCTTCGGCGCGACCTGGATCCGGGCGACCTGGACGGTGGCCGGCAGCCCGAAGTCGGCCGGGCGCACCACCCACTGCCGGGTCAGCGGGTTGATCGCCGGGGCGACGGTGGTGTTGAGCATCTCCCAGCCGCCGGAGGCGTTCGCCGAGAGCCGGAGGAAAAAGGTGTCGCCGCCGCGCATGTCGCCGCCGAAGGCGGCGATCACCCCCACCGGCCGCGGACCGGGGAAGCCGAAGGTGGCGTTGTCGCCGACCATGCTCGACCGCCAGATGCGGCCCATCCGGCTGTCGGCGAGGTTTCCGACCGGAAAGTCGGTCGCGCTCGGGCCGCTCGGGGTCGATCCTGCCTCGTCGATCCAGTTGTTCCACGACCATAGGTCATGCATCGCGTCTATCCCCAGAGCGTGAGGGCGACGGTGCCCTCGGCATATTCTTCCTGCACCCCGACCACCCGGAGCACGCGCCCGCCGTCGAGGCTCAGGCGGTCGTAGGTCACCCGCACCTGATCGCCCAGGTCGGGGATCACCTCCCCGGCGGTGAGGCGGCTCGTCATGAGGTACATCCGCCGCGGCTGGCCGTGCAGCGCCTGCATCCGGTTCGCGCTCCGGGTCGCCGCCCCGGCGGTGCGCAGCGCGCTGTCGGACGGGTCCGGGGTGATCGCCGCGCGCATCGGCACCGTCGCCGGCGCGGTGTAGGACGCCCACTCGCGCCGCAGCCCCCACTTCATCGGCGCGGCGGCGGCGACTTCGCTGCCGTCCATCGGCGACCAGTTCCGGGCATAGTTGACGGTGCGGCTCCGGTGCCCGGTCTCGTAGCCCTGCGGCATGGTGATGCGGTCGACGTCGAGGACGTCGTTCGCGTCGTAGCTCGCGACGACGGCGCCGCCAGGGTCCGGCGGCTCGAAGGCCCGGACGGTGATCCGCCCGGTGCGCGAGGCGCCCCAGAAGCACACTGCCGGCCCGAGCAGGATGTTCATCAGCGTGCGATAGGTGGTCGGCTCGGAGACCACCCAGCCGATCACGTCGTTGCGGTCCGTTGCCGCCAGCGCGGTGAAGGCGGCGTTGTCGACGTCGACCGGCACCACCCCGGCGCCGGCGCCGGTGATCGTCTCCACCTCGTTTGCCAGCACCTTGGCCATGTCGATCGCGCCGATCGACCCGCCCGAGCCGGCGCGGCCGATGACGTCGGCGGTCACCCGGAAGGTCGGGATCGATCCGAGCTTGAAGCAGCTGACCGCCCGGCAGGTGGCGTACTGCCCCGGCGGTACGCTTCTGGACTCCAGGAGCGCATAGGTGCCGACGTTGCCGTCGAGGTCGAGCGGCATGCCGCCGTCGCGCACCGCGTCGATCGACTGCACGAACCCGTCATGGCACTGGTAGATCTGGCGCACCGGGTCGATCAGGATCGGCGCCATGTTGTAGACCTGCCCAAAGACCAGCGGCCGCATCTGGCCTTCGAGGTCGGCCGAGCCGTTCAGGCCGCCGGTGCCGGGATAGGTGGTGAAGGCGATATTCTGGTCGAAGGCGGGGGTGACGTCGCCAAGCGTTAGCGTCGCGTCGGCGAGGCTGATATCCCAGCCGGTGACGTAGAGCTTGGCGAGGAAGTCGAAGCTCGCGCGCAAGGCGCCGGCCCGCCCGAGCCGGATCTCGACCGGGCAGCCGCGCACCTCAAGCTCGTCGAACAGGTCGTCAAGCCGGCCATCGGTGTTGACGAGGGTGACGGTGCCGCCGTTCGTCTTGATCTCGGGGCTGTCGATCGGCGAGAGGGCGATCGACCGCTCGAAGCTGCCCGGGTCGGAGACGCGGCCGTCGTACTGCCGCGGGGTCGCGTCGTCGATCGGCATGGCGTAGTCGCTCGTCGCCCAGCGCCGCCGCTCGGTCGGGATCACCACGTCGCCCAGGGTGATGATGTCGCCGAAGTGCGCCCCGCCCATGTGGGCGCCGTCCATGCGCGCGCCCGGCCCGGCCAGGGCGCCGCCGATCATCTCCCCGCCCGGGATCGTAAGATCCACCAGGAACACCTCCGCGGCGTCCCTCCAGGCGTAGGGCGTCATCGGCTGGGCGGGGAAAAGGCGCATGCTCATGCGGTTGCCGACCGGGCCTTGTTGATCTTGGTGTTCTTCTCCTGGCGCTCAAGCTGGCGCACCACCTGATCGAGCTTCTTCGCGAGCGTGTTGAACCCGGCGATCTGGACGTTGGTCTGCCGGGTCTGGCCCTTGAGCACGTCCTCCTGCAGCTTCGCCTCCAGCGACTTCGCGCTGCCGGTCAGCCCGCGGCCGAGGCGGCCGAGGGTCTTCTCCACCGCGGCGAAGAGATTGGCGTAGGTGCTCGATGAGCCGTAGACCTGGGAGCCCAGCCCCAGCACCGTCTGCGCCAGCGACGCGGCCTGGGAGGCGGCGTTGGCGTCGCCGGCCATTCCCCGGTTCGAGGCCTGGGCGAACTGCCTGCGCGCCTCGCTCAGCCGCGCCTGAAGCGAGAGCGGGCTCTCCTCGCCGATGCGCAGGCCCGCACGCGTCTCGGCGACGCTCTTCGCGGCGTTGCGCAAGCTCGCCGCCATGCTCTCGGCCTGGGAGATGATGCTCTTCTGGGCGTCGGAGACCACCAGCTCCTTCTTCACCACCTCGTCTTCGAGGCCGTTCAGAAGCTGGCGCCACTCGCGGTCGATCTTCTTCCGGCTGGCGCGGAACCACGAGGCGATGAAGTCGGTGTCGTTGAACCCCATCTCGGCGGCCTTTTCGAGGTACTCCCGCCGCTTGATCACCAGATCGCGCAGCGCGTCGGCGCGCTGCATCCCGGCGATCTCCGGGGTGACCATGCCGGCCTGGATCGTCTGGGTGACGAGCCCGAGACGGAATTCCACCTTGTCGGCCCAGGTGATGACCGCCTTCTCGGTGTCACCCATCATGTCGCGCAGAAACTCGCGGTATCGTTCGCGCACCTCCTCTGCCCGGGCCTTGAAGACGGAGTTCACCAGCGCGGTCGACCCGCCGATCTCGCGGGCCGTCGCCATCGCCCGCCGGCGGCCCTCCTCGATGTCGCGCAGCTGAACGTTGCGCCAATACTTCAGTTCCGCGGCGCTTGCCTTGCCGCTCTGGGCGATCTCGTTCAACAGGTCGGTATTGAAGCCCTGCACCAGTTCGCGGCGGATTTTCTCTTTCACCGCAACGATTTCCCGGACGGTGAACCCGAGGTCTTCGAGGATCGCGACGTTCTCCTCGGAGAACTTCTTCTGCGCCTCGCGCCATGCCTTCTGGGCGTCGGTCAGGATCGGGCCGCCGGTGGTGGCGATCTGGCCGGCGATCGCCATGATCGTCGCGACCTTCTCGTTCACCCGGGCGGCGATCTCCTCGGCCTCGGCGCCGGCGCCGGGCACGTCCCAGTAGGAGGTGACGCCGGTGATCGCCTTCATCGCCTCGTCGGCGTTCACCGCGCGCGTGGTGCCCTTCTGCATGGTGAGGCCGATCGACTCGACGTAGGCTTCGAGGTTCTTCGAGAAATCCTTCAGGAGCACGTTCGTGCCCTCGACCGCCTGCCGGGCGCTGGCGGTGGCGCCGGGGTTGTCGGTGTTCACCCGCACGCCGACGTTCTGGGCATAGGCGGTGCCCTCGAACGCCTTCCCTTCGGCGGTGATCCAGTCGCTGCCGCCGCCGAAGAGCGAGCCGGCAAAGCCGCCGATCACCGAGCCGATCACCGAGCCGAGCGCGGTGCCGATGCCCGGGACGAACGAGCCCAGGATCGCGCCGGCGGCGCTGCCGATGCCTGAGCCGATCGAGCCGGCGTCGCCCTGCATGATCCCGACCGCGGTCTGCGCCATGCCGGTGCCGATGCCCGCGCCAACGCTCGGGCCGATGTTCGTGCCGAACTTGTCCTGCATCCAGCTGGACAGCCCCTGGGTCATCGTCGTCATCTTCTCGCCAACGGCCTTGGCGAGCGGCTCGGCCATGGTCGACTGCATGTCCTGCATGACGTTGATCATGGTATCCTTGAACCCGCCCGGGCCGCCCATGGAATTGACGCCGCCGCCGCGCAGGATATCGCCCATGGCATTGCCGAGGACGCCGGGGATCACCTCGATACCCTTCGAGGTCTTGACCACCTTGCCGAAAATCGTCTCCCAGTTGTTGCTGAACTTGCGCGCAAGTTCGTCCATGTCATCCATGTATTTTTTCTGCTCGCGCAGGTTCTTTAGAATGTCGTCCTTTGTTTTCTTGTTCTTCTTTTCGTTCGCGTCGGTCTTCGCCGTCGACGCGGTGATCTTCTCCTCGGCAAGCTGCCGGCGCTCGGCGAGGCTCGCGGCCTTGTCGGCGTCTTCGAGCGCGCGGTTCCGCGCCGCCGCCTGCTCCTTCGCCACCGTCGCCGCGGCTTCGGAGACCCGCGTGGTCACCGCGTCGATCGTGCCGCCGAGGACGCCGAGCATGCCCGGCCCCTCGCCGAGCGCCCCCGCCGCGGTGTCGCTCATCACCTTGTCGAACCCGGCCTGGAACGCCTCGCCGGCCGCGGTGCCGACGTATTCGAGGCTCTTCGTCCCGGCGGTGAGGTCGCGGCTGAAGGCTTCCATCACGCCGGAGACGTCGCGGTTCTTCATCGCGGTGAACGCATCGGAGATCGCGCTGCCGAGGTTCGTGAAGACCGTCTTGATGTTCCCGGCGAACGCGACCGCGTTGTCGTACATGCCCTGAAGGATTGCCCAGGCGGCGTCCTTCATGCCGGCGTATCCGGCGACCAGCATCTTCAGCGCGGTGCCGATCGAGCCAAACGCCGTGGTCACCTTCGAGACGATGCCGGGGTGGTCGTCGGCCCACTTCTGCGCCCAGTCGCGGGCGGCGGTGTAGGCTTCGACGACGTCGTCGCGGAAGTCCCTGTAGACCTGAAGCGCAATGGCGCCGAAGCTCACCGTCTCGCCGTTTACCTCGATCGTCTTGGTCGAGAGGTAGCCGAGCGCCGCCGTCACCGCCGCGAGCGCCGCAACCACCGGGCCGATCCAGCCGAAGGCGACGGCGATGCCGGCAAGCGCGCCGGTGGCGAGCACCGCGTTGTCGGCCATCCACTTGAACGCCTCGCCGATGCCGCGGGCGAGGCCCTGCACCGCCTCAAGCTGCACGAACGCGGTCAGCGCCGCGAGCACCTGGGTCAAGGCGTCGAGAAACCCGCTCTCGACGATGGTGATCTTCAGCCGGTCGAAGGCATTGTCGAGTTCGTTCATCCGGCTGGTGGTGGTGTCCGCCCCGGCCGCCACGCCCACGAACTTCTCGGTCAGCTTGTCGCCGAACGCGCCGACGAACTTCTCGGCGGTGACGTTGCCAAGCTCCATCTGCTTGACCAGTTCCGCCGTCGTCATCCCCATCGCCTCGGCCGCCAGCGCAAAGGCGCCGGGCAGGCGCTCGCCCAGCTGGCCGGTCAGTTCCTCGGCCTGCACCCTGCCCTTGGAGATGATCTGCTGCACCGCGGTCAGCGCGCCCTCAAGTTCGTCCTGGGTGAGCCCGTAGGTGGTTGCCGCCGCGGTCAGGCCCTCGAAGATCTTCCGACTGTCGGAGAGCGGGATGTTCGCCGCCTGCGCCGCGGCGAGGAGCCGGGCATAGGCCCCGGCCGAGGACATGACGTTCTGGCCGAGCATGTCGGCGGTGTCGGAAACGTACTGGAATTCGCGCGCCGCCGCCTCGCTCGACCCGGTGACCGCGGTCAGCGTCATGTTGATGCGCTGCATCTGCTGCGCGGTGTCCATGAGGCTGCGGATCGCCCCGGCGCCGGCGAAGGCGGCCAACGCGCCGCGGACGGCGCCGCCGAGGCCGGCGACGCCGCGCATGCCGCCGATGAGGTTCTGCATCTGCGCCGTCGCCCGGGCGATCTCGCGCTCGGCCGCGGCGGTCGCCCGGGTGGTGCGCTGGAACTCGGCCTCGGCGCCCTGCGCCGCCTTGCCGACCGCGATGAAGCGGCCCTGCGAGTCGCGGAGCCGCTTGTTGAGATTGTCGAACGCCTTGTCGCCCTTGACGACGCTCGTCGAGTCAACGTCGACGCCGATCTCGATCCTATCTCCGCTCACCCGGCCGCTCCCTGTCCCGTCGTTCCTCCGCCGCCCTGGCGCTGGCCGCGTGCTCTTCCTCGATCACGTGCAGGATGGCGAGGTCGCCCAGGCTCAGGCGCTCCCTCGTGACCGTCGTGAAGGCGGCGAAGTCCGGCCACTCGAAGCTCCTCGGACCGGCAAGGCCGGTGCCGCGCCACGCCGAGAGCGCCGCCCAGAGACCGAACTGCCGCTCGAAGACCATGGGCATCGGCGGCACGTCGAGCGCCTCGGGACGAACCCCCCGCTGGCGCCACTGCGACAGGTAGGCGTCGCGGTTCGTGGTCTTGCCATCGGGGGACAACTGGCCCAGGTCGAACGTGCCCCGGACGTGCGCCCGGAGCGCCTGGATCGCCGGATGGTCCTCGCCGTCCTCACTGCTCGCGAAAAAAGTTGTTGCGCGACACGTAGAACGTGTCGACCTGATCGCGGAACCACGGATACTTCTCGGCGAACTTCTTCACCGCCGCGGGCGAGTACGGCACATCCTTGCCGCCTTCGGCGAAGTTCTCCCAGCCGGCGATGCAATGGACCACGCGCTGCAGCCGCTCGCGCTCGATCGACGCCGCCGAGTTGAGGAGCTTGCCGGTCGTCTGCACGGCGCGCACCCGCTTGTCGCCGATCGACGCCTCGAACGCCTTCATCCGCGGGGTGTCCGGCCCCCAGACCTGCACGGTGAGCGGCTTGCCGCGGCGGGTCAGGATCTGGCCGGTGTTCGGATCCGCGACCTTCATGGTCACCGGACCATCGGCCATCTCGGTCGTGGAGAAGTCGAAATCCTCGCCCTCGGAAAGCTCCTCGGGGGTGATCATCTCCTCGGCCGCTTCGGCCGCGTCGGCGGCGATATCGTCGTCGGTCAGGGGCAGGTCGTCGTCGGGGGTCATGCTCGGGCTCCAATCAAGGCTCAAGGCGAAACAGGGTCGTGTGCCGGGCTCCGGGTCTTCAGGGACTGGCCGGCGCTTCCGCTGCGCCTCCCCCGGGAGCCCATCTCGAAGGATCGGGACGCGCCGGCCAGCTTCGAAGGACGCCCCGGGGAAGGGGGGCGCCCTACGCCGCATCAGGTGATGACGATCGTCAGCGCCTCGACGTAGGCGCCGGCGGAGATCCCCACGTTCACCCGCGAGGTGTTGCCGCTGTCGACGGTCGCGGTCGCCCGCACCAGGGCGTCGATCGTCGCCGCGAGGTCGGCCGCCACGTCGGTCGTGGTGTCGGCGCTCGCGAAGCTGTAGTCGTCCACCTCGGCGGTCTGGCCGTTCACCTTGACGGTGACGGTGATGGTGCCGCCGGTCGTCGCCGGGCCGCCGCTGAGGGTGATCGTCGGTGCGGGCGAGCCCACGCCGTTGATGGTGAAGGTGAGGCCCTTGCCGGTCACCACGTCGGACGGAGTGGTGTCGATCGGCGGGACGCCGGCAACCGTCGAGTCCTGAACGATAATCTGGCTCCGGTGCCCGGACGACAGGTAGGGCTTCACGGCCGAGAAGTCGACCTGCACCGGCAGGCCCTCCGCCGTGGCGTCGCCGATCGAGCCGGTGTTCACCTTCACCCGCGGGAAGAAGAAGCTCAGGAAGCCGCCCTCGTTGTCGTCCATCCGCAGCAGGAGGGTGATGTCCTCCTCGTGGTCGAACGCGTTGTAGATCGTCGCGCCGATGCCGCCGCGGTCGAAGAGCACGGTGAGGCTGCCCTGCACCGTGCAGTTGTTGCCGAAGAGCATCGCCGGGATCACGTTCGAGCCGACGACTTCCGAGCCCGCCATCTGGTTGTCGACGGTGAAGTTTGCCGCGGTCACCGTCGCCGCCGGCTCGTCGTTCACCAGGAGCAGGCCGTTCACCGCGACGAGCACCGGGTTCGTCGGCGCGCTGGCGTAGTCCGGCAGGCCGACGCGGGTCACCGTGAAGGAGCCGGCGGTGGTGCCGCTCTGGATCGCCTCGGCCACGGTGATCACCGCGCCGTTCACCGCAATGATCGTGCGCGGGTTGCGGTTCTGCGGCATGGCGTCGAAGCCCGCGCCGTCGAAGATCACCTTCTGCCCGGGCTCGAGCGCGTCGAAGTTGCCCGCCGCGGCGGTGATGGTGCCGGCCGCAGCGTTGAAGGTAAGCGCGGTCAGGTCGGCTTGGGTGAGCACGATCTGGCTGTCGCCGTCGAAGGAGCCGCCGGTGATGTCGTCGGCGGTCTGGCCGAGGACCGCGAAGGTGGCGGTGGCGATGCCGGTCGAGGGCAGGTCGACCGCGGCGGTGTTGAACCGGCAGCCGCGGTAGGTGATGAAGCTGCCGATGTCCGTGAACGCCCGCTCGAAAATGAAGCTTCGCAGGATCGAGCCCATCTCGACGCGGGCGCCCATGAACTCCATGGTCCCGGAGTTCACCGTCTTCGGCAGCACCGGCACCGCGCCCGGCTCAAGCCGCACCGTCGCCTGATTGCCGGCGGTGATCGCTGCGATCGAGACCCGGGTGCCGTCGAGGTTCACGTCGCCGTTGCCGACGAACGCCACCGTGTCGCCGGATCGGATCGCGCGCGCGACGAAGGTGGTGCCGGAAATCGTCATCCGTGCGGTCAGCGGGTCGGCCGGGTAGTCCGGATGCACCGAGAGCACGACGTTGTACGTGCCCATCGGGGTCGCGGCCGGGCTCTGCCAGATGCCGCCAAGCTCGGCCTCCCAGGCGTCGGCGTGGCTGCCGGGCGAAAGCTCGACGACGATATCGCCGCCGACGCGGCGAATGCCGTGGCGGCTGTCGGCGGCCATGCGGTCGGAGCGGGTCTCCTCGGAGTTGTAGCTATCCTTGGTCAGGCCCAGCGTGGTCGAGCGGCGCCGGACCGTGCGCATCGCCGGCACCTGCGGGAACTGCCCGGCGCAGACTTCCTCCTGCATGCCGAGGTCCGCAAGCCCGCCGGCGGCGATCAGGGGGGTGCAGAGAGCCATGGTCGCGAATTCCCTTATCTAGACCCCGAAAGGGGTTATGCCACAAGGACAGGCCGGCGCACAAGGAATGTCACCCGGACCGGAATGTGCAGCCAGCCGGGGCTTTCGAGCAGCGGTGCAAGTTCGCTTGTAAGGACCAGACCGCTGTAGGCCGGGCCGCCAACCGCGCAGCCGTGCCAGAAGGCGGCGCGGATCGCGTCCGCCATGTCGCTCGCGAGGGTAAGCGCATCGGGAGTATCCTCCCCGGCCGGTTCCTCGGCCGGCTGCCACACCTCGATCGCGTAGATCATCCGCTCCTCGGCCATGCCGCCGCCGCGGTTGCCGATCGTCAGCGTGTCGGTCGCCACCGGGTCGAGGCGCTCGGCGATGTAGGGGACGCCGGCCTCTGGCTCGAACACCTGCCCTTCGAGCTTCACAACCGCAGGGAGGCCCGGGACGGCGAAGAGGATGCGGCGGAGGTCGGCGCGGACCACCGACATGATCGCGGTCATGCGGCACCTCCCCTGGCACCGGAGGTGATCTCGCGGATCCGCCGCCGGATGAAGACCGGATATTTCGCCGCGATCCGCCGCACCCAGCCGGCCGGCTGCTGCTTGCTCCACCCCTCGTATTCGAGCCGGCGGATATACTTCGCGGAGTTGGCGATGGTCAGCCGCTTGCCGGCGCTGCCGAGCAGCTGCGCGACCGGCGGCTGCGGCTTCGCCTTCGGCACGTCGTCGGTCGGCGCGACGTGGCTCGCGGGCGAGCCGTCGAGCATCGGCCACCATGCGTTCTGGGCGTTGCCCACGTCGACCGGCGTCTCGTCGACGAGGCCGTTCCAGAGGTCGAGGTTCGCCGCGGCGACCACCCGCTTCACCGCCCGCTGCTTGTCGGCGATCTTCTGGAAAGCCTTCGGGTCGAAGCGCGTCTTGATCATGTGCCGGCGAGCCCCACGAAGAGCACGTGGTAGACCGCCGTCCCGTCCGGCCGCGCCCGGCCCATGTCGCGGACCACGTAGGCCTTCGGGTCGCCGGGAAGCTCGACGCGGTCGCCCACCTCCGGCACCCAGGCGAGCCCGGCCGCGGGGATGTAGACCTTCGCCGCCTCGTCGATCGTGAGGTCGTCGAGCGCCTTGGTCCGCCGGTCGGTCGAGGAGACGCTCGCGATCACCATCTTCGCGGTCTGGACGAGCGGCGTCGTCGTCACCCGGCCGCGCACCTTGTCGCGCGCGGTCACCACCTGCCGGCTGATCGTCACCGTGCGGCCGTTGCCACCGCCGGTGATCAGGCGCTCGGCGGTGGCGCGGAGGCGGTCGTAATCCATCGCTTACGGCCACCCCACCAGATCGCCGAACCACTGCACCGCCTCCGGGCTCGGCTGCAGCGTGCCGAGCGCATCGAACTGGCCGATGCCGAAGATGCCGCCGCCCTGCGGCGCCACCCAGGAGGGGGCGGCGACGGGGGCTACTTTGACCGTTGGGTCAACGGTGCTCTGCTGCGCCAGATAGAACGCTTCATCGAGCAGCGGCGCGACGATGCCGGTCACCGCCGGCAGCCCGAGGTCGGCGAGCGCGTCTGTGCCGATCGGCGCCCGGCCGGCGCCGCCCTTGGCGAGGAGCCGCAGCGGGTCGAAGTAGGTCACGCTGAGGTCGCCGACCTTCTCGCTCTGGACGGTCTGGCTCTGCACCCCGCCCGAGCCGGTGCCGATCACCCCGGGCAGCTGGCCGCGGGCGGACGCGAGCGCCGCGGCGATGTTGCCGAGCCGGATCTCCGGCGGGATCGCGTCTGCCGGCACCAGCGGCGCGCCGCCGCGGTAGTAGGCGCCGATGCGCGGCCAGACCAGCGCCTGCGCGAAGGAGGCCTTCACCCCGGTGTAGATGTAGATCTGCCCGTTGCCCACGTAGGCGGCGCCGAGGCGGAGGTGCCCCTCCTTCTCCTCGGTGGTGAGCGTCGGCCAGACCGGATCGGCGAGCGGCCCGATCCAGGCGTCGGCCTCGGCCACCGTCGCCCAGGCCGCGGCGTCCGGCTTGCCGGTCCCGTCCTCGACGATCAGCGTCACGGCGTAACCTCGGCCTCCCGGAGCTTCACCAGCGCGTCGCGGGTGTCGAGGTCGCCGATGGCGATCTGCTTGGCGGCGGCGGCGACGGTGGCGATGACGAACGAGCGGAGGTCGCCCTCGTGGTGCCCCTGCCGGCAGGCGCGCTTCCAGGCGGCGGTCCATCGGTTGAGGTAGGCGGCCGGCAGGTCGTCGCCGGGCTTGAGAACCGGCTCCTCGCCGCCCGGACGCGCGGCACGGGCGGCCTTCGGCGCCTTTTCCTGGGGTGCGGGACCGGACGACGCCTGCGCCGCTCCACGGGCCTCCTGGCGCGTCTCCGGGGCGGCGCCTGCGGGGAGCACCTGCACCCGGCGCACCTGCGGGCTCACCCGCTTGCGGCTCGCCAGCCGGGCGATCACGTAGCCGGGGATCTCGGGGTCGTCGATCACGGCGCCGGGCTGGTAGTCCCGGCCGCGGATCGTGAGGTTGAAGTTGGCGACGTACTGGGTGACGTCGATCGTCTGCGCCTGCATCCGGGGGGCTCCTCTCGTCGCCCCCCTGCCGGGCTTGGAAGTTGGGCGCCTCGCCGGCAACAAAGGCCCCCTCTGGCCGCGGAATGAGGGGGGTCTGACAATCCAACCGGAGGGTAAGGGCCTTTGGGGGATTGCCGGCGAGGCGAGCCGCCGCCCTGGATCAGGCGACGGCGTCTGCGAAGTACGTACCGAGATCGTCGGCGACCTTCTCGTGCGTGAAGGCCATGTCGATCTCGATCCGGTCGGAGCGGATGTTCTCCATCCGGAAGCGCATGATCCGGCTGCCGTAATCGGAGGCGCCGTTGTAGCCCGACCAGACGAACGTGTACCCGGCCGAGGGGGTGAGCAGCCCCGGACTCGACGCCGCGTGCACCAGCAGCGCGCCCTTCGGCGAGCCGATGAAGGCGTTCGACTGCGCCGCGCCCTCCTTCGCGGTGTTGACGATCGAGGACATCACCTCGATGCGGTCCACCTCGAAGAGCGCTGCCAGCGCCTCGCGGGTCACCTTCGCTGGCGCCCCCGGGGTCTGGCCGTACTTGATCCGATCGATGATCGAGTCGTTCTCGCGCAGGCCGGAATAGGTCATGTGGCCGAGCAGCAGCACGTTCGGCATGATGCCGGTGCGCAGGAGCGCGGCGTCCTTCGCCGCCTGGACCACCTTGGTCGGCTCGCTCGCGGCGTCGTTCCACTGCAGGAACTGGTTCGCGCCCGGGGCCGCGGCGACGCCGGTCAGCACCGTGTTCCAGACGCCCGGCGAGAAGAACTTCGTGGCGAACTCCACCTCGCGGCGGATCAGGCCCTTGCGGGTCACCCAGCGCGTCGCCTCGGCGTCGATGTTGATCGGCTCGTCCTGGTTCGCGCGCATCTGGTCGTCGACGTCGCGGTGCACGCCCCACACCGGGCAGTAGTAGGGCTTGCGGTCGATGTCGTAGCCGCCGCCCGCCGTCTCGGTCGCGGGAGCGCGGATCTTCATCTCGTCGCGGTTCCAGTCGCCGGCAGGGTAGACCGTGAACAGATCGCTCTGCTTCTGGACCGGGATCCGCGGAAAGATCCGATCGCTCACGAACATGCTCTCGTCCTGCACGTATGCGATCGAGATGTTCGTGAGCGGGCGGTTGACGTGAAGGTCGCTTGCGGTGATTTCCTTTCGGATCACCGAAGCATATTCGTTTGGATGGTCGAACATGGATTTGCCTCTATTCCGGCCGCCCGATTAACGGAGGCGAACCTCCAGGATGACGCCTGCCGCGGCAGCGGCGGTGATCGCGGTGCCGATCGGATTGGTCGAGCCGGGGACGGCCGCGCCGTTCGCGTCGGACGCCACTTCGGCGCCGATGGTGACCGGGGCGCCGGCAACCACCTTGGCAATGCCGCCGTGCACGACGGTCACCGCCTTGCCGGCGGCGTCGACCTTGTTGCGCGAGACGCCGATCGCCTTCGCCGCCGCAGTCGCCACCGCGCAGCCGCGCTCGCGGGTCGTCGACGCGACAAGGATGCGAAACTGGCCCACCACGCCATCGGAGACGTAGCTCGTCGTCAGGATCCGCTCTTCGAGTGCCATTCTCGGCGCCTCCTTAAGTCTCTGGTTTCGCGAGAGAAACCGCGCTCATTACTGGGCGCGGCCCTTCTGCTCCGCGAGGTAGTCGGTGTAGAGGCCCGGGTTCTCGGCCACCGCCTGGGTGTAGGCCTTGGCGAAGCTGATGCTGTCGCGCTTCTGGATCTCGCCGGCCTTCACGTCGAGCGCGGTCTCGGCCGAACCCTTCATGATGACGCTCGACCCGAAGCCGCCCGCGGTCAGCACCTTGGCGAGGTTCGAGGAGGCGGCCTTCAGCACGCGGTGAAGCTCGGCGAAGTCCTCGGCCGGCAGCGCCCCGGCGGCGCGCTTGAGGATCGGCGCGAACGCCTCGGCCTTGACCGGCAGGTTCGGCATGTCGGCCGTGATCTCGCTCGCCATCTTCGCGATGGCGCGATCCTCGTCCATCTTGGCGATCATCTTGGCGCTCGCCTCGTTCTCGGCCTGCAGCTTCTTGAACGCTGCGGCGACGACGGGGTCCGCGCTCTTGAGGATGGCGCTGAACGGGTCGGCCTCGGCCTCCGACTTGGCGATCGACGCCTGCGCCGTCGCGAGCGCGGCCTCGGCGTTCGCCGCCCGGGTCTCGGCCGCCTTGCGGAGCGCCGTCTCGGCCGCGAGCTTCTGGTTGTTGTCGGCCAGCGACTCGGCCGCCTTCTGCATCTGCTCGGTCAGAGCGTCGAGATCACCGGGCATGTCAGCCCCTCCGCGTTTGAAGATCTGGATTGTGGCGTTCGGGTCGGCGCCGAGATCGACGACCGAAATCTCATCGAGCTTGATTTTCCGGAGGCGGTGCCGGGGCTTGGTCATGCCGGCACCCGCACGCCGCGGCCCCCGATCGAGAAGCCCTTGAGCAGGCCGCTCTTGACCATCTTCCAGGCGGTATCGTCCTCGACCTTCGCTACCACCCAGAGGCCCTCCTGGGTCGCGCCCATGCCGGGCGGCATGAAGTCGCCGGCGAGCACCGCCATCTCGACGATCTCCCCGCCCTTCACCGGCTTGCCGTCAGGACCGGCCATGTGCATGACGCCGAGCGTCCGCCCCGACTTCATGAAGTCATGGACAGCCGCGCGCAGATCCTCCGGATCGATCGAGTCGCCCTGGGTGTCGAAGAGCAGCTTGCCGGCCGACTTCGAGACGTAGGCGAAGCCGCCGACGAGCCGGCGGTCGGGGTCGATCTGCCCCTTGGAAAACTCGACTGTGATCTCGAACTGCTCGCCCATGGCGCCATCGGAGGCACCAGGGCGCTGGTATTGTCACGCGATTTCGTTGCGTTAAACGCTCGTGTCAGGCGTAGCCGGCCCCTGTCAGGACCAATGTCGCCTTCTCGATCGCGGCATCGATCAGCCACTCCGCGCTCTCGCCTTCCTCCTCGGCCTTGCCGGCGTCGACCACCGCGCCCAGGAGCGTCAGGAACGGGTAGGCGAGCACCGCCTCGTCGTCCTCCTCGGCGAGGTTGTAGGCGCCGCGGACGGCCCGCACGATGCCGCCGCCGGGGCGGTTCCACTGGTCGTTCACCAGCTGGATCCCGGGGTCGTTGTCGAGGCCGAGGAATACCCGGCCCATGGCTCGGGCGCGGGCGATGGCTTCCTCGCCGACGCGGGCTTCGCTCATCTCGCCGGCCTGCGCCCGGGCGTGGAGCTTCAGCATGCCGTCGAGGTAGCCGCGCAGGATCGCGTCGACCACCTCGGCGCTGCCGAGATAGCCCTCGGCTGCGGCGATCTCCGCCAGCCGGCCACCGAACGGCTCGAAGTCGTCATCGTCCCGGTCCATCACGCGTCGTCCCATTTCTTGCTCACCTTGCCCTGCGGCAGCGCGTCCGGCGCCGAGAGGATCACTTCGACAATCGTCTTCCCTGCCGGCGCATCGGGGAAAAGCTCGCCCGCCGTGCCCTTGTCCTCGGCCGATTTCGCCCGGTAGACCCGGGCGACGTGCCACTTGGTGTCGGGCGGGAGCACGATCTCGTTCTCGCCCTTGACGCTCGTCGTCGT
>Ga0209175_10000439_pt1 | contig 25052 bp, 35 predicted proteins | sample JI91814C2DNA_FD_187506 | JGI IMG/M metagenome (GOLD analysis project Ga0209175, IMG submission 187506) | Wastewater effluent complex algal communities from Wisconsin, to seasonally profile nutrient transformation and Carbon sequestration -... | ecosystem: Engineered > WWTP > Effluent > Algae...
TAATCGGATTAAGAAAAACATCTTCAATCTTTTTCAATTGTAATTCTCACTCTCGAGCTCGGTTGTTTGCGATATTGCTCTAGGTCTAAGTTTTTAAGCTCTGGGATTTTAGCGTATTCCACGGCACCTTTTTGAGTGTACCGGGTAATTTTTGCTGGGCCGCAAAGGATAGCCGGATGGCTTTGAGTCATCTTTTTTAGCTCTTCCTCGAGTAACTCAATGGCTTCCTCGTCGGCCTTTAATTTCTTTTTCAATTCCGAATAGAGCGTGGCTTTCGCAATCATTTCGTGATCGGTAACTTTTACGTAATCGCGATCTGTTAGCTCAGGCGGGATTTTCTGCAACACGTTGACGGTCCAAAACGGAACAACGGCCGCCTCGATTTTTGAAAACCAATCTTTACAGGGTAGAACCGTGACGGACGCGCCTTGATTTGTTTCCGGGTTAAAGCAGAAAAAGAGATTCTCGAGCGCGCCGGTAACCATAAGTTGGTATTGACACTGCGCCATGTATTGATCGGGAACGATTCCCTTTAGCGCGTCGTCGATTATCTTTTGAGACGGCACCTTAATTTCGCATAAACGTTCGCCGCTCTTTGTTCGCCCATCAAGACTTACTCGCATGAAGTCATATTTGGGATGCACAGCAAGCGAGGGCTCATAAGTTTCACCGCGAATCAGCTCAACGTGCGCGCGAGCCTTAGCCTCATTATCAATCCCGCGTCTTACTTGGTATTGCCCCGAGATATCGGGTTGCACGGCGAGGCCAGTTTTGTAGGTCCAAAGTTGATACGGCGTCATCCATTTCGAGAGGCCGAGGATTGCAGCCACATCACTTGACCCGATTCCGAGCGCTCTAAATTTATGCCATTCACTTGATTGCTGTTCCATTTTCGCTGTATTAAACGAACCCGATGACAATTTCAACCACTCTAAAGGAGTTGACAAAATGAACCTAGTGCGTGAGCTAAAGACCTATATGAAGTTGAAAAACTATACCTATCAAGAGGTAGCGGAGCGATTCGGGTACGCCCACAAATCGACGATTTCTTATTGGTTTTCGCGCGGTCGAATCCCGCAACACAAGGAAAAGGACGTTAAGAAAATGGTGGGTAGGAAATGAGTTTACTCGCTAAAGTTACGCGCGGGAAAATCGCGACGCCGCATTTCGTAATCATCTATGGGCCTGACGGGGTCGGGAAAACTTCGTTTGCGGCATCGGCCCCTAACCCTATTTTTCTTGAGCCCGAACAGGGCTCGGCAAATCAGGACGTGGCACGGTTCCCGGGGGTTAAAACATTCGCAGAGGCAAGGGCTGCGGTGAATGAACTTAGGACCGAAAAGCACGACTATAAGACGCTCGCCATTGATTCAATCGACTGGCTTGAGCCGCTTGTGTGGGCTCAGGTGTGCGTTGAGGGCGGCGGCGTAAAGCTTATCGATGAGGCCTACGGCGGCTACGGTAAGGGCTACACAGCGGCTACACGCCTTTGGGCTGAGTTTATCGCGGACCTTAAGGCTCTTCGCCAAGAGAAGAGCATGAACGTAGTCCTTGTGGCCCATAGCCACGTTAAAACCTTTAATGACCCCTACCAGGCGCAGCCCTACGATAGGCATCAATTGAAGCTTAACGACAAGGCGGCGGCTCTATGGCGCGAGGCGGTCGACGCGGTTCTGTTCGCCACCTATGAAACGTTCGTGACGAATCCCGAGAAGGGGAAAAAGGCCAAGGCATTTGGCGACGGGAAACGTGTTCTTTATACCGAACGCCGGCCGTCATTTGACGCTAAGAACCGGGACGGATTGCCGTTTGAAATTCCACTTTCGTGGCAGGAATACTCCTCGGCGGTTAACAAATCTGAACCGAGTGAGCTCGCGTTAATTAAAAAGGACATTGAGGACCGTATCGCTGGCGAGACGGACGGGAACCTAAAGGCCCTCATGGAAAAGGGTTACAAAAACGCAGGCGACAACCTGCAAAATCTCGGCATTATTTTGAACACAATTAAAGCAAGACAGGGGGCATAAATGGAAAAGAAGAAAAAAGAATTAGATTCGGTCGAGATGTCGACCCGTGCCATTCGCATGATGGTTCGCACGCTCGAGATGCTAGACGTTGACGACGCAGAAAACGTCGTAGCTTTTGTGGCAAACGCGCATATGAAGAGAGTGAAAAAAGAAACTACTTTTACCCCCGTTGAGGAAACCAAATGAGCATGTGTCCGGTCGGAACCCATCCCGCGAAACTTACTAACTATGAAATTAGCCTCAACTCGAAGGGCACGCCGCAAATCGTTTGCGCGTTTCAAATCACGGTCGGTGATACCGATTACATGATGAGTTGGTTCGGATACTTTACGCCGAACGCAAAAGCGCGCACGCTCGAAACCATGATGAGCGTTATGGACTTGTGGTGCGAGCCTAGCGAGATTGACGAAAAGCTTTCGCAAATCGCTGGCATCGGAAAAGATTCCGGCCTTCTCAATATGGAAAAAGATTACGCCGTTGTAGTTGAGCATGAGGTTTACGAGGGCAAAGCACGCGCTAAAATCAAGTGGGTTAATAACGTGGGCGGCGGAATGAAGTTCGAATCTATCGCCAAGCAGCAGGCAAAAAGCATGTTCGCCGGAATGAATCTCGCGGGCGACGTTGCCGCGTTTAAGGCAAAAAATCCTGGCTTGAAGAAAAAAGAAGACGGGTTTAAAGCGCCGTTCTAAGAGTTATAGGGTGTTCCCGACTACCTTAAGTGTCGGGGCTTTCGATGAGTCCATAAGTTTATTGTTATTCGTTAATTAGACACCTCCTTGTCTTATGGACTCTTCGAAGGCGCAGCACGGTAAGCTGTGGAACCCCAGACCTGCCTGTAGAGGTAGTGACGGCCACTGGAGACGTGCAGGACGGGTTAAATCATGACGTCCGAAACTTACAGGGATATCCGCTGGGGTTTCAATAGCCACAGTCGCGCGGGGCCGCCTTCACTATATTCGACCTAATACTTATAAAAAAAGATACCTAATAGATACCGCTACTTGTGATTTTTATTAGGTATCTATTTTGGTATCTTGGTATATTGAATACATGAGAAACATCATTTCAGTAGCAGCCCTTATCGCCCTTACCGCTTGTAACGCTGGATCGGAATCTAGCAAATCGTCAAAAGCCGCATCGGACGAAGTTGTGCACGTATGTGTAAACCCTATCTCATTCGGGCTTACCTGCACCACTATCGGCCAAAATGAACTTGGTACCCATGTCCAGTTATGCACGACCGGCGAACATGGCTCCGATATCGGTACCGTTTCGCAGCTTAAAGAATGGGTCGACAATAAGGCCGGATTTATTGATGGCGCAAGCCGCATCCAAGTCGCCACCGGCTCCATTAATAACGATGTTCTAAATTTCTTCACCGAGGAACAGCTCGAGGGATTCACCGAGAATGAAGACGGTACCTACCATGGTATCTATCTCACCTCGAATGACCCCGACCGCGCTTTTCTTGATGACTCGTGCCAGTAAGGTATCTTAGATACCATTTTATGAAAAAGGAATTAACGGCCCTGACGCTCAGATTAGATTCACAACTTTGGACAAAAGCCGTCAGGGCCGCGCGGCGACGCGGGCTAACTCTCACTCAATACATTCGCTACCTCATTGAAGAGAGTTTGAAGTGAAACTCTCCGAGGCTCTAGACATTAGTATCTACGTTAAAAACCCCGAGTGGATGAACGGCTCAGTGATGAAATACATCATCGACGCGGACATGCTCTATGAGCTGAAGACTGGAACGCTCGGCGGATTACCGGATAGCGACAGTGACGGATGGGTACCGTGTTTTAGCGATGGGGAGCCGAGTGTATGACGGATGCGTCGGGAGGAGTGGGATGAGAATAGATCTTGAAGTAGTCATGGCGATTGTAGCTCTTTGCAAGGTTTCAACCGGAGATAGCTCAGCATCTTTTACCCAAGGTCTACAAAAAGAATGCCATGCGTTTTACGCGAAATGTTTTTCACAGATTAAGCCGGGTGAAAGTCTTGGCGCATGTCTTGAGAAGCGCGCGTTGGTTGTGAAATGAAAATTCAACTAGCGAACCTTCTACGGCTTGCGGAGCGGGCTAAGGATGGGGACTGGAATCCAGTTATCACGGCAATCATCGACGATAATTTTCGTAAAACTCTTGACCCCGGAACCGTAGCCGCCCTCGTCGAGGATAATTTGAGGATGGCGGAGGCGATTGAAGCACATTTGCCTAAGCCTGAGCATACGGCGACGCATGATTTCGATTGCCCGCTCAAGATACACCCAAAGCTTCGCGAAGACGGTGCGACGTGCGTCTGCGAACCTGAGCTTCGCGCCGCGCTTGAAAAACACAGGGAGAAGTTCGAATGAGCACCATGAATCGTATGCACAACGTCGGCAATCCTCACCAAGGGAAGACGAAAAAAGTCCTTTGTGTTTGTTCGGCGGGACTGCTTCGGAGTCCAACGGCTGCTGTTGTGCTTTCGGCAGATCCCTTCAATTACAACACGCGTGCCGTTGGCCTCTCTTCTGAATATGCACTCATTGTTTTAGATGCAGTACAGATACATTGGGCCGATGAAATCGTTTGCATGTCGGAAGATCAGCAACAAGCAATCGTGCACCGGACCGAGAAGCCCGTTAAGAATCTCTCGATTCCAGATCGGTATGCGTACCGGGACCCGGAGCTTATGGCCATGATCCGCGAGAAATATGAGGCTACGTTGTGACCACGTCAGACAGGGAGAAATTCCTTACGACGGCCCCCCGGGGAACCGTGCGGGAAATGAGACGCCCGATTTACCTCCCAAAAGAAGCCTGGGAGGCATCAATGTTGAACGTCGAACATCAGGAAGAGCACTTAAGCGACGACGAATTGCCGACCTATGGCCAGCGTTGGGCAATGGTTTATGGCTACGCGCTTGGGTGGCATCATCGCGGTCTTGAGGAAGAAATGAAATGAGCAAATTCGAAGTCGGCGACATCGTCGAGGCGTTTGGTTTGCGGGGAGTTGTAACAGGCATTTACCTTGATCGATCTATAACGGAGGCGTGCCTAGTAAAGTTCGACGAGCCGTTAGATGCAAGCGCCCTTGATTCCTATCATTATTTTACGCTTAACGGATTCGCTAAAACTTGGCACAAAACCCCGTCACTCGTCCTGATCGAGCGCCCGAAGCGCAAGGTCACGAAGACGCTGCGGGGTTTTGTGAATGTGTATTCATACATGGAGTCAGTGGTGTATCGAACGCGAGACGCCGCAGATGCTAGAGCCGGAGAGGGCCGCATCGCTTGTGTCGAAGTGACCGGAAGTTACGAGGTGGAGGAATGACCACGCCCGAGCTAATCGCGAAACTGCGCGCGAGCGAGCGCCTTGGGGTGAAGACGTGATGAGCGTAAGAACAGTAACCACGTTCACTTGCGAGAAATGCAGAGCTGAAATTACGAGCGAAACGAACCACACCATTCCCCATGGATGGCATCCCGTCACTGTTTATATTGATCGTTACAGACCCGCCAAGAAGTCATTTCTGGTTTGCGGAAACTGTATCTATGAATCAATTACAGACTGCGTTTTAAGTCTTGAGAAAATTTGGGCGCTCGCTCTATGGCACCTATGGGGGAAACGATCACATGGCTAACATCACCGAAAAACTTGGGGTGAAGACGTGAAAAAGAAAAGTATGAAGATGCCAACGCAGAAAGAGATGCTGGAAAAATACAAGCGCGTTCTCGTTTCAATCGCCGAGCCTATAGGGATAAAAGAAGACGCCCGAGATTATCGGAGTATTGCATTGCGGATGCAGAGCTCGGCAAAGCTGGTACTGGCTGAGAAATGCCCATGCTGCGGACAGGTCGTGAACCCATGACCACGCTCGAAAAACTCGACGAACTCTTGGGAGTGGCGCGGGCCGCGACTCCGGGGCCTTGGTTGAACGATAGTAACTTTTTCGCAGTTTACGCAGACGATGGAGACGAAGACTCTGAGGAGATTCCGATTTGCGATACTGATGTCGGAGGAGCGGAAAGTGAAGACGCTTGTGAAGCCAATGCCGCTCACATCGCCCAATCAAACCCGGCAGCGTTCATCGCGCTGGTCGAATCGCTGCGCGAGGCGGTTGAAACTATCGAGGCAATACAGTGTTGGTGTGAAAAAGCAAAGCGAGCTGGATATAAAGAGTGTACTCGCTGTGAATCCCTCGCCGCCATCAACGCGAAGATCGGGGAGTTATGATTAAGATGCTAGCGATTCAGCTTTGGAAAAGCCATGCGAGTCGATGCCGAACGCTTAAGCTGCGGCGCTGGCATTGCTTATGCGGATTTCCCGCGCGAGAGAAGGGGAGCTGTAAGTGAAACATCCTACGCCGGAGCAACTGTTGCCGCTACTCAAGGCAGTCGATACCGCCGTGTGGGCATGGGCGATCAAAACCAATATGAAGAAAGGCGAATCCTGTCCCGTGAAATGGAAGGACGCCATTCAAGATCTCGTGGAGGCGTATCACATGTACGAGCTAACGATGAGCGACAAGGTCGCGGTACTGTGCGACGCGCGAGAGAAGGGAGAGGCGAAATGACCGACGCGCGGGCGGAAGCCATCGGCATAATTGGAGCGGGATACGCTGAGAGAGACCCTAAGTTAGTCGAGCATGTCGCCGACGCCATCACCCGAGCCGAGCGCAGGGGCGAGCGTAGGGGAGAAGTGAAGGGGATGCGAAGAGCGGCTGCCTTAGTCGACGGACGGTCTTTTATGGTTGAGGCGTCGATTCTTGATGAAGCCGACCGCCTGGAGAAATCAGAATGAAACCCGAAGACGTTCTCCTAGACGTATTCGATAAACTGATTGAAGCCATAAAAAATAAACGTTGGGTAAGAGCGCTTAGTTTGCTCGAGGATTTAATTGCTGGCTCTGACGATCACGAGGAGCTGCGCGGTCTGTATGTTTTCTGCGCCCAGCAAATTACGAAGGGTAATTTTAAAGAACCGCTACAGGTAATTGAAACCCTGCAAGGTGGATTTATAGGAGCCATCGGTGAGCTATCCACGACGAAAAACTGAGAACTGGCGCGGCGTGATTGTGATTCATAAACGAAAGCGCGGGAAATGAAACTAGCTAAATTGATTCTATCAATCGTAGTGCTGTTAGCTATTGGAGCACTAGGATTCTATATTCAAAGCGAGTGGGTTAGAAACATTTGTAGAGAAGAAATCGCTCGCGAGGTAGGCGGGTGACCTACGAACATCTACACATATTAGTAGTAATCATTATTTTAATCTTCATGGCGCTTGATACACTTCACGAATGAAACGGATTATAAAAAACAGGGCCATTAATATGGAGCCGGGAACATTTGTTAAGCTCCATCAGGGAGAGATGCGTGAGTCGGGCGAGATTCCAGAGGCAAGGCGCGCTCAGTTTCTCGAATGTTGTTTCTCGCATCACATGACAAAACCTAGTCTGGGATTCGGAACCGGAATCTATTTGATCCGCGAGGATTTCACGTTGCTGCATTTAGAGTCGGATGGAGATACAAGTGACTGAATTAGAGAAAATTTACAGACAAGCTTACCCAGAACTTTTTGTAGATCTTCAAGCGGGAATGTCTTTTGATTATTGCATTGAGCGTCTAATGGAGATGAACAATAATCAGGCCATGGAGATTGCTGGTTTAAAAGATATGGTTAATTTTTTATCCCAGACCGTTAGCCGATTAGAAATAAAGTTACCAAAATAAATGCTCCGTCCATACCAGCAAGACGGAATCGACCTGATAAGAGGGAATTTCATCGCCGGTAAACGCAAGGTGCTTCTGCATCTGGCGACCGGCGGTGGTTAACGTAAGACGGTCATATTTTCAGAAATAATGAAGCTAACGGCGGCCAAGGGTAAACGCTGCCTAATGATTACCCGAGGCCGTCATCTCGTAAAACAAGCGCATGAACGCCTACTAAGAGAACAAGTACAGCACGGCGTTTACATGAGTAACCACGGGCATCATGACCCGCGCCATAATATTCAACTCTGTTCAATTGATACGATGTCATCTCGCGGGCTCACGCCTCCCGCTGACTTAATAGTTATCGATGAGGCGCATCTTGCCACGTCTAAATCGTTCCGCGATTTCCTATCCTGGTACCCGGACGCATTTATCTTAGGCGTCACAGCAACGCCATTCGTTGATGAGCCAATGGATCACATCGCGGAATGTGTCGTGAAGCCCGTCACGGTTCAGGAGCTAATAGATAGTAAATTTTTGGTGCCGCTCAGATACTACGCGCCACGCACGCCGGATTTATCCGCAATAAAAACCACGAAGGGCGATTTCAATAAGGAACAACTCTCCTCAAAAATGAACGAGTCATTGCTCGTCGGGGATGTTGTGAGCGAGTGGAGAAAATATGGCCAGCGCCGTCCCACAGTAGCTTTCGCGGTCGACGTTCGGCACGCGCAAACTCTCTGTGCGGCCTTTCAAGAGCAGAATATCAGCGCGGCATATGTCGACGCCCGGACGCCACTTGATATTCGTGCTGAAAAAATAGAGGACCTTCGGACCGGAAGAATTTCCGTCCTTACCAATTGCGGCGTCCTTACTATCGGCGTCGATATGCCCCATGTGTCTTGTTTAATTTTGGCAAGACCCACGAAGAGTTACAACCTGCATATTCAAATGTGCCTAGATATCGAGACTGAAATTTTGACGGATACCGGGTTTAAAAAACATGACGAGGTTAAACCCGACGAAATTGTGGCGGTCTTTGATTCAAAAACAGAAGAAATGTCATTTGAGAAAATATCGGAAAAAATATTTAGGCCACTTTATGAACGTGAGTTTTTTGTCACATTAAAATCACAGTCGATTGACCTTCGCGTAACTAATCAACACGATCTTTTGTATAGGGCTGGAAGAAATCACACCGTTGGAATCTGGAATAAAATTCCCGCCGAAGATTTAATGATCCGTCGGTCAGAATACAGTCTTCCAACGGCCGGGAAATATAAATTTCCAGGCGTTGAGTTAACAGATGACCAACTAGAGTTCATTGGCTTGTGGATGGCCGATGGTTCATGTTCAAAAGGTCGAAATCAGTTTTACATTTCTCAGGCGTCACATCAGCCATGGGTGCCGTGGATGCGAGAACTTTTCCTGCGCATTGGCTTAGAATGGAAAGAGCGAACCCATTCTAATAACAGCCAGTTCAAAGAAACATCTCCGAGAATTCATTTTGGGTTTTTGCGTGGGAGGGCACCACAAGATCGAGCTAAAAATAAATTCCGTCCTATTGAAAAATTTCTTCATAAGATTATTCCCGACGAACTAATGAATATGACGGCCGATCAATTTGAAAGATTTCTATATGGTCTTCATATCGGTGACGGAATAAAATTTGCAAAAGCAAATTTCATAAGGCGCAGCTTTCATATTTGCTGCGGGAAAAAACAGTTTGCAGATCAACTTCAGATGATGGCCATTCTTCGAGGATTTCAAGCCAATATCAGTTCACGCAAAAATGGCAACGGAAACATTCACATTGTTAATATAAAGAAATTATCTCAGCGTTATGTCGGTGGGACATTATATACTGACCGCCCATCACTAAAACCTGAAAAAATATTTCCCGATACGCACGTATGGTGCGTATCCACGCCCACGGGAAATATTGTTATTCGCCGAAACGGAAAAACAATGATCGTGGGCAACTGTGGAAGAGGTACGCGCACCAATCCCGGAAAATCCGACTGTCTGATTCTTGACCACGCCGGAAACGTGACGAGACATGGGTTTATTACAGAAGAACGGGATGCGATAATAGACGGCAAACCAAGTGACCAAAAACTAGAGACCGCAATCACTTGTTTTTCTTGCTACGCTGTATTCATGCGTGAGCAGTTAATAAATGACTGCTGCCCGATGTGCGGCGTTTCCGTTAGCAAAGAGCAAATCGAAAAGTCTCGAAACCTAAAACGAGTTGACGGGGAATTGGTCGAGATAGTCGAGCTCACTGAGGAACAGAAAGCCATACGCGAAATGAAGCTTCTTAAAAAAGAGCGCAAAAGAAAAGGCTACGCGCCCGGTTGGGTTTTCTATCAGATGCAGGCTAGATTCGGCTCCGAGATGACAGCGAAGCTTATGCCCAAACGTGTGAAGCCGAGTTGGATAAAATGAATAGGTACACCGCTCATCAAAAACTAGTGCAGGATATTCTCATCACACTCTCGCAACTCTCCCATGTTCGCATATGGGCGAACTCCACTGGCATCGGTCGCGCACTCACCGATGACGAGCGCGTAATCAAATTCGGCCTCAAGGGCTCAGCCGACATCATTGGAATCATTGGAGATGAGAAAAATCCCCTCGGCCGCTTCCTTGCCATTGAGGTTAAGACTGGCACCGGAAAACAAAGACCCGAGCAAAAGGCATTTCAGAAAATGATTTTGTCGCGGGGGGGCTTGTATATCCTAGCTAGATCGGTGAAAGATGCGCTCGAGGGAGTAACTAGCCGCTACTAGGGCCAGACTTAACGCTGGCTTTCCCTCGTTTTTTCTCTAGCGGGGGACCTTAAATTGAACATCGAACTTCATGACTGGCTTTCTCAAAATCAATTCGACGTAACGCCTACACTCGATGGGCAAATCAAACGCTTCGGTGAGAAAAAAGCCCAGTGGTTCGTGGGCCACGAACTTCCTTCTAAAAAAGAAATCGGCCAAACGATCGTCATCGCAACAGTCGGTGACTGGCGAACGGGCGACACTCATAAGTTTCAATCAGGCACCATCAAGAAGACGCGCGACGAACAAAGAGAGATCGCGCGCCTTCTCGCCCAGCAAAAGCGCATAGTCGAGCAAAACCAAACACGCGCCTTTGAGGAGGCAGCCCTTGACGCCGCCAAGTTTTTTGATTCCTACAAAACCCCTCATGCAACGGACTACACGAGGAGAAAAAAAGTTGAGCCAGACCAGAAAACCAAGATCGGCGTAGATACGAGGGGGGGAGTATTCCTCGCCGTTCCACTTTTCGACACGTCAGGCAAGCTCTGGTCATTCCAGAAAATCTACGACGACGGAAGTAAACTTTTCTTCACAGGCGGCAAAAAGCGCGGGAACTATTTCTATTTCGGCGACCCTAATCAGAATTGCGATACGGTTTATGTCTGTGAGGGCTACGCCACCGGCTACTCGGTCCATAAGAAATTTAACTCATTAACGATTTGCGCGATGGACGCGGGCAATATGCCAGCCGTCGCGCACGAGCTAAAAGAAAAATATGCAGATGCGGAATTCATTTATGCAGCCGACCGCGACCCGTCAGGCATTGGCGAGAAAAGAGCATTAGAGGCTGCGGCCATCACGGGAGGAAAAGTTATCCTTCCTCCCGAGCCGCATAAGGATTTCAACGATGCCGCATCCGAGAATTACGAGCTTGAGCAATTAGAGACCGAGGCGATTCAAGCCCCGATGCCGGACCTAACGAAGGCCGGCAAGCCTCGCGCCACTCTTGAGAACCTCGAGCACCTGCTGCGCTTCATGAACGTGACGGTCCGCTATAATGTCATCACGAAAGACGAGGAGATTCTAATCCCGGGCGAGGCCTTCTCGCAGGATAACCGTGCGAACTGTTCGCTCACCTGGATCGTATCTCAAGCGGCTCGAGCTAACATGCCCACTGATAAGGTCGACGCGTTCACCTCATACCTCGCCGATAAGAACCCCTATAACCCGGTCGCAACATGGATCACGTCAAGCGAATGGGATGGGAAAGATAGGCTGTGCGAACTTTATGCGACCGTGCGAACTAAGGATAACGATCATAATTCCAATTTACTGAAGCAAACGCTCCTGACTCGCTGGCTATTGTCGGCTGTGGCCGCCGCATTTGAGCCACACGGCGTCTCGGCGCACGGGGTGCTCACTTTCCAAGGCGGCCAGAATCTAGGCAAGACAGCGTGGTTCAAGCGCCTTGTGCCCCAACATATGCGGCTCACAAAAGACGGCGTGATTTTGCGCCCGGATGACCGCGACTCCGTTAAGCAGGCCCTTCAGCACTGGCTAGTGGAACTAGGCGAGCTCGACGCCACATTTAAAAAGTCCGATATCGCGCAGCTTAAGGCGTTCCTTACGGCCGATCGGGACGTGTTCCGCAGGGCCTACGCTCGCCGTGAATCCGAATACGCACGCCGAACCGTATTCTTTGCCTCAGTGAACCCCACGAGCTTCCTGCACGACACCACGGGCAACCGCCGGTTCTGGACCGTCGCCTGCGAATCACTCGACTACAATCATTCAATCGACATGCAGCAGCTATGGGCTCAGGTCTACGCCATGTACAAAGACGGTGATCCATGGGTTTTGAGCAAAGATGAGCTCGAAATGCTCAATGCCCACAATGAGAATTTCCAATCGTCAGATCCAATTGAGGAGCTCGTTGGCCAAACGCTATGTTGGGACGCGAGTGATGACTTGTGGACCTGGAAAACCTGCACCGATATCGCCCGCGAAATAGGGATTCAATTTCCTAAACCAAGCGATCTAAATGCCATTTCAAGATCGGTTCGGAAATTCAATGGGAACCGTCACGGCACCATTGATCGAATGCGAAAGCTCTTCGTCCCGCCTAGAAAATCCTAGAACTCCTTTTAAAAAATAAGATCAGGGCGATGATTCTAGTAAAAACTCACGCCTAATTTTAACTGCAACACGGCTACACGCCTGCTACACGGAAAGATACCTCCCGTGTTGCATATAACCCCCCGTTATCCCTATCCTTTTTACTTACTGCTACACGTACTACACAGAATATTGATATTTAGAGAGTGGGGAGTAATGTAAAAAAGAGGTATTTTTTACATTTGGTTTTTACCCCCTAATAGAAATCGAAAAGCCGTGTAGCACGTGTAGCAGAATCGCCTCATTGCCACTTATATTCGATATGGCGGATTTTGGCCGAAATAGGGGTTTTGCCGATTCACACTGGCTCACGCGCCCCACGCGCCACTAGCCGCAACTAGCCACGAATAGTTCGCACGCATGCGAACGTTTATGCCATTAGATAACCAATCCTAACTTTGATAAATATGTTGAAAATGAAAATTCACTGCGCCCATGACAAGCTCGTTCCAATCGCGGATCTGAAACCCCACCCCAAAAACCGCAATAACCACCCCGACGACCAAATCACTCGCCTGGCCCAAATCCTCGAATATCAAGGATGGCGGCAACCCATCAAAGTATCGCGCTTGTCTGGCTTCATTACCGCTGGCCACGGCCGCCTGCTGGCCGCTCAAAAACTTGGCCTGAGCGAGGTCCCGGTTAACTTCCAAGAATACGAATCAGAGGCCCAGGAATACGCCGACCTCGTGGCTGATAACGCCATTGCTCTTTGGGCTGATATCGACGTGTCGGGCATCAAGGATGACATCCTAAAACTACCCGAAATCAATTTCGACAACCTAGGCCTTGGCCTCAAATCCCTAAACCTCTCAGAATTCCTCGAGCCAGATGAGAAATCAGACCCAGAAGAAAAAGAAGCCGAGCTAAAAACGTGCCCTAACTGCGGCGTCCTAATCGATGGCTGACTACGGCATCCCCTATCAGGGCTCAAAAGATAAAATTGTTCACAAGCTCACTGCAATTCTCCCAAAAGCAGAAAACTTTTACGATCTATTCGGCGGCGGATTTAGCGTCTCGCACTTCATGCTCGCGCATAAAAAATACAAAAACATTCACTATAACGAGCTCGAGCCAACCACTGTTCAGCTCATCCGCGACGCCATCAATGGGAAATATAACTACAACGTCTTTAAACCTAAATGGATCACTCGAGAACAATTCGACGCGAACAAGAAAACTTGCGGCTACACTCGAATCGTTTGGAGCTTTGGCAATAGCCAAAAAAACTACATATTCGGCAAGGAAATCGAGGGCGACAAAAAGTCCCTTCACCAAGTCGTGGTATTTGATGAATGGGACGACAACGCCGTAAAAATTCTAGGCGTGAAAAGCCTACCGAAAAATCTATCCATTCGAGGTCGACGCTTAGCCGTTAGGCAGCTCATAACTATGCGCGGTGAGCGTGGCGACCTCCAACAGCTCGAACGGCTCGAACGGCTCCAACAGCTCGAACGGCTCCAACAGCTCGAACAGCTCGAACGGCTCCAACGGCTCCAACAGCTCGAACGGCTCGAACGGCTCCAACGGCTCGAGATGACATCACTTAGTTACGATCAGGTTCCCATTAATCCTAACTCTATTATCTATTGTGACCCGCCTTATGCTGGAACCGCTGGCTATGTTTCCGAATTCGATCACGGTAAATTCTGGCAATGGGTAAGGGATTCTAAGCATCCAATCTTCATTTCCGAATACTCAGCCCCAAAAGACATGAAGACCGTTATGGCAATTAGACACAAGAAAACCAATTCCCAAACGTGTACCGACTCAGTAGAAAAGCTATTCTGTAACCAAATTGGCGCTCAACTTTTGGCTAATTCGGCCGAATAGCATACACTGATTCTGCAATCATTGAGGGGAAAGTGGCGAGAGACGGCACCTATTCGGGCGGGAAACAATGGGTCAAAGGCCAAACGGGGAATCCTAATGGCCAGCCTCCGCTCGACCCTTTCACTAAAAGAGTCCGCATCGAATCACGCGAAACCGTTGCAAAACTCTACTGGGATTGTGTCAACCTCACAAAACAAGAACTAGTCGAGCGCCTAAAGGCTACTCCCACTATTTTCGAGGAGGGCGTTTTGCGCGCCATCGTCAAAGACATGGAAAAGGGAACCACCACTACGCTCGACAAACTCATGGAGCGCGTTCTTGGTAAGCCAAAAGAAATTATCGAAATGACATCCGAGGTCCGCACCGAATCCTCTATCGACGTTTCAAAACTCACCACGCAAGAGCTTGAAAATTTCCTAGCGCTTATGAAAAAGGGAGCAATAAAAAACTCCAATGGGGAAACTTAAGCTTTTTGAAACCGGCATCACCGAAGAAGAAGTCGAAACAGAACTACTTAAGCGATCCCTTAAACGATTCGCCGAATACTTCTGGGACGAACTAGAACCTAATCGCCGCTTCGTTCCCGGCTGGCACATCGACGCTATTTGCGAGCACCTTCAAGCAATCACGCGTGGTGAACTTCGAAACCTTGTAATCAACATCCCGCCTCGCCACGGTAAATCTCTTCTCGTATCAGTATTGTGGCCCGCGTGGTCCTGGGCAACAAGGCCCGAAACCCGTTGGATATTCTCGTCCTACTCAGACACTCTATCAAAACGCGACTCAATCAAATGCCGCCGTGTAATTGAATCAGCGCGCTATCAAAAACTTTTTCCGCTCCAAATCCAAGACGATCAAAACGAGAAAAAGAAATTTGAGAACATCAAGACCGGCGTCCGCATGGCCACCTCCGTCGGTGGCGCAGGCGTAGGCGAAGGCGCAGATTTCATCGTCGCAGATGACCCGCATAAAACCCAAGACATTCACCATGAGAAGCTTCGAACCGACGTTTTAGAATGGTGGGATGAGGTCATGTCAACGCGCGGTAACGATCCTAAAACCGTCGCGAAAGTTATCGTCATGCAGCGCTTGCACGAAAAAGATTTGTCAGGCCACGTCATTGAGAAAGGCGGCTACGACCATTTGTGTCTACCCGCTGAATACACGGGCAAGAAATATCACACGTCAATCGGATGGGAGGACCCACGCATTAATGAGGGCGACCTTCTATGGCCCGAGCGCTTTTCTAAATCCACGCTCGACCAGCTCCGCATCGACCTTGGACCCGACGCCGCAGAAGGCCAACTTCAGCAAGACCCGAAGCCCGCAAAAGGCGGTACCTTTAAGCGCGCATGGTGGAAACGCTACATCGAGCTCCCGAACCTTCTCTACATTAAGCAATATTGGGATTGTGCCGAGAAGCCTGGAATCAGTAACGACTTCTCGGTATGCGCCACTTGGGGATTTACCGCGACTGATAGGTACCTGATAGATATTTGGCGCGAGAAAGTAGAGGCTCCTCAACTGAACGATGCGATTATTTCGAACTACTTTAAATACAAACCCATTGCCGTTATCATCGAAGATAAGTCAGCCGGGACGCAGGCCATTCAACATCTAAAACAAAATTCTCCTCTTCCCGTGATTGCTTATCATCCGGGAAAAGTCGATAAAGTAAGCAGGGCTATCGGAGCTGTTCCAATGGTCGCGGCGGGGAAATGTCACTTACCAATCAACGCACCATGGGTGGAGGATTTCATAAAAGAACTTGAAAAATTCCCACTCGTTGATCACGACGATCAAACGGATAGCTTAAGTATGATGGTAGCCGAACACTCTATTCAAAGACCTAAACCTAGGGCACGGGGGCTTTAAATGAATTTTTGGAAGCGTATGTTTACTGGCGAAACTAAAGTTTCGGCCGGTCGCTCTGTCCTAGTAATGAACCAAGTCGGCAAGCCGCAATCCACGCCGAAAAACTACGAGGCCTTTTCCCGCGAGGGCTATCAGGCAAACGTCATCGTCTATATGTGCGTGAATAAAATTGCCACATCCGTTGGCAGCATTCCATGGTTTCTCATCGGCCGTGACAAAAAACCCATTGAGAAACATCCTCTTCTAGATCTTTTAAAGCAGCCTAACCCCATGCAAGCCCAGTCGGGTTTCATGGAAGCAGTGAGCGCGTACTTTTCAATCTCGGGTAATTCCTACATTGAGCAAGTTCTAGTCGGGAAAACTCCTGCTGAATTATGGCCTCTGCGCCCGGATCGCATGAAAGTCGTGCCCGGAAAAACCGGCGTTCCCAATGCGTTTATCTTCGGGACTGCGGGCCAAGAAAAGGTTTTCCCGGTCGATGTCGTTAAAAACAAATCAGACATTCTGCATCTGAAAACCTTTAACCCGCTTGATAACTGGTACGGCATGAGCCCCATTGAGGCCGCCATGTATTCAGTCGACCAGCATAACGAATCCGGCAAATGGAACTTATCTCTATTACAAAACCGAGCCACGCCAAGCGGTGCGTTCACGGTTAAGTCTGATTCGACTAATCCGCTCGGCTCAATTCCTGATACGAACTTTAATAATCTGCAGCAGCAAATCAGAGAAGACATTGCGGGCGCTCAAAACGCTGGCAAAATTCTCATCCTCGAGGGCGGCCTCTCGTGGCAGGAAATGGGTCTAAGCCCGAAGGAAATGGACTGGATCGAAGGGCGCAATATGTCAGCTCGTGACATCGCTCTATCGTTTAACGTGCCGCCTATTCTTCTTCACATCCCCGGCGACTCTACCTATTCGAACGTAAAAGAGGCGCGTCTTGCCTTCACACAAGAAACCATTCTACCTCGGATGGATTATTTTAGAGACGAGTTTAACCGCTGGCTGGTTCCCCAATTCGGCGACGGCCTCTATTTGGATTACGATAAGGATTCAATCCCGGCCCTTGAACAGGCCCGAGCTGAACGCGGCGCTGAATTAAACAACATCACGTATCTGACGATTAACGAAAAGCGCGCACAACTTGGCTATGAGAAGGTTGAAAATGGCGACGTATTACTTGTTAGTCCGGGTCTTACGACTCTTGATGAGATTGTAAACCCTACCGAGCCCGAGCCTGAGCCGGTTGTAAAACCATCCGATCAGGCAAACGAGGAAGAACAAGTTGAAGAGGATGAACCCGAGGATTCTACCGACGATGCCGAGAAAGATTTTCACTCGCTCGAAGTAAAACAGATCAACGTGCTCACTGCAAAGGGCAAGCGCCGCGCTTGGGCTCAAGTAAACGCCGCACGTAAGCGACTCGCGCACGGCATGTATCTCGACGTGAAAGACGAGCTTGAGGCGCAATCCACAAAGGTCTCGAAATCCATTCAAGGCGTTGACCAGGGCCTTTGGGAATACGCGGCACTCAAGTCAATTGATGACACCGAAGCCGCGATGAAATCAGTTATCGAGAAGCATCTAAAGCGCGGGCTTTTAACTTTCGGAAATCCTATTCTCGCATCCGGCAAATCAATGCCCGATTTCGAGACTAAGATTCTGTCTAAGTTCGATCAATTCGTTAACGCTTTCATTCAAAAAAATACCGCAAAACAAGTAACTGAGATTCAAAATACGTCGAAGAAAAAGGCCCGTGCGGTAATTAAAAAGGCCATTCAAGACGGCCTAACGGACGGCGATTCTGAGCGTAATATCTCAAAGCAAATTAAGTCAGAGCTCGATGCAATTTCTGATACCCGCGCGCGGACTATCGCACGCACTGAAATCGGCATGGCATCTAGTAACGGAGCGCTCGACGCGGCTAAATCACTCGACGTTCCAGACCTTGAAAAAGAATGGGTATCGGATAAGCGCCCGTTCGCGGACCTTCGCGACAATCCCGCAGTCTCGGATCACCAAGCAATGGACGGCGTAACGATTGGCATCAATGAAAAGTTCACCGTGCCGCCTGACGCTGACATGGACGGCCCGCATGATCCGACCGCTGGCCCTGAGCAAATCATCAACTGCGAATGCGCGTTAGTATTTGCACGAGGCGGTAAGGCATTTCTTCCTAACATTGAGGAAGCATGATTCTAATTTGCCCAGTCAAACGCGAGGGACCACAAGGTCCAAAGGGCGATACTGGCCCTGAAGGTCCGGAGGGCGCACGCGGTCCAAAAGGAATTCAGGGCGAAAAAGGTGAGCGTGGCGAGCGCGGATATCCGGGTTTAACGGGTCCGCGAGGGCCTGCAGGCGATTCGTCTACTGCTGATTTCGATAAGATTCTAACGGGTCCGACTGATTGTCTATTCTCTGGACCCATTATTCCTCTCTCTGTTTTGATCGATAATAACGGGAATGTTTTAACGGGGGTTTAAAATTATGGCGCAACATATTTTCTATGGGACGGCGGCACCTACTATTACGCCGACCGCAATTGGCCAGCACTTCATTGATACGACGAATAAGATTTCCTACATCTCGGTTGGGACTTCTAGTTCGGCTGATTGGGAAACCTCCGACGCAGCGGACGTTGCAGCGGATCTTGCTACTCACATTGCAGATGTAGCCAATCCGCACTCGGTAACTAAAACGCAAGTGGGCCTCGGGAACGTCGACAACACGAGCGATTTAAATAAGCCGATTTCTACTGCAACGCAGACAGCCCTCAACGCAAAACAAGACGGCCCTTTAACTGGCGACGTGACGACGAGCGGCGCTGCTGCGACTCTCGCTAACACGGCAGTTACCGCTGGTTCCTATACTCTCTCGTCAATCACAGTAGACGCGAAAGGCCGCATCACGGCCGCATCAAGTGGCTCGGCAGCATCTAGTTGGGGAACGATCACCGGCACGCTTTCGGATCAAACCGATTTGCAGTCGGCACTCGACGCTAAGCAAGACGACATCGTGGCTTCGAATAATCAGTTTGTTTATTCGAATGGCTCGAGTGTTATCGAGGGACTGCCCGGATGGTTTAAGGACCCGACGTGGGGAGGGCTTCAACAATCTCTAACCATGATTCCGGATGATAACACCGGATCCACTCTCAATAACTACCAGCTAAATATTGATCCTATTCAGAATTCACCTGACGAAAACATCAACATTCATAACGTTCAGGTAAATATCGATACCGGATCTAGCGGATTCGATTTCGGAACCAATGGCAGTGCCGTAAGAATTTGGTCTGGTAACGCTACACATAATGGCACTGGAAATATCGGAGAGATTAGCTTCCTAAGTAGCAACTTCACAATTGGTAACGGAACAGATCCAATTACCGCTCGTGGATTCTCTTACGCGTATGGCTTCGGAAATATTAGTGACAACGTAGAAATCGTCGGACCGATGCAGGGCTATGGCTTTCAACCTAGCTTCTCATCTAGTTCTTCAGTTGATACTGATAACTCATACGTAAATGCGTTTTACGATGCGACTAACGCGCCCGACATTATTTTCGGACATTATGTGTCGGCAAACTTGTCGCCAAATCTCGGCGGCATCGCGAACAATAAGAACTATTCCGCGATAAATATTTCTCCGAACGTCGACGACATGCAGGGCAACTCTGGTTTTACTGGGGTTGGTGTTTACGGAAACGTAGTCGGTAGCGGCACAGGATCTTGGAACGGCATACAGATTAACCCTCAGTCGGCCGACATGCATAGCGCGACCGGCGTTTGGGTTAGCATGGACGGCGCCACCGTATTCGCTGGCGTTAAAGCATCCGTCACGATCCAAGACCTTTTCTATGAAGCAGATCAACCCGGCGAAGATCCGGGGAACCTTATTACGATTACGTATACGGGCGGCGCAACCGCAGGTAGCGAGGTCGTCTCTAACGTCGGCCCCGCAATCACGGTTCAAATCGAGGACGGCGTATCGACTGCAACGCAAGTTAAGGCGGCGCTCGACGCCTACGGAACATTCGTCACGAATGCGAGCGTTACTATTTCTGGTAGCGGATCGAATCCGCAAACCATTCAAGGTCCCACGAGTTTCACGGGCGGCGAATGGCCCGGCGAAAAGCTCGCCGGTTACTTTGACGGCAACGTTCGAATCGATGGCTCTCTATCGTTTAACGGAGCCCTTTCGGTCGGCAAATTAAGCGCGTTCGCAAGCGAGGCGCTCGTTGATGGAGGAGGCACCCCTAGCTCTATTCACTCCCTAATCACTAATCCGACCGTGGCCGCAAACGTCACGATTGCGAACGCCGATATTCTCGGCGTAAACACGGCAGCGCTTATTAACATCGGCGATAACGCCGTAGTAACCACGGCGTTCCTTGGCGTCTCAGCTCTTGGCCTTCCCGCAGTACTTACCATGGGCTCGGGCGCAACTGTTGACCGAGTATCGGGTGCCGTATTTGCGCTATCTCTTGATGCCGGATCTGGAGGGGGAACGGTCGACACTGTATCTCTTTGCAGAGCGCTTACGCTCCCGAACGGTGTCACTACCGTTAACCGCCTTTACGGATATCAATTCGACTTACCGTTTGGCGATCCGGGCACTGACACGTGGGGTGTCTACATGGAGCCGGATGTTAATAACTGGCTGAAGGGTTCGCTTCGTTTGGGCGGGACCACGATTACCGACGACAAGGCCGACTCGGGATTCAAATTCCACGTCGAGGGTGACTCGAAACTAGAGGGCGATCTTGCGCACCTTACGGGCGATATCGGATTCTTCGGCACGACTCCCGTGGGGCAGCAGGCAGGCGGGGCCGCAACGGCTGGCGGCACTTACACGGGAACGGAGCAAGCAATGCTACAAGACGTATACGATGCGGTTCGCGCAGTGGGGATTATGGCATGACAAAAGAACGGGCTTTAGAAATTCTAGCGCTTCACAAGAGCGGCGTTAAGCAGCCAATACAGTTAGTTTTGATGGCGATAACAGTGCTCGCCGCAATTAAAAAACCGGAGGAATGATAAATGAAAATTAAAATCACAGAAGCGGTCAAGGATCTTAAAGGAAACCCGATTAAGAATAGCGAGGGTAACGACTGGACTCTTAAAGAAGCAATCGCTACCGCGTGTCTGTCTACCTACCAGGGCGATAATCCTAGTGGCGAAGAGAAATATAAGCGCTGGAAGCTTGCGAATGCCGTTGAGCAACACGCGGGCGAAGAGTTCGAAATGACCGTTGAACAAGTGGCCATGGTTAAGAAGCTTGCGGGCGGCGTGTTCCCCACGATCACGTCAGGCGCAATTTGGAGCATGTTAGAGAAATGATTCAATTAGGCGGGGTAGTTCCTTTATCGGTCCAGTTATCGGATGGGAACGAGCGCGCGCGCGTGCATGTGCGCGTGCTAAACCCCGCTGAAGAAGTGATTTTCGAAGCCGATCTAGAGTCATTCCCGGGCGGTCTTTACTCTAACCGTCAATTCCTTATGCCCGAACTTCCTTTCGTCACCGCGACTTATCAAATATTCGGTGTTACAAATGAGGGTGGGGAATATGAACGGGGGGCAGAAATCTTTTATAGGGACGTGTCTTTTGAACAGACCCGTGCCCTATTCGAAGAGTTCACTCCTCAATACCAAGACTTTTATACTGGCCAAGTCGTCAGCGAAAGCTTCGACGATTTCATCGAAGGGACGATGAGTGTTCAGTCTTAAATTTCGACTTCTAAATCAATTCGGTGCGTCAGAAATCTTAGCATCTCCAAACGAGATTGAGGTTTACTTTCCCTATGAATCATCCGATGCGCTCATGAAGCGCATGAGTCGCGGGGATGTTCGTATCTTGAATGACGTTAAAGGTGAATTCGAAGTCGACGTTTCAGACTTTGAGCTCCAGGGAATGCCAATCGGAGAAAAGCAAAACATCTCCGTTAAGGTTATTTCTACTGGCAAAACTCGCCATGCCATTTTCCAAAAATGCTTAAATGTTCGCGCCGTCGACGTTGACGGAAGCCTCCGAAAGGTAGTCGAGAGATGAAAACCGAGATTAAAACCTTTGAATTCAAGGTCGACGACGCCGATAATAAAAGCGGAATGATTCGTGGGTTCGCTTCCACGTTCGGCAATATTGACCTCGGCGACGACGTTGTGGACGTTGGCGCTTTCAAAAAAACCATTAAGGAGTCGGGCGGCAAGTTCCCGATTCTCGCAGACCACAACCCGACGACGCCGCTCGGTTGGAACATTCGCGCAGAGGAAACCGAAAAGGGACTCTACGTCGAAGGCAAATACAACATGGAAGATCCCTTTGCGCGCGCACGCTATGCGCTCGCGCAGCAAGCGCTCGAGATTGGCGCCAAGATGGGTCTCTCGATTGGCTACGCCGTCATTAAGGCCGAGTCAGATAAAGAGCGCCCAAGTCTTCGTCGCCTTAAGGAACTGAAGCTGTATGAATACAGTCAAGTCGTGTTCCCGATGAACACGGCCGCAATGGTCACGGCCGCTAAGGCGTGGCACGAGATTACGACTCAGCAAGAGCTCGTTGAGCGAATCAAATTAGAAGCTAAGTCGCGCGGCATTGGGCTGCACGATTTGAGTAAAGCACTCCTCGAGGGGGGAGCCGCAGAAATCGAAATAGACCCGGTCGACTTCGATCAGTCTATGGAGAGAATTTTTAACCTATTAAAAGGGAGTGCATAAGTGGAAAAGAAACAAGTAGAAATGCTGGAAAAGGCAGTTGCCGATTTCCGCGAACTTAATGACAAGGCGCAAGCTGAATCGAAAAAGCGTGGTGAAGAATCCGCTGAAATGAAGGCGCAAGTCGAAAAGGCTAACGCTGAAATCACGAAACTTCAGGACGAAATCAAGGCAACCAACGCTGCTTTGAACCGTTCGGTTCGCGGCGAAGCTGCTAATCAAGAAGTCTCGGCTGAGCAAAAAGCTCGTCGTGACGCCTTCAACAAATACATCCGCAAGGGTGACGGCAGCCTCTCTGACATGGAACAAAAAGCCTTGTCGGTCGGCTCTGATCCCGATGGCGGCTTCCTTGTTCTTCCTGAAATGTCGTCTGAGATTGTTAAGAAGGTTTTCGAATCGTCGCCCGTTCGCGCGGTCGCTTCTGTTCAAACCATCTCGAGCGACTCGTTCGAAATTCTTCAAGACCTTGACGAAGCAGGTGCAGGTTGGGTTGGCGAAACCGCTGCCCGTTCGGAAACCACGACCCCGCAATTCAAGAAGATCGTTATCGCCGTTCACGAGATTTACGCTAAGCCCCGCGCTACGCAAAAACTCTTGGACGACGCTTTCGTGAACATCGAAGCTTGGCTTGCTGAGAAAGTGTCCGAGCGTTTCGGTCGCATCGAAGCAACGGCATTCGTCCAAGGCGACGGCGTGAACAAGCCCCGTGGCTTCATGACCTACGCTGCAGGAACCTCGTTCGGTCAAATCCAGCAAGTGAATTCCGGCTCTGCTGCTGTCATCACGGCTGACGGCCTCATCAACCTGAAATACTCGCTCAAGGGTGCATATAACCCCGGCTCGGTATTCATGATGAAGCGCGCCACCGTGGCATCGGTTCGCAAGCTGAAAGACACGACGAACCAATATCTGTGGCAGCCTAGCCTTCAAGTCGGTCAACCCGACATGTTGCTCGGTTACCCGATTTATGAAGCTGACGACATGGCAGCGGAAGCGGCCGACGCTCTTCCCGTGGCATTCGGTAACTTCAAACAAGGTTATCAAGTCGTGGACCGCTTCGGCATCCGCACCCTTCGCGACCCGTATTCCGCTAAACCGAACGTGGAGTTCTACACCACGAAGCGCGTCGGCGGTGACGTGAAGAACTTCGAGGCCATCAAAATCCTCAAGTGCGCAGTCTAATTTAACTAGGGAGGGGAGTTATTCCCCTCCCAACTTTTCTTGAAAGGAAAATAATAATGAGCGTTGTTAAAGACGTTAAAAGTAACATTAGCCTCAACCAAACTATCGTCCCGGTTGTCGCAACCACCGACGTGACGGGTCTTGCCGTTGACACCCAACCTTCTGTTGGCGTCGGCATCCTCGCGCACATCGGCCTTTCGGGCGATACGCTTTCTGGTTCGGTTAAAATCGAAATGGAAGTTCAACACTCGGACGCATCGGGCTCGGGCTTCGTTGCTTGCGCAGATGCAGATTTGAACGCTTCGGTTCCAGGCACGAACACGGGCACCTTTGCCGTGATTGATGCCTCGTCTGAAGACGAGCAAATCTACAAGTGTAACTACATCGGTTCCAAACGCTACGTTAAGGTGGTCGCAAACTTGACTGGTACGCATACGAACGGCACGCCATTGTCGGCGATTGTGGTTCTTGCACCCACTCAACTACCCGCTTAACCTAGGCTAGGGGAGGGCGAGCGCCGGGGTTGGGATTGGTTTACTCCAGTTTACAATCTCGATTCCGGCGTATCGTTTTATGAAAATCTTCATGCTCCGAACCGATTATTTTACGTGCGAGAGTGGCCAAACTAATTGGCTCTACGCCGGGCAGATTTATGATTTGCCGGAAGCTGACGCAAAAGAAATAGTCGGATCTGGGATAGCTAGAGTCGAGGGACACGATGAGCCATCAAGCGTTAAAGTTAATCACGCCGCCAAGCGGTCTCGCGGTCGCCCTCGCG
>Ga0209175_10000440_pt1 | contig 25040 bp, 22 predicted proteins | sample JI91814C2DNA_FD_187506 | JGI IMG/M metagenome (GOLD analysis project Ga0209175, IMG submission 187506) | Wastewater effluent complex algal communities from Wisconsin, to seasonally profile nutrient transformation and Carbon sequestration -... | ecosystem: Engineered > WWTP > Effluent > Algae...
TGCTCCTCCACTAAAACTCCAGGAATACTCAGTTGCTCCACCAAACGCGACTACTGGTGCGGCAGCAGCGAGAGAATAGGGTACATTAGTTGATCCATCACAAACATCCGAAGTTAATGGTGAAATTACACCCGGAGCACTCAGTGCTGACCTTCTGGTTATGTTAACTTGAATCGGATCGCTTAAGCAATTATTAGGCGCTGCTGCCCCGGTTCGATATCTTGCAAAAACAGAATAGACCCCTGCTGCAGCCATGGCAGCTGTTCCTCCTGTTCTATTTTCAGGTCTGAGAAACCGGCAATTTGTTCCGTACGTTGAAGCTATCGTACTCGCGTCTGCAGTAGCATCCGCTAATGTGTTGTACCACTTTATCTCAGTGCTACCTGCCACACTTCCAGCTGTTAATTCAAAAAATTCACCGGTAGGAGCTCCGCAAGTACCACCTGATGCAAATGTCTCCGTAAAGCAATACTCCTTATTAGTTGCTACTGGATTGGTTGGCTTAGCAACAATTTCTATATAGTTATCTGTGGCTACTCTATTTGAGAGGTCTCCTGGATTATACGGATTACAAGTATTCCAATACTCTAGTCTAACATAAAATCTTTGACCAACCAGTTGCCCGACAGCAGATGATGTTGTTATTGTCTGCATAAATGTTGTCGCAGTCGAAACATTTACGGGGGTATTTAATTCGATAACACCATTGAAATCCGGTACACCGACACCCCCCGCGCCCGTTGGAAAATAACCTGCTGCCGGGCTTATGACACCCGCACCGTTCGTTATATTTTGGGCCCCTCCTGTAAGAGGACCATTGACAACAATGTTGGGGATATTTCCTGGAGCCGCTGCATTTTGATATCCATAAACAATTCTTATCCAACGCGCCTGAATATTAGGCGCTCCAATATTCGGAACATCTGGTACGCAGTTGAGCGTAGTTGCATCCGAAAACTGCATATTGGCATTATTTCCCTGGCACACTCTATGAGAGTTTGCAACAGAAGGGATTAAACTCAGAATACCTGTATTCTGATCATCCATGTCATATGAAATAAAAGTAGAAGTTTGAAGTAGAGAACCTATGTTACAGAATAGAACCCCATCGATATATGGGAAAACCCTAACATTAAAACTACACACGCCTGTATTATCCGGAAAAGGATGGGTTACTCGTGATGTTGTTACTGAGGCGGGAAAACCCGGTACTGTCGTATAAAATGCTGCGTTGGCTGTACCTGCGTTATCAGAGAGATACGGAACAACATTTTGAAGGGGTGAGCCATCCCCCCAGTTGATCTGGTAACGCATTTGGGTTGCAAAATTGAAAACTGCGCTATTCCGAAGACGCAAGGATAAGAAATATTGAAACTGTCTAAAGTTATTGTTAACTGGGGAACAGATATCAGGCGCAGCGTAATCACCTATTTGAAAAAATGCTAAGTCAGTACAATTACCAATCCATCTATTCTTTGAAATAGAAAGGCCAAAAGAATTTATTTCAGGATTACCCGCTGTAGCAGTTAATGTGTTACCTGCAGCCTGATCATAACTAACCCTTAAGACATCTCCCGGAATCAAAAAGTTCTGAGCTGCGTGCGCGGGTGTAGCATCAAATGTAATGTTTACCCTACTTCCAACAACTAGAACTGAGTTAACCGTTACTGGAATAGCGTTTACAGTAACTGTCCACCCTGCTGTAGTAGCTGATAGTATTGTTTGATCAAATAAAACCGATACCTCACGCTGGTTGAGAGTTTCATGACGGGGATCGTTGGCTGTAATCTGGGCATTACCCGCTTGCCCAAAAAGATTTTGAGTTGCTGTTAGAAGTAAAACTGAAAGAAAAAATGAAAGATAAAGCGTATGTTTTGCTCTCATGAAGGCGTAATTCAGGTTTTCAGAGTGTTAATGGAAAAAATGTGTCAAGTGTAACCCAAACAATCCTCTAAAAATACACGAAATCTTCGGAAATCCAGATAAATGACCATGTCAGTTACCGTTTTTCGGCACTTTTATACCGTTGAAAGTCTATTCTTCAAACGATTAGACAATTACGCGTGTTTTCGAACCGCTTTTACTAATTAAGTACATTCATAGAATTCGGTCTCCACAAACTTCATCCAACTGATGGCTTTCGCGAATTAAATCCTATTTTTGCACCCCGTAACGATTAAATATGTCTGCAGCAAAATACATTTTCGTGACGGGGGGTGTTACTTCTTCACTCGGCAAAGGGATCATTTCCGCTTCATTGGGCAAGCTGCTTCAGGCCCGCGGCTTTAAGGTCACTATCCAGAAATTCGATCCGTATATTAATATAGACCCGGGCACGCTGAATCCATACGAGCATGGCGAATGCTATGTAACAAACGATGGCGCAGAGACGGACCTGGATCTTGGTCATTATGAGCGCTTTCTGAATGTACCCACTTCCCGCTCTAACAACATTACCACAGGTAGGATCTATAATAACGTGATCACCAAAGAACGGCAAGGTGAATACCTGGGGAAAACTGTTCAGGTTGTTCCGCACATTACCGATGAGATCAAGCGCAATTTATTTCTCTTAGGAGAATCAGGTGAGTACGATTTTGTAATTACCGAAATTGGTGGTTCGATCGGTGATATTGAGTCGCTCCCGTTTGTTGAAGCCGTGCGCCAGGTAAAATGGGAACTTGGTTCGAATAACGCACTCGTTATTCACTTAACGCTTATCCCCTACCTGAAAGCCGCCAAAGAATTAAAAACAAAACCTACGCAACACTCTGTAAAAGAGTTGCTTGCCGCAGGAATTCAACCTGATATACTGGTTTGTCGTACCGAATATCCGCTACCGATGGAAATCCGGAAGAAGCTTGCATTGTTTTGCAACGTTCATCTTAATTCAGTAATCGAAGCCATTGATGCGGATACGATTTACGATGTACCCATCCTGATGAAAAAAGAAAAACTGGATGAGCGCGTACTGGCGAAGCTTAAAGTTCACAGTAAGGAAGAGCCCGACCTGGAGCAGTGGAAAGATTTTCTGGGTAAGCTTAAAAATCCTATAGAGGAAGTTACGATCGGACTCGTAGGAAAATATGTTTCCCTGCCTGATGCATACAAATCTATCGCAGAAGCGTTCGTACATGCGGGTGCTCAAAACGATTGTCGCGTTATCCTGAAGTGGATCTCCTCAGAAGATATTACTAAAGACAGTGTTCGTTCGATACTCGAGGGACTGGACGGGGTGTTGGTTGCTCCCGGCTTTGGTGAGCGCGGTATGGAAGGTAAGATCGAAACCATTAAATACGTTCGCGAAAACAAGATTCCGTTTTTTGGGATTTGCTTGGGTATGCAATGTGCGGTGATTGAATTTTCACGCAACGTATTAGGCCTTGAAGCCAGCTCAACGGAATTAAATCCGAAAACAAAAAACCCGGTTATCGATTTAATGGAAGAGCAGAAGAAGATCACCGCAAAGGGCGGAACCATGCGTCTGGGTGCGTATGCCTGTAAGATTAAGAAAGGCAGCAAATCACATCACGCGTATGGCGAGTCAATCATTCAGGAACGTCACCGTCACCGGTACGAGTTTAATAATAAATACCTCGAAGCCATTGAAGAAGCCGGCATGAAGGCCGTGGGTGTAAACCCGGAATCAAACCTGGTGGAGATCGTGGAGCTGAAAGATCATCCGTGGTTCATTGGCGTTCAATTCCACCCTGAACTGCGAAGTACCGTCATGAATCCGCATCCTTTATTCGTGAAGTTCGTTGAGGCTTCGGTGGAGCACAAAAAATCAGTTGTTAACTAGTTTAATTAGTAGAAATGGATAGAAATTCGGCCATTGGCCTTACACTTATTGGCGCCATGTTAATGGTGTACTTTTTCTGGTTCGCCACGCCTCAACAACCTGCACAACAACCCATATCAACACCCTCACTTTCAGTTGATTCTGTCGGAAAGTCTTCACCGGTTGAGCAGGTAAAAGACGATAGTCTTGCAGCCGTAACCTATGGAAATATTGCGACTGCATTTAAAGGTGAAGAGAAGCTAACCGGTGTACAAACCAATAAGCTTAACATTACATTTTCGAATAAGGGCGGAGTTATTCAATATGCTGAGCTTAAGAACTATAAAACCTATTTCGGAAAACCACTTGTCTTAATTGATAAGAATTCGAGCGAGTTCAAATTAACAACCAAATACAAAGGCGAAGACTTAGACCTGTATTCGTTGTACTATACGGTTGAGTCACGCAAAACTGGCGACACTACCATCGTAACATTCTCTGTAAAACCGGGCGATGGCGCAGAGCTTGTTCAAACCTATCGCATCCCGGAAGACGGATATGAGATTGCCTACAGCATTTCAAGCAAAGGATTTGACAAGTCATTATCTGAACAGCTAACCTATCAATGGAACAATATATTACGGCCGCGCGAAAAAGATATTGCCGACAGCCGCAACAACACAACGATTACCTATAACGAAGGCGGCCAGATTGACTGGCTGACAGAACGTTCTACCGAACCTCAAAAGGAAACGTTCGGCAGTGATTTAAAATGGGTATCGTTTAAACAAAAATTCTTCCTTACCTCACTCATCTCTAAAAATGGATTCAAGGGTGGTGAAATTGAAACTTCCATGAATGAAGCCGACACCTCCATTGTAAAAAAGGGGAGCGCGAAGCTTTACATCGAAACACAGAAGCTTGCAAACGGAACGGCTGAGTTCAAATATTATCTCGGTCCTAATGAATACAGAAAGATTGGCGATGTAGCTGAAAAGTTTAATCAGAACGTTTACCTCGGCTGGCCGCCCGTGTACTGGATTAATAAGTTTGTCATCTTCCCGGTATTTTACTTCCTGACAACCTTCGTTCACAACTTTGGGTTGATCATTATCATCCTGGTGATTCTGGTCCGTCTGATTTTATTGCCGCTCTCCTACCGGTCGTTCCTCAGCATGGCGAAAATGAAAGTGCTGAAGCCTGAACTGGATGAGATCAAAGAAAAGTATGGCGATGACATGACTAAAACCCAGCAGGAACAAATGAAATTATACCAGCAGGTTGGTGTTAACCCAATCAGCGGTTGTATTCCATTACTGCTTCAAATGCCGATTTTATTCGCAATGTTCTATCTCTTTCCGAATACCATTGAATTGAGACAAGAGCATTTCTTATGGGCTGAAGATCTTTCAACGTACGATTCAATTCTTAACCTTCCGTTTACGATTCCATTTTATGGAAGCCACGTAAGTTTGTTCACGTTGCTAATGACGATCTCAACGCTGGTGTACACCTGGCAGAATAATCAAATGTCAACCGTACAAGGGCCAATGAAAGTGATGTCGTACATGATGCCGATCATTTTCCTGTTCGTGCTGAACACGTTCCCTGCGGGCTTAAGCTTTTACTACTTCATGTCGAATATTGCAACCTTTGGTCAGCAGGCAATCATCAGAAGGTTTGTGGATGATGGGAAGATCCGTGCAATCATGGAGGAAAATAAACGCAAGAATGCAACAGGTGAAGGCAAGAAATCGAAGTTTATGACCAAGCTGCAGGACGCCATGAAAGCAAGTGAAGAAGCACGTAAACAGGCCGATGAAGCCAAGAAAAAGAAGAAAAATTAACATTTGCATGTGAATTGATTGTGGACAAATACGTTCCACAATGTTCCACGCCCCTCATTTGTTAGCTTATATTTGGGCCCCGATATAAAATCGGGGCTTATTTTTTTATCATGGGAAAGATCATTGCGATTGCCAATCAAAAAGGTGGTGTTGGGAAAACTACTACAGCCATTAACCTGGCGGCAAGCTTAGCGGTACTGGAATGCAAAACACTTTTAGTGGATGCAGATCCGCAGGCCAATTCAACTTCCGGATTGGGTATCAATCCAAAAGAAGTTGAAATCAGCATTTACGAATGTATGGTTGACGGAACTCCCGTTAGCGAGGCGATTGTTAAGAACGAACAATTAAAATATCTTGATATACTCCCCTCCCACATCGACTTAGTAGGTGCTGAAGTTGAAATGGTGAGCATTGCTCAGCGTGAAGAAAAAATGCGCGATGCATTGGCTAAAATAAAAGCTGACTACGACTTCATCATCATCGATTGTTCGCCTTCGTTAGGCTTAATTACTATCAATGCGCTAACCGCTGCGGATTCCGTTATCATTCCCGTTCAGTGCGAATATTTTGCATTAGAAGGTCTGGGTAAATTATTGAACACGATCAAGATCATTCAAACACGGCTTAATCCAAACCTGGAAATTGAAGGAATCTTACTAACACTTTATGATTCCCGCACCAGTCTGGGCAATCAGGTGGTTGAAGAAGTACGGACTCATTTCCAGAAGATGACGTTCAAAACAATTATACCGCGTAACGTTAAGCTGAGTGAAGCCCCAAGCTTTGGCCTCCCGGTAATTGTTCACGATGCAGAAAGCAAAGGCGCCATCAGCTACCTGAATATGGCCCACGAAGTATTGGATAAAAACACAGTAGCGAAATGAGTAAAAAGAAAGCATTAGGACGAGGGCTGAACGCGTTGCTGAGTGATAGTGACACAGATGACCGTTTAGAGATTGATACCCCTGTTTCAAAAACTCAGGTCACAACATCAGCGTCAGCTTCCGGCAGCACACCGGAAATTCCATTAGGTCAAATAGAGGTTAACCCTTTTCAGCCGCGCACGTATTTTGATCAGCAGGCGTTACAGGAATTAGCCGAATCCATAAAAGTTCATGGAATCATTCAGCCTATTACGGTAAGAAGGCTGGCACGTGATCAGTATCAATTGATCTCGGGTGAAAGACGTTTTCAGGCATCGAAGCTCGCGGGATTGAAAAGCGTACCCGCTTACATCCGCTCGGCTGATGATCAGCAGATGCTCGAGATGGCGCTGATTGAAAATATCCAGCGCGAAAATCTGAATGCTATTGAAGTCGCGCTATCGTATCAGCGCCTAATCACCGAATGTAATTTAAATCAGGAAGCACTCGGAGATCGTGTAGGCAAGAATCGGGCAACCGTGACTAACTACCTTAGGTTGCTGAAGCTTCCACCGGATATTCAAATCGCGGTACGCGATAACCGGATTTCAATGGGTCACGCACGCGCGATCATTAACGTTGAAAATCCTGACCAACAGCTTTACATTTTTAAAAAGACGTTAGCGGAAGATCTTTCGGTTAGGAAGGTTGAAGAGCTTGTGCGGGAATTTGCCTCCTCTAAAAAAGAAGAAAAAGGCACCGCTGTTCCTTCAACATCAGCAAATCGTGAAATAAATCAGCTTCAGTCAAAGCTTTCTTCGCACTTTGGCACTCGCATTGTTATAAAAAGCGATGGCAAAAAAGGTGAAATCAAAATCCCATTCTTGTCAGTCGAGGACCTTAATCGTATCTTGGACATTCTTAAGATACACTAAGCTTCGCGCTTAAGACAATTTACTAAATGAAGAGGATTGTACTGGCTTGCCTGATTATTGGATCATCTGTTACTGCCTTTGCGCAGGAGGGTCTCCGCAGTATTGATTCAGACACCGTATTTCTAAAGTCCGACACGGCTACGCTTAAGTCCTACGCCAGCGAGTACGATCCCAAGAAGGCAATTTTATTTGCAGCAATCTTACCTGGTCTCGGACAGATTTATAACAAAAAATACTGGAAGCTGCCCTTAGTTTACGGGGGATTTATTGGCTTTGGATACGGAGTTCACTTTTACCAGACCGGATATAAAAAATATAAAAACGAACTCTTTGACATGCTTGAAACCGGAGAACCCGTGAGTCCGAGCGGATTTGATGAATCGAGTTTGAGAAGGATTGTTGACAAGTACAGACGAGAGCGGGATTTTTTCATTATCCTTTCCGCAGGAATGTATTTATTACAAATGATCGATGCACATGTAGACGCGCACCTGAAAGAATTTGACCTCAATCCAAATTTACAAGTATCCATTCTGCCTACGATGAACAACGATTTGCTTACCGGACGAACAACTGGCATATCGGTGATCCTAAAATTCTAATACAATGAAAATATTATTGCTCGGCTACGGAAAAATGGGAAAAGCCATTGAGAAGCTTGCATTGGAGCGGGGGCATGAAATTGCAGGGCGGATAGATACAAAAGACCTTTCACTTATCGCATCCTCAAAGGCAGATGTAGCCATAGAATTTTCACAACCCGAAGCAGCATTCGATAACATTAAAGCCTGCCTTGAAAACAATATCCCGGTCGCCTGCGGAACCACCGGGTGGCTTGATAAGAAAAGTGACGTTGCCATGTTGACTAAACAACACAATGGAACATTCTTTTATGCATCAAACTACAGCGTTGGCGTAAATATTTTTTTTAAGCTCAACCAAAAGCTGGCGGCTATAATGAAGGCTTTCGATCAGTATTCCGTGAGCATCGATGAAACGCATCACACAGAAAAGAAAGATGCCCCCAGCGGTACCGCGATAACCCTGGCCGAGGGAATTATTCAGCAAGGTATTAGGCAAAACTGGGTAAATGAGCCCTCCGATAATACCGCAAATCTTCCGATCAATTCATTCAGGATCAACGAGGTACCGGGTACTCACATTGTGAAATACACGTCTGTAATTGACGACTTGGAAATACGACATATTGCACATTCGCGCGAGGGATTTGCGCGGGGAGCCGTGATGGTAGCCGAGTGGCTGCCCGGTAAAAAAGGTGTTTTAGGAATGGATGATTTCTTAAAATTCTGATTTTAATGCCTTTATTTGCACGTTTTTAGTTAAGCTATAAAAGTATGAACTGGAAGTTTTGGGAGAAAAGTGAAAAAAAGGATGCAAAGCCTAAATCGAAAGTACGTGAATGGTGGGATGCTATTCTTTTTGCAGTCGTGGCCGCAACCCTGATCCGCTGGCTGATCATGGAAGCGTATACAATTCCTACTCCTTCCATGGAGAACTCGTTACTGGTGGGTGATTTTCTATTTGTTAGCAAATTTCATTATGGAACCCGTACACCTAAAACCCCGCTTCAGGTTCCGTTAACGCATCAGAAGATCTGGTTTACAGAGATACCATCCTATGTTGAATGGATTCAGCTTCCGCAGTACCGGTTACCGGGTATCAGCGAAATAAAACGCGGAGATGTAGTTGTATTCAACGTTCCGGGAATGGTGGAAAATAACTGGGGCCTGCCGCGAAGCCAGTGGAAAAAATATCCGACAGACCTCAAAACAAATTACATCAAACGTTGTGTTGCCGTTGCGGGTGATGTGCTGGAAATAAAAGACCGGCAGGTGATTGTAAACGGTACTGCACTCGATAACCCGCCTAATATGCAGTTCAGTTATGTGGTTGTTTCTAAGGATGTCATCAACACGCGGAATTTTGAAAAATTAGATCTTACACACGATGAAGATTACTCTGATCATGAAATTAGAAAAGATGGAGTTTACTACAGCATGTTTCTAACAGAGGAACTTGCTGATCAATTCAGATCATTTCCTTATATAAAGAGCGTTGAGCTAGTCAAGCATACACAAACTAATACTGTTTTCCCCCAATCAAAGCTATTTAATTGGTCAGGTGATGATTTTGGAAAACTAACGATTCCAAAAAAGGACTGGACCATCCAGTTAAACGACACAACACTTGCTTTGTACGGCTCAACCATTGTAGACTACGATCATAACGAGGACGCAAAAATTACGGATGGGAAGCTGTTCATTGACGGTAAAGAAGTAACCAGCTATACCTTTAAGCTAAATTACTATTTCATGATGGGTGATAACCGTCATAACTCCCAGGACTCACGATACTGGGGTTTTGTTCCCGAAGATCACATTGTTGGGAAAGGATTCTTCATCTGGCTTTCCATTGATCGGAATAAGGGTGGTATCCGGTGGAATAGGTTCTTTAATCTCATTAAATAGATGTAAGACATAAGACGTAAGTAGTAAGACAAGGAGTAGTCGTCTTGATACTTACGTCTTGTTACTTATGTCTCTTCATCTACCATTCAATCTCCTTCAACCCTTTACTCTTCAAATAAGTATTCGCTTTACTGAAATGTTTGTTTCCGAAGAAACCCCGATCCGCTGAGAAGGGTGATGGGTGTGCAGACATGAGCACAAGGTGCTTATTGCGATCGATGATCTCGCCTTTCTTTTGTGCATACGCGCCCCAAAGCAAAAACACTACATGTTGTTTTTCATCCGAGATCTTTTTGATCACGGCATCGGTAAATGTTTCCCAGCCTTTATTCTGATGTGAGCCCGGTGAACTTTCCCGGACTGTTAATGTGGCATTTAGCATAAGGACTCCCTGTTCCGCCCAGCGTTCAAGCTCACCGGATTTTGGAATGGGCTTGCCCAGATCCGCATGAATTTCCTTAAAGATATTTACAAGCGAAGGTGGCACCCGAACGCCCTCATGCACAGAAAAGCACAGTCCGTTCGCCTGGCCCGGGCCGTGGTAAGGATCCTGCCCGATAATAACAACCTTAACACCGGAAAAATCACATTCGTCAAATGCCCGGAAAATCTCCGTACCCGGTGGGTAGACCGTGTAGGTTTTGTATTCCGATTTCACAAACCCGATTAACTGGTCAAAATATGGCTTCTTAAATTCTTGTGAGAGCTGCGATTTCCACGAAACCGCGATTTTTACGTCCATTTTAACAGTTTTTTGAGGTAATAAAGGAGTTTTAAATTAACCTTTTAAATTCCAAAAAATTGATATTTTTGGCCAGATGGTAACCGAGATAACACAAGGCGTAAAAGTGACAGTGGAGACTGAATATCAGCCTGCATATTCAAGTCCCAGCCAGTACCACTTTGTGTTTACGTACCGCATTAGTATCGAAAACCAGAGCGAATACACCATTCAATTAAAACGCAGACACTGGCACATTCACGATGCCGGTTTCACCATGCGCGAAGTTGAAGGTGAAGGCGTTGTCGGTCAGCAGCCTGTTTTAGAACCTGGCCAATCGCATCAATACGTTTCAGGATGCAATCTTAAATCAGGGTTGGGTAAAATGACGGGCACCTATACCATGGAACGTATTATTGATGGCAGCAAACTTCAGGTGATCATTCCTGAGTTCACCATGATCGCTCCGCTCCGACTCAACTAATTTTAGATTTTAAATTTTAGATTGTGAATAGTCAACCAACAAAATCTAAAATCATAGATCATAAATCTAAAATCAGGCCGTGCCGAATTTCTTCCAGGTAAAAACGTATCTCAACTACTGGCTTGATTCAGTAAACGAGCATTCATTACACTCCCCTTTCCTTTACGATCTCTATACAAAAGTTATTAATGTTGAACCGTCTCCGGAATTAGATATTGAAAAACTGAGAGTCGACCTACTAAAAACGCATCGGGAAATAGAAGTTCAGGACCTGGGTGCAACGTCTAAGCACTTTAGTAGCGGAAAGCGAAAGATCAGCGAGATTGCAGAGACCAGCGTGAGCAGTATGAGGTTATCTTCACTCTACCTGCGGCTTGCAGAATACGCGGAAGCAAAGACGATCGCTGAACTGGGTACATCGTTCGGGTTAAATACATTGTATCTGGCTAAAAAGAAAGGCGTTAAAGTTTATACGTTCGAAGGATTAGAAAGCATTGCCGAGGTTGCGGAGGACACCTTTAAGTTTGCAGCAGCAAAAAATATTGAGTTGATCAAAGGTAACATCAACAGTACATTGTACTCGACACTTTCCCGAATTCCTAAGATTGATTTTGCTTTTATTGATGCCAACCATCAGTACGAAGCCACCCTGAAATATTTCGAGGAGCTGCTGATGAAAGTTCACCACAAAAGCATACTGGTCATAGATGACATTCATGGAAACCCAGGGATGAGTAAAGCCTGGAAAGAAATCTGCAGGCACGACCTGGTGCATACCACACTTGATCTGTATCGCTGCGGAATCTTATTTTTTGATCCATCACTTACCAAACAACACGTTGTACTGCAGTTCAAACTGTTGGATTAGCCTTCCGGAAGCCGTACTTTTGGGTTTCAGTTAACCAGGTATGAGCGAAACAACAACCCCATCAGCAGCTCCGGCTCCAAAGAAATCCAATAGAAACGCGATCATTATTGCTATCCTGTCTGTAGTAATTCTGGTTCAGTTTACCAAAATGTATTTTGATCACAAGGAAAAGCAGGCTGATGATATAACCATCGCTTCTACAGAAGAGGAATTAGCCTCGACCTTGCAACAATTGAACAGCATCAAGCTTGAATTAGATCAAAAGATAACCGAGATCCAAAAGCTTGGCGGAGACGTTACCGAACTTCAGAAAGCTAAGTCAGAGATTGAATTAGAGCTAAAAAAATCCCGGAGAGCAAACGGACAGGTAATTAAAGAATTAAAAGACAGGGTTGAAGGATACGAAGAGTTGCTGAAACTAAAGGACGAAGAACTCGACAAGTTGAAATCGGTTAACAAAGAGCTGCTTTCAGAAAATACAACGCTTAAAACAGAGAAAAATCAATTAGGAGATTCAATCTCGAGGCTGGCTCAAACCAAGGAAGAGCTTGCTTCGAAAGTTACTATTGCTTCGCAACTGAAGGCTGAGAATGTAAGCATTAAGGCAATGAATGATAAGGGGAAAGAACGCGAATCACCGTTCAAAAACCGTCAGCTTGAAAAGCTGAAAGTTGACTTCAACCTCGCAGAGAATAATGTTGCTCCTATCGAAGGAAAGAAAATTATGATTCGCATCATCGACCAGAACAACCAGGTGTTATTTGATGTATCGCGTGGCTCGGGTACATTTATGTATAACGGCAAAGAAGAGTTCTATACCGCTTCGCAGGAAATTCTGTTTGATAACACCAAGCAGAAGCTGACCTATCTGTACGAAAAGGGATCTGAATATGCTTCAGGATCGTATACGCTTGAGATCTATTGTGAAGACTACAAGATCGGATCGGGAAAGTTTGAAGTGAAATAGTTAGAAGATAGAAAGTAGAATTTAGAAGTTAGAACCGTTCCAATTCTAACTTCTAAATTCTAACTGCTAATCTTCTAATTCTAACTTGCTAATCTTTTACCCGATTCAGCGAAAGCATCCCTACCATCCAGTTAGGTAATGGTTTTTCCGGGTTACGCTTCTTCAGGCTTAAGTACCAGCCGATCTTTTCGAAGATTGGAATTTTATGCGTTTCCACGAATTCGATAAGCGTACCATCCGGATCTTCAATGTAGGTGAACTGACCGGCAGCTTTTCCCATATCGAATGATGTACTGCTGTCAACGGTAAACGGAAAACCCACCTCTTCTGCCTTTTTGGCCAAATGCTTCATGCCATTGACATCAAAGCATACGTGAATAAATCCCAGATCACCCCAATTGCGTTGGCCGAATATTTTCCTGGGCGTGCGGCCGATTACCTGAACGAGTTCTATTTCCGTTGCTCCTAGCAATCTCCCGAAGTTTCCTTTCCCTGTTTTCGTTCCGCGAAGCAAAACTCTTCTGAATTTATCGTGTGATCCAGGTAAACCTTTGAAATCGCTAAATACATCTGTAGTGTCGTACACAACGGTATAGCCCAAGACATCGCGGTATAGCGGAATAACTTTATCAATATCTGAAACACCAAGGATACAACCCGATACTCCTCCATTCTTGCTTTTACCAAGCTTAAACCAACTCGTGCTCTCTACTACCTCAAAAAGATTTCCGTATGGATCGGTTAAAAAGAAATGTTTACGTCCATCAGGAGCCTGTGCTAACGGACTAATAATGTTTGCGCCCTTTGCTTTCAGTTCGTTATACTTTTCTTCTACTGCGCGGGACTTAATTTTAGTTGCATAGATCCCGGTATCCCCGAGCACAATATCAAACTCGGCTTTCAGGGGAACCTTACTGGTATACTGCCAGATTTCAAATCCTCCACCCCCACTCATGTTTAACGCCAGAATCGCGTAACGGCTTTCAACCTTCCCGGAGGTATATCGGGTCATCAACTTGGCTTCGGCTGCGTCCTTAAAAACGGGTACATCCATGTCGAAATGCTTCCGGTACCAGGCCCAGGCGTTCTCGGCATCGGTTACTCCGATACCTACCTGCTGGATTCCGCTGATGATGTAGGTCATTGTAGTGGTTTAGAGCGTTTGGATATAGTTTTGCAGCTTTTAACCCTCAATATTACGCAATTTTCGCGGTTTGCGATGTTAGGATTATGTTACCGGTTGATCGTGTGGGGGTATTAAGAAGTAACTATTCATCACATAATCACCTGTTTTTCAATGTGTTAATCCTAAAGTCATATTTACACAACTGTTGCTGATTTCCCGCATTTTACCTATTTTTGCACCTCATTTTAAAAACAATTGTTAAACCATGAAAAACTACGAGACAGTATTCATTTTGAATCCCGTTTTGTCTGATGATCAGATGAAGGATACTGTCGACAAATTCGTGAAGGTTTTAAAGAAAGGAAAGGCTGACGTGATCAACGTTGAGCAGTGGGGGCTTCGCAAGATGGCCTACCCGGTTCAGCACAAGTCAACCGGCTTCTACAACCTCATTGAGTTTTCGGCATCTTCAGATCTGGTTAACACACTCGAAACCGAGTACAGACGTGACGAATCAGTAATGCGCTTTTTAACTACCGTTCTTGACAAGCACGCAGTTGTGTACAACGAACGCAGACGTAAAGGCGAATTCAACAAAGGAAAAGCAGACACACGTAAACGTAAAACTGAGGAGGAGCCAGCATAATGACACTTGTAAACGAACCCATTAAGCGGGCAGAAATTAAGCCTAAATACTGCCGCTTCAAGAAAAACGGTATCAAGTATATCGATTATAAAGATCCTGACTTCCTGTTGAAGTTTATCAACGAACAAGGAAAGATCCTTCCACGCAGACTTACCGGCACAAGCTGGAAGTTCCAGAAGAAAGTATCGCAAGCTGTGAAACGTGCCCGCCACATTGCATTGCTTCCGTACGTAGCTGATTCGTTAAAGTAATTCACCCTTAAAGAGAAACGAACATGGAAGTTATATTAAAACAAGATGTACAGGGACTTGGCTATAAGAACGACACGGTTAAAGTTAAGGCTGGTTACGGTCGTAACTACCTTATCCCGAATGGTGTTGCTATTATCGCCAACGACTCGAACACGAGAATGATGAACGAAAACATCCGCCAGGTTGCGCACAAAGCTGCGAAACTGAAGCAGGATGCTGAAGCATTGGCACAAAAAATCGGAGAGCTTACGCTTGAGATCGGCACAAAAGCCGGTGAGACAGGTAAAATCTTCGGAGCGGTTACTCCGTTCCAGGTTGCTGATGCACTGAAGGCTAAAGGTTTTGAAGTTGAACGTAAGAAGATCATCTTCAAGGAGCAGCCTAAGCAGTTAGGAACCTATACCGTGACGCTTGACCTTCACAAAGAGGTGAAGCACCCGATTGCAATCAAAGTGGTTGCGGAATAATTTTTCGTTATAAGAATACTGAGCCCGGTCAAAAGCCGGGCTTTTTGTTTTTCTTACAATCTCATCGCTACCTTAGCAGACAATTATTATGCAAAGCTTTCGCACGGAGATAAGAATTGATAAAGAGAAGCATTCTGTTAGTCTAAAGCAGGATATCCTGACGACAGGCTCCTGCTTTTCGGATGCGATTGGAAGCAAGCTGATAGAAAATAAGTTTACAGCACTTGTAAATCCCTTCGGGACAACCTACAACCCGGTTTCCATTCATAAGCTACTTCGAGCTGCGTTGAATAACGCGCACCCGGCTTCGCATTCATATTTTGAGAACAACGGATTATATACACATTATGATTTCCATTCTGAGTTCTCCAACCAAAACAAGGAAGTCGTTGAAGCGAAGATAAAATCAGCCGTTCATACTTCTCACGATTTTCTCAAAACTGCCCATTGGATTATCATCACGTACGGAACAGCTTGGGTCTTTCAAAGAAATGATACCCGCGATATTGTTGCGAACTGTCATAAGATGCCGATGCAGCATTTTACTAAAGAGCTCTTAACCGAAAAGAAAATTCTGGAATCGTTCGAAGGCTTTTATCAGAACCTGAAAGCGGTTAACCCATCCTGTAAAATTATGCTTACGGTCAGCCCGGTTCGGCACATTAAAGACTCACTGCAACTGAACAGCCTGAGCAAGTCGGTTCTTCGGGTAGCCTGTAACACGTTAACCGAACTCCATAAGGATGTTATCTACTTTCCATCGTATGAGATTATGCTGGATGACTTACGTGACTATCGATTCTATAAATCCGATATGCTTCATCCAAACGCTGACGCGGAAGAATACATCTGGAACAAGTTTTCAGATTCGATGTTTGACGGCAAGACGGTGGAATTCCTGAGAAAATGGAAATTAGTTTACGCTTCATTGCAACACAAACCTTTTCATGGTGAGTCTGCTTCCCATCAAAAGTTCTTAGCCAAGCTTCTCGTAGAGCTTCAGGAACTTAACGGCACAGTAAATGTTGATGGAGAAGTGGCATTGGTAAAAGCCCAACTTCATGCAGGATAAACACACCAACAGGTTAATTCGCGCTACAAGTCCGTATTTATTACAACACGCCCATAATCCTGTGGATTGGTTCGAGTGGGGTGATGAAGCCCTTCAAAAAGCAAAAGCAGAAGACAAGCCAATCCTGGTAAGCATAGGTTATTCCTCCTGCCATTGGTGCCACGTTATGGAGCGTGAATCGTTTGAAAAGGAAGGTGTGGCCGAGGTGATGAATAGTTTTTTTGTCTGCATTAAAGTAGACCGGGAAGAGCGCCCGGACATTGACCAGATTTATATGGATGCCGTTCAGGCGTTAGGTGTGAACGGTGGCTGGCCCCTGAATGTTTTCTTAACGCCTGACCAGAAACCTTTCTTTGGAGGAACTTATTTTTCGGAACAAGTCTGGGTACAGGTTCTCACCAATATTCATACTGCCTTTCATTCCAAGAAGCAAGACATTCTTGAATCCGCGGAAACATTATCGAACCATTTAGCAAGTCAGGGAATTAGTCAGTACAGAAAGAAAGCTGAGCAGGAGGATTTCAGAAAGTTACTGGACGGCATGTATAGCAATCTTGAAACGAAGTTTGACAAAACCTGGGGCGGGCTTGACAGAGCGCCCAAGTTCATCATGCCTTCGATCTGGTTGTGGTTGCTACGGTATTGGCATATCACAAAAAATGAATCAGCCCTTGCGCACACATTATTTACACTGAAAAAAATTGCTCAGGGCGGAATTTACGATCAGATCGGTGGGGGCTTTTCGCGTTATTCAGTCGATGGTGAATGGTTTGCACCGCATTTTGAAAAGATGCTGTATGATAACGCGCAACTCATGACTCTTTATAGCGAAGCTTATACGATTTCAAAAGACGAAAGCTTTAAAACGGTTGTTTACGAAACGTACGAGTGGCTTACCCGTGAGATGATGAACGATGGCCATGGTTTTTATTCTGCATTGGATGCAGATAGTGAAGGTGTTGAGGGCAAGTATTACATCTGGGATTATGAAGAATTGACAACTTTGATCGTTCCTGAATATGCTAAGCTCTTTGCTGATTACTTTGAAACTGCTCCAGGCGGGAATTGGGAGCATGGAGAAAACATTCTCAAAAAAACGGATGATGTGGAAGGACTTTTACAGGAATACAATCTCTCCGCAGAACAATTCGATTCACTGTTAAAATCCGTAAAAAGAAAACTTCTTGAAGCCCGTGAAACTCGAATCAAACCAGGCTTGGACGATAAAATTTTAGCAGGCTGGAATGCGATGATGATCACCGGGCTGTTGGATGCGTACCATGCATTTTCTGAACCCAGGTTTTTAGGCATTGCTATTCTGAACATTCAATTTCTTGAAAAGAATTTACTCTCAGGAAACAAAGTTTACCGATCGTTCAAAGATAAACGAGGAAATACAGAAGGATTTCTGGAAGACTATGCATACGTTATTCAGGCGTACATAAAACTGTATCAGGCAAATTTTGATGAGCAATGGATTAAAAAAGCACGAACCCTGACAGACTATGTGCTGGAAAATTTTTATGATGACCTGGAGTCTTACTTTTATTTCACCAGCAAGCAGGCCGAAAAACTAATCGCGCGGAAAAAAGAAATTTTAGACAACGTAATCCCCGCTTCCAATGGTGTGATGGTTCAGAATCTTTATCACCTGGGGATTATTCTTGATCGTGAGGATTGGAAAGAGATGGCCCGTGAAATGACAGAAAGTATCAGTCAGCTGATCTCGCAGGAGCCGAACTACATGAGCAACTGGGGAATTGTGCTGACGGAAATGAGGGTCGGTCTTGCCGAAGTGGTATTTAGAGGTGAGTCATATCTTTATCAAAAAAGAGATTTTAAAAAAATCTATCAACCTTTCACGCTGGTCATGGGGGGACATGACAAAAGTGAACTTCCGCTCCTGGAAGGAAAGCTGACAGAACCTGACAGGAACGTCATCTATGTTTGCTACAATAAAACATGCAAGCTTCCTGTGCAGACCGTAGCGGAGGCATTGAAGCAACTTAAATGATTGTCAGCCTGAGCCTGTCGAAGGCTGATTGGACAAACTCAGGTTTCGACAGGCTCAACCTGACAAGATATTCGTATTTTACGCAGTGGAAATTTTCGAACAAGCAGATTCGCGTAACACTTTTTTTGCAGAACTCCTGTTGCCAGTGCCTGTTCCGAAACTATTCACATACCGCGTTCCGTTCGATCTGAACGATAAGATCCAAACCGGTATTCGTGCAATCGTTCCGTTTGGAACCCGGAAAATTCTTACCGGGATTGTTATTTCAATTCATGAATCACCGCCTAAAGAATATGAAGCCAAATACATTCTCGAACTACTGGATGAAGAGCCGATTGTAAACAATTTACAACTCAAACTTTTTAATTGGATTGCAGACTATTATTTGTGCAGCGCAGGAGAAGTGATGAATGCAGCTTTACCTGCCGGCCTAAAGCTTTCCAGCGAATCGATGGTTCAGCTTCACCCTGCTTTTGATGAAGAAACGACCTTATTTGAATTTTCACAGAAAGAAGAAATTCTGCTAAAGCATTTGAAACATGAGCCTCTTCCCTACTCAGAGATCTCAAAACTTCTAAACCTTAAGAACCTATACAGCATCCTGAAGTCGCTCGTAAGCAAAGAGGCTGTGATTTTGTACGAAGAAGTAAAAGAGAAATTTAAGCCCAAGACTGAAAAAAGAATCCGATTAACCGCTGAGTTTACTTCGAATGAAGTATTGGAAAAAGTTTTTGAAACGTTAGCCAAGAAACCCAAACAGGAGGAAATTATTCTAAAGTACTTACAGGAAGTTCACATACTCCAGAATCCGAAATCAAATTTTACGGGAATCGGAAAGAAAGTGTTGTTAGGTGATGAGCTTTCAGAATCTTCGCTTCAAACACTTGTTAAAAACAAAATCTTTGAAGAGTTTGAAATAATCGTTTCCAGATTCGAGGAAGAGGTTCAGAACCTTTCCGAAGTTAAACTGAGTGAAGCTCAGCTGCACGCACAAGCTGAAATTATTAAATCGTTTGAGACACATGCGGCAGTATTACTTCATGGAATTACCGGTAGCGGGAAAACTGAAATTTATATCGATCTGATCCGCCAGGCACTACAGGGTGGCTCCCAGGTTTTATACTTGCTACCGGAAATTGCGCTGACAACGCAAATTGTTCAACGCCTGAAAAAAATATTTGGCTCTGCTATGGGTGTGTATCATTCGCGCTTTTCAGATAATGAACGGGTTGAAGTATGGAACGGTGTGCTTTCCGGGAAATTCAAATTTGTAGTTGGTGTACGATCAGCCATATTTCTGCCTTTCGATAATCTCGGATTGATCATCGTAGACGAAGAGCACGATACGTCTTACAAACAACAGGAGCCCGCACCCCGATACCACGCCCGCGATGTAGCACTCGTGATCGGACACATGCATCATGCAAAAGTCTTGATGGGCTCCGCGACACCTTCCGTAGAGTCATACTATCAGGCGCATCATGAAAAATATGGATACGTGCAACTTACCAAACGGTATGGTGACGCGCAGCTTCCGGAGGTTGTTCTGGCAGACCTAAGCCAGGAACGAAAAAGCAAAACGGTTAAAGGAGATTTCTCCAGAACGTTGCTGCAATCCATTAGTGATACGCTTGCACAAAAAGAACAGGTTATCATTTTTCAGAATCGCAGGGGATATTCACCCATGGTTAATTGTCAGGACTGTAGCTGGGTTCCTAAATGTGTTAACTGTGCGGTAAGTTTAACGTATCACCAATACCGGAACGCGCTGATCTGTCATTACTGCGGGTATCGCGAAGAACTGCCTCAGCAGTGTCCAACCTGCTCATCGAAACGTTTGCTGACCGTAGGGTATGGAACAGAAAAGCTTGAAGAGGAATTAAAGCTTCACTATCCCGATGCGGTTGTGCAGCGAATGGACTATGATACAACGCGGGTGAAGTCGGGGTACGATACCATTATTGAACAGTTTGAGAGCGGAGCAACGGATATTCTGGTAGGAACGCAAATGGTTACCAAGGGACTTGATTTCGATAAGGTGAGCCTGGTTGGCGTTTTCAATGCCGATCGCATGATGCACTTTCCGGATTTCAGATCATACGAAAGAGCTTTTCAATTAATTACTCAGGTTAGTGGCCGCGCGGGAAGGCGGGAGAAACCCGGCAAGGTGGTAATCCAAACTTCACATACCGATCATCCGGTATTGAATTTTATACTAAACCATACACAGGAAGAATTTTATAATACAGAAATTACGGATCGGAGAGAACATGCGTATCCGCCTTTTTCTCGTTTGATCGAGATCATGGTTAAGCATATTGATAAAAAGGTATCGCGTGACGCTGCATACAAGCTCACAGAAGTACTTAAAGCAACGCTTACAGAAGTAAAAGTTTTAGGGCCAGGTGAACCGATGGTTTCAAAAATCCGCAACCATTTTCTCATGACCATCCTGATAAAAATTCCACGGGATTCAGGTCAACTTCATGACATCAAGCAACGTATTCAACAGGCTATCAATTTAACGCTTACTCAAAAAGAGTTCAGAACGGTTCGCATAGTCGCAGATGTTGATCCTTTATAACGGTGAGAATAGTATGAAGAATCATGTATCGTTTCCCGCCAGGTGTTTTTTTTCTGCTCAATTCCGTTGAGCATAATCACAATACCGGGTTCTGGCGACAGGCCTTAGACTCTGCTCTGGGTGCAGGTTTTAATGAAAAGATCAATAACTTTATTTTTATAAACCCTCTATAGTCAATGAAAAAACTGTGTCTACTATTCCTGCTTGTCCTTTTAAGTTCAAGCGGAATTGCCCAATCGAGCATTCGCTTCTCTCTTGGATATGGTCTGCCCTTAAATTCCGATCTAATCATGGAGCAATACACGGAATCATTATCTTCAAATGATACGAAGGTTAAGGGGATCTACGGAAGTATGGGCAGCGGGTTAACCGTTAATGCCGCATTTGGGCACACATTAGGTAAAGGGGGATTTGGCTGGGAGCTAGAAAGCACTTTTTTGTTGGGCAGAAAATATAAAAGCAATTCTTTGGAATATAATGCGGTAGTTGAAAAAACCTTTACAACTCAAAATTCATTATGCTTTCAGATCACGCCATCTTTAACGTATAGTGGTACCTGGAAAAAATTAACACCCTATGTACGCATCGGCCCAACAATTGGCATCAATAAGATTTTTGTAGACGTTACCGCAAAAAATGCGGATGACATTGAATTCCGATATCAATACACAGGCGGGGTAAGCTTAGGATTGAAGACCGCTGTAGGCGCTGCTATTTCGGTTTCACCTTCAGCAAGTTTTTTCTGGGAAATCAGCTTTATCAATATGGCTTATGCGCCTAAAAAAGCCTGGCTAACCGATTTCGAAGTAAACGGTCAAAGTCAATTAAAGTTTTTTACAGATGAAGAACGAACCATCAAGCTTGAAAAAAGCTATACGTTGGATCCCGATAGTGACGAAGTGATTCAAACGCAGGATCGATATTCAATGGGAGCAATCGCGCTTAATCTGGGTTTCAAATTTACCTTGTAACGTAATTCTGAAAAAAAAACTATTCCTTATACCCGTAGTGCCCGATAATCGTATACGAAAATAGCACATCTTCTGTCACCTGACCGGCACCGATATTATGAACAATCATATATCGTTTCCCATCAGGTGATTTTTTATCCACCACTATTCCAATATGGTTAGTGCTACCTGTCAGGTTCCAGGCTACAATATCCCCGGGCGTATAATCATCCGGATTTGCGCTTATCTTTTTAACTATTCCAAAACGACTGAAGTACTTCATCAGGTTAGGTACGCGTCTATGGTCAATATTTTTATCCGTTGATTTCAACCCCCAGTTTTGAGGATAAAGCTTGAAGTTGGCATTCATATCTTCATGAACTTCCTTTTGAAGATCAATGCCCACTTTCCGATACGCCCGGATCACCACATCCGTACAAACGCCTTTATCTGCAGGTACATCACCGTTGGGATATGGAATAGAAAAGTATTGGGGATCGTACGTTACCTTTTGCTTCGTTAATGCTACTGCAGCATCCGAAAGTTTTTTTGAAAAATCAACTTGCGAAAATACCAATCGTGGCGCAAGCGCAACGAGTAGAATCAACAGTAGCTTACTTACGTTCATGGATTCAGAATTTCCCAGTCTTCATTCAGCAGCGGCAAGGCTGAGTAAGCCGTTAGATCAAACTGGCAAGGCACTACTGAAACATAGTTATTAGCAATAGCCCACTCATCGTTATCTTCACCTTTATCGAAGTTGACAAAGTTACCCGTCATCCAGTAATACTTGCGTCCATTGGGATCAAGGCGCTCCAGGAACTCCTCAACCCATTTTGCATTCGCCTGACGGCAAATACGAATTCCTTTTAAAGAGTCGTTACGCTTGGGTGGAAAATTTACGTTCAGCGCAACACCTTTTGGAAGACCCTTGTCGAGGACTTGTTTCGTGATTTTATAAATATAGTCTTCGATATGCGAAAAGTCTGCGTCATGCGAAAAGTCACACAAGGAAAAGCCGATGGCCGGAGTTCCTTCAATGGCTCCTTCTATGGCTGCAGACATTGTTCCGGAATACAACACACTGATCGATGTGTTACTGCCATGATTCACCCCGCTTACGACAACGTCTGGCTGAACCTGATCCCGTAGTACAAAGTGCCGGGCCATCTTCACACAATCAGCCGGAGTGCCTGAACATTCATACGCCTTCACGCCTTCAAAAATAAAGCTCTCCGTTAAGCGCAGCGTTTCTCCGACCGTAATGGCATGCCCCTTACCGGATTGCGGACTGTCTGGTGCAACGACAAGCACATCGCCCAGCTTTTTCATAACATTTACCAACGTACGGATTCCTTTCGATGTGATGCCATCATCGTTGGAAACAAGAATCAAGGGGCGTTTCATTTAGTGGTCTTAAAGAGGGAATTATAATAGTTTACGATCTTTATCAGATCCTGCTTATCATCAAGCTTGAGTTTATTATCCTTCATATAATCGTTCATATGATCGGCATGTTTTCCGAAAAGATTCATAACGTCAGCTTTGCGTACACTCAATTCTGTGATCTCCATTTTCTCACTTAGCAGGTAATATTTATTTACCAACACAGTTCGGGAGTACGTACTGCCATAATAGTAGGGTGAGCTTGAGGTTTGGTTTTCGAGGCGTTCCCGGCAAAGCACCGTAAGCTTCCCTTCTCCGATCAGTTCAAAAAATATTGGCGTTTTGTAGCCGGATGATGTACTGTAGGGTAAGGAATAGAACTGACGATATTGACCGACTGTCTTGTCAAATATTTCACAAAACACTACTTTCCTTGCTGTTAACGCTTCAATGGTTTCCTTTTTGTTAGTGAATTGAATAAGATCCTGCTGAAGGTCATACTTCACCTGGCCACGCAGCGTGTCACCTGTTTCCAACACAACCCTACCTTCATGCCAAAGTTCAAACGACCACTGTGCAGTAGCACAAAATGTAACCGCTAAAAATGTTAAACTGAGAAAGAATCGTTTCATTATGACTTTAAAATACTATGCCCAAGCTTGTCGCGTTTCGTACGCAAATAGGTTTCGTTATGCGGATTGGGTACAACTTCAATGGATACATTCTCAACAATTTCCAGGCCATACCCCATCAATCCAACACGTTTCTTAGGATTATTCGTCATGAGCCGGATTTTCGTAATCCCCAGGTCGCGCAGGATTTGCGCACCCACACCATAATCCCGTTCGTCCATATCAAAACCAAGTTGAATGTTAGCCTCAACCGTATCTAATCCCTGTTCCTGGAGTTTGTATGCTCTTAATTTATTGAGAAGTCCTATTCCTCTGCCTTCCTGTTTCATGTAAAGCACAACACCCTTCCCTTCCCGGTCCACCATTTCCATGGCGTGATGAAGCTGAGGGCCGCAATCGCACCGGCATGAACCAAAGATATCTCCGGTTACGCACGAAGAGTGAACCCGAACCAACACAGCCTCGTCTTTTTCCCATGTTCCTCTAACGAGGGCGAGGTGTGTTTCTTGTGTATTAGTCTGTTGATAGGCAACCAGCTTGAAGTGACCGTGCTCTGTTGGCATATCTACTTCAATTTTCTTGCTGATCAGGGTTTCCTTTTTTATCCGGTATTCAACAAGATCCTTAATCGATACAAGCTTGAGGTTAAAACGTTTTGCAACGTTAACGAGGTCTGGCAGACGGGCCATCGATCCATCTTCGTTCATAATCTCAACGAGAACGCCTGCAGGCTTGAATCCAGCCAACCGCGCAAAGTCAATAGACGCTTCCGTGTGACCTGTTCTGCGAAGCACGCCACCACGTTTTGCCTTTAACGGAAAAATATGACCAGGTCTTCCCAGATCTTCAGGTTTTGTCTCCGGATCTGCCAAGGCACGAATTGTTTTGAAACGATCGTGCGCAGAAATACCAGTTGTACAGCCATGGCCGATGAGGTCAACAGAAACGGTGAAG
>Ga0209175_10000442_pt1 | contig 24996 bp, 24 predicted proteins | sample JI91814C2DNA_FD_187506 | JGI IMG/M metagenome (GOLD analysis project Ga0209175, IMG submission 187506) | Wastewater effluent complex algal communities from Wisconsin, to seasonally profile nutrient transformation and Carbon sequestration -... | ecosystem: Engineered > WWTP > Effluent > Algae...
ATTCCCAACCAGCCAGCCACCATTCGGGTGTATTCAGGACGCAGCGCACGGTCGCGGATCGTGGCAAGCACTGGTGCGGCTGCCCGCAACCCGGCAACTCGCCCTTCGGCGGTGTTTAAGTCGTAGTCCTCAAGCGTCGCCCGGATAGCAAACTCGAACAACGGCACCCGCCGCGCGATGAGCTCGCGGACTGCCTCAGGACCGCTCTGCAATCGCAATTCGCAGGGGTCGAGACCATTCGGTTCGATCGCCACAAATGTCTGGGAGACAAATCGCTGATCCTCGTTGAAGGCGCGCAGGGCCGCTTTGCGCCCGGCAGCGTCGCCATCGAATGTGAAGACCACCTGGCCCCGGAATTCATCCTGGTCCATCAACAGTCGGCGCAGAACCTTGATGTGATCGACTCCGAACGCGGTGCCACAGGTAGCCACGGCAGTCCCGACTCCGGACAAATGGGCCGCCATGACATCTGTGTAACCCTCGACGATCACCGCTTGCTGGCTTCGGGAAATCTCCTTGCGCGCGAGATCGACGCCATAAAGAACCTGCGACTTTTTGTAGAGCGGTGTCTCTGGGGTGTTGAGGTACTTGGGGCCTTCATCGTCGTCCCGCAATTTCCGAGCTCCGAACCCGACGACCTCGCCCGACAGATCGCGGATCGGCCACAAGAGGCGGCCGCGAAACCGGTCGTATGGCCCCCGCTTGCCCGCGACTGCCAGGCCGCCGCTGATCAATTCCTGGTCAGTGAAGTTCTTTGCGCGCAGGTATTTGGTCAACCCATCCCACGCGTTGGGCGCATAACCAACCCCGAAATGTTCGGCGGCTGCCTGATCAAAGTCTCGTTCCTTGAGGAACCTGCGTCCGATCTCGGCATCGGGACCGTTCAGTTGCTCGGCGTAGAACTGCGCGGCAGCCGTGTGTGCCTCGACCAGTCGGGTGCGGAGCCCCTTGAGGCGATCGGGCGCTGCCGAGCCTCCTTCTTCGTATCGCAGCTGAGTACCGGTGCGAGCGGCGAGCTTTTCGACGGCCTCCGCGAACGACAGGTGGTCAATCTTGCGAACGAAGTCAATGACGTCGCCACCCTCTTGGCAGCCAAAGCAGTGCCAGTAACCCTTCGCTGGCGTCACGTGGAAAGACGGGCTTCGCTCATCATGGAACGGGCACAGCCCCTTGAGCGATCCGCCGCCGGCGGGCTTGAGTGCGACGACATCTCGAACAACTTCATCAATTCGGGCTCGCTCGCGCACCAAGACGATATCGGTGTCCTTGATTCGCGGCACGGGCCCATCCTATGCGCGGCGGCACATCGGCCCATCGGTAATCCACAAATGGATTGCGGCAGACTGCATGCATGCCCATCGACGTCGCGGCCGCCCGAGCCGACACTCCTGCCTGCGAGGGCCAAGTCTTCCTGGATAACGCCGGTTCTGCACTGTCACCTTCGAGCGTGACTCGAACCGTGATCGACTACATCGAACGCGAACAACAAATCGGTGGCTATGCCGCAATGGAGGAAGCCCAGGATCAGCTTCTGGCAGTCAACGCCAGTGCGGGAGCGCTAGTCGGTGTCCCCGCCGATCAGGTTGCTCTGCAGACATCTGCGACCGCTGCCTGGCTGCGGGCCTTCGGCAGTATTCCGTTACAGGCCGGTGATCGAATTCTCACGACGAAAGCCGAGTACGCCAGCAACGTCCTGCCAATGCTGCAGGCCGCCCGAAGAGCTGGAGCATCCGTCGAATTCATCCCGGACGGTTCAGACGGAACTGTCGATCCCGCAGCGCTGGCAACCATGCTTGACGAACGTGTGAGGGCTGTAGCCATCACCCATGCGGCCAGCCAGAACGGACTGGTCGCAGACGCCAACGGGATCGGCGAGGTATTGCGGCGTTCTGGCAGCGCTGCCTGGTACCTGCTGGATGCGTGTCAGTCACTCGGCCAACTGCCCGTGGACATGAACGAGATAGGTGCAGACTTCATAGCGGCGACTGGGCGCAAGTTCTTGCGTGGACCCCGCGGGACAGGATTCCTGGCCGTCTCACCGCGGGTCTTGAACGAACTTGAGCCCGTGCCAATTGACATGTTCGGAACGGCCTGGGACGGCGACCTGGGTTACGAACTGAGCCCAACGGCAAGTCGGTATCAAAGCTTCGAGATGTCGTATTCCGCAATGCTTGGCCTCGGCGCAGCGATTGACTACGCACTCACGATTGGCATCAACCAGATTCGGGCGCGCATCAATAAGTTGGCAACAACATTGCGCTGCGAACTCGCAGCGATTCCGAACGTGCGGGTGCTCGATCGCGGATCGCAGAAGTCGGGAATCGTGGTCTTCAGTTGCCCCGGCGCGGACTCCTGGTCAGCAGTCCGCGAATTGCGGGCGCACGGTGTCACGGTGACAGCGATAACTCGACCAACGAATCCGCCCGATGTCGACAGCTACGAATCCTCGTGCGTACTGCGCGCATCCCCGCACATCTTCAACACCGACGATGACCTCGCAGCGCTTGTAGCGGCTCTGTAAGAAAGCGAGAGCCGCACCGGTCTCACCGACACAAACGCGAATGCCACCGCAACACTGAGCGGTCCGTGAGTGACGCGACTTGGTCGATGATCACTCGCTTGGCTGCGGCGTCGTCTGACGCGGTTGCCCAGGTTGGACCGAACGACGCGTCGAGCGACTCCGGTGCACTGGTGGTGATCGCCTCAACAAGCTCAAGCACAACCTCTTGTTGGCGCGCATAGATCGCGGCCGCCTGCGGACGTTGAAACACGAAGAGGTTGGCCAGTGCCTTGAGGACCGCAACTTCACTGCGTTGTTCCGCCGGCACAACAACGTCAGCGGCGTATCGGGTGAGCCTCCCGTCGCCAAATCGCTCACGTGTTGCGGCCATGGTCGGGGCAACAAAACGGCCCGTCAGCTGGCTCGTCATATTCTTCAGGGCCGCGAGGTGCGCGAGACTCCCGTCGAATTCGGTTGGCCAATACGGCAGGGCCAGGATTCGGTCGAGCGCACCTGCCAGTTCGGCGGGATCAATCGACGGCGCGTACCACTCGTGAGCCAACTTGCAGACAGCCGCTCGCTCATCCACCGCTTGAATCGCCGCCAAGTCGATGTGACCTGCATGCACGCCATCCTCAACGTCATGAACCGAGTAGGCAACGTCGTCCGACCAGTCCATGACCTGCGCTTCAAAACAACGCCGGTCATCCGGTGCATCAACGCGCACCCAGTCGAATACCGGCCGATCATCCTGATAGACGTTGAACTTGCGCTCTCCGGCCTGCCGGGGCCACGGATATTTGATCACCGCGTCAAGGGAGGCCCGGGTCAGATTGAGGCCCGCAGGTTCACCGGAAGAATCAGTGACCTTCGGTTCCAATCGAGTCAGCACCCGCAGGCTCTGGGCATTGCCTTCAAATCCGCCGATGTCGGCAGCGGCTTCGTCGAGGGCATCCTCACCGTTGTGCCCGAACGGCGGGTGGCCAAGGTCATGAGCTAGCCCAGCAAGATCGGCCACGTCCGGATTGCACCCCATGGCCGCACCGAGCTCACGGCTGATCTGCGCTACCTCGAGCGTGTGCGTCAGTCGGGTACGCGGGAAGTCCGACTCCCCCGCCAAGACCACCTGTGTCTTGGCCGCAAGGCGACGCAACGCTGAGGAATGCAGAACCCTCGCGCGGTCACGCTCGAACGCAGTTCGCCCGGCCCGTTTGATTGGCTCGGCAACCCGGCGCTGCTGGTCGGACTCGGAGTAACCAGGTAGCACTGCTACCTCATTTCCGGCATGCCCGACTGTCGAATCACCCACAATGTGAAACCTAGCGACTTAGCGCTCCACAATGCGCGGAACGTCCCACTGGTCGAACCCCTCAAAAGCCAGGTACGCCAACGTCTCGCGGAACACGTACTCGCTGGTCGGCTGACTTCCATCGCCGGACTGAGTGGGGTTCGTGTGGACGTCGAACCCAAGCCGGTTCGCCATCGCACGGCTTCGCGCCATATGTGCCGGGTCGGAATCGAGCGTGATCGAGGTCCAGTTGTTCTTCGCAGCGAGCTCCGCAACCATGATCATGCTCTCGCGGGTATTGCTCCCGTCCTTCGCTGCGATCACGTCCGACGAAGGAACCCCATGAGTGATCAGCCATTCGCGGCCAACTCCAGCTTCAGTAAATCGGTCGCCATTCTGCTTTCCGCCGACAGTGATGATCCGCGGCGCAATCCCATCGCGGTACAACTCAAGTGCATGCGCCAAACGGGCCTTGAGAACCGGCGACGGTTTGCCATCAAACTGCGCTGCACCGAGGACCACGATCGCGTCGGTCTTCTCGGTCTGAATCACTTCAGCTTCCGAGGACACGTACCTATACGCCCCGCCGAAGACGATGAATGGCAACAAGATTGCCGCCACGATCGCGATACCCAGAATGCCCGGAAATCCCGCATGGGGTTTGCGCGCGCGGGGACTGAAAAGAACTTGGGGCCGATCTGAGTTTCGAACACCCGTCGACGACGCACCGCGCGATGCGCGTGGGTCTGCGACCGGTGGTGAGGACATCGCGCCATTGTGTCAGCCAAAGGCCGATGCCGACAGCGAATTGCCAACCGTGTGTACCAAGGTTCGGTAAGAGTTTGCGAGGCGCACCTTGCGTGGTTCAGCCTCCGGAGACAGACAGCTCCGCCTCCTGCAGGATTTCGGACTCTGAGTCGGCAATCACTTGGCTGTTCAACCACCCATCAGGCAGTGACACTGCGCGCTGCCCACTCGTCCGGCCGCGAGGACGTTGCGCGGCCTCAGGGCTGTACTCCTGGTCGGTGTCGATCTGGGACAACAGCTCATCGAGTGCCGCCAAAGATGACGTCAGACCGAGCTCTCGACGCAACGTCGACCCAACGGAGAATCCCTTGAGATACCAGGCGACGTGCTTTCGGAAATCCCGGCAACCTTTGTCTTCGCCATAGAGTTCAGTCAGCAGTTCGGCGTGCCGACGCATGACAACCACAACTTCAGCGAGGTTCGGGTCACGGCCGATTGGTTCACCACGCATCGCCCGCGCCAACTGACCGAACAGCCATGGCCGACCGAGGCACCCGCGGCCGACAACAACTCCGGCGCACCCCGTCTGCTCGATCATCTTCACAGCATCCTCGCCGGTCCAGATATCGCCATTGCCAAGAACCGGCACACCAGTTGGCTCGAGATGTTCGACGAGCCGCGAGATAGCCGACCAGTCTGCCTGCCCGCCGTAAAGTTGCGAGGCGGTGCGGGCATGAAGCGCTACCCAGGCAACTCCCGCATCGGCGGCGATCTGACCCGCGTCAAGGTACGTCAGATGATCATCGTCGATCCCCATGCGCATCTTCACTGTTACGGGCAGTGGGTCAATGCCACGCCTTGCGGACTCCTCACGCGACGCCGCAACAGCGGCGCCGATCAAGTCTGCAAACAGGTCCCGCTTCCAGGGCAGCGCCGCGCCCCCACCCTTGCGGGTGACCTTCGGCACCGGGCAGCCCATGTTGAGATCAATGTGATCCGCCCGATCCTCGGCTACGAGTATTCGGACCGCTGCTGCAACAGTCGCGGGGTCTACGCCGTACAGCTGGACACTGCGCGGAGATTCATCCGGCTCGAACGAGGCCATCACGAGGGTGTTCTCGTTGCGTTCGACGAGTGCCCTAGACGTGATCATTTCCGACACGTAAAGGCCCGCACCTGACTCGCGGCAGAGCCGTCGAAACGCGCGGTTGGTGATTCCGGCCATTGGCGCCAACACGACCGGGGTGCCGAGCATCAGGCCACCAGCAACCAGAGGCGAAACGATTGGCAACTGATCGAACCGATCAGCAGGATGGCAGACGTGCTGCAAGCCAGCCTTCGACTGCATCCAGGCCAATACGTTCCTGCGCCATCGAGTCACGCTCGCGGACGGTGACCGCGTTGTCGTCGAGGGTGTCGAAGTCAACGGTCACGCAGAACGGGGTTCCGATCTCGTCTTGTCGGCGGTAGCGCCGCCCGATTGCTCCGGCGTCATCGAAGTCGACGTTCCAACGCTTTCGCAATGCTGCCGCGAGATCGCGGGCCTTCGGCGACAAGTCCGCGTGCCGACTCAACGGCAGCACCGCAGCCTTTACTGGGGCCAGCCGCGGATCAAAGGCCAACACAGTGCGCTTATCCACCCCACCCTTTGCATTGGGTGCTTCGTCTTCGCGGTAGGCATCAAGCAGGAATGCCAACACGCACCGGGTCAGGCCAGCCGCCGGCTCGATGACAAATGGCGTCCACCGCTCGCCCGCCTCCTGATCGAAGTAGGAAAGATCAGTTCCTGAATGTTCAGAGTGAGTCTTGAGGTCGAAGTCCGTCCGGTTCGCGATTCCCTCGAGCTCGCCAAATTCCGAACCCCCAAACTGGAATCGGTACTCGATATCCACTGTCCGTTTGGAGTAGTGAGACAGCTTCTCCTTCGGGTGTTCGAAGAGCCGCATGTTGTCCGGGTTCAGTCCGAGGTCGACGTACCAATCCCAGCGCTGCTTGAGCCAATACTCGTGCCATTCCTCGTCGCTCCCCGGCTTGACGAAGAATTCCATCTCCATCTGCTCGAACTCACGGGTTCGGAAAATGAAGTTGCCCGGCGTGATCTCGTTGCGGAAACTCTTTCCCGTTTGAGCGATTCCGAACGGCGGCTTCTTGCGCGCAGCTGCCGCGACGTTGTTGTAGTTGATGAAGATTCCCTGCGCGGTTTCCGGGCGTAGGAAGTGCTCGGAGTTCTCATCCTTGACTGGTCCAAGGTGAGTGCTGAGCAAGCCGTTGAACATCCGTGGTTCAGTCCAAGCGTCGCGCGTCCCACAGTTCGGGCACGGCAAGTCCGCGAGGCCGTTCTCGGGCGCACGACCCTTCCGCTCTTCGAACTCCTCGAGCAGGTGATCTTCGCGGAAGCGCTTGTGACACGACGTGCACTCCACCAACGGATCGACAAACGCCTCAAGGTGTCCCGATGCCTTCCATACCTGCGGCGACAGAATGACCGAGGAATCGATCCCCACGATGTCATCGCGTTGACGCACGACCGAGGACCACCAAGACCGGCGGATGTTCTCTTTGAGTTCCACACCCAAGGGGCCGTAGTCCCATGCGGAACGTGTCCCGCCGTAGATCTCCGATGACGGGAATACGAACCCCCGACGCTTGGACAAACTTACGATCGCATCAACGCGGTCGGCCACAAGAACTCCATCTGCCCAATTCGCTGGATGCGAACGGGCTAACTAGCGGGGTGAACAGAACACCGACGATCCTAGTCTCCGATGCCAAACGTGTCGTGATCCGGAGCAAGCGAACTCGGTGAATCGTTCACCGCTGTCACCGTGCGTTCGTGAAGAACCTCAAAGGCGCTTGGCTCGTCGATTGCCGTCGACAGGAACTCAACCGCCCGCATCTTGACGTCCGAGGAGGACAAAGCACGCCGATACGACCCGACATTGGTGAATTCAAGTTCCAGCACCATCAGGCCCGCTTGATCGAGTGCCTGGGCGACTTGCGCACGGACGAATCCGGGCCGTTCACCCAAGACCTCGACCGCTAGCCGAGCACGGTCGAGGAATCCCGGCACCTCGAGGGCCGAAACTTGAAATCGCAACAAGACCAACACGAAATCCCTACCTCCCGTCCGAAACGTATCGGACCGTGAGCGACCATGGTGGAATGCCGAAACAGTCAACTGGCCCCGGGCGCACGTCATCAGCGCGCCGCACAGGTGGCACTCGCCCGCTTGGCCCACGCGCTCAGCGCGTCCCGAGCCAGGCCAAGAGCCCCGCACGTCTCAAGTTGGAACAGCTGAGCATTCGCCCACTTCACTTTGTGCGCCGACTGCCCAAGCTTGTTATTCCGATCGCCATGGGTGCACTTCTCTTTGCCGGTCTGCTCATCACCGAACCGTGGGCCGGACTGTTGCTTCTGGTGCTCGCAGGATTCCTCGCATGGCTGCTGGCGTTGTCCTGGCCCGCACTGGTTCCCTCGTCGAGGTGGATCCGACTTCTCGTTGTGGCGGCGATCGTTGTTGCTGCATTCTGGCGATTTACCGGCAGCGCCTAAGCGCCTAGGCTCTCACTCGCCATGGAGACATCCGCACCCAATCCGGCACAGAGTTCAGCGACCTATCGTCGGAATACCAAGCAGCGAACCGCAATTGTCGCGATGCTGTCGAGTTTCGACGACTTCCGAAGCGCGCAACAGATTCATGATCTGCTGACTGAGCGCGACAATCCGGTCGGGCTCACGACGGTGTACCGCGCCCTGCAGGCACTCGCTGCCGACGGCGCAATTGACGTGATCATCGCCGACGATGGTGAAGCGCGTTACCGCCTGTGCTCGCGAGGCCATCACCACCACCTCGTCTGCCGAGGCTGTGGATCCACAGTCGAAGTTGCCGGACCAACCGTCGAACGCTGGGCGGCCAAGGTCGCTGCGGAGCATGGGTTCACCGAGCCTGAACACACCATCGAAATCTCTGGCCTCTGCCCCAATTGTCAGGCCAACTAGCCTCGTTGCAGCACCCTGCGTGCGCTGCTAGGGATGCTGACCTTCTTCATTTTGGGAATGTTCGACCGATTCCAACTGGAAAGTTGTGTGCCCGATTTCGAAGCAGTCGTGCAGACATTCGTTGAGTTCGTCCAAGACCTTTGCACCGGATCCATTCTGAAACGGATCGGGTTCAACCGTGACGTGCGCCGACAAGGTCGGCATGCCACTAGTAATCGTCCACACGTGGAGATCGTGAATCGCCACAACTCCCTCAACGTCGGACATGTGCGCCCGAATCTCATCAAGATCCACCCCGGTTGGGGCACTCTCCATAAGCACACTGAATGCGTCGCGCAGCAGAAGTAGCGTCCGCGGAATCATGAACAGGGCTATTCCGAGGGATACCAGGGAATCGACTTGTTCCCACCCCGTCGCCATGAGTACAACGGCGGCGATCATCACGCCCAAGGAACCCAGCGCGTCAGACATCACTTCCAGATACGCCCCTCGCACCGCGAGGCTTTCTTGTGAACCGCGGCGCAGCAGGTACACACCCACGCCATTGGCGACTAGGCCATACGTCGCCGCTGCCAGCATGATCGGAGCATTGATTTGCTCGGGGTTGAACCAGCGTTCATACGCTTGAATCAGGATGAACGCAGACAGCCCCAACAGCAGCAAGCCGTTGGCAACGGTTGCCAAGATCTCAAGCCGATAGAGGCCGAATGTCCGGCGCTGCTTCGTTGGTCGCGCCGCGATCGTGACGGCCACGAGCGCCATGAACACCCCGAACACATCCGCGAAGACGTGGACAGCATCTGCCAGCAAAGCCAGCGACCCAGACCACAAAGCGCCGATCGTCTGAATGACGAGGACCGACAATCCGAGGCACAGAGTCGCGACCAGTCGCTTGCGATTCTTCATTCCCGCACTGCCGTGACTGTGACCGGCACCCATCGCTAGACCGCCGGGCCTTGCGCGCCGCCGTATCTGCGGTCGCGGTCGACGTACATCTCAACTGCTTGCCAAAAGTCGCGACGGTCGAAATCCGGCCACAACCGTTCGAGGAAGACCATCTCGGCGTACGCCGCCTGCCACAGCAGGAAGTTGCTAGTGCGTTGCTCGCCACTGCTGCGGATGAACAGATCGACGTCGGGCATGTCGGGTTCGTCGAGGTGCTTGGCGATGGTTCGTTCATCGACCCGATCTGGGTCGAGCCGCCCGGCCGCCGCCAATCGCGCAATCGCGGCCGCCGCATCGGCGATTTCCGCGCGCCCCCCGTAGTTGACGCACATCACCAGATTCATCGCAGTGTTGTGCTGAGTTCGCACTTCGGCGATTTCCAACTCGTTGATGACGCTGCGCCATAACCGTCGATGCCGTCCGGCCCATCGGACCCGCACCCCGAGCTCATCGAGTTCGTCGAGGCGCCGATGAATCACGTCCCGATTGAATCCCATGAGGAATCGAACTTCCTCGGGTGAACGCTTCCAGTTTTCCGTCGAGAAGGCGTAGGCCGATAGCCAAGGAACACCAATCTCCAATGCGCCGTGGACGACATCGAGCAGAGACTGCTCGCCCATTTCATGCCCGCGGGTGCGAGGCAATCCACGTTGATTCGCCCATCGGCCATTGCCGTCCATCACGATCGCCACGTGCTGTGGGAGCAACTCGGCGGCAATAATCGGCGGGATTGCGCCCTCAGAATGGGGCGTCGGGCGCCGGTAGGTAGCGGGATCGCGCGGAGGTCGAGCCACCGCCTTCCGCTTCGCCATGTGCTCAGTCTTGCAGAATCACCCGATGCCGCGACAGTTCGACAAGCGCAAGTCGGACTAGCGCTCCACGTAGGGCAACGACCTCAAGTGCCGTTCCAGGTGCCATTGCAGATAGGCCGAGGTGATCCCGGCAGCATCGCGCCGCTGGCGGGCGGTACTCGAATCGGCCACGTCCCAATCGCCAGCGAGCAGCGCCCCCATCAGGTCGAGGGTCCCCTCGGACGGAAGCGAGTAGCCCGGGACCCGGCACTGCACGCACAGCACTCCGCCGGATGCGGGATGGAAGGCTCGGTGTGGCCCCGGATCACCGCAACGCGCGCAATCATCAAAGGTTGGGGCCCAACCTGCTACTGCCAGCGAGCGCAGCAGGAACGAATCCAAAATCAGGCCTGACTCATGGTCGTTATTGGCCAATGCCCGCAGTCCCCCAACGAGCAGGAGGAATTGCTGGACGGCCGGTTCACCTTCTTCGCTGGTCAAACGTTCAGCGGTCTCAAGCATCGCTTGTCCGGCAGTCCAACGCTGGTAGTCCTGGGAGAGATCCGCCCCGTAGCTAGCCAGCGACTCAACCTGGTTAACCGAATCCAAGGTGCGGCCTTCATAACACTGCACGTCGACGAGGCTGAATGGCTCAAGGCGAGCGCCAATTCTGCTGGACGTCTTGCGGACTCCACGCGCAACAATTCGCTTGCGCCCATGGGATTTCGTCAAGACCGTGACAATTCGGTCGGATTCACCCAACTTCTGGGTCCGCAGAACGACACCGGTGTCTCGGTATGTCGCCACCGCACTAGTTTGCCTTGCGAAGCCTCGCGCGCGGGCCCCAAATCGCGGTAGTTTGGCATTGTGTCTGATGACGAACTGATCATCGTGGCCAATCGGCTGCCGGTTGAAGCTGTTACCGATTCAGATGGAAACGTCTCGTGGAACGTCTCCCCGGGCGGCCTTGTTGCCGCAGTTGAGCCTTCCCTCAAGGGTCGACAAGGTGTGTGGATCGGCTGGAATGGCCACTACCAGGATCCCAGCGAACCATCGATGCCACCGATCCCCGAAACGGCTGAGGGTCGCGATTACCGAATCGTCGAGGTCCCGCTCGATCGAGCGGACGTCGAGCAGTACTACGACGGTTTCAGCAACTCAGCACTGTGGCCGCTCTACCACGACGCAATCGCCACACCGACCTATCACCGGCATCAGTTCGACGCCTACCGCCGAGTCAACATGCTCTTCGCGCAGGCCGCCGCGCGCGCTGCCGCCCCTGGTGCAACAGTCTGGATTCACGACTACCAACTTCAGCTCGTCCCGGCGATGTTGCGCTCACTGCGACCCGACCTGCGGATCGGTTTCTTCCTTCACATCCCGTTTCCAGCACCCGACCTCTTCCTGCAGTTGCCGTGGCGGCGACCAATCGTCCTGGGAATCCTCGGCGCTGACCTTGTGGGATTCCAAACCACCGGCGGTGCCCGCAACTTCTTGGCCGTGACCGAACGTTTGCTCGGGTGGCCAGCCAACGGCGACGTCGTCGAAGTCCCCGGAGCACACGGCGGCCGCCGCGAAGCGCATGTGGGTGCATTCGCCGTTTCCGTCGACGTCGAACGTCTCGATGAAATTGCCCGACGGCCCGAAACCGCAGAACGCGCAGCGCAACTTCGCCGGGACCTCGGAAACCCGAAGACCATGTTGCTCGGCGTGGACCGGCTTGACTATACGAAGGGCATCGACGTCCGGCTTCGCGCTTACACCGAGTTGCTCCAGGAAAAGCGTCTCGACCCGAACGAAACCGTGCTGGTCCAGGTCGCCACTCCAAGCCGTGAGAACGTCGACGAGTACCAGCGAATCCGCGACGACGTGGAGCTGATCGTCGGCCACGCGAACGGATCACTTGGATCGATCGGCGCTCCGGCAATCCACTACGTCCGAAACAACTTGCCCATCGAAGAGCTCGTCGCGCTCTACCAAGCTGCCGACATCATGTTGGTGACTCCGCTTCGCGACGGAATGAACTTGGTCTGCAAGGAATACGTCGCCGCCAGGATCGACGGAGACGGGACTCTGGTGCTCAGCGAGTTCACTGGCGCAGCTCGTGAACTTCCACAATCGTGGCTGGTTAATCCGTACGACGCCGACGGGGTGAAGGAGGCCGTCGTGGCCGCCGCAACCGCCAGTTCGGATGAGCGTCAACGACGAATGCGTGCCATGCGTCAACACCTTGTCGAACACGACGTGCAACGCTGGGCGCGCGAATTCCTCGAACGTCTGAACGCACCTGACAATCAAACACGGCCAGAGAATTCGATGAACGGAAGCAAAGCCGATTTCACCCACCGAGGGCGGAGCAACAATGACCGATGAACCGACTGACGAGCAGCAACAGTCGGAACATCACCCGCCGCTGCGGCATGCAGGTGCCGCAGCGCTGTACACAGTCGGAATCAGCGAAGAAGACGCTGGTTCGTCCGACATCTCCAATCTCGACCCGGGGCTGAGGACCGCACTTCGACAGATAGCTCGAACCAAACATATTCTCGTTGGTTGCGACTACGACGGCACGTTGTCGCCAATCGTTGCCAACCCCAGCGAAGCGCGCCCCCTACCGGAGGCGGTGTCAATTCTTCGCCACCTCGCGAGCTTGCCGGACACCACCGTGGCGATCATCTCCGGACGTGCTCTCCGTGACCTCGCGGCCATGTCACGACTGCCGATTGAGATCGACCTAGTGGGAAGCCACGGTGCCGAATTCGACCTCGGTTCAATCACCGGGCTAGGCGACGACAGCGTTAATCGACTCTCCGAGGTCACGGCCGATTGTGTGCGCATTACCGAGGGTCGGGAAGGCACCCAACTTGAGGTGAAACCCTCCGGCGTAGCCGTGCACGTCCGACGCGCCTCACGAGAGGACGCCACAGATGTGCTCGCCGAACTCCACGAACTGTTCGACCACGACGACACCGTGCACATCACCACAGGTAAGGAAGTCCTTGAGCTTTCGGTCGTCAAGGCCGACAAGGGCACGGCGATGGAGAAGCTGCGCTCCGACCACAATGCGACTGCCGCCCTGTTCATCGGTGATGACGTAACTGACGAACATGTTTTTGAATCACTGGATCCAGACACCGACTTCTCCGTCAAGGTCGGGCCTGGGGCGACTGCCGCCGGGTTCCGAGTCGAGGACCCACAAGAGGTACTTGAGGTACTCGCCGTTCTCGGTGAGGAACGAGAGGCGTGGCTTGCTGGCGCGAACGCGGTTCCTATCGAAGACCACGCGCTACTTGCCGATGGCACGGACCTCGCGCTCGTGACCCCAGACGGCAGCATTAACTGGCTGTGTCATCCAAACCCCGACGCGCCAGCGATTCTCGCGGGATTGCTCGGGGATCCCGAGGCCGGGCATCTGAGCATCCGGCCAGTCCGCGGTGGGCGTCCGCTTAGCCAGAACTACCTCGACCAAACCATGACTGTCGTGACCAAATGGTCCGGTGTCACAGTCACCGACTACCTCGACACCTCGTATCGAGCCATCGTCGGCCACGAAGCCCAATTGCGGCTAATGAGAGTCATCACAGGTGACGCGCCCGTGACGTTGAGCTTCGCTCCCCGCCCGCAATTCGGAGCCGTACCCGTCGGCCTGCAAGCGACTGATCGCGGGATCCGGGTCACCGGCTCAGCAGACCCATTGGTCTTGGTGGCCCCTGGGCTCGACTGGAAGATCACCTACGTCGGCGCACACCCGACCGCCACAGCCGTCGTCAACCCGGACGGTGGCACGTTCCTCGTCGAATTGCGGGCAGGTTCCGACGACATGACGGACGCGGATATGCCCGAATCGGAACGGCGTGCCTTCACCCATGAAGCCTGGAGTGCATTTGCATCCCGGATCTCTGCGCCGGACAAGCACGCCAAAGCCGTCATGCGCTCGGCGTTAACCCTCAAGGCACTGTGTCACGGGCCAACGGGCGCCCCCCTGGCAGCGGCGACAACCAGCCTGCCGGAGTGGGTCGGCGGAATCCGAAATTGGGACTACCGCTACTGCTGGCTACGCGATGCCGCGATGACGGTAGGCGCACTGTCGATGCTCGGCAGCACCGAAGAAGCAGATGCGTTCATGAAGTGGCTTGAGGACATCCTCGAAAACGCTGCGGCTCCAGAACGAGTCCACCCGCTCTATGCGCTAGATGGTTCCATCCTCGGCCCAGAGGCAGTCGTGGACACCCTGCCCGGGTACGCAGGAAGCCGCCCAGTCCGAATCGGCAACGCCGCCCAGGGCCAGGTCCAGCTCGATGTCTTTGGGCCTATCTGCGCGATGGTCGCTGAAACAGTCAACCAACGCGGTTTTGTCACGTCACGTGACCTCCAGACCGTCAGCGCCTGTGTGGAGGCCGTACGCCGCCGTTGGCGCGAGGCCGACCACGGCATCTGGGAAATCCGCGATGCGCCCCGTAAGCATGTCCACTCGCGCGTGATGTCGTGGCTGGCAGTCGACAAGGCACTTGAAGTCGCGCACATAGCCGAATCTGATCGACCCGACTGGGTGGAACTGCGCGACAAAATCAAGACCGACGTGCTCGACAACGGCTGGGATGCCCAGCTGAACAGTTTTGTTGCCTCATATGGCAGCCAGGACGTCGACGCCGCATGCCTGGCAGTCGTGACGTCCGGTCTAGTTGATGGCAGCGACCCGAAGGCAATCGGCACGATCCGCGCGGTCGAGTCATCGTTGCGCGATGGGCCCACCGTCTACCGCTACCGCCATGACGATGGATTGCCTGGCACCGAGGGCGGGATGCACATCTGCACGAGTTGGCTCATCGAGGCGTACGCGGCAGCAGGGATGCTCGATGAGGCCGACAACCTGTACGCGCAATTGCTCGAGTGTGCTGGCGCCACCGGACTCTTGCCTGAGATGCACAACCCTGGGACTGAACACGGCCTCGGCAACCATCCGCAGGCGTATTCGCACCTTGGCCTGATCCGATGTGCGCTGGTGCTCGACCGGGCGAGCGCGAACGTTTAGAACCCGAGCTTGCGCAATTGTTTGGGGTCGCGCTGCCATTCCTTGGCGACGCGCACGTGAATGTTCAGATACACCTTGGTCCCAAGCAGCAGCTCAATGTTTGAGCGTGCCTGACTGCCGATCTTCTTGAGCCGGGAACCGCCCTTCCCGATGATGATTGGTTTCTGACTGTCTCGCTCAACGTGAATCGTCGCGTGAATGTCCATCAGTGGCTTGTCTGCGGGACGATCCGGGCGCAGGCCCATCTCGTCGATGGTGACCGCGATGGAGTGCGGGAGTTCCTCCACAACATCTTCGAGTGCTGCCTCGCGAATCAACTCCGCGCACATCGCTTCTTCGGGTTCGTCCGTGTCCTGCGCTTCCGGGAACAGCTGCGGGCCTTCCGGCATCTGGGCAATCATGAGGTCGACGAGGACATCGACGTTGTCGCCAGTCACAGCGGACACCGGCACGTACTCCGAAACTTTCAGACCAACTTCGGCCGCCAGTTCCGAGATCGAGGCCAGCCGGGCGGCAACCTCGTCCGGGCTTGCTGTGTCGGTCTTCGTGATGACCGCAATGATCGGTCCGCGCTGAATCGACGCCAACTCGGCAGCAAGTTTGCGGTCACCTGGGCCGGTCTCCTCGTTGGCTGCCAGGCAAAAACCAATAACGTCGACCTCAGTCCAGGTGGCGCGCACGAGGTCGTTGAGGCGTTCCCCGAGCAGTGTCCGGGGCTTGTGCAGACCCGGTGTATCAACCACGATCAACTGGGCATCGCTGCGGGTCAGCACTCCCCGAACCGTGCGGCGCGTAGTTTGTGGACGGTCTGATGTGATCGCGATCTTGCGACCGATAATCCGATTCGTCAGTGTCGACTTACCCGCGTTCGGCCGTCCAACCAGACACACAAATCCGCTGCGGAACTCATTGTCACTCATGACGGGGCACCGGGTAGATCCACCACGATCTCGCCGGTCGGCAGCGCTCCGATGACGCGAACATGATCACCGCCGAGGTCCTTGACTGCGAGCAAGTCATCGTCAAAGACACCACCATCGGCAGCAACGACTACAGCGCATTCGCAATCCTTGGCACCAGCCGCGACTGCCTGCGCTACTGCAAGCTGCAGTGCACCAATGGTCAAATGCGGGAGGTCAACATTCGCACCCGAATACGTCCGTCCCGTCTCGTCGCGCAGAGCTGCCCCGACGGCTGCCCCGACCCGACCTCGCGCACCGCGGGCCAGGGTGAGCAACTTCGCATCCTCGGCATCCAGTTCGACCACCGTGCTGTTGTCGTCATTCGTCATGGGCTAGTCCTCGCCTTTATCTGTTCCAGCGTCATCGCTGGAAACACTCGGTGTTCCGGATTCATCGGCAATCGCGGCTTCCACGCCTTCGTCGCCAGGAATGAGCTCAACGAGGACGGCACCCACCCGGTTCCTGCGTCCGGCTGCCAACTCAGCGACCAACTTGTACCCCTGAACGTCGATGCTGGAACCAGGGATCGGCACAACACCCAACCTGTTTGCGAGCAGGCCCACGACGGTGTCGACGCCCTCCTTCTCCTCGGAAAGGTCAAGGTCGAACAAGTCGGCGAAATCATCAAGCTGCATCCGGGCGCTCACCCGCCAACTGCCATCGGGAAGTCGTTCACTTTCCGGGATTTCGCTGAAGTCGTATTCGTCGGCAATCTCGCCAACAATCTCCTCCAGGATGTCCTCAATAGTGATCAGCCCGGCAGTTCCGCCGTACTCGTCGATCACGATCGCAGCGTGAATCCTGGAAGCCTGCATCTCACGCATGAGTTCATCGGCGGGCTTTGAATCAGGAACGAAAGTGACTGGACGCATGATGCGTTCCACCCGCTCGGTGTGCTCAGCATCCCGGTGCTCAAACGACCTACGCGCGAGGTCCTTCAGGTAAACAATTCCAACGACGTCATCAAGGTTCTCGCCGATGACGGGGATCCGACTGAAGCCGCTGCGCAGGGCCAGGGAAAGCGCTTGCCGCAGGCGCTTATCTCGCTCAATCCACACCATTTCGGTACGTGGCACCATCACCTCGCGGGCGAGTGTCTCGCCAAGCTCGAAGACGGAATGGATCATCTCGCGTTCGTCGGCCTCAATGACGCTGTCCGCCTCGGCCAGGTCTACAAGTTCGCGCAACTCAGCTTGGGTAGCGAATGGGCCTTCGCGATAACCCTTGCCGGGAGTCACAGCGTTACCGATGAGGATGAGCAACGAGACGATCGGACCGAACACCGTCGACAGGAGTTTCGCGAATCCCGCTCCACGCAGCGCCACGCTCTGAGCGTGCTGCTGCCCAAGCGTTCGCGGCGCGACGCCGAGCACCACAAATGCAACGAACAACATGATGACGCCGGCAATCGTTGGACCTAACCACATGGGGTCAGGGAACTGGCGCACGCAGGCGACGGTCACCGTGACCGTCGCGAATGCCTCTGCTGCCAGCCGAGCCAGCAGCACGGCGTTGACGTAACGTGCCCGGTCAGCAACGATCGGAGCGAGCCGATTAGCGCCCCGAATTCCCTCTTCCTGCATCTCGGCAACGCGAGCTTTGGACACTCGGGTCAACGCCTGTTCAAGCCCAACCATCAACATCGCGAAGACAATGAGGACGACCGCGATGATGGCGAGCCAGAGGTCGGAAATCATTGGCTGATCCGGCGATTCCATTCGGCAACAAGCTGACCCTGTAAGCCGAACATGAGACGTTCTTCTTCGGGTTCCGCGTGGTCGTAACCCAGCAGGTGGAGGATCCCGTGGGTCAGCAACACACCCAATTCCTCACGCTGGCCGTGCCCAGCGGCAGCGGCCTGCTTCGAGGCAACGGCGGGGCAGATCACCACATCCCCCAGCAGACCCGGTTCAGTTGAACCCTGGTCAGTTCCGGGGCGCAGTTCATCCATCGGGAAGCTCAGGACATCGGTCGGCCCGGGCTCATCCATCCACCGCTCGTGCAAAACCGACATGGCATCTTCGTCCACCAATACCAATGACAACTCGGCTTGGGGATGGATCCGCAATCGCTCGAGGACGAACTCTGCCTGGCTCACGAGGCTTTCCTCGTAACCCTCCCAGCCAGACTCATTGGCAATGTCGATGCTCACGTTACGAACGCTCCGAACTGATAGCGAGTTTGTCGTCGTAATGACCGTACGCATCAACAATCCGACCTACAAGCGGGTGGCGCACAACGTCGCGACTCGTCAACTCACAAAATTCCACGTCTTCAACACCTTGGAGAATCTCGCGAACCACCCGCAGCCCACTGCGAGTGCCACCAGGCAAGTCGACCTGAGTGACGTCACCGGTCACCACGATCGTTGAGCCAAAACCAAGTCGCGTAAGGAACATCTTCATCTGTTCCGGAGTTGTGTTCTGGGCCTCGTCGAGGATCACGAACGCGTCGTTGAGAGTCCGGCCTCGCATGTAGGCCAAGGGGGCAACCTCAATCGTTCCGCTGGTCATCAACCGCGGAATCGAATCGGGGTCGATCATGTCGTGCAACGCGTCGTACAGCGGGCGCAAGTATGGGTCGATCTTCTCGCTGAGGGTTCCCGGGAGGAACCCGAGTCGTTCACCGGCCTCCACGGCCGGTCGAGTCAAGATGATTCGGTTGACCGACTTGTTCTGCAACGCCTGCACTGCCTTTGCGACGGCCAAGTAGGTCTTTCCGGTACCGGCCGGACCAATTCCAAAGACAACCGTGTGTTTGTCAATCGCGTCGACGTACTCCTTCTGACCCAGCGTCTTTGGTCGGATCGACCGTCCGCGATTGCTGAGAATTCCAGCGGTCAGCAGTTGTGAGGGCGTGACTTTGTTGTTGGTGCGCAGCATTGAGATGGAGCGTTCTACCGAGTCCGCGGTCACAGCGTGCCCCGAGCGCAACACCATGAGAAGTTCGCCGAATAGTTGCTTGGCGACCGCCACGTCCTCATCAGGACCGGTCGCATTGATCTCGTTCCCGCGAACCGTGAACACGACGGAGGGAAGTGCTTGCTCAATTGCGCGCAGCACATCGTCACTGATGCCAAGCAGACTCACCATCGATACCGAATTCGGAACCTTGATCGTCGCTTGCGCGTTGGAGGTCGTCATAGATCCTTGTCGTTTCGCAGGACGGCCTTGCGGCCTACTGTCAGGTGCATGTGTTCACAACTTGTGCACCGTCGAAGTAAAGCGTAGGGGGCATTAGCCCGGCGGCCAAGTCAGTTGTCGCCCACCCAACACGTGAGCATGCACGTGGGGAACCGTCTGACCCGAGTTAGGACCGGTGTTGAACACAATCCGATAGCCATCATCGAGGCCCGCCTGGCGCGCTGCCTGGGTCGCGGCCGCCATCACATCTACGGCCAATTGTGGATCTGCGTCCACAAGTTCCGCGAAGTCGGTGTAGTGGTCTCGGGGAATTGCCAACACATGGGTGGGAGCTTGCGGATTGACATCCGCGAACACCACGACTCGGTCGTTCTCAGCAACGATGGTCGCGGGGATCTCCCCCGCTGCGATTGCGCAGAACAAGCAATTGGTCACTAGTTCAGTCTCCCACTGTCCAACGGCCAGTTGCACCCATAACCCACCCAAGAGCGACTGTTCCTGCCGTGGACGACCGCAAGATGGGCGAACCCATCTTGGCGGGAACAACCTGCACAGCCGACAACTGTTCAAGCTCAGTGAGGCTGATTCCACCCTCAGGTCCGATCACAAGTGCTACCTCATTGGCGGAAGCTCCAGCATCGCCGCGGACGGGAAGTTCTTCGGCCAGCGACGTGTCCGCCTCCTCATGCAGCGCGATCCGCACGGGCGCATCGGCGATGGCTGCAGCGACTTCTGCCGTGCTGGTAGCCAACTCGATCAATGGCACCCACGCGCGCCGCGCTTGCTTCGCCGCATTCATCGCCTTGGCCCGCAGTTTGGCAACCACTTTGGCACCGGCATCGTCGCCGATGCGGACAATCGATCGTTGAGACTGCCACAGGACAATCCGATCGACGCCGGCTTCGGTCATCGTCTCAACGGCACGTTCCAAACGTTCGCCTTTGATGAGACCTTGAACGACAGTGATTCGTGGTTCGGGTAACGCCGACGCCGTGACGCGCCGGACCTCAACAACCAACTCTGACTTGCCACGCGTCGACGCGACGAGCCCCTCCAGGATGCGCCCGGCACCGTCACCCACCAGAACGGGTTCACCCGCCGACAACCGTTTGACAGTCACCGCGTGGCGACCTTCGTCGCCGCCCACGATCACCTCATCACCCACCTTGGCCTGCGCAACATCCTGCGCATTGCCATAGAAGAGCGGTGCGGTCACCGGAATGCGTCTCGAATCCGAGAGAACAGACCGCTCTGCCCACGGGCAACTTGACCGATCGGTTCCTCCTCGCCGCGAATTGCTGCAAACTGCCGCAGTAGTTCTTGTTGCTGGCCATCGAGTTTGGTGGGCGTCGCGACGGCAATGTGGACGTTGAGATCCCCGCGGCCACTTGCTCGCAGATGGCTAACGCCCTTGCCGCGCAGCGTCCTGGTGTTACCCGACTGTGTCCCTGCCTTGATCTCGATAACTTCTGGACCATCGAGCGTTTCGAGGGTGATGTTGGTGCCCAAAGCTGCGGCCGTCATCGGAATCGTCACCGTGCAGTGGAGGTCGTCGCCTTGACGCTCAAAGACCGGATCCTGCTTCTCAACAATCTCGACGTAGAGATCGCCTGCCGGGCCGTTGCCCGGACCAACCTCGCCCTCGCCAGTCAGCTGGATGCGAGTTCCGGTGTCGACTCCTGCCGGAACCTTTACCGTCAGCGTGCGCCGTGTCCGAACGCGCCCGTCACCAGCACAATCAGGGCAAGGAGACGCCACGAGGTCACCGAAGCCACCACATTGCGGGCACGGGCGCGCTGTCATCACCTGGCCCAGGAACGAACGCTGAACGGTCTGCACTTCCCCGCGTCCTTGGCACATCGTGCACGTGACTCGATCGGTTCCCGGAGCAGAGCCGGAACCGGCGCACGTGCCACAACCAACTGCTGTGTCGACGGAGATATCCCGCACCGACCCGAAGACTGCCTCGCGCAGGTCAATCTCAAGGCGAATCAGGGCATCCTGCCCACGTCGCACCCGGGACCGTGGACCACGGCCGCCACCGGCGCTATTGAAGAACGCGTCCATGATGTCGCCAAAGCCGAAACCACCCGGGAATCCCGCTGACTGCCCGCCACGGGGATCGCCACCGAGGTCGTACATCTGCCGTTTGGACGGGTCGCTCAGTACTTCGTAGGCGGCCGTGACTTCCTTGAACTTTTCCTGCGTCGCCGGGTCAGGGTTCACGTCTGGGTGCAGCTCACGGGCAAGCTTGCGGTAAGCGCGTTTGATCTCTTCGCCAGTCGCATCGCGGGACACGCCCAGCACCGAGTAGTAGTCGCTTGCCACAGTTCCTCTTTCTACGCTTCAGATGCAAGCAGCGTGGAACGCTGTGCAATCGGCCTTGTGTTCGCTGGATTCAGGGACTATTGGGTATCAATCATGCGCCCGAGGTACCGGGCGACTGCACCCACCGCCCCCATAGTGCCTGCGTAGTCCATTCGAGTTGGACCCACTACCCCAAGTCGCGCGATCTGTTGGCCTGCTGTTCCGTAGCCCGCCGTCACAACAGATGCCGAGTTCATACCCTCCACACTGTTCTCGCTGCCGATCATTACCGACACCGGATTGACAGCACCTGACTGCTCACTGAGCAGCCGCAGCAGCACCATCTGCTCCTCAAGTGCTTCGAGCACCGGTTCGAGGTTCGTCGAAAAATCCCCACCCGCCCGAGCGAGGTTCACCGTCCCACCGAGCACGACGCGCTCTTCGTGACGTTCGACGACAGTCTCAAGCAGCGTGGCCAAGACGGACGAAACGGCAGCACGTTCGCCAGCCGAAAACTGATTGGGCAAGTCTGCAACTCGGCTAGCGACATCGGTGAAGGACTGGCCCATAACGGCAGTGTTGAGTGCTCCACGCAGACGTCCGATGGCGTCTTCATCGAGGTCGTGGGGCACATCAACAACCCGCTGCTCGACTCGACCGGTGTCTGCGATGACCACCAACAAGAGCCGACCGCTGCCCAGCGAAACCAGCTCGACGTGGCGCACCGCTGACCTGGTCAGCGACGGGTACTGCACGAGCGCAACCTGCTTGGTTAATGCTGCCAGCAGGCGGACCGTACTCGTCATCACATCATCGAGATCAACGGCTCGATCAAGGAATGTGTGGATCGCCTTTCGTTCCGCTGGACTCAGCGGTCGCAGCTGGGAAAGACGATCGACGAACAGCCGGTATCCCTTGTCGGTCGGGATACGTCCAGCAGAGGTATGTGGCTGAACGATGTAGCCCTCGTCTTCAAGCAACGCCATGTCGTTGCGAATCGTCGCCGAACTGACGCCAAGCGCATGGCGTTCGACAAGCGCTTTGGAACCAACCGGTTCCGACGTCGTCACGAAGTCTTCGATAATCGCGCGGAGGACTTCGAGCTTGCGGTCATCGCCAGCTAGTCGTCGGTCATCGCTCATTCGCGCATTCTATGGGGCAATGGAGAGAACCTCGCAGCACAGATGGCTGCCGAAACAGGCTAAGTCCACGCGCGAGTCCCTACGCTGAGGTTCGTGACTGTCACTGCCCCGTCCCCGATTGCCACCAACCGGCGTCTGTGGCTCAAGGCACTGGTCGGTGGACTACTGCTGTGGGCCCTCACCGTCGCGGTGCTCTGGGCCACCCAGGTCACCACATTGGCGCCCGTAGTGATCTTCGTCGGGAGCTTCCTAAGCCCAGTGGTTTTCGCCGTCTGGGTCTTCGAACGCGAGGAATACACGGGAGTCACTCCAGACGGCAAGTCGACGGCACTTTCGATTCCGCTGCTCGTTGCTGCCTTCGGCATCGGCGGTTTGGTGGGCGTCACGCTTGCTGCCCTCCTTGAGACGGTGATCCTCAATCACATCCCCGGCGTCTTGTGGTTCCCTGGCGTCGCTGTCATTGAAGAGACCATCAAGATCGCCATCGTGTGGTGGCTCGCCCGCAGCCTCAAGGCCTACTACTTGCGCGACGGAATGGTTCTCGGCGCATGTGTGGGCTTTGGCTTCGCCGCCTTCGAGACGTCCGGGTACGCGTTCAACGCACTAATCCAGGCTGACGATACGAAGATCCTGCCGGTCGTCGAGACGCAACTAGTCCGGGGACTACTCACACCTGTTGGGCACGGGCTCTGGACTGCCTTGCTCGCCGGCGCCCTGTTCGCCGCTGCCAGCAAAACCGGCAAACTCCATATCTCCTGGAGCGTGGTCGGCTGGTGGTTCGTAGTTGTGGTGCTCCACTGGGTCTGGGATGCCTCGACTGGTTTGGCTGTTGTCTTCACTCTGTTGTCGACAGGTAACCCAGTCACGCTGACTGGGTTCGAGACCGGCAAACTCGTCGACCCGACCCAGGGTGAAGTCCACCTCCTAGCGATCTACTCGTGGGTGCTGCTCACCACTTGCGCTTTGGTTGGGATCTACCTCGCCAACCGCATGTGGGTGAAAGGTCGCGCAATCGTCGCCGGTTTCCCGTATGGGCCGGAAGTCGGCGAGCCCTCGGAAGCGAAACCCTGACAAAACTCGAACGCTTGGGATCGATTGGCTTTCGCTGACTGCGTTACATTCGTACTGACGCAAGCGGATTTCATGTGACGTTTGCGCAGTGAGACTACCTTTGGCGGAGGCCACGATGTCCCAGCAAGATCCCAGTGCTGCCCAACCTGGGGGCAATCCGAACCCATACGGCCAGCCGATCAGCCAACCTCCGCCGAGCGGCTATTACCCACCAGCGCAACCACCACAACTGCCACCACAGAATGGCGGCTACCCGCCCTACGCCCCGCCGCCGCCGGGTCCACCGGCACCGCTTTCACCGGCAGACGAGCGCATGTGGGGAATGCTGGCTTACCTGTTGTGTCTGATCGCCGGATTCATCGCTCCCCTCATCATCTATTTCGTATATCGCGATCGCTCCAACTTCGTGCGCGAGACATCCAAGGAAGCCCTGAACCTCCAGATCACGGCAGCCATCGTTGGCCTGACTGCGTCGGTTGGGCTGCTCTTCTTCGGCACCATTTTCAGCATCGCTGTGCCCCCGGTTGGCATGGTCATGTTCCTTGCTTGGTTTGTCCTGATCATCGGATACCAAATCGTCGTGATCACATTCGAAATCATCGGGGCCGTGCGAGCGAACAATGGCATCGTCTATCGCGTGCCGTTCATCCTGCGATTGGTCAAGTAGCCGCGATTGCGATTCCGCGTCACCCACCCGCGCGGTTGCTCGTGCGAACGGGTGACGGGACTAGTGTGTAGGTATTGCGCAAAATCGTCTGAAATTGGGACGATTTACGTGATCGCGAACGCAGATGACGGTATCTTGCGGCGCGTCAACTGCCGAGACTCGGCCACGCCAGGTGGTCGCGCCTCCACCGACGAAAGGCACCGACATGTCAGACGCGACACCGCCTCCCGGCGACAACCCACCTGTCCCTCCGCCCGCCGGTGGAACCCCACCACCGCCACCTCCGCCAGCCGGTGGAACACCTCCGCCACCACCACCCGGTGGAACTCCGCCGCCGCCCCCGCCCGCATATGGTCAGGCACCAGTGCCCGGTGTTGCACCAGACGGCAGGCAGTACAGATC
>Ga0209175_10000453_pt1 | contig 24598 bp, 23 predicted proteins | sample JI91814C2DNA_FD_187506 | JGI IMG/M metagenome (GOLD analysis project Ga0209175, IMG submission 187506) | Wastewater effluent complex algal communities from Wisconsin, to seasonally profile nutrient transformation and Carbon sequestration -... | ecosystem: Engineered > WWTP > Effluent > Algae...
CTGATCCACCACAAGTTGATGCGTGCGATGGCCCAACGCGAGGCGCGTTATGTCCTCGAAGGCCAGGTACAGGTCGATGATGCCTACCTGGGCGGTGAGAGTAGCGGCGGCAAGGTCGGTCGTGGCTCGGAAAACAAGGTCCCTTTCGTCGCCGTCGTCTCGCTCAGCGATGACGGCCATCCGCTGCGCATTAAACTCACCCCCGTCTCCGGCTTCAGCCTCAAGGCCATCGGGCAGTGGGCCCAGTCCAGCCTGGCGCCGGGCTGCACCGTGTTCTCCGACGGGCTGGCCTGCTTTACCGCCGTCAGCGCGGCCGGATGCGTGCATCAGCCGACCGTCGTCGGCGCACGAAAGCCCAAGGACCTGCCCGCTTTCAAGTGGATCAACACCGTGCTGGGCAACCTCAAGACCAGCCTGAGCGGGAGTTACCATGCATTCGCTTTCCGAAAAATGCGCGGGCCACTACCTCGCCGCCTTCGCCTATCGATTCAACCGCCGATTCCATCTCGGCACACTGCATACGCGTCTGATCGTCGCCGCCGCCAACTGCGGGCCCTACACCCAACGGAGTATTCGGATGGCTGAGGTTCATTGCTAATTAAGCTCAATTTTGAGTCGTACGTAAGCCCCCGGCCAACCCATCTTGAGCAAGGATTTCAGGGCGAAGGGGCGTCAGGTCGAGGACCTTGGGTTTGGTTCGCGGCGGAAGAACAGCGGTTGCGCAGCTTTTCATTGCACATTGATATCTGTATTCTTATACAGCTATCAATGTGCAATGTCCGCACACCAAATCCACCTCAGGAGTAACTCAACATGCTAGATCACATGACATTCCGCGTGACCGACATTGGTCGTGCTAAGGCTTTTTACAGCGCAGCCCTTGCTCCATTGGGCTACAGCCTATCCTTCGAAGGCAACTACGGCGCGAATATGCTGGGGTTTTCCTGCCCTGACGCCTCTGAGCCTGATGGCAAAAGATTCGATGTGTGGTTCGTCGATGGCCCCTCGCCATACGGGGGCCCTGTAGCGACTACTGGCTGTCACCTGGCGTGGCGCGCAGAAACTCGTGCGCACGTGGATGCTTTTTACCTTGCCGCAATCGCCGCCGGAGGAAAAGACAATGGTGCTCCAGGTCTCCGCCCAGACTATCACCCTCACTACTATGGCGCCTTCGTCATTGACCCAGAAGGCAACAACATTGAAGCCGTGTGCCATCAGCCCGAATAGGTAACACCAAACGTCCCGCGCCCAGCCTGATGTTTCGGTCAAGGCGCGGGCTTCGGCCGCTGGGACGTCTCGTAAGCGGGCCGCCCCTTAGCTCAAACGTTGAGCGACGGCTTTTCTCAGTCGTAACTGACTGCAATGGTTCGGCAGTGTGAGTTCACCGGATCGACAAGCTGGGGTCGGTCGGCAAGCGTGGAGTCCAAACGTTCAAGCCGTCATCTGTTGCGTGTAGCACTGCTGCCGGAAAGATGCAGTTGACAGGTCGCCCGGTCGAGCCTGCTCGCGGCTGGAGAATCGCCGGTGATGCACAAGCCGGGCACCGACTGTTTCATCGGTAACGGCGATACGCCGATGGTGCATCATCCGATGTACGATTTTGACGACAGTACGCCCCCGATCGGCGCCGCTTACAGGGTCGCACTGACTGAGCATGACCTGGCCCAGGAAAGCCGGCAGGGGCAGGCAAACACCCGCCGCGCCGCTAGCCAGACGATTTCACGCCGCTACCGGCCTGAAATCGTTTTATCCACTCTTCGTAAGCCAGGCATGCCACTCACCACACTGCTCACCACCATCGAAATCGCCGCCACCATCGCCTTCGCGATGTCAGGTCTGATCGAAGCAACCCGCCGGAAAATGGACATCGTTGGCGTATTTTCGGTGACCTTCGTCAGCGCCTTTGCCGGCGGAACCCTGCGCGACGTTCTGCTCGACCGGCGCCCCCTGTTCTGGGTCGAACACACCGAATACATCTGGCTGGTCGCCGCCCTGGTTCTGTCCGCGCCGCTTCTGCTGCGCAGCCGCGAACACCACCTGACGGACAAGGTCATGGAAGTGGTGGATGCCCTCGGGCTGGGCCTGTTCACCATCTCCGGCGCCTCGCTGGCCCTGGTCGCAGGCATGCCGTTGATCGTCGCCTTGCTGCTGGGCTCGATCACGGCGGTTTTTGGAGGCGTCACCCGCGACGTACTGTGCAACGAAATACCCACGGTCTATCGCGACCACCGCCCATACACCTTATGCACGCTCATCGGCGGCGCGCTCTTCATCGCGCTCGACCAGTTCGGAGTATCGCCGCACCTGTCCACCCTCGTCGGCATCTGCAGCATTGCCGGCCTGCGCTTGCTTGCCCTTGCCTGCCAATGGCGGATTCCCGCCTGGCCGCGGGACACGCCGTAGCGCGTGCCCGCAGCGGCTTTCGCTAGACCATCGGCGGCGCGGCAGACTGTGAGGGCGACTGAAGTCGCCCCCACACAAAATCATCCGTGACCATTCCTTCTGGCAAGGGAATCAAAGGGCCGGGTCAATAAAACGGCCGCCTTCCAGAACCGGCTCAGTCGTGAACGGGGCCATGCGCCCGGATAAAAAGGACGAAAGAATCCGTCGCGCCCTTCAAAAGCAGGCAAAAAAAGTCGTAATAGAAAGACCTCCTCACAGAAATTTTTCCTTTTGCGCGATGCCTTTGGCGGGTGTTTGGCGGTTCGGGCCTGAAAAGCTTGCAACGGCCGCAGAGCCACGGCGCCAGCCGTTCCGCATCAGGCATGCTTGGTTGCACACCGAGGCAATGCAATGAGTACCGAAGACGAATTTACCGCGCTGTTCGCGCCCGAGCCCGACGCCCTCCCGGTCACGGATATTCGCGGTGAGCGGTTCTGGAAAGTGATGCTGGTCGATGACGCCGAAGACATCCACGCGGTGCTTCGACTGACACTCGAGGCCATGGTGGTGGAAGGGCTGCCGCTGCGCCTGATCGATGCCTATTCGGCCGCAGAAGCGGAGGGCATGCTGGCCTCGCACCCCGACACCGCGCTGATTCTGCTCGACGTGGTGATGGAAACCGACGATGCCGGCCTGACACTGGTACGCCATGTGCGCCAGCAGCTCGCCAACCGGATCGTCCGCATTGTGCTCCTGACCGGTCAGCCGGGTTACAGGCTGCAGCGCGACGTGATCGCCCGCTACGAAATAGACGACTACCGCCTCAAGTCCGACCTGAGCGCCGACAAGCTGTTTACCTGCGTCTATTCCGAGCTGCGAACCTACCAGGCATTGCAGAATCTCGAGAAAAAACGTCCATTCGAGAAGCTCGCCAGCGATCTGCAGCACGCCAACCGTCAATTGCAGGTCGAGATCGCCGAACGCCAGCACGCGCAGGAGGTGGCCAACCTCCAAGTGCAGGATCTGATCGTGCTGAACAAGAAGCTGGAGGACGCCCAGAACCAGCTCCTGCAATCGGAAAAGCTCGCCTCGATCGGCCTGCTGGCCTCGGGCGTGGCCCATGAAATCAACAACCCGATCGGCTTCGTCAATTCCAATCTCGGCACGCTCAAGGGTCATGCGGAAGAACTGCTGACCATCATCCGCGCCTACGAAGCCGCCGAGGCGGACGGCGTGAACGATGCGCCGGGCCGCTTCGCGGTGGTTCGCGCCCTCAAGGCATCCCTCGAGCTGGACTATCTGAAGGAAGACGTGGTTTCGCTGCTGACCGAATCCCAGGAAGGACTCGCCCGGGTCCGGAAGATCATCCGGTCGCTCAAGGATTTCTCGCGCATCGAAACAACCGAAACCTGGCGCTACGACGATATCCAGCAAGGGCTGGAAAGCACGCTCGGCGTGGTCTGGAACGAATTGAAATACAAATGCGAAGTGCGCAAGGAATACGCCGAGCTGCCGCTGGTGGAATGCGTGCTGTCGCATCTCAACCAGGTCTTCATGAACCTGCTGGTCAATGCCGCCCACGCCATCAAGGAGCGCGGCGTGCTGAGCATACGCACCGGCTGCAAGGGCGACGAAGTATGGGTGGAGATCGCCGATACCGGCGAGGGCATCTCCCCCGAAAACCTGCCCCATCTCTTCGAACCATTCTTCACCACCAAGCCGGTTGGCCAAGGCACCGGGCTGGGGCTGTCCCTGTCTTACGGCATTGTTGAAAAACACCATGGCCGCATCGAGGTGGACAGCACCCTGGGCCAGGGCAGCACATTCCGTGTCTGGCTGCCGGTTTGCCAACCGGAAACCACGGCATCCACCGGAACCCTACAAGGGGAAGCGCAATGAACAGATGGATTGGCGTTTTCCGGGAAGCCCTTGAAACACTGGATCGCATCGAGGCAGAAAGCGTCGTCAATCAGGCCCGGGCGGAGATGACGCCGATTCAGGTGGTCGACCAGGTCGTGGTGCCGGCGCTTGAACAGATCGGACGGGCCTGGGAAACCGGCGACGTGGCGCTGTCACAGGTTTATATGAGCGGGCGCATCTGCGAAGAACTGGTCGAACAGGTGCTGCCGCCCAGCGACCCGGACCGCAAGCACCAGCCGCGCTCGGCCATTGTGGTGCTGTGCGATTACCACATGCTGGGCAAGCGCATCGTCCATTCACAGATGCGCGCCAGCGGCTTCGAACTGTTCGACTACGGGCGCATGGACGTCGATGAACTGGTCGAACGGGCATTGGCCGACGAGATCCGGGTTCTGCTGATTTCGGTGCTGATGCTGCCTTCGGCCCTCAAGGTGAAGCAGGTGTGCGCGCGCCTCAAGGCAGCCGGCGCACCGATCAGGATTGCCGTCGGCGGCGCGCCGTTTCTCTTTGACGACAGGCTGTGGCAGGAAGTGGGCGCCGACGCCATGGGCCGCAACGCCGCCGAGGCCGTGACCCTCGTCGAAGGCTGGATGCGGGAGATGGAATGATGGCGATGAACTCCATGCAACGCACCCTGACCACGCTCGGGCAGCAGGAGCCGGATCGTGTCCCGCTGTTCCTGCTCACCTCCGGGCACGGTGCCAAGGAAGTCGGCCTGTCGATCGAGGCCTACTTTTCGCGGGCCGAAAACGTCATCGAAGGCCAGTTGCGCCTTCTGAAAAAATACCGCGCCGACTGCCTTTACGGCTTCTACTACGCATCCATCGAAGTAGAAGCCTGGGGCGGCAACACGCTGTTCAGCCCCGACGGGCCGCCCCAGTGCGACGCGCCCATCATCAACGACAAGCAGATCGACACGCTCGAAGCGCCCGCCATCGATGGCGCCCCCGGCCTGCTGCGGGTGCTCGACACCCTGCGCGGCCTCAAGCAGCGCGTGGGCGACAGCGTGCCGATCATCGGCGTCGCCATTTCGCCCTTTTCGCTGCCCGTGATGCAGATGGGCTTCGACCGGTACATCGAGCTGATTTACGAGCAGCCCGGGCGATTCGAGCGCCTGATGCAGGCCAATATCGAATTCTGCGTCAATTGGTCCAACGCCCAGCTAGCCGCCGGAGCAACGGCGATCTGCTATTTCGACCCGGTCTCGTCCACCACCAGCATTCCGCGCGCGCTGTATCTCGAAACCGGGCAGGCCGTTGCCAGGCGCTGCCTTCCGCGCATCAAGGGTGCCACCGCCACGCACCTGGCATCGGGCCGCGGCCTGCCCATCATCGGCGACATTGCCGATACCGGCACGGCCATCATCGGGGTCAGCGCCCTTGAAGATCTGGCCCAACTCAAGGCGGCGGCCAACAAGCGCGTCAGCCTGCTGGGCAATCTCAACGGCATCGAAATGCGCCGCTGGACGCCGGCCCAGGCCGAGGCCGAGGTCAAGCGCGCCATTGCCAAAGCCGGGCGCGGCGGCGGCTTTCTGCTCAGCGACAACCACGGCGAGATTCCGCAACTGGTGCCCGACGAGGTGTTGCTGGCCATTGGCGATGCCGTCGATCGCTGGGGCCGCTACCCCCTCGACTGGATTGCCGACTGGCAGGACGAGCGCGCCTGAGGGCCGCCCCATGACGGCAAGCACACTGTGCATCCTGGGCTGCCACAATTTCCAGCCGGAAGTGGCCGCCGCCATTGCCGCGGAAGGCTGGAGCGATGTGGTGTCGGCGGAATTTCCGGCCCGCTGCGGCCGGCCGCCGGTTGACTGGAACGAACTGCGGGCGCTGCTGCCTGCCGCGTGCAGCCAGGTCGTGCTGCTTGGCCGGGCCTGCCTGAACAGACTCGGCATGCCCCCCGCGGATTTTCCGCCGGTGCGCATCGAGCCCCAGGAGCAATGCTTTCACATGGTGGCCGGCCGGCAGATGGTCGACGAGGCCATCTCGGAAGGCGCCTATCTGATCACGCCGGCGTGGCTGGCCGACTGGCGCGGGCAGCTCAAGACCATGGGTTTCGAGCCCACCCGGGCGGGCGGGGTTTTTCAGGATTTCGCCAGCGAACTGGTGCTCTTCGACACCGGCCTCGATCCGGCCACCCCGGCCCGCCTCGCCGAACTGCAGGCGGCGCTGAATCTGCCGGCGCGGCGGATCGCGGTGGGCCTCGACTACATCCGCCTGATCCTCGCCCGGCTGGTGCTCGACTGGCGGCTGGAGCAGGTGCAGCGCAGCGCCCGCGAGCAAAATCGCCGCCACGTGGCCGAACTGGCCGACTACGTCGCCGCGATGGATCTGCTGACCCGGCTGGCCAAGACGCAGACCGAACCCGACACCATCAACACCATCGAAGAGCTGTTCCGGATGCTCTTCGCGCCGGCGGCACTGCATTACCTGCGCCTTGAAAACGATACCGATATTCCGGCCGGCCCCATCCCCGAGGCCATCCTCGGCGCCTTGCGCACGCGGCCCGGCGACTACGCCTGGACCCCGGACGGGCAGGGCTTTGTGCTGCGCATCAGCCACGGCGACGAAAAACTGGGCCTGATCGCGGTGGAGCAGCTGGCTTTTCCGGAATACCGCCAGCGCTACCTCAACATGGCGCTCACCGTAACCGGCATCTGCGGCCTGGCCATCGCCAACGCCCGCAACCGGCGCCGCCTGCTCGAAGCCGAAAAAATGGCCTCGCTCGGCATTCTGGTGGCCGGAGTGGCCCACGAGATCAACACGCCGCTGGGCGTGGGCCTGGCGGCGGCCAGCACGCTGCAGGAGCAATCCGCCCGGCTCGCCGACAATTTTGCAGCGCGTCGCATGACCCAGTCCGAACTCACCCACCACCTTGCCGTGGAAGCCACCAGCACCGCGCTGATTCACCACAACCTGGAGCGCATCGGCCAGTTGCTGACCGCCTTCCGGCAGGTCGCGGTGGAGGGCAAGGCCCTCGACACCCAGGCTTTCAGGCTGCGGGCAACGCTTGAAGACGTGATCCTCAGCCTGGGCGAGCACCTGTCCGCCCGGCGGGTGGCTGTGGCGATCGACTGCGATCCGGAACTGGAGATCGACTGCGTGCCCGGCGACTGGGCCAGCATCTTCATCAACCTGATCAGCAATTCGCTCAAGCACGGCTTTAAAGGCCAGGAGCACGGGCGCATCGAGATCCGGATTGCCCGCAACGACAAGAACCGCCTGTGCGTCGATTACCGCGACGACGGAACGGGCATCCAGCCGGAGGTGCTGGCACGCATCTTCGATCCGTTTTTTACCACCGATATCCAACAGGGCATGGGCCTCGGCATGCACCTGGTCTATAACCTCGTCACCCATCGCATGGGCGGGACGATACGCTGCGAGAGCGCACCCGGCGAAGGGGTGCATTTCCATATCGAGGTGCCGCCCGGCAAGGCCGGACCGGAGTGAACCGGCTCAGCCCTCCGCCGCCGCGCCCAGCCGCCCGGTGGTCCAGGTTTCCAGCAGGTGAAACAGGTCGCTGGCGTTGATCGGCTTGGTGATGTAGTCGTCCATGCCGGCCTCGATGCAGCGCTCGCGGTCGCCCTGCATGGCGTTGGCGGTCATGGCGATGATGGGGATCCGGGCCAGCCCCCCGGCCGCTTCGTTTTCGCGGATGCGACGGGTGGCTTCGATGCCGTCCATGACCGGCATCTGCATGTCCATCAGCACCGCATCAAAGCGGCCCTGCTCGAGCGCGGCGAGGGCGATCTGCCCGTTTTCGGCGACGCTGGCCTCATACCCGCGCTTTTCCAGCAGCCGGCTTGCCAGCCGCTGGTTGACCCGGTTGTCTTCCACCAACAGCACCCGCAGCCCCGTGACGGCGGCCGGCGAGAAAACTTGCGGCGCGCGCGCCACCGCCTGCAAGACCTCGACCGGCCGGCACGGCAGGGTGAAGGAGAAGGTCGAGCCGCATCCGGGCTCGCTATCCAGCCGCAGCTCCCCGCCCATCAGCTCGACGAGACGCCGGGAAATGGACAAGCCGAGCCCCGTGCCGCCAAATTTGCGGGTGGTCGAGGTGTCCTCCTGGGAGAACGCGTCGAAGATGTACTGCCGGGCCTGCGGGGCGATACCGATGCCCGTATCGCGGACGGCAAAGCACAGCCAGCCGTGTTCGGACCCTGCGCCGGCTTCGCGCCGCAGCGTGAGTTCCACTTCGCCGTGCTCGGTGAATTTGAAGGCATTGCTGAGCAGGTTGAGCAGCACCTGCCGCACGCGAACGGGGTCGCCGAGCACATTCGGGGGCACGCCGGGTTCGATCACGGATTTGACCACGAGCCCCTTCTCCTCGCCCTTCACGGTGAGCGGACGCAGGATTTCGCGCACCAGGCCCGGCAGGTCGAAGGCAATGCTTTCAATGCCGAGCTTGCCCGCTTCGATCTTCGAAAAATCGAGGATGTCGTTGATGATGGTCAGCAGCGCGTTGGCCGACGCACTCACCACATCGAGGTAATCCCGCTGCTCGTCGGTCAGCTGCGTGCCCAGGGCCAGCTCGGTCATGCCGATGATTCCGTTCATCGGCGTGCGGATTTCGTGGCTCATGTTGGCCAGAAAATCGCTCTTGGCGCGCGATGCCGCCTCGGCCGCATCGCGGGCCTGCTCGAGTTCGATGCGGCCCACCTCGCGCTCGGCCACCAGGCGGCTGATCGCCGCCGTCACCGCCTCGATGTCGTCGTCGGTGGGCGTGTCCTGGCTGGCCGGCAATGCCCGCAAACCGGCCAGCACCTCGCGCAGGGAAACCAGCGCCTTTTCGCGCATGGCCAGTTCGTGGGCAAGGCGGGTGGCGGTCTGGTTGAGCACGTCGAACATCGGGCGGAATTCAAGCGGCAGGTCGGCGAGCAGCCCGGCATCGCCGGGGCGCTGACCAATGGCAATGCTCTCGTCGAAATGACGCACCCGGTCGAGGGCGCCAAGCCAGCGTTTGAGCGGAAACCAGATCAGCGCCAACCCGCCCGAAAAGGCCAGCAGGGTCATCAGCAGGGCATTGCGGAACAGCAGCCACAGGCTGCCGGCAATCACATCCACGTCAAAGTTGAGACGCAGCACGCCGTAGTCGCGGCCACCGGCCTGGATCACCCGGTTGATCTCGTAAAGGTGTTGGGCAATCCGGCTGCGCAGCCAGTCCGGCGCCGGGGCTTCGGGCGGCATGCGGCTTTCGCTGTAAAGTCTGCCGCCCGAAATATCGATGAAGGTTGCCGACGCGAACTGCGAACGCAGGATGGCTTTATCGAGGGTGCGCTTGATGGTGTCGTAGTCGCCGATGACCGCGCTGTCGGTCAGCGTGTGGGCCACCACCTCGATCATCATCGTGGCCGATTGCTGGGCCGCTTCGAGCTGTTGGGCAAACTGGTACTGGTAGAAAAGGGCCAGGCCGCCACCAAAGAAGAACAGCAGCGTGGCCGAGTAGAGCGCATAAATGCGCACCACCAGCGACTTCGGCAAGCACCGGCTGAGCGTGCCCACGAAACGGTGTCGGTCCGGTTTAGGGTGGGATGTCATACAGCTCAGCGGGCGCGCCCTGCCGGGGCCTTGCCGGCTGCGCTGCGGAAATACTGCGCTTCAACACGATCCCTGAAATGACTGGGCATATGGCCTAGCGCAAGCCGGCCGGCGCGCTCTGGTAGAACTTGCGATAGGCGGCGTAATCGGCGCCGCTGGCCGGAATGAAGTAGGCATCGGCATCGAGCCCGACCTCCTGCGAGGCCTTGTGCAGCACCTCTTTGCCGCGGGCATCCTTGTGCATGCCCAAAAAGGCATTGGCCACGGCCTTGAGGTCTTTCTCGGGCACCCGGCCCGAGACCATCAAGGCCAGGTCATGGTAGGGCTCGGACGTCCACAGCACGCGGAACTTCTTGTTTTCCCGGTTGGCGTAACCTTCGATCAGCATCGAATTGCTGCCGACGGCCCTGGCCTTGCCGGCGAACATCTGGGCGATGGCGGCATTCTGGTTGCCCCCGAAAACAGACTTCACATCGATCCCCTTCGACTGCAGGTAGGCGCTCGGCACCTTGTAGCCGATGAAAGCCTCGGGGCCGGCAAAGGCCACTTCCTGCCCCTTGAGATCCTCAATGCGAGTGAGGCCCGAATCAGCAGGCACGGCGATCTGGCCGTGCAGCGCCGGCGCGTTGCGGCGGCCGAAGACTTTCCACCCCAGCGCGTCGCGCTCGGGGCTGAAGAGATGATTGCTGAATACGAACTCCACTTCCTGAGTCAACACGTAGCTTGTGGTATCGGCCGAGGTGCGCCCGATTTTTAGCTGGAGCTTCACGCCGCTTTTTTCGGAAACGTACTGGATGATGGGGTTCCAGTAAGCCGCGGTCTTGTTGATGTCCCACTGATTGACGGGCGAAAAGCGGTAGGTCGCATCGTCGGCCAAGGCCGGCGATGCGCACAGGGCACAGAAGGCAGAGAGAGCGGTGGCGGCAAGGCGGCGCAACATGTTCAAGCTCCTGATCGGATTCATCAATTATTGTGCCTTCGAGGCGCTGCGCTGCCTATCGAAAAAGCATTTACGGTGCCAGCCGCGCCTTGTGCCAGGCACCATTTTCCAGCCGGTAGGCGATCCGGTCGTGCAGCCGCGAGGCCCGGCCCTGCCAGAACTCCCAGTAGTCCGGCACCAGCCGGTAGCCACCCCAGTGGGGCGGGCGCGGCGGATTGAGGCCGAACTTGAGCCCGTACTCGGCAGCACGGGCGACGATGGTGCCGCGGCCGGAAATGGCTTCGCTCTGGGGCGAGGCCCAGGCGCCGATGCGGTGGCTGAGGGGCCGGCTGGCAAAGTAGGCGTCGGATTCTTCGGCCGACACCTTTTCGACGCGGCCTTCGATGCGCACCACCCTTTCGAGTTCGACCCAATGAAACTGCAGCGCGGCAAAAGGCCGGGCTTCGAGTTCGCGGCCCTTGCGGCTGGCGTAGTTGGAATACCACACGATGCCCCGCTCGTCACAGCCCTTGATCAGCACGATGCGGGACGAGGGCCGGCCATCCTCGCCCACCGTGGCAAGGCTCATCGCGTTGGGTTCGGGCAGACCCTTTGCCAGCGCCTCACCCAGCCACGCCGAAAACTGGGCAAGGGGCTCGGCGGCGGCGGCTTCGTCGTCGAGGCTGCCGTGCTCGTAGGTTTTGCGCAGCTCGGCGAGCTTGTGGTGATCGGTCATGGGGTTCTTTCCGGTGCGGAGTGAAGAATAAGGTGGCCGGTTTGAGCCCCCCTCAAGCCTTGAGGCTTTCGAGGCTGCGCGCCGTCAATCCGAGATCACACCATTTTTCGGGGTGACCGCTGAACAGCAGAATCTGGTGGCGGGTGGCGGCGTCGATCGGTACGGCGGACGATTGTGACACGTCCGACGGGTGCGACGGACAGGCGCAATTCGGGTTAGATTCGGGGCTCCGATGGATCCGGGCAGGACAACATGGTGCTGCACATCATCGCCTAGAGCGTTGATCCGCAGTTTGAATCAGGGTTCGGGCTGGCTCTGCACCCGCAGGATGCAGGCCCCGAACAGGAAGATCTGGGCCGACCAGTAGATCCACACCAGGATGGCCGCCAGCGAGCCGGCCGCACCATAGGCCGAGGCCACGCCGGTGCTGGCCAGATAGGCGGCGATGAGGTAGCGGCCCACGGCAAAAAGGGCCGTGATCACCGCCGCCGCGGGCAGCGCGGCACGCCAGCCGATGCCTTTTTCCGGGGCCAGCCGCGCCAGCAAAATAGAGAAGAGCACGGCACTGGTGACATTGACGAGAACCAGGTCCGACAGCCCGCCAATCACCCCCAGCCACGCCTGGCCTTCGCCCAGCCAGGCGATCGCCGCCGTCACGGCCGCTTCGGCAAGCATCGTCACCGCCAGCAAGAACCCGATGCCCAGGGCCAGGCCGAGCCCGTTGAGGCGGCTCAGGATCAGACCTCTGGCCGTAGTGGGGGTTTTTTCAACGGCCCAGATGGCGTAGAGCGCCGCCTGCAGCTCGAGAAAAACCGCGCTGGCGCCCACCACCGTGGTGCCCATCGCGATCCATGCGGCAAGACCCGGCCCCCGCACGCGGGCCAGCGCCGAATCCGCCAGGGCCTTCATCGAACGGGCCTCGTCTTCACCCATCATGCGCAGCAGGTAATCGTAGATGGCCGCCTGCGCTTCAGATGTGCCCAGCACCAGGGCGATGCCGGCAGTGATCACCACCAGCAGCGGAGCCAGCGAGAACATCGTGTAGAAGGCCAGCGCGGCGCCGTGACGCGAGGCGCTGCGGTCGAAGAACAGACGCGCCGCCGGCACCAGGCTGGCGCCCAGATGGCTGAAACCCGCGTGGGGAGCCGTCTCGTTCGGCGGCTTGGGCGACGATTCTGCGGACATGGCGCGGCGGGGCTTCGGGAAGAAGACCCCATTCTGATCGCCCACCCCGCCGAAAAACAGCCCCCGTGCTCAGGCCAGGCGGCGGCGCAGGAATTCCGAGAGCGCGTCGGCGGCCAGCACCAGCACCAGGAAGGTGGCGAGAATGCTGGCTGCTTCGCCGCCGTTGAGCATTTTCATGGACTGGTCCATCAGCTGACCAAGGCCGCCGGCCCCCACGAAGCCCATCACCACCGACGCGCGCACCGCGCATTCCCAGCGATAGACGGTGTAGGACACGAGTTCCTGCGCGGCATTGGGCAACAGTCCGTAAAACAGCGCGGCCAGGCGGCCACTGCCGGCTTCAAGCAGGCAACGCGCCGGACGGGCGTCGCTGGACTCGAGGATTTCGCCATACACCTTGCCGAGCATGCCGCCGTAGGTGATGCCCAGCGCCAGCACGCCGGCCGCTGCGCCAAGGCCGAAGATGCGCACGAAGAGCAGCGCCCACACCAGCTCCGGCACGCCGCGCAGCACCGCCAGCACACCGCGGGCAGCGATGCGCAACAGCTGTCCAAGCCAGCCGCCGCGCCCCGGCCCGAGGCGCGAAATCGACAGGCTGCGGGTGAGCACCAGCCCCAGCGGCACCGCCAGCAACACCGCCAGCGCAATGCCGGCGGTGGCCATCGCCAGGGTTTCCACGGTGGCCTTGGCGAGCAGGGCGAGAAAATCCGGCGCAGTTTCGGGCGGCAAAAAGCCGCCGACGAAATGGCCCATCGCGGCGAGGTTGCTCGCCTCGAATAGCGCCGCCGGCTTGAACTGCGCCAGTTGCAAGAGCGGCCACAGCACCAGCAACGCGGCCAGGGCCCAGCCGAGGCGGGGCAGGGTGGCAGGGTCGCGGACAGGCACGTTCATGCGCAGCGCAGCGGCGAAAGCCCGACCGCAAGCCCTGCATCAGACCCGACGCCGCCGGCCGAGGGCAGGCCGCCTTCGGATGCGTAAAGTTCGCGCAGCACGCTTTCGCTCACCTCGGCGGCCGGCAGGTCGAACAGGATCGCACCGTCCTTCACGCCCACCACACGCGCGAAGTGACGCAGGGCCAGATCCACCGCGTGCAGGCTGGCCACCAGCGTCACGCCGCGGCGCAGGGCTTCTTCGTTGAGCAGGGCCACGGTGAGTTCGGAGAGCGCCGGGTCCATCGCCGAAACCGGTTCGTCGGCGAGCAGCAGATCCGGCTGCTGATAAAGCACCCTCGCCAGCGCCACGCGCTGCAGTTGCCCGCCGGAGAGGCGGTCACAGCGATCGAACAGACGCTCGGCCAGATCGAGCCGGGCGAGTTCGCGGCGGGCCCCTTCCGGGTCGGCCGGCACCACCAGCGAAACCAGCGATTTCCACAGCGGCCACTGGCCCAGGCGGCCCGCCAGCACGGCCGTCACCACCCGCTGGCGCGGCGGAATCGGCGCCGCCTGATGCACCAGCCCGATGCGCGCGCGGAGTGCCCGCAGCGCACGGGGCGAGCCAGCCCAGGGGTCGGCGCCAAGCAGGTTTACCCGCCCGTCGCCCGGCTTGAGCGACGCGGCCAGCACCTGCAGCAGCGTGGTCTTGCCGGCGCCCGAGGCACCGATCAGCGCCACCCGCTCACCGGGCGCCACGCTCAGCGTGATGCCGCGCAGCGCGCGGTAGCCATTGGCGTGGGTAAAACCGACGCCATCGAGGGAAAAACCCATGCCTGAAATTTTCATGAAGACACAGGAACCGCAGGTCGGGTTAGCCCGAAGGGCGTAACCCGACATTGGCGGAATACCCGTCGGGCTACTGCGATTCCTGTAATTGCGCTTATTTCAGCAAGCCGGCGGCGTGGGCCGCGGTTTCGATGCCCTTGTAGTTCTCCGCGCGGGTCGGGATGAACTTGCTGGCCCGCTGCAGGGCCATGATTTCCTTGTGGGCCGGGTTGGCCGGGTCCAGCTTCAGGAAGGCCTGGGTAATCTTCGCCTGGATCTTCGGATCGAGGTCGCCGCGCGCGGTCCAGTTGTAGTCGAAGTAGGGCGGCGTGGTGGCAAAGACGCGCACCTTCGTCGTATCCACCTTGTTCTGCTCGACCAGCTTGTCCCACACCGAAGCGTTGAGCACGCCGGCATCCACCTTGCCGGCCTGCACGAAGGCCACCGTGGCGTCGTGGGCGCCGGAGAAGGCTGTGTTCTTGAAATCCTTGTCCGGATTGAGGCCTTCCTGGCCGAGGAAATAGCGCGGCATCAGGTGGCCCGAGGTGGACGAGGGCGCACCGAAGGCAAAAGTCTTGCCCTTCAGGTCGGCGAAGGTCTTGATGCCGTCGTTGGCAGTGATGAAGCGCGAGGTGAATTTTGCGTCCTCGGCGCGCTGCACGAGGGGAAGCGCGGTGCCCTTGGTGCGGATCTTGGCCTGCACGAAGGTAAAGCCGCCCAGCCAGGCCAGGTCGATCTTGCGGGTAGCCAGCGCTTCGACGACGGCGGCGTAGTCCGTCACCGGCACGAAGATCACTTTCATCCCGGTTTCCGCTTCCAGGTAAGCCCCCAGCGGCGCGAACTTACGCTGCAGCTCGGTGGGCGCTTCATCGGGAATCGCTGAAACCCGCAACACCTCCTCGGCCTGGGCGGCGAGGGGCAGACAGGCAGCCGCAGCAAGGGCGGAAGCGACACAGGCGCGCAACAGCGCGCGCCGCGAAAAGGGCACGGAATGCATGGAAAACTCCTCAAAACAGCGCGCCCAAAAGCAACGCCAGCCGCCGGAACGGGGGAGAACGGCCCCGGCTTAAATGTCGGGCCCGGCCAAAACCGGCGCCCACGAAAACCTGAAACGGTACACAGACCGCGGGGCGGACTATAACGGCGAGGCCGGCAGCTGTACAGGCGTGGCCCTCAGGCCTCCAGCCTGGCCGCTGCCCGCCGGGCCGACAACCAGCCGAACAGGGACAGCAGCAGCAAGCCGCCGCCGATCAGCAGGATGCCGGCGATCTCGCTGGTCTTGAACTCTTCACCGAGGGTCATGCGCGACGACAGGATCGCCACCACCGGCGTACCGAGCACCGACAGACTGGCTTCCCAGGCCGGCACCCGGTCAAGGATCCACACCCACAGCCACCAGCACAGGGCCACGCTGATCACCGACAGGAAGCCGATCAGCATGAGGTAGTGGGGCGACCAATCGGTGGGCCGCTCCGGCATCAGCAACGCCAGCCCGACCAGCGGCACCGTGCCGATGATCATCTGCCAGGTGGTCAGCACCAGCAGATCCACCGGCTGGCGGCTGCGCAGGCGCTTGATGAGGATGGTGCTGATCGCCCAGCACATCGCCGCGCCCAGCCCGAGCAGCTTGGAAAACAGGCTGGCGTGCATGTCCCACGGCGCGATGATCAGCAGCAGGCCGGCCAGCGTACTGCCAGCCGCCAGCCATTGTCGTCCGCGCACCCGTTCGCCGAGGATCGGCCAGGCCATCAGCAAGGTCCAGATCGGCATCGTGAAGATCAGCACCGCGGTCTTGCCCGAGCCGCCCTCGACCAACGCCCAGGTCTGCAGCACGACAAAGCCGGTGATCTGCACCAGACCGAGCACCAGCGTCTCGCCGGGGGCCACCAGGCGCATGGATTTCCCCATCAGTTTCACGGCCACCAGCAGCGCCAGTGCGCCCCCGACACAGCGCTGGGCCGCCAGCGCGAAGGGCGCCGCATGAACCAGGGCCTGTTTGAGGAGCACCCAGGTATAGCCCCAGGTGCAGGTCAGGACGACGAGGGCCAAGGCGGGCAGCCAGCGCGAGAGGGACGACGGAGATAAGGAAGACATGCGCAAGGCCACGGGAGGGTGATTTTGGAAACGAAGGAGGAGGGACCGGCGGACTGTACCGAAGTTCCGTGGCCGGAACGGCGCGCGTCCGCCGTGGCGAACGGCCCCGTTGCACTGGAGAACATCCACTCCACCGTCTTCCCGCGCAGGCCACCCCCTCAGCGCATCAGGCTCACGACCAGCGGCGTGGTCACCGCCGACAGCATCGTCGACAGGATCAGGCTGCCCGCCACTGGCCCTTCAAGCAGCTTGAAGTAGCGGGCCATCAGATAAACGTTGGCCCCCACCGCCAGCGAGGCGAGCAACATCACCACCTGGGTTTCCATTGGCGGCAGGCCGAGCAGGCGGGCCAGCAGCCACACCACCAGCGGCTGCACCAGCAGTTTCACCGAACAGATCGTCACGCTGATCCGCCAGCCCTCGCGCACCCCGTATTCGGCGAGCCCCATGCCCAGCACGATCATTGCCAGCGGCGCGGCGGCCTGGGCGATCATGCCCAGCGGCTGATCGATCAGCACCGGCACCGGCAGACCGCTGAGGCCAAACAAACTGCCGCCGACAATGCTGGCGACGATCGGGTTGGTCGCCACCCCGCGCACCGTCTTGGCAAAACCTTTGGCCGAGAAGCTGCCGTGCCGCGCCCATTCGATGGAAACCGTCACCAGCGTCCATAAGATCAACGAGTTGAACACCAGCACCAGCGCCACCGAAGGCAGCGCTGCTTCGCCAAGCGCCGCCCTGGCCAGGGGAATGCCGAGCAGCACGTTGTTCGAAAAAATGCCGCCGAGGGCAAAGATCGACTGGGCCGAACCGTCGAGCCGGAAAAACTTCCAGGCCAGCACTCGGCCGATGACGAAGACGATCAGACAGCTCCCGAAAAAGGCGATCAGCAGCCGCGCATCCACCGGCGGCAGGCGCGACAGGTCGCTCATCATGCGGAACAGCATGGCCGGCATGGCCACCGAAAAAACAAAGTGCGACAGGTTGTCGGACATGGCCGCCGGCCAGCCGGAAAAGCGCATCAGCGCATAGCCGACAAAAACCAGCCCGAAGAAGGGCGCGGCAAGAGAAAGCTGGTGCAAAAAGGCAGACATTGGCAGAACGGGATACGCAAACCCGCGCAGCCTACCCTACCGGGCGCCCGATCCGCCCCCGAACAGGCTGCCAGCGTGCCAATTCGGCAACAAAGCTGCGGCTTTAGCGCCCTTCGTGTTCGGCCGGCGGCGCCACCTTGACCACTTCAGCCAGCGTCGTGATGCCCGCCGCCACCTTCAGCGCACCGGAAAGACGCAAGGGCTTCATGCCCTCGCGCACCGCCAGATCGCGCACGCGGGCCAGGTCGATCTCGCCGGACACCACCTTGCGCAGCTCGGGCGACATCAACAGGATTTCGTAAAGCCCGATGCGCCCCGTGTAACCGGTCATGCGGCATTCGATACACCCCACGGCGCGATACACCCCCGCCGGGCGGGCCGCCTTCCAGGGGCGCACCAGGTGATCCCAGATCGCCTCTTCCTCCGGCGTCATCGGGTGGGCCTCCTTGCAGTGGGGGCACAGGATGCGCACCAGGCGCTGGGCCATGATGCCCAGCAAGGTGGCATTGAGCAGGTAGGCCGGCGCACCCAGGTCGAGCAGGCGGGTGATGGCCGACGGCGCATCGTTGGTGTGCAGCGTGGACAGCACCAGGTGACCGGTGAGTGCCGCCTGGATCGCCATCTCGGTGGTTTCGAGATCGCGGATCTCGCCGACCATGATGATGTCCGGGTCCTGCCGCATCAGCGCCCGCACGCCTTCGGCAAACCCCAGGTCGATGGCCTGATGAACCTGCATCTGGTTGAAGGCCGGCTCCACCATCTCGATCGGGTCTTCGATGGTGCAGACATTCACCTCGGGCGTGGCCAGCTGCTTGAGCGTCGAATACAGCGTCGTGGTCTTGCCGGATCCGGTCGGGCCGGTTACGAGGATGATGCCGTGGGGCTGCGCCGAGATGGATTTCCAGCGCGCCTCGTCCTGTTCCGAAAAACCCAGCTCGACCATGTTGCGCACCAGCACCTCGGGGTCGAAGATGCGCATCACCAGTTTTTCGCCAAACGCAGTGGGCAGCGTGGACAGGCGCAGTTCGACTTCCTTGCCGCCCACCACCCGTGTCTTGACCCGCCCGTCCTGGGGACGGCGCTTTTCCACCACGTCCATCCGGCCAAGAATCTTGATGCGGCTGGTCATCGCCGTGAGCACGCTCATCGGCATCTGATAAACCTGGTGCAACACCCCGTCGATGCGAAAGCGCACCAGACCCATGTCACGCCGCGGTTCGATGTGGATATCGCTGGCGCGCTGCTCGAAGGCGTATTGCCACAGCCAGTCGACGATATTGACGATGTGGCGGTCGTTGGCGTCGTACTGACGATTGCCCTGGCCAAGCTCCACCAGCTGCTCGAAGGACGACAGGCCGCTGCCGCCGTGGCCGCCGCTGCTCTGGGCCGCCTTTTTCACCGAGCGGGCCAGGTTGTAGAACTCCACCAGATAACGCGCCACGTCGGACGGATTGGCCACCACGCGGCGGATTTCCTTCTTCAGGATGCCGGCGACTTCCGGCTCCCACTCGCGCATGAAGGGCTGGGTCGTTGCCACCACCACTTCGCGCAGCCCCACCTGCACCGGCAACACGCCAAAGCGCGTCGCGTAAGCCGACGACATCACCGCGGTCACCGCCGCAAAATCGATTTTCAGCGGGTCGATGCGCAGGTAATCCAGCCCGACCTTCCGGGCCAGCCATTCCGTGAGCTCCTCCAGGCCCAGCACCCGCTGGGGCAGGCGTTTCGAAACCCACTTCTGGTTGGCGACAACAATCAGCGGATGGATGTCAGCCGGTTTCTGGCGCTGGGAGACGAGCAAGGCATCCCCGTCGGCATGCTCGACCAGACCGTCGGCAACCAGCAGATCGACGATCTCGACGAGGGTAAGACGGTGTTCGGGCACGGCCGGAGCCGTTTTCTGGGGCATGGACAAGGTCGGGAAACCGGAAATCAGCCGACAACGATAACGGCATTCCGCATCCCGGTGCCGGAAATTTGCGTGGCCTTATTTGCGTGGCCATACTTGCGTGACTTTACCAACCCCGGCGGCCGCGATCGTAATCCCTGCCCCGGCCACGATCATATTCACGCCCGTAGCCCGGGCCCGGCCCGTAGCTGCGATAAGGCGGCACCACCATGACCGGCGGCTCCACGTAGCGGCGGTGATGGCCATAACCATAGCCAGGCCCGACCGGCGCGACGACGCAGCCCCCGAGAGTGGCAGCGGCAAGGGCAATGCAGATCAGGCGTTTCATGAAGCACTCCACGAGAGGTATGCAGCTTCAACGCGCGACCCGCGCTTTTGGTTAGAAAAAAACGGTCTCGAAATGTTGCAGCGCCACCTGAAAAACTTCGCTGGCCCCTCTTGCCAAGGGTGTATTAATTAACAGTAAAATGACAACGTCACTTAACCGGAGCACCTTGTCATGAAACGCATCCTGTCATTCCTCGTCCTGGCCCTGGCCGGTATCAACCTCGCCTTTGCCGCGGTGAACATCAACACCGCCACCCCCGCCGAACTCGACGGCGTAAAGGGCATCGGCCCGTCCAAAGCCCAGGCCATCGTCGACTACCGCAGCAAGAACGGCCCGTTCAAAAGCCTCGACGACCTGAAAAACGTGAAGGGTTTCGGCGAAAAGAGCATCGCCAAGCTGAAAGGCGAACTGAGCGTTTCCGGCGGCCCCGAAGCAGCAAAGAAATAATCCCGGCGCGTGCGGCCAGGCCCTTCCGGGCCACCGCACGCATGACGCCAAGCCCAGGCTGCGCTAACGTGGCGAAACAGCCTTTCGCCAACATTCCCTTCCGGAGATCCCCATGTTCAGCCGCCTGCCCGCCATCATTACTGGCACCCTGGTCATCCTGCTCACCAGCGCCTGCGGTGTTGCCGACACCGGAAGCAGTGCCGTCACCGCTGCAAAAATCAAGGCGCAGCAAGCCGAACAAGCCCAGGCCGCCAAAGTCGAGATCGAAAAACAGCTCGACGCCACCCGCGAACAAGCCGAGCAACGCCGAAAAGACATCGAGGCCGCGACCCGCTAAGGGTTGCAGCCTCGAAAAATGCGGTTTTGTGCCGGGATAAGCCCCGGATCAACGCAGAACCCGTAAAAAACGGCCAGAAATCAGCCGCGAATCACGGCTTCCAGCGCCGCCAGGCACAGGGCGATGTTGGCCGGGCGGCTCGAATGACCCATCAGACCGATACGCCACACCTTGCCGGCCAAAACGCCGAGGCCGGCACCGATCTCCAGATCGAATTCTTTCAGCAGGCGCACCCGTGCCGCCGCCTCATCAACCCCTTCCGGCACCCACACCGTGTTGAGCTGGGGTAGACGGGCGTCTTCGCGCACCACAAAACTCACCCCCATCGCTTCCAGCCCGGCGCGAAGGCGCAGGTGGTTGTCGCGATGACGCTGCCACGAGGCCTCCAGACCTTCCTCGGCCAGAATCACCAGCGCTTCGTGCAAGCCATAGAGCGGATTGACCGGCGCCGTGTGGTGGTAGGTCCGCTTGGCGCCGCTCCAGTAGCCCAGCACCAGACCCAGATCCTGGAACCAGCTCGGGCAGGGCGTCTTGCGCGCCTTGATGCGCGCTACCGCGGCTTCCGAAAAACTCACCGGCGACAGGCCGGGCGTGCACGACAGGCACTTCTGGCTCCCCGAATAGGCCGCGTCGATACCCCATTCGTCGAGCAAAACCGGCACCCCGCCGAGCGAAGTAACGCAGTCCATGATCGTCACCGCCCCGTAACGGCGCGCGATGGCGGCCAGCGTTGCCGCGTCAGACAGGGCTCCGGTGGAGGTTTCGGCATGCACGAAGGCAAACAGCTGCGCATCCGGATTGGCTGCAAAAGCCGTTTCGACCTTGGCCGGATCCACCGGTGCGCCCCAGGCATCCTCGACGATCACCGGCACACCGCCGATGCGCCGCACGTTCTCGGCCATGCGCTGGCCAAACACGCCATTGACGCAAACGATAACCTTGTCACCCGGCGTCACAAGGTTCACGAAACAGGTTTCCATGCCCAGCGAACCCGGCCCCGACACCGGAAAAGTCAGCTCATTGCGGGTCTGGAAGGCATAGCGGAGCAAGGTCTTGACTTCATCCATCATGCCGACGAAGGCCGGATCAAGGTGGCCGACGGTAGGCCGGGCCAGCGCCGAAAGCACCCGCGGCGGCACATCGGACGGCCCCGGCCCCATCAGGGTACGCACGGGCGGCTGGAAGGAAGTGATCGCGGGTCTTTCAATGGTCATGGATGTCTCCTCTTTTTTTCCTGAATACACAGCACGCAAGGCCTTCCGTGGCCCTTACTGGGGCCGGCCGGTGGTTGCGATCATGCGGATGATGCGAACCGTATCCACGTCGGATTCCCGGTACGCAGCTTTGACAAACCCTGAAACCTGCATCACGTCTCCCGGCGCCATGCCTTCCGGCAGCGTGGTTTCGTAGGTGAAACGCAGATAGAGGCGCATGGCCTCGGGCTCTTCGAGGCGAATGATCAGTTTGCCTCCAGCGTGTTCGGCGTTGGCTGCCGACTCAAACCGGACCCATTCGTGATCCTGCAGGGTCACCGTGTCACGAATCCTGGCCGTGCCGAAGTAGAGCTCGCGCTCGATCTGCCCGCCAGCCCGTGAAAGGATCACGCAGCGGTCGAGGCCCGGCAGAAACAGGGTGGGCTCATCAACCCGATGCATCAGACCAGACCAGACCTGCTCGCGACTGAGGATCTCGGCGAGCGGGTTCAAGGGATCGTTGATCTCGATGAGGTGTTCAAAACGCAAAGGCTGCTCCCGAAGTCAGCCGCGGAGTGTATCGGTTCTTTGACGTGCTCGTCAGCCTGATCAGGGCCTGATTTAACGAACTTCGTCAAAAAATCAGCCTTGCTCAAAAACGGGCTCGGGCCGTGAAGGCAGCAGAGGTGGTTTGTTATGTTTTTTCTTTTATATATATAAGACTATGTTGACTATGCTCGGGCTGTTTCTGTGGATAACCCTATAAAGTCTTTTATTTTCAATTGCATCCGGACGGGAAAAAGCTCTGGAAAGAGGGCTTGTTGTGCGGGGGACAAAATGGGGAGGAATTTTTCCGGTCTTGGTGCTTACCGGCTTGTCCACATTCCTTGCCACCGTTAACAGCCTCTTTGTGCACAGATTTGCCTGAAAACCGCACTGCCCGGCTTCAGGCCAGCCCCGGCATCGGGTACTTGCGACAAAAGTAGGCGTAGGACTTGCGCAAATGCTTCTCGCGGCCGAGCTGACCGTGTTCGGTAGCGGCAACAAGCTGGTCGCGGAACATTGCATGCAACAACTGAATGCCCTGTTCGCTCGTCAGAAGCCCCCTGGCCATTTCGGTCGCCTCGGCGTCGGACACCCGAGCGGCGTCGTTGACGATCTGGACGGTCTCCTTGTCCAGGTCCATGAAGTCAAGCAGATCGATGATCGAGAGCATCAGAGTTCTTCCTTTGAAAATTCTTGCCAGGGCCGGTAGGGCCCGTCGCTTTGATTATGTGAATTGTTAATTGTTTTTCTTTATATATAAATACTGTTTACGTTAATGCTTTGCCCTTTTATGTGGATAAGCGAATAAATCTCAAATTTTTCATCTGCTTACCCCGTTCATAAAGTTGTCGGCAAGACAGGGTTCGAAGTGTGGATCGATTGTTGATGAAATTTCGCCTCGCCTCGCTGGCAGGCTTTGTGCACAATTTGTACGCCCGGGTTACCCGTTTTGTCCCCAGTCTTGCCATCCACTGCTTCTTCCAGCCCGAACTGGGATCTTTTTTGCTCCGTTGTGGATAACTTCGGAGATATCGGCGTGTGTTGGCGTCTGGCGCGGCAGCTGGTGCGCGAGCACGGCCTTGCAGTGCGTTTGTGGGTCGATGACCTTTTGAGCGCGCGTCGCCTGATCCCGTCCCTGAACGTGGAGCTTGCCGTTCAGAAGGTCGACGGCGTGGAGATCGTGCACTGGACGGACGCCCCGCGTGCCAGCGATCCCGGCGAGGTGGTGATCGCAGCTTTTGCCTGCGCCCTGCCGGACGCCTTCGTCGAGGCGATGGCCGTGCGAAGGCCGCGGCCGGTGTGGATCAATCTCGAATACCTCAGCGCGGAAGACTGGGTTGCTGGTTGCCACGGCTTGCCTTCGCCCCATCCGCGTCTGCCGCTGACCCAGCATTTTTTCTTTCCCGGGCTGGATGGAGGAACCGGAGGCCTGCTCCGTGAAGCCGACTATGCGGCTCGCCGGGAGGCTTTCTCCCGGGAGCGCTTCCTGAGGGCCATCGGTTTGCCGCCAGCGGCTTCCGGCGAGCTGCTCATTTCTCTTTTTTCATACGAAAACAAGGGTTTGGCTGAACTGGTCGATTGCTGGCTGGGCCATCCCGGGCCGCTCACCTGCCTGGTTCCGGAGGGGCGTGTGCTGCCGCCACTGGCCTCGGCGCTTGGCGTCGACGGTTTGCGTCCAGGTGACGTTCTGGTGCGCGGAGCCCTTACGCTGTGCGTGCTGCCCTTCGTCGAACAGGCCCGCTACGACGAGTTGCTGTGGGCCTGCGACCTCAATTTTGTGCGCGGGGAAGATTCTTTCGTGCGCGCCCAGTGGGCTGAGCGGCCGTTTGTCTGGCACATCTATGCTCAAGAGGGCGACGCTCACCTGGAAAAACTCGACGCGTTTCTTGCGCGTTACGGGCAGGGGCTGGAGACTGGCGCGGCGCGGGCCCTTGGCGATTTCTGGCGGGCCTGGAATCTGGGCGTCGGCGTGGCCGCAGCGTGGCCGGCTTTCCAGGCAGCTTTGCCGGCGCTGGAAGCACGTGCTCCGGGGTGGTCGGCAAGCGTGCAGGCAGCCGGTGATCTCGCCCAAAATCTGGTGCAATTCTGCAAAGCTGAGATAGAATAATCAGTTACGTATTCTCCGTGGCACGTGCCGCGCAATCTTTCAGCAGGCAGGAAACAGCATGAAAACCGCAATGGAACTCCGCTCCGGCAACGTGATCATGGTGGGCAGCGACGCCCTCGTGGTTCAAAAAGCCGACTACAACAAGTCCGGCCGTAACGCTGCCG
>Ga0209175_10000454_pt1 | contig 24580 bp, 18 predicted proteins | sample JI91814C2DNA_FD_187506 | JGI IMG/M metagenome (GOLD analysis project Ga0209175, IMG submission 187506) | Wastewater effluent complex algal communities from Wisconsin, to seasonally profile nutrient transformation and Carbon sequestration -... | ecosystem: Engineered > WWTP > Effluent > Algae...
AATCCTTGATCTTGAGGCCGCCGAGCGTGACGCCACGCCGGGCATCGAGAAGCCCGTCCGCCGCCCGACGGGCTTTGGCGCGGTCGAAACCGGGTTCGGCCGGTACGAGCCGCGCCACCGCCTTGCCGCGCCTGGTGATAAGGACTTCCTCGCCGTTCTCGACCCAGTCAAGCAGGGTCCCGAGTTTGTTCTTGGCCTCGAAGGCGCCGATCTCATGCATGGGGGTTTCTCCATTAGACAGCTAGCTTAGTGGCTAGCTTATCACAGGGCGGCCGCTGGAACTCAAGGGGGAGAAGAGCGGCCACCGTATTATTGATAAAATAGGTTATCAATAGTTCGGCGGTCGGTCTCTACGTGGGAATCTTCCGACAGCCGGCTCACGGGCAGCCGATGCGTTTTGGTGTCGCGTGGGCTACAATGTGGCTCATATACTTGGAGGATCAAACCATGCCCGCGAATGCTGTGGTCCGTGCCAGGATCGACGAACACATTAAGGAAGAGGCGACCGTCGTGCTGGCGGCGATGGGGCTGACCGTGTCGGACGCTTTTCGCATCCTGCTGACCCGCGTCGCTCACGAGAAGGCACTGCCGTTCGAACCCCTGGTTCCGAACGTCGACACCATCGAGGCGATGAAGGAAGCGCGCCGGGGCGGCCTGAAGTCGTTTGCCTCCGTCGAGAATCTGATGTCGGGCCTGAAGGCGGAGGATTGAACACACGGGCCAGCTCAAGCGCGACGACAGGCGCGAAACCAAGGGACCGCACCGGGGTAAACGCTGCAAAACGATTCCTGCACCGCAGACGACGAATAGGCAGCGCGCTTGGCCGGATCTGGGACAAAAGAAATCTTGGGCACGAAGTGGGGGAAGCGTACGGTTGTAGGCATGGCCAGGTTGACAATGACAAACACCTAACCCGGTTTTCCGTTCTTATGGAATCTGGCAAATTATGGAAAGCTGACGTCGACGATAGCCTGTTTTTCCACGCCGCCGGCTTGGGCAGCTTTCCGTAAAATTCAGCTGTCTCCCTTTTGCCACAGGACGCTCGGGGGGGGGGGAAGGACCTGCGTCCTCCAGCATGTTTTCTTCTGCGGATATTACGTCTGCAAGGGATCGGTCAGTTTGTCCGGCGCGATAAATCGTCCTCGCTTGATCCCCGTAACGGCGTTGTTCCTTCAATCTCAGCCATGAAGGACAGCGGCATGTATGTGAAGCAGATCAGAGCGATGCGGCAGATCAGAACCATGCGAACCGGCCGTTGCCGTCGCCCCACCTCAGCCTACTTCGGATAACGATGAACTTTCCATAACCGTTCCACTGCACCTCAAACCCCATGCTGCCGTCGTCATGGAAACTCTTGACAGCAAAAGGTTTCGGCGGCGCTCCTTTTCGGCAATAGCAAGCTCATCGAGCAGCGGTTGCCCCACCGTGTTAACGGTACCGAACGCCCGTGAGAAGTATCTGATTTAATCAGCAGGCGGCGTATCGCGCACGCCGAAAGTAGAACCGGAAGAAGCCATACCAAACGGGGGCCAAACACGCCCGTCGATAGTATCTCTCTGCGGGAAGGGGGCGCATGGTCGGGCTCCTGCGGTTGTGCTGCTGCCAGTGTCGTCGGGACGGCACGCCGGTACATATCAATATCCAATGACGATAAATTGTATCACCCGATATATACCTGTGCTAATTTCCACACATTGCTCCATTTGCTCAACTGAGGCGAACGTAGTCGGCCCGCGTCCGCGGAAGGAGGACGGTGACGGAACACCCAATCGACCGGGCACTCGGCGCGCTGCGGGGACCTAGCGGCAAAAGACTGGAGTCAAGCGGCTCCTCTGTCGTGACGCGGGAGCGAGCCGACGATCTCGCGGAGCAGGCGCGTATAGCGCTACCCACCCTGGCCGGCGGTGCCTCTCCCGTTGAGGCAGCGCGCCTCGCGTACGCCTCCGCGCTGATCAATGAGGGACATGCGGCTCTGAAGGAAGTCGTCGCGCGCGGCCAGGGCGCGGCACTGACGATGGATCAGTGCGCGGGCCTCGAAGCCATCGTGCGACTCACGGAGCGACCATCCTTGCCGATTCGCGGTGGCAGCGTGGAGGAGGCGACAAAGGAGTGGGCGGAGCCACTGGCGTTGGCAAGGACGCTGATCGAGCAATCCATCGCCGGCGTCGGTCGCTTGCGCGTGCCTGAATTTGCCGACCCGTACCTCGGCACGGCCTTCCTCGCCGACGTCGATCTCGCAATGACCAACGTGCATGTCGCGATCCAGTTCGCGGAGCGCAAGGGCAGCGGCTGGAAGGTCGGGACGGGCTTGTCGCCCATCGTCGACTTCCTCGCCGAAGACGGCAGTGCGGCGCGTAGGGAGTTCCGGGTGACCAGCATCGAATGCCTGCACCCGGATGCTCGCCTCGATCTCGCCGTGCTGCGGCTCGCGCGCACCGGCGAGCAGGGGCAGCTTCTGCCGCAGCCCCTGCCGCTCAACGGCGATCCGACACGCGTGAAACAGGGCGCACGGGTCTACGTGATCGGCTATCCGGCGGCAGACGACCGCTTCGACCTGTCCTTGGTCGACGCAGTCTTTGGGCGCGCGCTTTCGGTCAAGCGGCTGGCGCCCGGCGAGATCCTCGCCACCCGCCAGGAGGGTCTTGAGTTCACCCACGACTGCTCCACGCTGAGGGGCAACTCGGGCTCCTGCGTGCTCGATCTGGCCATGAGTCGAGTGTACGGACTGCATCGTTCGGGCACGGCCGGAATCGAAAACCGTGCGACGTCGATAGCGCACACGCGGCAGGATCTCCGGCTGCGCGACCTCGGGATTCACTTTCTATCATGAGCGTTCTCAGCCCCGCAGAAACCGGTACGCTCATCGATCACCTCGTAGCGGACCTCAATGCGGCGAGGTTCGCGACCGTGCTGGGCACCCGCTTTGAGAAGTCGCCCGAGCGCTACACCGCCTCGCCGGACTTCCGCACCCAGCTCGCAGCAACATTTGCGGCCGCTGAAAGCGAAAACTGGATCAAACCGCTGCTGGCGGCGCTCAGCCTTATGCTGGGAGACGACGTGCAGGCGGGCAAATGCGCCGGCGACCTGCTGTACCTGCACGCCGGTGGCATTGGCCTGCAGACCTTGCTGCCGCAGTCGGACGTCTACGAGGCGCGGCTGATGGCCAAGAAGCTGCTGCTGGTCACCGGGCAGGTCTGCCTGCTGGAGATTGACGGCAACCCGGCTGGCACCGGCCTGCTGGTGGGTACCGACCAGGTTCTGACGGCCTACCACGTGATCTCGAAGCTGCTGTCTGACGGCGCGATGGCTCCTGGCAGCGCGATGAGGTTGCGCTGCCGCTTTGACTTCGCGATTCAGGAGAACCCGGACGGATCACACACCGCCTTGAGCGGCAGCTACTTTGAGGTCAGCCCGCAGTGGCTGGGGCCGCACAGCGCGCAACATCCGAAAGAGCTGGAGCACCTGCCGCCGCCGGGGGATGTCCCGATCGACACCCTCGACTACGCGCTGATCACCCTTGATGAAAAGGTGGGCGAGACGCTCAATGCGGACGCGTTGCCGCGGGGCTGGACTCCGCTGTGCCGCCCACCAAAATCGCTGCGCCGATTCGCCTGGATTCGCGTCATCCAGCACCCGCAGGGCGTGGCCCTCAAGGGCGCGGAGGGTCGCGTCACCGAGATCCTGCCGAACGGCGCCCGGCTTCGCTATTACGTGAGCACCTCGCAGGCTTCGTCGGGCTCGCCCTGCTGGAACTTCGACTTCAATTTGGTGGCGATCCACAACCTCGGTGGCCTCGCCACCCCGACGGGTCTGGAGAACCAGGGCATCCCGATCGCACCGATCATCGACCACATCCAGAAGAACTTCCCGGGCTATATCGTTCAGGCGGCGGCCGCCGGTGCCCTGCCGGTTGTGCCGACGGCCGCAGTCGCCGTCGCAGCGGAGAAGCCGGTCTGGTGGGTGGGCGCCGGATACCCGGTGCTCAACCGCGTCGATTTCCAGCATGCGTTGCAAGAGATGCTGCCGCAGGGGGCTGCCCAGGTGCTGCTGGTGCGTGGCTCCCGCTACAGCGGACGATCCTTCTCGCTGAAGATCGCGCAGCAGTTGCTGGGCCCGTTGGGGCACACGATAGTGACGCTGTCGGCAATCTCGCTCAACGACGCGTCACCGGAGTTGTTCGTCGCGGAGATCCAAAGTATGCTCGGTTTGCCGGAGGTGCCGCTGCCGGTCGGCGCGGATCTATCGACCCGGACTTCGCTGGCGCAGCGACACCTGCTCACCGCCTTCCTTGGCGACCTGCGGAAGATATGCCAGTCGGATTCGGAGAAGGATCGATTGCTCTGGATCTTCATCGATGGGCTCGACCAGGCCGTGCTACAGAAGGAGACCTACGAACTTCTGGCTGCCCTCGCCCAACGCGTGGCCGAGGTGCCGGCACTGCGGCTCGCGTTGATCGGGTACGAACAGGAACTACCGTCAGACGTGGACGCCACCCTCGCAAGCGAGACGATTGCTCCCGTCACGGTGCGGGACGTCGAGAAGTTCATCCGCCACGTCTGCGAGCGTGCGGCGCGGGCGATGCCTGATGACCAGCGCAAGGCGCTCGCCGAGGCGGTCATCGCGACGGCCCCCACCGATACCGTGACGCGCCTGAAGATGATCGCGCAGAAGGTCCAGCAGATTGGCCGGAAGCTGCAGGAGAAGGAGGCTGACAATGCCTGATCCGGCAGCTATCGAAGCCCGGCAGATCTCCGCAAGCGACATGCAGGAACTGTTCGATATCGGGTCCGCGTCTGGCGAGGCCCCCGCGGTGCTGCCGAACACCACCCAGCAGCTGATCGAGCGCGCGGCGGTCCTCGGGGCGTTCACCCCGACCGAGCTGGTCGCCGGCTTCGAGCGGGGCGGAGAGACGGAAGTGGCGCTGGACGAGGTGTTGCGTGAATCCGTCGTGCTGACGCAGGATGGTGCACGCAGGTGGCTGCTCGGCCCCGGATCCCGTCTAGCTGCCCTGGAGCGCCTGGGTACCGGGGCGGCATCGCTGCTGAACGAAGTGGGGAACGACAATCCGGATCCGCTCGGTAAAGCGGTTGCCGCATTGATCCGCGAGCAGGTGCCGGACGCTGCGCAACTGTCCACCGAGACCTTGCGCGCCCTCATCGCGGCCGCCCAATGGCTTCGCGACTGGTCGAAGCTTGCCGCCGGCCTGCTGCCGCAATGGCGAGCCCAGCTGAAGCGGCGCGAACTGCTGGAGCCGCTGGCCCAGATTGCCCGCGGTTTCGTCGGGCGCGAGAAGGACATTGCGAAGCTGCGCGACTTTGTTGACGTGTTGCCGCCGGAGAACCGCTTCGACGGTTGGAGCCGTTGGTTGCACAACTTGGTGCTGGGGCAGAAGGAGCCCTTGGTCGTGCACGGCATTGGCGGCATCGGCAAGTCGACGCTGATGGCGCAGTTCATTCTTACGCATGCAGCGGTGACAAACGAGCGCGGCTTTCCCTTCGCCTACATCGATTTCGATCGCCTGCGCCTCGATCCGAACAACCCCATCACGCTGCTAACGGAGGTGCTGGAACAAGTCGGCGCGCAATTCGCCGCCATCGGCTCGCGGGCGGAGGAATTCTCGATGCAGTTCCGGGAGGATATGGAGCGGGGGCGCACCGAGCAGCGCACCCGCTCCAGTGCCGTGGAGTTCGCGCGTCCGGTCGCCGACCATGGCGGAATCGAGCGGACGACCTCGCAGTTCGCTTCGTGGATCCATGGCGCGAATCTCGGCGATCGTCCTTTCCTGCTGGTGCTCGACACCTTTGAGGAAGTACAGGTGCGCGGCGAAGAGGCTGTGGACGCGGTGTTTCGCTGGCTCGAGGCCATGTTCCAGCTGCCGCAGCTACGCGTCGTGATCTCCGGGCGGGCCCCGGTGAAGGACCGCAAGGTCGCGCGCCACGTGGCGCTCGGCAACTTCGACAAGCCCGCAGCGCTCGCGTTCCTAGGCCACGCAGACCTGTCGTCTGCCGTCGCCGAAGAAATCTTCGACAAGGTTGGCGGGAACCCTCTGGCGCTACGACTCTGCATCCTACTGGCGCAGCAGCATGTCCTGAACACGGTGAACAGGAAGGACTTAGAAGGCTGGCTAGGCAAGAAGGACGGCGCGTATATTCAGGGCTACCTCTACACGCGGCTGCTGCGGCACGTCGGTGACGAGCGGGTCGAGAAACTGGCCCATCCGGGGCTGGTGTTGCGACGCATTACACCGGATATCATCCTCAATGTCCTGGGACCGGCAGTCGGTCTTCCAGTGGCTGGCAAGGCGGCCGCAAGGGATCTCTACGAGGCCCTGAGAAAGGAGGTGTCGCTGGTCTCGGAGGAAGGCGACGCGTTGATTCACCGCAAGGACGTGCGCAGTGTGATGCTCGATATGCAGCGAGCCGACGACCCGACGAGCTTTGCCGACCTGAACCGTCGGGTGATCGAATACTACGCTCGGCACGACCCGGAGTCGGACGTATCGCGCCGGGAAGGTGCCTACCACCGGCTGATCCTGCAGGAGGAAGACCCATTCCAGGTGGTGGCGCACATGCAGCGCCAGGACCTGCTGTCCCTGGGTACCTCGCTCGACGAGCTGCCCGAACGTGCGCGCGCGGCTGTGCGCGCGCTGCTCGGGCGCGGCCTTACACAGAGCGAGACCCGCATGCTGCCGGACGAAGCGTGGGCGGCATACGCCTACCGGCGTAGCATGACCCTGGTTGCCGCTGGGTCGCCGACCGAGGCGCTCGCGATCCTCAATAATCGTTGGCACGTTTCGCGCGCGGGGGTGTTGCGCTATCCACTGGCACTCGCCCAATTCAACAGCCTTCTCTGGCCTGAAGCGCTGCGCTCGCTCGACGGGCAGATCGGAAGTGGACTGGAGCAACCGTTCTTCGGCTTCACCGAACAGGAAAAGACCGAACTGCGGATCCGGCCCCGGCTGGAGGGCGCCTTCCTGTCCTGGTACCAGGGGCAGTCCGAGCATGCCGTGGGGTGGTTTGCCGACGCTGAGGACCGTGCAAGGTCCGAGCAGGCGACGTTCCTGCGGCTGGAGGCGCGGCTAGGCCGCTTGCTGGCAGAGGATTCCGTAAGCGTCTCTTCACTGGATAGGGGCATACAGGGCGTACTGGACGAAATCGACCCCCGAGGCTGGAAGCAGAACTTGTTCACCCTACGGCGGGTCGTGTTCCTCGGTTTCGCCCCGCCGCAGCTGATGCGGGAGGCAGTTTCCCAACTCGGCTTGCAGCTGCGCAGCGGCCGCTCGTTGGAGAGCTTTCTCTCGCTGTTCGGGTCGCGTCTCAGCGCCGAGTTGCTCGGCACGCTACAGGGCGCCCTACTTGTGCCGACAGGCACCGCGGCGGTGCAAGCCGCGACGATGGAGAAGCTCGCCGCGGCCGAGATTTCGAAGGTGCTGGCCGAGGAGCCGCGGCTGGACGTGGTGTATTTCCTCCGGGGCCGTTTCGCGCCGTGGAAGATCCCCGCTCGCAGCGCGCTGCTCGCGTGCTACCCGCGCCGCGAGCAACTGGAGCAGGCGCTCCTGGCGTCGTCCAAGGGCTGGCCGCTGCCGGAAACGGCCCTGGGGGCCAGAACACACCGTGCGCTGGCCGAGGCGGTGGTCGAGCATGCGTACCAGTCGGACGAGTTTGTCCCGACGGTTCGCAGACTCGTGCAGCAAGCCCCGCATCCTGCCAGCGGCACCGAGCTGCTGCTCGACGCGCTTGACCTTTACTCCCGGCAGCTATCCCGTTACGAGCAACCCAACGCCTAGGAAAGGAATGAGTATGCCCAACCCACCAAGACTCTGGATCCAAGCCACACGCCAAACCGAGGAAACAGAACACGCGCACGATGAGATCATGAGCGTGGGCACGACCTTCCTCGCCACGCTCGCCTCGTCGGGTGTAGGTGCCCTGATCAAGTCGATGGCTGACCGGCTGATCGCCGACAATGAATTCACGCTGTCGGACACCCTCGCCTTCGAGCCGGCATTCCGCGCTGCGCAGCCGGGCGCGCCAGGTGAATTCCTGATCCGCGCGATCACGATCAACGTCGGGCCGAAGTGCATCTTGCTCGATTCGAAGGGCAAGCTGTCGGACGATGCGGCGAAGAACGACGATTCGCCGGTCGTCGTGCGCGTGGAGTTCGAGCCATCGAAGGACGGCACGGCGCTCGCGGGCAAGGTCACCCACTGGGTCTACAGCCGCTGCCTGGATGATCGAACCGCTTTCCGCGATGACAAGCGCAAGGTGAGCATCGAGATCACAGTGACCGACATCTCCGGCGTCAGCCTGCTCGCCACGACGATGCAGGTGACCGCGACGACGGCCACTCTGGCGACGGCCACGCCTGCCTCTGGCGAACGCCTGCCCTGGGTACGCAAGCCGTCGGTGGCGCCTCCCGGTGGTGTCGCCGGACTGTTCGGCCCGGTGAATATCCAGGTGCGGCTCACCGAGGCGGCAGGCCCTTCGTGGTTCTGGCGATTGCTCGGCAACACGCTAGCCAGCCAGAAAGCGGCGATCGAAACCTATGTGAAAGATGCGGTCACCCAGGCTTTCGATCCAAGCGCGGCTGCACAGGCGCAGCTCGATACCGTCGAGACCGCGCAGACGGCCTGGACCAACTACGCGGCGGCCCACCAGAAGGCGAAGACGGCGCGCGAGGCTTTCGAGAAAGATGGCAGCTCTGCCAACCGGGAGCCGCTCGAGCTCGCCCTGGCGGTGGTCGCCGCTCACCTGTCATTGGCACGCGAGGCCTTTGGGCGCGCCGGCTTGCTATTCCAGCCGCTTGCAGACATTGCGGCGCCTTGATAACTACCGCGAGGGAGTGAGAGCGATGAACTACCAGGACAAGATCGCGCGCTTGAAGCAGATGCTTCAGCAGCTAGCACCGGAAGGAAGCCTCGAAACGTTAATGCCGCCTGCCGAAGGATCGCTGGAGTCGACGAGCCAGGCCGGCGGCCCCCGCTTCTCGGAGGAGGAGATCGCAAAGGCCACGAGTGGGCTGCGCAAAATGCAGGAGGGCCGCGAGGACCAGATCGACCCAGCGGAGGCGCTCGGACTGGAAGCGATCGTCCTGCCGCGCGAGCGCCCGGTTTTTTTCGTCAGTGAAGGCAGCTACCCGGCCATGCGCTATCCGTGGACCGAGCTCAATGACGCAGGCGTAAGGTCACGCCTGAAAGCGGCTATCCTATCGATCGGCCGGATCGAACTACCCACGCACCCGCGCATTCCCTATGGCGGTACGGGCTTCCTGGTCGGCGACAACCTGCTCATGACGAACCGGCATGTTGCCGAACTTTTTGTGCAGGGCCTCGGCGTGACGCGGCTGCGCTTCAATCGTGGCGAAGCAGCAGTCGATTTCCGCCGCGAGCGGGACACGCCGGAGGACAGCCGGGACACCTTCTTCGAGGTTGTCGACGTCGTGATGGTGCATCCCTACTGGGACATGGCGCTGCTGCGCGTGGCCGGGCTGCCCGGGAACCTCAGGCAGCTCACTCTGTCGATTGAAGAGCCCGCGAACGGCACCGCGGTGGTGGCCATCGGCTATCCCGCTCGCGACGAGCGCAATGACCTCGCGGAGCAGGACCGCATCTTTGAGCGCCGGTTCAACGTGAAGCGCTTCCAGCCCGGAATGATGCGCAGCCGCGAGCGCATCCGCAGCTTCGAGCAGACGGTGAGCGCCGCGACCCATGACAGCTCGACGCTGGGTGGCAATTCAGGCTCCGCCATCCTCGATCCCTCCACCGGACATGTGGTAGCACTACATTTCGCTGGGGTCTACCTGAAGGCCAACTACGCGGTCCCGGCGCTGGAACTTGCCCGCGATGCACGTGTCGTCGCTGCAGGCGTGCGTTTTTCTGGCACTGTGCCAACGACGAATGAGTGGGACAACGCTTGGCGCCGCGCGGGCGCCACGGAGGGGTCGGCGCTGGCGCCGAATGCGGCAACATCCTGCGGCACGCAGGGTGCTGCCAGCTGGACTATCCCGCTGCAGTTGACCGTGACAATGGGTGAGCCCGCCTTCGCGAGCGCGGGCCAGGCTGTGGCGCTGTGCCCGGCCATGGCGGCGGTGGAGCCAGCCGAGACGATGCGCATCCCCGTGATCTACGACGGCCTGGAAGACCGCGCCGGCTTCGATCCCGACTTCCTGAAAATCCCCGGGCGTGAGGTGGCGTTGCCGATGCTGACGGAGCGCGGCAAGCTCGTCGCGGCTAGCCTGGAGGACGGATCGCACGAGCTCAGGTACCACAAGTTTTCGCTGGTGATGCACAAGCGTCGGCGTCTGGCGCTCTTCACCGCGGCAAACGTCGACTGGCGCGACATCTCGCGCAAGATCGATGGCTTGAAGCCGAGCCGCCGGCAGCTCACCGGCCTGGCGGACGGCGACATCGAGAAATGGGTGATGGACTGGCGTATCCCCGAAGAGCATCAGTTGCCGGACATCTTTTACACCCGCGACGGCGGCGCCTTCGACAAGGGCCACATTGTGCGACGCGACGACGTCGCCTGGGGAAGCAGCCTACAGGACATGCAGATGTCCAACGGCGACACCTACCACACCACCAACTGTTCGCCGCAGGTCGCCCCGTTCAACCAGTCAGCCCGCGGCGAGGATAACTGGGGCGACCTCGAGAACATGGTGCAGCAGGCGACAAAAGCCGAGCGGGCGATCTTGTTTTCGGGCCCCGTACTCGCCGCCGACGACCGCTTGTTCGACGGCTATGGCGATGGCGGCAGCAGCATCCTGGTGCGGGTGCCGCGCCGCTTCTGGAAGATCGTCGTGGTCAATGGGGCGCAGGGGCCGGAAGCGTTCGGCTTCGTCCTGGAGCAGGATCTCTCCAGCGTTCCCACCCGGGTGGAAATGGCCGTGCCTGCGCGCTGGCGGCCCTACATGCGGCCGCTCGACGAAATCGAGGGCATGCTTTTCCGTCTCGTGACCTTCGACAACCTAAAAGGATGGGACCAGTACGGGGCGAATTGCGCAAGGACTCGCTGATCTGGCCGCTTGGCCTAAGTGTCAGACGCTCGGCCTGGTCGAATCCCTGGGCAGGGTCGGCGACAAGGAATCGAGCTTCAAGCGGCGCGACTACATCAGTTCTCGTGCGTTGACCGCCGAACAGCTGGCCGCCGCGGTGCGAGACCATTGGGGCGTAGAAAACCGACTTCACTCGGTGCTCGACGTCTGCTTCGCTAAAGATGCCAGCACCGTACGCAAGGACAACGCCCCACAGAACCTCTCCCTCCTGAAGAAAATCGTACTCACAACCTCATTCGTCTGGATACGACCGACAAGACCAAAGCCAGCTTGCGCTTGAAGCGCAAAGGAGCGGCTTGGGATAACGATGCTCGGATAAAGATGTCGGCCTCACACCGCTATGGCAACCGAGTGCGCAGGCCCTGGTTACGGACCCGGGAACATGTAACGCCTGCGCCACCGCTCTAGGTTTCGACATCAATCCGACACCCGTGCCCACATGAAAACGACACGAACCCGTTCTGTTTGTTGTGAGCCTCCCAACCCCGCGTGCGCGCCAGGCGCTCTCTAATAAACAGTGACTTTCGTTTATGTTTCTAGGGTGCCTGCGATTGCAAAACCAGCATTTCCAAAAAAAAAGCGCCACCTGAACCGCGACATCCGATTGGTCTTCTACTACCTGCGCATGACGAAAAACTCTACAGGCCACGTATCCTCTTGATCGCGGCACGAGAACAAATTTAACGTGGGTGTCCGAAATAACTTGACCACTGCACATTGGATTTCCTATTCTCTTAAGGCGCTGCGAGTTGGAATGGGCACAGATAGACCTGACCCCATGCGCACTATCCGGCGGGCCTTTCTGAAAACCGGAACGGATGCCGGCGCAAAATCGGCGATGAATGGCCGCGCCCGGCGTCAGCCATACTCCTCGAAAGCCCATTGGATTTCCTATTCCTTATCCTTTGAAAGGAACGATTCCATGAACAAGAGCGAAAACGAACTCCTCGATCATGCCTGCGTCGATGTCATCATCGAAGACAACCATGCGGGCACGGGCGGCGGCCACGAAGGGGCATTGGAACTTGTCCTGCCGACCAGCAAGCTTTGGGACTGCGGTAGGGTGCTTGATTTTCACTTTCTGGGCGGCACCGACGAACAGAAAAGAGCCTTTCGCACCGACGCTGCGAAGTGGACGCAATACGCCAACCTGCTGATGCGGTTCGATGCCGCCATAGATACGGCCGAATTCCGCGTCGATTTCACGCAACAGGGCAACTGGTCCTATGTCGGGCTCGACAATCTGGGCCGCCCGCCGGGCAGCCAGACCATGAACATCTGGAACATGGATTCGATCCTGCACGAAGTCGGCCATGCCATCGGCTGCGCGCACGAACATTCCAGCCCGGCCGGGTCGATCAAGTGGAACAAACCGGTTGTCTATCAGGCGCTTGGCGGACCACCCAACGAGTGGACCAAGGCCAAGGTCGATCAGAACGTCTTTTTCAAATACGACGCCACCACCACCCAGTTTTCGGCCTTCGACGGCAAGTCAATCATGCTGTATTTCTTCCCGGCAAACTGGACACTGGATGGCAACGGCACCTCCAGCAACAAGCAGCTTTCGGCGACCGATACCGGCTTTATCCGGCGCTGCTATCCCGGCTGCACGGTCGATTTCTCGAAACCCGAGATCCTGACCGGCGGCTGCACCGTCAGCACCGGGCCGCGCACCATGTTCAACCAGCATTACGGCAACAGCTGGATCATGAATCAGCCGAACAAAAGCTATATCGAGGTGAATTTCGACCAGCCCAAGACCTATGGCGGCCAGGAGATCTATCGCAGCGCCAAGCTGAAGATGGTGCACCTGACCTCGATGCTATCCCCCAAACCGGGCCATTCGCCGATCGACATCATCGTCAACGGAACGGCGGTAAAGGAAGATTACAGCCCACCCTCGGGCAATTACATGACCGACGAATTCGACATCACGTCGCTGATGAAGGATGGGGTCAATACAGTGCGGCTGAATTTCAAGAGCGCCGGGTCGAACTACTGGATCCAGAAGCTGCAGGTCGACTGCGTCCGCATTCTCAGCTAGGCGGAACGCCGCAACCCGGCGCGTTAAACTGCCACATGGTGACCTTCAGGCATGTGCTGCGCGGCTGTCTGATGGCCAGAACGGCAGAACGGTGCACGAAGGAGGATTGATGTCGGACCAGCCTCGGGCAACTGTCGGCCTGCCGCCAAAAGGTGGGACGCCTGCGATGTCAGGGGTGGATCAGGGCCGTATCCGCCTTTGCGGTGGTCTTGTCGTCTCCGTCAACCGCAGCTGGCAGGTGGACACAGCCCCGGGACAGCGCCCTGTGGCCGCCTTCAAGGCGATGGCGCCGCTGGCGTTCCACGCCAGCGATCGGGACCGCGGCGGCGATCATTATCTGGCCGCCGTTGCTGCGCACGAAGCCTACTGGCTGGGGTTTGAAGCCGATGACGGATGCTGCTTTGCGCTTACGGTCGACCTGAACGGGGTCAATCTGCTCAGCGGTCAGCACGGGCCGTCGGCTGTCCCAAGAGCCGATCCTGGCAATTACCTTCTGGTGCCGGACCAGCCTTGGCTGGACACCATTCTCGGCGCGGAAGGGCGGGTTGCGCAACTGGTGCCTCGCACCTCGTCAAGCACGGCGTCGCAACCCGGGACCGTACTGGAACTATGGGGCTTTGCGGTCGACGAGGCGGACCTGGCGGGGTCCGTGGACCGGCAGCCCGAAGATCCTCAACCGCTTTATGCGCAACCGCAATCGAGCCGCGCCAGCCCGAACGCGCTGCCTTGGCGCGGCAGAACCATCCGCGACGGGTCCAGCCCGACGCAGCCTTGCGGGCAGCTGACGATTCATATCGTCGAGCCAAATACATTCGGGGCACTGACGGGCACGACCTTGCCCGCAGAGATGTTTCAAGATGGAGGCGATCCTCCCGCCCCGTTCGATCCGTTTCAGTGACGGCGGCAAAGAGGGGCAAGATCGAGTTGGGGGACGGAGTTACCCCCGTCGCCATCTCCCCGCTGGCGCGGGGTGTTAGCGGCGGCCCTCTTCCAAAGAAATGGGGTTTGAGGTGCAGTGGAACGGTTATGGAAGAATTTCCATAACCGTTCTTATGGAAACGGGCAAATTATGGAAAGCTGACGTCGACGATAGTCTTTCTTGCCACCTCGCCGGCTTGAGCAGCTTTCCATAAAAATTCAGCTATCGCTCTATCGCCGCAGGAGGCACGGGGCGAGAAGGAACTGCGTCCTCCAGCATGTCTGCGTCTGCCGTTAGTGGGTCTGCAAGGAAGCGATCAGTTTGTCCGGCACGGTAAAACGTCCTCGCTTGAGCCGTAACGGTGTCATTCCCTCAATCGTCTCGATCTTCTCCATGGGGTCTGCCCGCAGGTAAACCTCGGTCGTCTGCATCTGCGCGTGGCCAAGCCAAAGCGAGACCTTGCGCAGATCCTTGGTCGCCTGGAAAAGCACCATGGCGCAGGTGTGTCGCAGCACGTGCGGCGAAACCTGTTTATCGCGTAGCGATATGCAATATTCAGCGGCCGTCTGGGCGTACTTCTTCAGCACGAAGGCAAAGCCAGCGCGTGTCATCGCCTGTCCGCGTGCATTGACGAACAGCTCCGGTGTCGCCACATTGCCGCGAATCGCCAGCCATGCGCGCAAGTCGACCGCAGCTTGCTTCCACAGAGGCAATGCACGTTGCTTCCGGCCCTTACCCGTGATGCGTATCGTCGGCACCGGCTGCAACGCCAGGTCAGACAAAAGCAGTCCGGTCAACTCGGATACGCGCAGCCCAGCGGCCAAGCTGACATGCAACATGGCACGATCCCGGATGCCGATGCGGGTACTTACATTTGGGGCGTTCAGGACGGCTTCCATTTCCACCTGAGTCAGGTAGTTGATGAGGACGGTGTCTGTCTTCTTCGACGGAATTGCCTGGATACGCAGACTCTGCTCCAGCAACGATGGATCACGGTACTCGAGATAGCGCATGAATGACTTGATGGCTGCAAGCCGGGCGTTACGAGTTCTGGCGGTGTTGCCGCGTGAAGCCTCGAGGTCAGCAAGAAAATCCATCACCAACGGCGCGTCAAGCTGCTCCAGAAAGAGCTTGGATGGCGTGACCTTGAGGCGGGCACTGGCGAATTCGAATAACAGGCGAAAGGTATAGGCATAGCTGTCGCAGGTATGGGGACTGGCACCGCGCTCTAACGGCAACCGCTCAAGGAGGTATGCTCTGATATGAGGGGCTATTGGGGTCATGATGCACCTCCTTGTAAATAGGCTTCGCAGGCACTGGCGATGTCGCTCGTCAACTGTGGCGTGCTGTCGAGATACCAGTAGGTATCGGAGACATGGGCATGGCCCATGTAGGTAGTGAGCGCCAGCGTGTGCTGCGCGACCCTGTCGCGCGACTCAGGACAGGTTTGCAGTGCCCGGACAGCAAAGCTATGCCTCAAATCGTGAAGTCGTGGACGGGGTCTGTCAGGGGGAGCGGTTACACCGGCAGCGGCCAGCACCGACTGGAAGGTCTCGGCGGCAATCGCATAGCCCAACGGGTGCCCGCCCCGATGGGAAACGAACAGATGCTCGTCGGCGCCGACCACTTTGGTGCGGTGAACGAGATACTGGCCAATGGCGCTCGCCACACTGTCGTGGAGGCAGACCAGACGACTCTTCCGAAACTTGGTCTGGCGTACGATCAGACCGTCGGGGGTGATGTCACTGATGCGCAGGGCCAGCGCCTCGGAAATCCGCATTCCGGTAGCGGCGAGTAGACCGAACAATGTGCTGTACGTTTGGGGGCGCAACGAGCCTGGGGGGTTGAGACGTTGCGCTTGCTCGAGGATCCGCACGATCTCGGCGTCACTAAAGATGTAGGGGTGGCGACGAATGCACCGGTGGCAGAAGACATGGTTCGGCGGCACTTCGTGGAGACGCTCCTCAGCGTGGGCAAAACGGGCGAAGCGGATCAGCACATTGAGCCGCACGGCACGCGATGCCTCAGATTGCCCCAGCTTGGCCCACCGAATGGCCGTTGTCGTCCGCATATGCACATCGCCTGCCTTGGCCGCGAAACGCGCGTAGCTGACCAGGTAGCCTTGAGCGGTAAATAGCTTGAAGCCGAGCGTGCGGCGTACCTTCAGATAAGTATCAATGGCTTCGCTCAACATGGCTGAGCTCCCGGCCAAGGCTGAACAACCTCCTTTAACAGGTTGACATCCACCTTCGCGTAAACCGTTGTAGTCTCAATCGAACTGTGGCGAAGCAAAGCGCCGATGGCGGGCAGTGATATACCCTCACGCAGCATGCTGGTTGCCACTGAATGGCGGAGAAGGTGAGCGCCCCGGCTCGGCGCGTCGATGCCAGTACGACGGATGGCGCGAGCCACCGCCCGCCCAACGACTTGCCGGGTGATTGGGATGAGGGGCGCCGTCGTCGTAATGAATACAAACGGGTTCGCCACCCGGGGTCGCCCATTCTGCAAGTAATGCAGGATCGCATCACCGACCTCCTGGGGTAGCGGCAGTTCAACTTCCCGTCGACTCTTGCCCATCACCCGTAGCGTGGCACGTGACCAGTGTACCTGGCGGAATTCCAGTCCGCTGACTTCGCCGGCGCGCAACCCCAGTCGGGCGATCAGCAAGAGAATGGCCCGGTCACGCGCGCCGAGGGACGTCGAAGGGTCGCAGGAGGCGATCAGCGCCTCTACCGCTTCAGAGGGTAAGTATTTGGGCAATCTGGACAGCCGCCACCGTGCAACCGTCGGAATGGCGAAATCCAATCCAGGAGCACAATCGCCGCGCGCGATCAGAAAGCGAAGAAACATGCGCGTAGCTGTAGCGAAATTCTTGGACTTCTCAGGCTGGTTCTGGCGGACCTGCTGCAGGAAGAAAGTGCGTAGACACTGGGCGGAGTAAGTAGACGGCAGACCCAACGTCCTGAGCAGATTCGTCACCGGCGGCAGGTAGCCTGCCAACGTGCTGTCGCGCGTCCCACGGTGACTCTTCATCCAGTCTCGAAATTCAACGAACAAGGCAGGGACATCGGCGACGACTGGCTCTATCGCCGAGCAAATTGCCCCAATGTCGCTCAGAAAACGCACATAGACACGAGCGCTTTGATAGAGATGGTGCTGGTTCCCGGACGGATACCGCAGGCGATCTCGCTCTCCAAGATGGTCGCGCAGTTTAGCCAGTGTGGTATGGCCGGGCGGCGTGGCGAGGCCAACGGAGTTCGCCCATACGGAAAAGTGGACGACTTCTCGAACGTGGCGTCGGATCGAGACGCGTTGGTAGCCATGGATGGCCAACCAGGAAACGAACCGGTCAAGATACGGGCCCGCGCTTCCAGCCAGGTAATGCGCGACGGTTGAGGCGGACCTGAAATAGGTAGTCAGCATGCTGCTCTCCTTGCAGGGATGCCCTGAAGGACGGCGGCATTATGTGAAGCAGATCAGAGCGATGTGGTAGATAGGAACCATGCGAAACGGTCGTTGCCGTCGCCCCACCCCAGCCTACTTCGGATAACGATGCACTTTCCATAAGAACGGTTATGGAAGAATTTCCATAACCGTTCCACTGCACCTCAAACCCCAAGTTCAGGCCGCTACGACCGTTGCAAGCGGATTTGCGTGCTTTATTTTCCGTTTTCTGAGGCGACCCAAACAAGAGAATTTTGGTACAGTGTGCGAGCCGCGTGCAGATAAACCATCAATGCTTCGGAGGGGATATGAGAATTGGGCCGTTTTCCGTTTTGATCGTTGCGTCTGGAATTGGTTTGAGTGCCTGCACGACAACTCGTGGTCCTCAACCAATCGTCTCATCGACCGGTGTAGTCGCGAATGCGTCCACCACGGGCGTTGCTGCAATTTTCATCAGATCTGAACAAGCGTCCTTTGCGCTACCACCCGACAACGACCTTGCAACGGCCATGATGACAAACGGGTTCGGGCTCATTTACGCCAGCTGCAGTGACTTCTTTCAATCTGCCGGCCAGTCGCAGAAGTGGCTGATTGTTTCCAGGGACGCCGTCGGGGCTATAGGAACCCTGACAGCAGGCCTTATGGCACTACACGATTATAGTCAGACGGCAGTAGCCAATGTTGCGCTCGGCACTGGGGCAGCATTTGCCGGCTTAGACATTTACACCAAGAACTTCCTTTTTGGGGCCGAGAACATCGAGTCGGTTCGGGAGTTAACTTTGAATGCTTTGTCTGCTCATAGCGAAAAAGTGAAAAGTCTGGTTTCTGTCGTAACCTACCAGTCCGCTACGACTTATTTGCTTGACAACCAAGAAATCTGTTCTCCGATGAAGATTTCAGCCTTGGCTCGACAAGCGATCAGTAGGGGTAAAGTTGTCGCAACGACTGATGAACTGGCTTCGCCACCTGTTGCCGCTCCAGCGCCCGCACCAGCTTCGCCACCTGCCGCCGCTCCAGCGCCCGCGGCAGGCGCAGTAGCGGGCCGACCCGTTCTGTCACCTCGTATTTCCGTGCGGATTCAGTAAAGCTCTGTAGGCCTCAACCGCCACAGGTGCGGTCCTTGTGGTTGCGGGGAGACGAAAGCCGCATCCCAGCTGGTAAGTGGGATGCCATTGAGCGGCTGCTCAATGGCATTATGGAGCAGCCACTGTGTATTCCACGCAATATAGTTACTCAACCAAGTGTGAGCAGGGCCAGAGGTAACTGCCAGACATGCTCTTCAATTTATTCTAAAAGCATGGTCGAGCGAGCCAGCAGGCGAGCCGACCGTCTTGTCGGCGAGCACGCCGACAAGACGCCAGCATTGGCTTGTTGAAGGGCACGCATGGCGTGGTCGCCCCCGGTCGGGCCCGCATGCGGTGGTTCCGCTTTCGGTAGTCTAACTACAGCCGGCAGGTAGCTGTCGGTGAAAGCGGGACATGCAGCCGCGGATTACGAATAATTCCAGGCAAACATTCGATGTTCACCAGTTTGGTTTCGAATCCGCGGGTGCGCTTGAGCGCGATAACGAATACTCAGGGATTGTCGCTTCATCGACTCTCTATATTGCTTTCGCAGCGCCCAGGCAGGCACGTCCCGTTCCCCCACTCAAGCACTTGGAGGTATGAACTATGACTCCTGAACCCAACCCAGAATTCGCCGCCTTCATCGGCATCGACTGGGCCGACGCGAAACACGACATCTGCCTGCAAGCGGCCGGAAGCCGCCAGCGTGAATTCGCCGTGCTCTCCCATCGCCCCGACGCCATTGATGAGTGGGCCGCTGCGCTCAGGCAGCGCTTTCACGGCCAGGCGGTGGCCGTCTGTCTCGAGATCGCCCGCGGACCGCTGGTCTACGCGCTGCAGAAACATGACTTCTTTGTCCTGTTTCCGGTGAATCCCGCCACTCTGGCGAAGTATCGTCAGGCCTTCCAGCCCAGCCACGCCAAGGCCGATCCGGCCGATGCGCAAATCGCGCTGGAGATCCTTCTGTGCCACCGCGACAAGCTGAAAGCCTTGCAGCCACAGAGCGTCGGCATTCGCACGCTCGAACGTCTGCTGGAAGAGCGACGGGAATTCGTCGATGAGCAGACGCGGATCACCAACCGCCTGACCAGCGCGCTGAAGGAATACTTTCCCCTGGCCAACGCGTGGTTCGACGAGAAAGCGAGTGCCCTGTTCTGCGACTTTCTGAGCCAGTGGCCAAGCCTCAAGCAGCTGCAACGCGCCCGCCGGACGACTCTGCTCACCTTCTTCCGGGAACATCATTGCTACCAACCCCGCTTGATCGAGGAACGCCTGGCGGCCCTCCAGCATGCCACACCGCTCACCGACGATGCGGCAGTCATCAAGCCGAAAGCGCTCATGGTCGAGGGGCTGGTAGACCAATTGCGTGTCACGCTCAAGGCCATCGCCCGCTTTGATGCCGAGATCGAGAGCGTCGCCCCAACCCTGCCGGATTACGCGCTGTTCCGGGCACTGCCGGGCGCCGGTTCCAACCTGGCGCCGCGATTGCTGGTCGCTTTCGGCGAACGCCGGGAGCGCTTCGCCACCGCCGCCGATGTTCAGATGTTTGTCGGCATCGCGCCGGTGACGGAAAGCAGCGGCAAGCAGCATTGGGTGCATTGGCGGCTGCAATGCCCGACGTTCCTGCGCCAGACCTTCGTCGAGTGGGCGGCCCAGACCATCACCCGTTCCTTCTGGGCCGGCGCCTACTATCGGCAGCAGCGCGCCAAAGGCTGCGCGCATCAGACCGCTGTTCGGGCCTTGGCCTTCAAGTGGATACGCATTCTCTTCCGTTGCTGGCAGCTGCGCACGCCCTATGACGAATCTCGCTGAGCTTCTCGCCTTCGACGCTGATGCGATGTTTCTTTCCGTCCATCATCGGATGCTCGCCGCCCACCACACAGCCAATCGAGCGCAAGGCCTCGGCGAATTCGTCTCGCGGCGACATGGCCGGCCCTTGCCAGGGCAATCGCATGAATGCCAACGTCGTTGACCCTCCGAAATAATCGTTTACGCTCAAGGACTTACGAAAGAGCTGTTCACAGCCCCTTGATTTGTGTAGTTTTCTGTCTTTTTGGGGTTTTCCATGAGCGCAGAAAACAAGGTCCGGCTGGCCGACGTGTGGGTTGGCGTACGCGATCCGAGGCAGACCACGAAAGTCGAGCACAACCTGGTCGAATTGCTAGTGGTGTCGGTCAGTGCGGTCCTGTCAGGTGCCGACACCTTTGTCGAAATCGAGGCCTGGGCGAAAGAGAAGCTGGACTGGTTGCGGCAGTATCTGACGCTTGAGCAGGGCATTCCCTCGCACGACACCATTGGCCGGGTGTTTGCAGCGATTGATCCCGACGAATTCGGCGCGGCCTTCGTGCGCTGGGTGGGCCAGGTGTTGCCAGCGCTGGCGAACGGCGAAGTGGTGGCCATCGATGGTAAAACCAGTCGTCGTTCAGGAAGGGTGGGGTCAACGCCCCTGCACCTGGTCAGTGCCTTTGCGGCCCAAGCGGGTCTGGTACTCGGGCAGCGCGCGACGGCCGAGAAGTCGAACGAGAAGACCGCGATCCCTGAACTGCTGGCGACCCTGGCGCTGGAAGGCTGTATCGTCACCATCGATGCCATGGGCACGCAGCCGAACATTGCGCAAGCCATTCGCAACCGCGGAGCGGACTATATCCTGGCGACCAAGGGCAATCAGCCGAAGCTGGCCGAATCGATCGACGATTTCTTCAGCGCGTTTGAGGCGGCACCGGGCAAGACGCCCCACCGGTTTCACGAAGTCGTCGAGAAGGATCATGGCCGGATCGAAGTGCGTCGCTGCTATGTCTTCAACCAGCTTGACTGCCTGCACGCCCCCGAGCGTTGGCCAGACCTGCAGTCGTTTGCCGTGATCACCACCGAGCGAACGATCAGGGGGAAAGGGGTTGTAAGCCGGAACCGCCGAATATGCGGTGCACTACATATTCTGGGATATGCAGAGTCCAGGAATATGCAGAATTGCAGGCGTGGGAGCCTTGTGCTGACGGCCATGTCGGCTCCCATCGCTCAGCATATTCAAGCGCCCCGCAGCGAGGCGATCAGTTTGTCTGGCGCCCGGAACCGTCCTTTTTTTAGTGAGAGCGGCACAACGGCGCTCATTGCATCCAGCTTTTCTGTTGGGTCCGCCCGCAAGTAAATTTCGGTCGTCTGGATGTCTGCATGGCCGAGCCAGAGCGAGACTTTGCGGATATCCCCCGTTGCCTGCAACACCATCATCGCGGCGCTGTGCCTCAGGCTGTGCGGCGAGATGTGCCGTTGCTTAAGCACGGGATATCGTTCGGCGGCCGTCTGAACGTATTTGTTGAGAATGTACTCGAAGCCGGATCGAGTTAGCGGCTGGCCGCGCGCATTAACGAACAACTCCGTCGCCGGCGCCGGACCGCGCACCGCCAACCACGCGCGCAAATCCACGCAAGTCTGCTTCCAGAGTGGGAGCAAACGTTCCCGACGGCCCTTGCCCATGATCCGCACATTGGGCGATGGTTGCCACTCGATCGCATTTATCGGCAGGTTGACCAGTTCCGAAACGCGCAACCCGGCGGAGAAGCATAGGTGGAGCATAGCGCGGTCGCGGATGCCGTCGTGGCGCTGGAGATCCGGCGCATTGAGAACGGTCTGCATCTCATCCATCGACAAATAACTGATCAAGTGGGAATCGGTGCGCTTCGCCGGGATCGCCAAAATGCGCCGGCTTTGTTCCAGCAGCGCCGGCACGCGATGCTCGATAAAGCGCATGAAGGACTTGATCGCCACCAAGCGGGCGTTACGCGTGCGCGGGCCATTGTGGCGCTCGGTTTCAAGGTGTTGCAGGAAGTCCATCACCAATTTGGCGTCGATCTGCTCAAGACTTAGCGCCGATGGCGTAAGCCGCAGTCGCTTGCCGGCAAACTCGAACAGCAACTGGAAGGCGTAGGCATAGCTGTCGCAGGTGTGCTCGCTCGCGCCACGTTGCAGGGGAAGGCGTTCGCGCAAAAAGGCGGTGATATGGGGGGCGATCGGTGTCATGGCGTTTGCTCCTCGAACAAGCGCTCGCATACGTCGACGATATCCTCCATCAATCGTGGCGAGCTTTCCAAATACCAGTACGTGCTGCTTGGGACTGCGTGACCAAGGTAGGTCATCAGTGCCAGCATGTGGCTCCCAATGTGGTCGCGAGCATGCGGGCAAGCTATCAGCGCATTCGACGCAAAGGTGTGACGAAAATCGATCAGCCGGGGCCTCGGCTGCCCTGCTTGGCGGGGAAGACCGCAGGCTGACAGGAGTTTGTGGAATGTCGGATACACTGCGTCGAGACTCAATGGACCGAGCTGTGTCGAGAGGAACATATGGTCATCATTGGTGGCAACTCGGCGGCGTTCGACCAGATATCGCTCCAGTGCCGCCTGGGTCGTCGAGTGCAACGGCACCAGCCGACTTTTTTTAAACTTCGTGTTGCGGATCACCAAGCCGTCAGCGGAAATGTCCTGGAAATGGAGGCTGATGGCTTCGGAAATACGCAGCCCGGTCGCGGCCAGCAGGCCAATCAAGGTGCTGTAGGTCTGCGCCCGTAGCGTCCCTGGCGGACCAAGGTGCAGCGCTTGCGCCATCAGCGCCTGGATTTCGTTCTCGGTATACAGATAGGGGGTTGGCCGCTGCCGCCGCGCACAATACACGCCCTGCGGCGGGATCTCGTGGCGACCATCGGTAGCATGAGCAAACCGCGCAAAGCGGATGACCATCTTCAAACGGTTGCTGCGTTGCGATTCCGACCGCCCTTGCCCTGCCCAGGCGATGGCCGTCGCGGCGACTATGACGGTGTCTCCTTGCGCACTGGCGAAGCGGACAAAGCCTCGGAGGCGGTGTTCGTCATCGACGAGAGCGAAACCGGCCGCGTGGCGAACAGCCAAATAGGTATCAAGCGCGTCCTTTAGCATGATGTCGCTCCCGGCCACGGCCTGATGACTTGCTGCAATAGTCCGATGTCGACTTTGGCGTACAAGGCGGTGGTGTCGATGCTGCGGTGGCGCAATACTTCGCCAATGACCTGGAGCGAAGCGCCTTGGCGGAGCAACCCGGTTGCCGCCGAATGGCGGAAAATATGGGAACCGAACGACAGCGCCTCGACACCGGCACGCCGGATGGCACGCGTAGCGACATGCTTGACCACGTTTCGGGTGATCGGCTCCCATGGAGCGACAGCGGTGATAAAAACGTAGACGTCGTTTACCGAGGGACGCGCTTGCCGCAAATAGTTCAAGATGGCGTCACCGACGTCCTGAGGCAAAGGCAGTTTGGCCTCATGCCGACTCTTGCCGATGACGGTAAACGTGCCGTGCAACCAATCGATATCGTCGAACTTCAACGAGGCGACGTCGCTGGCGCGCAGGCCGAGTCGTGCCAACAGCAGAAGGATGGCTTTGTCGCGGATATCGATAGGCCTTGCGCCATTGCATGCCTCCAGAACACGCTCTACGTCGGCCGGCGGCAAATAGCGGGGCAAGCTCGCCAAGCGCCATTCGGCAATGGTCGGAATGGCGGCGTCGAGGCCCGGCTGACAACGTTCAGTGGCGATCAAAAACCGAAGAAACATGCGAGCGGCTTTTACACGGGTTTGTGCAACAGCGCGGCCGTTGCGCTTGGCGTAAGTCAGAATGAAGCCGTGGAGCTTGGTGGCATTGAACTGCTCTGGTTGCGGGTCCAGCGAAGAGAGCAGGTCCATGACGTGCTGGCGATAGGTGATCAGCGTCGAGGGTTTGACGCCACGGTGAATTTGCATCCAGTGCTCGAATGCGGCCACCAGTTCCGGCGGAGCTAGCGCCGCCTTGGTAGCGACGATGCCTTGCTGGGCGCGAAGAAACTCCGTGAACTGTTTCGCGCCGCGCCAGTAGATCGAATGCTGTCCCTTCGTGCCATGCAGCCGACCCTGCTTGGCCAAATGATCGCAGAAGGTATTCCAAACACCTTCGTGCAAGGAAGTCAGGTCACCACCGGCCACCTGCATCCAGTTGGCGAAGCCGACCGCCCCAAGGAGAAGATGCCGGATGGCGTCTTTGCAATAACCCCGTTTCA